>Ga0335085_10013734_pt1 | contig 11857 bp, 10 predicted proteins | sample Lox_Sample_45_FD_206712 | JGI IMG/M metagenome (GOLD analysis project Ga0335085, IMG submission 206712) | Soil microbial communities from Loxahatchee National Wildlife Refuge, Florida, United States - Lox_Sample_4.5 | ecosystem: Environmental > Terrestrial > Soil > Wetlands | place: USA...
GCTTGAGAACGAGATCGACCTGGCCGACCGGCTCCGCCTGTCCCGGCCGACGATGCGGCGGGCGATCGAGTACCTCGTCGACCGCGGGCTGCTGGTCCGCAAGCGGGGCGTGGGGACGCAGGTAGTGCACGCGAAGGTGCAGCGCCAGGTCGAGCTGACCAGCCTCTATGACGACCTGGCCAACGCCCGCCGCGACCCGCACACGCGGGTGCTCAGCTTCGCGACCGAGCCGGCTCCGGACGCGCTCGCGCTCGAGCTCGGCATCCCCGAGGGAACGGCAGTCTACGTCTTCGAGCGGCTCCGGTGCGCGGGCGCCGAGCCGCTCGCGATCATGCGCAACCATGTCCCGGCCGACCTGCTGCGCCTCGCGCCGGAGGATCTCGAGGAGCAGGGGCTGTACAACCTGCTCCGTGCGAACGGCCTCAACCTGAGGATCGCGAAGCAGTCGATCGGGGCCCGCGCCGCCACCACGGCCGAGGCCCGGGCGCTGGGCGAGACCAAGGGAGCGCCGCTGCTGACCATGGTCCGCTCGGCGTACGACGACCAGGGGCGGGCGGTTGAGCACGGCGACCATATCTACCGGGCCTCGCGATACAGCTTCGATCTCACCCTGACCGGCTGGTGAGTCGGCCGGGCTCATACCCCGGCCGCCGCCGCGGCCGCGTTCAGGTTCTCCGCCGCCAGGCGGAGGCCCTCGATCTGGTCCAGCTCGGTGTCCTCATGCTCGATGTTGACGGCCATCCCGGGATCGACCGCGCTCAGCGCCAGCAGGAACCGGGCCCAGAAGTCCTGGTCGTGGCCGCGGCCGACGGCGACGAACTGCCAGGAGGCGTCGGCGGGCCATCGGGTCAGCGTGTTCCGGCCGCCGAGCCCGAGCGGGTTCTCCTCCGCCGGGACGCGCTGGAAGCGGTCGTCGAGGACGCCGTAGACGCGGCAGTTCTGCTCGTTGATGCGGGTGTCCTTCGCGGCCGCGTGATACACGAGATCACCCAGGTGCCCGATGGCCGCGACCGGGTCGATGCCCTGCCAGAACAGGTGGCTGGGATCCATCTCGGCGCCCACGTGGGTGGCGTTGATCTCGGTGACGAGCCGTTCCAGGGTGCCGGGGTTGAAGACGACGTTGTGCGGGTGCATCTCGATGCACACCTTCACGTCGGCGTCGCGGGCCCGCGCCTGGATGTCCTTCCAGAACGGGATGGCGACCTCGCGCCACTGGTAGTCCAGCGCGTCGAGGAACTGGCTGTCCCAGGGGTTGACGGTCCACGAGGCGGCCCGCCCCCCGTCGTGCGCGGCCGGCAGCCCGGACATCGTCACGACGCGCTTGACGCCGAGCAGGCTGGCCAGCGTGATGGCCCGGTGCAGATCCTCGGCGTGCTTCGGGCCGACCTCGGGGTCGGGGTTCAGCGGGTTGCCGTTGACGTTCAGCCCGGTCAGCGCGATCCCGGCCTGCTCGAACTGGCCCAGGTAGTCCGCTGGCGAGACGGCGCCCGACAGCAGCTGCTCCACCGGCAGGTGCGGCGCCGGGATGAAGCCGCCGGCGTTGATCTCGGCGCTGGTCAGCCCCAGCTCCCGCAGGATCTTCAGGGTCTCGGGCAGGGACCTGTCGTGCAGGCAGGCCGTGTAGGCGCCTAGCTTCATGGCTGTTCCTCTCGTGGGTGATGCCGCGGGTCCTCTCGTGGGTGATGCCGCGGGTCCTCGGTGATGCCGCGGGTCCTCGGTGATGCCGCGGGTCCTCGGTGATGCCGCGGGTCCTCGGTGATGCCGCGGGTTCTCGGTGATGCCGCTGGCCGGTCACGCGACCGCGACGGCCTGGCCCTCCCCGTATGCGGCCGAGACGACGGCGTCAAGCACGCGGAGGTTGTGCAGTCCCTCGGCCAGGCGCGGGCAGCGCGGGAGCCGGTCCAGCCCGGCGATCTCGTCCAGGAAGGCCCGCGCCTGGAAGGTGAAGAAGTCGTTCTGCCCGTGGCCGACGCTCGGGAAGTCCATCGGCAGGCCCCTGGTGATGTACGGGTGGGCGGGCCCGATGAGCACCTGGCGGTACCCGTTCACCGGCCCGGCCGCCGCCTGGTCGGCGATCGTGAACTCGGCCGCCCGGTTCAGGTCGAACGCGGCCGCGCCGCGCTCGCAGAACACCTCGAAACCGAGCGCGTTCGGCAGGCCGTAGGCCACCCTGGACACCGAGAACGTGCCGGTCGCGCCGTCGGCGAAGGCCGCGGTGAACGTCGCGATGTCCTCGTTCCCGACCGGTTCCCGCACGTCGCTGACCGGCACGCCGCCGGCGTGCCCGACCGCCGTGCCCAGAGGGACCGGGCGGTCCGGGGTCACGGTCTTCAGGACCGCGCCGTGCACGCTCTGCACCGGGCCGCACAGGAACTCGCCGATGTCGACCAGGTGGGTGCCGATGTCCGCCAGCGCCCCCGACCCCGGGCCGCCCTGGTAGCGCCAGCTCATCGGGGCATCGGGGTCGAAGCCGTAGTCGCACCAGTAGCGCCCGCTGAAGTGCACGGCCGGGCCGAGGCTCCCGCCGGTGATCTGCTCACGGATCGCGTTGATCGCCGGTGACCGGCGGAAGGTGAAACCGACCGCGGCGACACGGTCGGACTTCTCGGCCCGGTCCACCATGGCCTGGCCGTCGGCCACGGACGGGGCGAGCGGCTTCTCGCACAGCACGTGCTTGCCCGCGTCGAGCAGGGCCTCGACGATCTCGCGGTGCAGCTTGTTCGCCACCACCACGCTGACGGCGTCGATGTCGGTGGCGCCGGCGATGGCCTCCCAGCTCGTCTCGGCGCGCTCGTAGCCATACCGCCGCGCGGTGTCCACGGCGAACGGCTCGTGCGCATCGGCGATGGCGACGAGCCTCACCTCGGGGAGGTCGGTGCCGAACACGGCGGGCGCGGACCGGTAGCCACTGGCGTGCGCGCGGCCGGCCATCCCGGCCCCGATCACCGCCACGCCAATCGATGACTTGCTCACTGGGTCTCCTTCCGGGTGGTCGGGGAGTGTCCCCTTCCGGGCAGGTACGTCCCCTTCCGGGGGAAGGGTCTCCTTCCGGATGTGAGCGTCCCTCCCGGTGCCCGGGAGGTCTCCCTCCCGGGGCGGGCTTGGAGCAGCTCCTTCACGACAGCTCTTTAAAGCGCTTTAATAGTTGGTAACCCGAGCCCGGGGATGTGTCAAGAGGGGAGCCCAGGTGGCGTCAAGAGAGGAGCCGGCCGCGGCCGCCCGGCTGCCCGGCCGGCGGCCGCGGCTGGCGGACGTCGCCGCCCGGGCCGGGGTCTCCTCCGGGCTGGTGTCGCTCGTGCTCAGGAACCAGCCGGGCCCGAGCGCGCCGACCCGGGCCCGGGTGCTCGAAGCCGCCCAGGAACTCGGCTACCGCGCCGACCGGACGGCCAGCCTGCTGGCCCGGCGGCGCAGCCGCCACCTCGGCGTGCTGATGGACGTGCGCAACACCTTCCACGCCAAACTCGTCACCGACCTCGACGCCGCCGCCACCGGGCTCGGCTACGACCTGGTGCTCAGCACCCTTACGCCCACCCGCGACGAGCGGAGGGCGGCCGAGATCCTGCTCGACTTCCGCTGCGAGGCGCTCATCCTGCTGGGGCCGGACGAGCCGGCCGGGCAGCTGAACGCACTCGGCCGGGACCTCCCGGTCGTGGTGGTCGGCCGCCGGGTCCCGTCCGCGGCCGTGGACGTGGTGCGGGCCGCGGACGACCGGGGCGTCGCCCAGGCGGTCGGCCACCTGTTCGCCCTGGGCCACCGCGACATCGCCTTCGTCGATGGAGGCAGCGGGACCATCGCCGCGGACCGCCGCCGGGGTTACCGCCAGGCCATGGGCGGGCGGGGGCTCGCCGGCCGGCTGCGGATCATCCCCGGCGACCACACCGAGGAGGCAGGCATCCGCGCCGCCGCCGTGCTGACCGCCGGGGATGCCCTGCCCACCGCGGTGATCACGTCCAATGACCGCTGCGCCGTCGGGCTCCTGGACGCGCTGGCCCGGTTGGGCATCGCGGTTCCCGGCTTGGTTTCGGTGGTGGGATATGACGACAGCGCGCTGGCGCGGCTCGCCCACGTGGACCTGACCACCGTCAGCCAGGATGCCCACGAGCAGGCCGGGCAGGCCGTGGCGCTGGCGGTGGAGCGGCTGGAGAACGGCCGGGTGGCGCCGCGTGAGGTCGTGCTCACCCCCCACCTGGTCGTGCGGGGCACCACGGGCCCGCCCCGCCAATGATCCGGCAGCGGGGTCAGCCCGGCACCACGGGCGCGGCGATCTCGCTGGACCTGGCGAGTGCCCGGAGGGCAGCGGCCTGACCGATGGCGTCGGCGGCCCCGAACGGCAGCCCGGCACCGCTGGCGATGGCCCCCGAAACGGTGTCGAGCTCGACCCGGTACACGTCAAGGCCGTCATGCGCGAGCGCGTACGCCCCGTCGGGGTCGACGGGCAGCATTTCCGCGTTGCCATCGTGGTGAAGCTCGATCGCTTCGCCGCGGCAGAGCCACGGGTCGGGCACCACGATCCTGCCCTCGGTTCCGATGAGCTCAAGCTCATCGCGCCGCGGGAGATCGAGTCCCACGTCAAACTGGGCCAGCACGTCGTGCCCGAGCCGCATGGTCACCGCCATGCGCGTATCCACCCCGTTCGCGTCGCGCACCGCCTCCGCGTAGAGCCGCTGCGGATTGCCCCCGAACAGCCGCGACGCGCTCATGCAGTAGCAGCCGAGATCCAGGTATGCGCCACCGCCGAGCGCACGGTTGCGGCGGATGTCATCCGCCGGCACGGTAGTGCTCAGCGCGGACCTTACGCAGGTCAGCGTCCCGATGGATCCCCGCTCGACCAGCCGCTGGGCCAGCCGGGTCTGCGGGTGGTACCGGTACATCAGGGCTTCGGCGCACACCCGCCGGGCATCCGCCGCGGCGTCAAAAGCCCGGCGGGCATCCTCCGGGCTGACCACGAACGGCTTCTCACAGAGGACGTGCTTCCCCGCCTCGAGCGCCTCGACCGTCCACTCGGCGTGCATCGAGATCGGCAGCGCCACGTAAACGGCGTCCACGCCGTCACACTCGAGCAGGGCCCGGTAGGAGGCGAAGGCCAGCTCCAGGTCAAGATCGTCGGCGAACTGGCGCGCCCGGTCACCGTCCCGGCTCGCCACCGCGACGAAGCGGGCCACCTCGGACCGCCGGGCCGCCTCCACCATCTCCCGGGCGATGTTCCCGGTGGACAGCACTCCCCACCGAACAGGACTCATGGCTGAATTCCCTTCCTATGGCCTGCGCGCTCCCATGGTCAGCGCGCCGCCGCTGAGATGCCAGCATCACCGGCCGGGAGTCCACACCATCGGGCGGGATCCAGGTGGTAGCGGCAGGAGCCGGGCCAGGTCCGCGGGCCGCAGATCCTGCTGCCGGCTCGGACCTGACCACGCGGCTAGCTGATGGGCGGCAGCCGCTGGCCCTGGCCAAGGGCAGCGCGGAACTCATCGCCGCGGGCGGCGACCCGGTCCGGCATGGTCTGGATCGTGAAGCCGTCGGGCCGCAGCGACGGGTCGTCGAGCTCGTCCCAGCTGATCGGCGCCGAGACCGGTGCGCCCGCCGCCGCGCGCGGGCTGTAGGGCGCGACGAGGGTCTTGTGGTGGACGTTCTGGGTGTAGTCGAGCCGGGCCCGCCCGCCCCGCTCCCGCTTGTCCCATTCCCAGCTCACCAGGTCGGGCACGACCGCGCCGATCGTCTTGGACAGCTGCTCGGCCCAGGTGCGGGTGTCGCGGAAGGTGAGCCCTTCCGCGACCGGTATCCAGATGTGAACGCCGCGCCGGCCGGTGACCTTCACCGCCGCCCGCACGCCCAGGTGCTCCAGCGCAGTGCGGTGCAGCCGGGCCAGGACGAGCACGTCGTCCCAGGAGGTGGTGTCGCCGGGGTCGATATCGATCAGCGCGTAACTCGGGCTGGCCGGGTCGCTGGCGCGCGCCGTCCAGGCGTGCCATTCCAGCGCGCCGAAGTTGGCCGCCCACACCAGCGCCGCCGCCTCGTCGACCACCAGGTAGGTCTTGCTCTCGCCGGGCTTGGCCTCCGGGTTGCGCCAGCGCGGGACCCACTCCGGCGCATGATCGGGCAGCTGCTTGTGCCAGAAACCGGGCTCGGCCGCGCCGCCGGGGAAGCGGTGCATGTTCAGCGGGCGGCCCGCCAGGTAGGGCAGGACCACCGGCGCGATCCGGGCCGTGTAGGAGATCAGCTCGCGCTTGGTCACCGGCGGCTCGCCGTCCCGGCCGGGGAAGAGTTCCTTGTCCAGGTTGGTCAGCCGCAGCTCCCGGCCGAATACCTCCCACCGGCCGCCGGCGCCGAGGTCATCCAGGGCGGCCAGCTCCTCGCCGGTGGGGCCGGCGATGGCGGGCGGGCGCAGCGCGACCGATGCCTCCGCCGGCGGCAGGTCCGAGCGCCAGACCCGGTCCGGGTCGGCCTTGACCTGCTCGTTGGTCCGGCCGCTGAGCACCGACGCCGGGTAGTCGTCCGGGTTCCAGCCGCTGACCGCGTACTCGTCGTCTTTGTGCAGCAGCAACCACTGGCTGGACTCCTCACGGCCGCGCCCGCTGCGCACGAGCACGAAGCGACCGCGCAGCTTGTGGCCGCTCACGTCGGCGTGCAGCTCTCCCGCCGCCACCGCGGCCGCCGGGTCGTCGGTGGCGTGCGGCTCCCACATGCCGGTGTCCCACACGATCACGTCGCCGCCGCCATATTGGCCGGACGGAATCACCCCCTCGAAGTTGAGGTACTCGATCGGGTGGTCCTCGACGTGGACGGCCAGCCGTTTCACCGCCGGGTCCAGGGTCGGGCCACGGGGCACGGCCCAGCTCGCCAGCACGCCGTCGATCTCGAACCGCAGGTCGTAGTGCACCCGGCGGGCGCGGTGCCGCTGGACCACGAACCGGCGCGGCCCGTCGGCCGATGGTGGCTGAGCGGCCCCGGCCGTCTCCTGCGCCGCCCCGGCCGGCTCCGGCGTGCGGCTGAAGTCGCGCTTGGACTGGTATGACCCCAGCGGCCCGCGCCCAGCCGACCGTTCGCGGCGCGGCGCGTTACCACGGTCATCGCCGCCCTTGGCCACAACGCCGGTCTACCCATTACCGACGACCGCACTCAAGCGACGGCCGCACTCAAGCACCTGCGGGGACTGCTCATCCTGGCCGACCCGAGCCGGAGGCGCTGAGCGGGTGGCCGCGATGACCGCGCCCCGGCCCCGTGGCCACGGTCAGGGCCGGGGCAGGCCGAGGATCGGCAGGAGGTCGCGGAAGTCGGTGATCGTGTGATCGGGCACGCAGCCGGGGTGGGCCTTGCTGCCCTGATCGGAGTCGAACATCACCGTCTTCATGCCCGCCTCCCGCGCCCCGAAGATGTCGCGGTACATGTCGTTGCCGACGTACAGCGTGTTCCCGGCGGCCACGTTCATCCCGTCGAGCGCGAACTGGAACAGCCGCCGGTCGGGCTTGCGGTACCCGTGGTCGCCGGAGACGACGACCGGGTCGAAGTAGCCGAGCAGGCCGGCCCTGTGCAGTTCGCCGCGCGCGTTTGCGCTCTGCGCGTCGGTGACCACCGCGAGCGGGTAGCGGCCGCGCAGGACGTCGAGCACCTCCCGCACGAACGGGTACAGGCCCAGCCGCCGGCGCGCGATGCCGCGGGACATCTCGGCCAGGAACAGCGGCATCTGTCTGAGCTTTCCGGCCGGCAGGGCGCCGGTGAAATCCGTCGTGTGCCCGTCGACGATGGTGCGCCAGATGCCGACGGCGTCGAATTCGGGGTACTCCTCCGGGCTGGCCCGCAGCTGGTCCTTCATGATCTGGAAATAGAGATCACGGACCTGGTCCCGGTGCAGGTCGATGCCCTGATAGGTGAGGAAGTGCGCCGCCGACCGGAAGATCTGCTCGTCGCCGTCCTCGGTCTGGATCCTGATCAGGGTGCCGTTCACGTCAAACGCGATCGCTCGAATGTCCATGCTGTGCTGCACTGCTCCTAGCCCGGCAGGGCGTGGTGGGCGCGATCGGCGCGTCGTCCCGGCCAGTGTAGGCCGGCTCCTTCCGTGGGGCCGGCCGCGGCGGGCCCGGTGAACGCGGGCCCGGTGACGGTGGGCCCGCATTCAGGCGGCGACCCGGAGCAGCTTCTTCGCCCGTGACACGAGCCTGCTGCCGTAGTCCGGGCCGATGTAGCCGTTGCGCGCGATCCGCAGCAGGTTCAGGGCCATGTAGTACGGCACGCGCCCGGTGATCGACTCGAACGCCCGCTCGCGGTCGGGGAAGTGGCAGCTGTACTCCCACAGGAAGTGCCCGATGAACGGCTCCGCGTTGCGCCAGTCGCCGGAGTCGCGCATGAACGCGTGCTGGAGCTCGCCAGCGACCCGCCCGACGTCGAACATCCGGTCGCCCCGCTTCATGCGCTCCAGGTCGATCGCCGCGACGTCCATGCCGTGGCCGAACAGGAAGTTCGCCGGGGTCGCGTCGCCGTGCAGCCAGACCTGCTGGTCCTGCCACATCTCCGGCCGCTCCCGCCAGCGGTCGCGCAGCCGCGAGAGCTCGTCGATGTCGTCCTGCCCGATGCGGTGGGCCTTCCTGAGCCTGCCGACGACCGTGTCGAAGTACCGGCAGTCGGGCTCGAAATCGACGCTCGCCCCGTTGGCCGTCCGGTTGTGCTGCGTGGCGAGGAAGTACGCCAGCGCCTTCAGCCGCCAGTACAGGTGCGCCTCGTCGTGACCCTGCGTCGCGCGCGCGATTGCGTGGCTGAATTCCTCGCCGGAATAGTGCTCGACCGCCAGCACGCCGTTGAGGTCACGGTTCAGGCCCAGCGGGCGGATCACGTGGTGCGGCGACCCGATCAGGTCGTACCGGCGCAGCGTCCGGAGGCACTCGTACTCCTGGCGTGCCATCCAGGCGGCCTTGTCCAGGTCCGCGTACCTCGGGCCGTAGAACTTGCAGATGATCTTGGTACTGCTGGACTTTTCCTCGTACGCGTAGACCTCGTTGCTGCCGGACAGCCGGAACACGCGGAACGCAGGCCGCGGTTCGCCGATCCCCAGGCGATCACGGATGATCGTGCTGAGAAAGTCATGCAGCGGGTCATGGCCCGCCACGTACCCGACGTATTTCCCCTTCATCGGAGCCTTCCCTCGCTCCGGGTCGCATGGCGGCAGCATCCAGCGGCGCCGTGCTCTCCCCGTGTGCGCGGCGTCCCCCGGTCATGTGATGTTCACCGCGCCTTTACCGACACAGAGACCCCTGGCCCGTTCCTGATACGTGGCCGGTCCCGGCGGCGGTGCGGTAGGAAGGCGGGATGGAGCGGTTGCGCGAGATCGCCCCGGGGGTCCTGGTCGCCACCTCCGAGCTGCTGACGTGCACCAGCACGGTAGTGGCCGCCGGTGACGGCGGGTGCCTGGTCATCGACCCGGCCGTGTCGGTGGCCGACCTCGCCGCGCTGGCCGCCGATCTGGACGGCGCGGGCCTGCGGCCGCGGGCTGGCTTCGCGACCCATGCGCACTGGGATCACGTCCTGTGGAGCCGCGCCCTGGGCGACGTGCCCCGGTACGCGGCGCCCGCGGCCGTGGCGGACGCCGGGTCCTGGCGGCGGCGGATGATCAGCCAGGCTCAGGACGCCGCGCCGGGGCATGACCCGGAGCTGATCGGCCGGCTGACGGCGCTGCCCGCCGGCGCCGGGCACATCCCCTGGGACGGCCCGGCCGCGCAGGTGATCGTCCACGACGGGCATGCGCCGGGCCACGGCGCGGTGTTCATCCCGGACGCCGGGGTGCTCGTGGCGGGCGACATGCTCTCCGACATCGAGATCCCGCTGCTGGACACGCCCGCGGATGACCCGCTCGGGGACTACCGCGCGGGCCTGCAGCGGCTCGCGGCGGTGCCCGGCGTGCGCTGGCTGGTTCCCGGCCACGGGCACGTCACCGACGCCGACGGGTTCCGCGGCCGGCTGGCCGCCGACCGCCGCTACCTGGAGCTGCTGGCGGCGGGCCAGCCGTTCAGCGATCCGCGCTGCACCGCGGGCTGGCAGCGCGACCACCACCTGGAGCAGCTGCAGCGCGTCGCCGGGCTGGCCGGAGGCGGCCCGGGCTGAGAGGGGCGCGGGGCCGGCCCCGTGCTCCGCCGGCCCCGTGCTCCGCCGGCCCCGTGCTCTGCCAGCTCACCACAATCCGGGCATAATGCCCACCCTTCGGGTGTCCGTCTCACATACTGGACACCCAGCGGCCACCTATCACGGATCTTGGTCACGCATACCGGGACGAACCGGACATGATCATGGCGAAAATCCGTGAAGAGATCCTTGCAGAGATCCGTGAGGAGCCGGTCCGGGTGAGTGACGGACGGGCCAGGCGGCCGGTATTAGGGCGGTGTCCGCGCATGCTTGCCGGGCTGGCGGCGGGCGGGGGTGGCGGCCGGCTCGCAGGCGGCGTTGCCGCCCAGCACGGGATCGGCGAGCATGATGGCGCCGTCCAGGCTGAGGTAGGCGCGCAGCGGCGTGCCCTCGTCGTGCCACCGCGTGACCCGGGCCAGGGAGCAGGCGCTGGCCGAGATGCGGAACACCCCGGCCAGCGGGCCGGCGGCCGGGCTGGCCAGGCCGACCAGCAGCTCGCCGTCCAGCAGCTCGCCGTCCAGCGCGACCACGGTGACGACCCGCACGCCGTCCAGCCGCCCGGCCAGGTACTGGCGCGACTGGCCCTGGGCCGAGGGGACCCGCGCCGCGATCGCGGTCACCCCGCGGCCGATCGCCCACAGCAGCAGCACGAAACCGGCTGCGGCCGCCGCGGCCAGGGCAACCGCGGTGGCGCTCATCGGAGACTGGGCGTGCTGGCCGGGAAGAGCGCGTCGAGCAGGCCCGGTGCGCCGGGGGCCTCGGCGGTCAGGCTCAGCTGGCCGGCGGTGATGTCCAGCCGGAACCGGGCCTGCCTGCAGCAGGCGGTCTCGGCCGCGCAGAGCGCCGTCACGGTGGCGATCATCTCCGGATCGGCGGGCAGGTCCAGCCGGACGGCGCCGGTGGTGCGCTCGGTTGACGTGGCCGCGTCGGCCAGCGCCCTCCACTGGCCGACCCGGGTGACCAGCTCGTCGCGGTCCAGCGTGCAGCCCCACGGCCCGGGGGCCCCCGCGGCCCCGGCGAGGGCCAGGTCAAGATCGGTCTCGCAGATGCATCCCTGGCCGCATTGTCCCGGGCCGGGATCGCGGGCGGACAGGCGGTCGAGCACCTCCCGGAGCTGGCGCTCGAACATGCCCAGCTCGGCGACCTGCTCGTGGACCTCGCCTATCCGACCGGCCAGGAACGCACGCAGGCGGGCCTGCAAGGACCGGCACTCGCCGACCGGCCACGCCGCCAGCAGGTCGGCGATGTCCTCCAGGCTCATGCCGATGCCCTTGGCCCGGCTGATGAACGCCAGCTCGTCCAGGGCCGACTCGTCGAACACCCGGTAGCCGTTGGCTGCCCGCCGGGCGGGCGACAGCAGCCCGGCACGCTCGTAGAACCGCACCGTCGAAGGCGCCACCCGGGCGCGCTCGGCGAGCTCAGAGACCCGCAGACCGTCCACGGCCCCCAGCGTAAACATTGAAGCAAGCTTCAAGGTCAAGCCCGGCGCCCCGGCGGCCGTCACGGGCGCCGGGCCCGGTGCGGTTCACGGTCCGGGCGGCTGCGGACGGCCCCCGGCGGGCGGCTGCGGGCGGCCCCCGGCAGGCGGGTCGGGGGCGGGTGATCGCGTCGGGTCGGGGGCGGGTGATCGCGTCGGGTCGGGGGCGGGTGATCGCGTCGGGTCGGGGGCGGGTGATCGCGTCGGGTCGGGGGCGGGTGATCGCGGCGGGTCGCGGGCGGGAGGTCGCGGCGGGTCGGGGGCGGGGCTTCG
>Ga0335085_10013737_pt1 | contig 11856 bp, 11 predicted proteins | sample Lox_Sample_45_FD_206712 | JGI IMG/M metagenome (GOLD analysis project Ga0335085, IMG submission 206712) | Soil microbial communities from Loxahatchee National Wildlife Refuge, Florida, United States - Lox_Sample_4.5 | ecosystem: Environmental > Terrestrial > Soil > Wetlands | place: USA...
AGCTTTTGTCGTTGTGTTCGAATTCGATATAAATGCTGTCGCGCGTCGTTCCGGGCTCGCCGAACACAATCACCCGTTCCTCGCCCAGTAGACTATTGACTAATGTTGACTTGCCCGCGTTTGGTCGTCCGACAATCGCGATCTTCGGATGCTTGCACTTAACTTCGGGTGCCCGCGCGGGTGCCAGGTTCGCCAACGCCAATTCAATGAGTTCGCTCACCCCTTCGCCGTGCGCCGCTGATATCGGCAAGGGGACACCCAACCCCAGTTCAAAAAATTCCGCAGCCGCAACATCGCGCGCCATTCCTTCCGCCTTGTTCACCACAAGCCATACTGGGCGACCGCTCTTGCGCAAACTCTCCGCAATCAATCTATCGCTTGCCTGCAAGCCTTGGCGCGCATCGACCATGAACAAAACTTCGTCTCCCTCGGCAATTGCTTGCTGCGTCTGTTTTGTCATCTGAGCCGAAATGCCATCCTTCGCCGCGGGCTCGAAGCCGCCGGTGTCCACCACGAGAAATGGTTTTATGCCTACCCTGCCATGGCCGAATTGCCGGTCGCGCGTCAATCCCGGCACATCCGCAACAATCGCATCGCGACTTCGCGTAAGGCGGTTAAACAAAGTTGATTTTCCGACATTTGTGCGACCGACCAAGACCAGTGTGGGTTTCATTATGCGCCGATGATACCGCGCCGCAGCGGGTTCACGCGAATCTATGAAAGCGGTTCAACATTCATCGCGTACAGCCCGCCGTCGCGAGTCTGAATCAGTACTCCGTTATCCAATGCGATTGGCGGCGCAGAAATGCGGCTACCATCGGTGGCCCGCCGCGCGGCAAACGAACCGTCCTCGCGCGACATAAAATGCACATAACCATGGAGATCCCCAACAACTATATAGTTTCCAATAACGAGCGGCGCGCTGATCCTGCGCCCGAACAGCTTGTCCTGTTTCCACACACTGGCACCGCTCACCTTGTCGAGTGCCACGACCGCCCCCTTATCGTCGCTCACGTATAAATTGTGATCGTCAAGGGTCAAACCGGAAATGCTCGAGACGTCGCGCGCCCACAGCAGACTGCCGCGAAACAAATCGAAACACCCAACGCGGCCCTGATAAGCGACCGCGCACACGCGTTCATCGTCAACTGCCGGCGTGCTGGTGATATCGGTTACCCGTTCCAGTTCCGTGGTTCCACGCGGTACTGCCACGGTGGCTTCCCATCCGATGTTGCCGGTTTCGATGTCGAGCGCGACCAGTTTGCCGCCGGCTAATCCTGCAAACACACCGCCGCGAGTGATGGCAACACCAGCGAACGAGCGCACGGTGAGCGTGGGCGTGGCGTGCTCGTATACCCATTTACGGCTGCCGTCTGCGGCGTTCAATCCGAAAATTCGCCCGTCTTCGGTGCGCACCACCACAATGCCGTTCGCGACCTGCGGTGCGCTGAGTATTTCACTGGTGAGTCGCGACTTCCAGATCAGGTAGCCTTCGTTATCAAACGCGAGCAGCTCGCCTCTTAAATCGCCTACCAAAACCAGATTGTGCGCGGCGCCAACCCCCGCGGAGAGATTACGGCGGGTATCCACGCGCCAGATCAGTTTGCCGGTTTTTGCGTTATACCGCAGCAGATCGCCTGCCTCGTTTGCGGCATAAACACTGTCATCGGCAAAAGCCGGAGTAAAGACGTATTCACCGGATTCCCCAATGCCCTTCTGCCACAGAACTTCTGTCCGCGCGGCTCTTCTAAACGCTACCAGCGGCGCCGGCTGGTCAACTGTATTTTCGTCATCGCCACTTAGTCCGAGGAGGCCGCATGCGCAGAGCAAAAGTGCAAGCAAGGGGGAAGCCGCCTTGAGAAAACGGCAGCGCATTTACTTTGCTCCCAAGGCTTCCAATTTGACCTGAATCAATTGGCGGTAAGCGCTTTTCGCGTCGATTTGGCTTAGCGCGGCTTGATAAGCACTGCGGGCCTCGGCCGGTTTGCCCTGTGCGACCAACACATCTCCTCTGAGGTCTGAAAAAAACGCGTCATAAGCAGGGTTGTGTTTGGCCTCCAGCAGCTGCAGAGCCTGCGTATAATTCTTTTCATCAAGCAACACTCCGGCGAGCCTAAGGCGCGCGATGTCCCGCAAGTCATCCTCATCGGCGTGGTCGACGACCCATTGCAGCTGAGCTTTTGCGCTTTGCAGGTCCCGCGCCTCGTAATCGGCCCTTGCGGCAATCAACGCCGCGCGCGGCGCGTACGGTGTCGAAGGAAATTTTTTTATGATGAATGCGGCAGCCTCGCCTATTTTTTTTGGATTATTTTGCGGCACCAAACTTTGCAGCTCAGCGTATAGCGCGGCGGCCTCCTGCGCCTTGGCGTGCTGACTGTAGCGCCAGGCCTGGACACCTGTGACTACGACTGCAGCAGCAATCACGGCGAGAACCAGCGCGCGTCTGTTTTCCCTCCACCAGGCTTTCAAGGCATCTATCTGTTCTTGTTCTTGCAAGTCATACATGATATTTCCTCAGCGTTTCGACAATCTCTCGTACTCCGGTGCGGATCTGCTCGCCGGCTTCACGTAACGGTTTTAGGCTTGCCTGTTGCGCCAGCGCTTCATCGTCGCCGATTATTACGGCAAAGCGAGCTTCGCTTGAATCCGCCCGCTTCATCTGCGACTTGAAGCTGCCGCCACCGCAGTGCCATATCACGCGTAGCCCGCCATCGCGCAGTTGCTTCGCGACTTGCAGCGCGAATTTATCGGCCAATTCGCCCTGATGTACAAGATAAGCATCCGCTGGCCGCGCCGGAGGCGCGCCATCATGCAACAGCGCCAGCAAACGTTCAATTCCCATGGCGTAGCCGCACGCAGGCGCTGGTTTGCCACCCAACTGCGCCACCAGTCCGTCGTAACGGCCGCCGGCGCACACAGTGCCTTGGGCGCCCAGCATATCTGACACCCATTCAAATACGGTCAAATTGTAATAATCCAGCCCGCGCACCAAGCGCGGAGAAATTTCGAAATCAATTCCGGCGTCGCGCAATATCGCCTGCAGCCTTTCGAAGTGGGTGCGGGAATCTGCATCGAGATCATCCAGCAGACGCGGCGCGCCGGCGATGACAGGCTGTAATGCGGGATCCTTGCTGTCCAGGACGCGAAGCGGATTCTGCTCCACGCGCGTGCGCACGGCGTCACCTAGCTTTTTTTCATGAGCGGTCAGATATTTTTTCAGGCGTTCGCGGTACCGCATTCGACATTCCGTGCTCCCAAGCGTATTTATTTTTAATTTGATATCCCGTAAACCCAGCTTGTTCCACAGCTGTTCGCACATGATAATGTGCTCAGCGTCAATATCGGGGCCGGGGTAGCCCAGCGCTTCCACGCCAACCTGGTGGAACTGACGGAAGCGGCCCTGCTGCGGACGTTCGTGGCGGAACATTGGCCCCGCATAGTAGAGTCGCTTGGGGCCCGAGTAAAGCAAATGGTGTTGCAACACGGCGCGCACGCAGGACGCCGTGCCTTCCGGACGCAGGGTTAGGCTTTCTCCGCTCAGCTGGTCGACAAAGGTGTACATTTCCTTTTCCACAATGTCTGTCGTTTCGCCGATCGAACGTACAAAAAGGTCGGTCTTCTCGAGTATGGGGGTGCGAATACCAAGGTAGCCGTAACTTTGCAACCAAGTGCGTACCGTATCTTCAACGTATTCCCACAAGTGGGTTTGGTCGGGCAAAACGTCACCCATACCGCGAACTGCCTGGAAATTCTTATCTTTCATTATTAGAGCGGCAAATAACCCGGGTTGGGGAATTCAAAATTTCTAAGCAATTCAGGTTTCCAGGGTCTTCACTTCAATGTTATTCGCGCGACGTCAACCTTAGTATACGGTTGCAAATCGACGGGCTTGTCGTTATACGTGAGCCTCACACCGGCGGCATTGCCTACCACTACGAAAAGCGGTGGATTCCCACGCACCGTATCGGTGCTGCCGGCAGGGCTGAGCTGAGAGAGAATCTTCTTACCGTCCTTATCGGTAATTTCCACCCACGACTCTTCGTCAAATTCGAGCTTGATCTCGCTGCTCCGGACTTGTTGTGCAACCGGCCTGGCTTCATCGGCCTGCCCACGAATCGGCGCGTTAGCAGTCAGGGCAGGATTTGGCACCGCCGGCCGGCCCGCGGTACTGGGCGAACTTGACTGGTGTGTGGGGCTTGCGGCGCTTGCAGGACCTGCGGGACTTGCGGCAGCTGATTCAGCCGTCGCGCGCTTGCTATTAGGTTCCGCAAGTTTAATCGCCGCGACCGGTTTGGAATGCGGCGCCTTTTGCTCCCGGTACCACTCGAAGCTCAGGAACATGAGTCCCAGTGCCGCAAATAAAACAAATACCGCATAGCTGCGCCAACTACTTTTTTTATCCGATGCCGTCGGGAATTCCGCTACGCCCGGTCCGGCTTCGGGAACTTGTGGCGTTAACGGCAATTGCTCCAACGGCTTCAACAGCGGTTCAGCATCTATCTGCAACAGGCGGGCATAATTGCGTATGAAGCCGCGCACAAAGTTGATACGTGGCAAGTTCTTATAATCATCGGCTTCCAGCGCTTCAATCTGCTTTACCGCGAGCTTAAGCTGCCGTGCGACGTCTGCAACGGATAGTCCCTGGCGTTGGCGCGCCGCCGAGAGAGCACTGCCAACGCCTTCAATCTTGTTGTTGGATGTGCCGTCGCTCATTCGAATTGCCCATTGTCAAGCGCACGGGCTTCCGCGGAGTCCGGGTATTTCTTGCGCAATTGCAATGCGTAACTGGCCTCCGCATCCCGGTCACCCAGCTTGCGTTCAGTCCGCACGCCGAGCCACAAAGTCTGCGCGGTCGGGGCCGCTACCCGCATGTATCTGACAAGGTAAGCGTTGGCGTCCGTATATTGGCCGCGCTTATAGGATAGTTCGGCCATGTTATAAAGCGCCAGCGGCTGGTCCGGACGAATTTGTAATGCTTTATTAAAGTATGCTAATGCCGCCTTGTCATCGCCTTTCCGACGCATGCAGATGCCCGAATTGACATAGGACTTTTCCGGCGTCGCATACAACGGATTTTTCAACGCCGCCATAAAATATTTAATGGATTCGTCCTCGTGCTTGTTCTGGCAAAGGAACCACCCGTAATTGTTATTAGTGTCGGAATCGAGCGGATCGATCTCCAGTGCCCGGCGGAAGTCACGCTCGGCCTCGTCGTTCTGGTGCAATTGCATGTATACCAATCCGCGTACGTTATAAGCGGGAGCATAATTTGGATCAGTGTCCAAAGCTTGCTTCAGATCATCCAACGCAAAGCCCATTTGGCCGCGTTGGTAATAGCCCTCCGCAAGCTCGGTGTGAATTTTAGCGCGACTCAGTGGGCTCGCCGTTTTCAAAACGGTATCCTGTGGTGGAATTGTAGTCGTTTCAACTTGTTGCTGCACACAGCCTGCAAGCATTCCAAAGAAGCAGATTACGAGGATACTTTTCAAACTGGATTCTCCGCTATTGCGGCTTTACGCGATCCGCGTCTGGTACGGTCCTGCACCCGTCCGACCAATTGCCCGCACGCTGCGTCAATATCATCACCCCGCGTTTTTCGCGTGGTCGCTACGATGCCCGCCTCAGCCAAGATGTCCCGAAAACGCGCAATCACATCAGAAGCAGAGCGCTTGTACCCTGAATCGGGAAATGGATTGAACGGAATCAGGTTAATTTTGCACGACACATCTTTGACCAAATTAACCAGCGCGCGCGCCTGCGCGATGCTGTCATTCACTCCTGCGAGCATGACGTATTCGAAAGTAATGAAATCCTTCGGAGCTACAGCAACGTAGCGCCGGCACGAGGCAATCAATTCGCGCAACGGATATTTTCTGTTTATCGGCACCAGAATATCGCGCAAGGCATCGTTGGGCGCATGCAGCGATACCGCCAGCGCGACCGGACACTCTTTGCTTAAACGGTCCATGCCTGGCACCACGCCAGAAGTACTGAGGGTCACGCGCCGTCGCGACAGGCCATAGGCATTACTGTCGAGCATTAAATGCAGCGCACTCACGACATTGTCGAAATTTAACAGCGGCTCGCCCATACCCATCAGCACCACATTGGATATCACGCGCTCTCCGCGCCCGTCGTAGCCCAGCGCTTTGTTCGCCAAACGCAGCTGGCCGATGATTTCACCGGTGGTTAGGTTGCGGTTGAAACCCTGCCTGCCGGTCGAGCAAAAAGTACAAGCCAGCGCGCACCCGGCTTGCGTGGATATGCACAGCGTGCCCCGCCCGGCTTCTGGAATAAACACCGCATCCACCGCGTTGCCGCTGCCCACGTCCAGCAGCCACTTGCGCGTGCCATCGGCCGAAACACTTGCGGACTTTACTTCCGCCGACCCGATTATCGCCGTCGCGGACAGCTTTTCGCGCAAACTCCGGGCGAGATCGCTCATGCTGTCAAAATCATCTGCTCCGAAATGATGGATCCAGCGCAAAAGCTGCCGGGCTCGAAACGGCCTTTCACCGATTTCCTTGCAGAAAGCGGTGAGGTGCTTCAAATCAAAATCAAGAAGGTTAACGGGCATCAGCGTGAATGGATTTCCAGTGTTGGGAAGAAATATGCGATTTCGACGGCGGCGGTTTCATTACTGTCAGAGCCGTGCACCGCGTTGAAGTTAATGCTTTGAGCATAGTCCGCACGCAGAGTGCCTTTTGCCGCTTTTTTCGGATCAGTTGCGCCCATCAACTCGCGGTTCGCCTGAATTGCGTTGTCGCCCTCCAGCACCTGCACCATTACCGGGCCGGAAATCATGAAATCCACAAGATCGTTGAAAAATGGAAGTCCACGGTGCACGGCGTAGAAGCCTTCGGCTTGGGTGCGGGAGAGCCTTAGCATACGCGCCGCGACAATCTTGAGACCCTTTTCTTCGAAACGGGAATAGATTTTTCCAATGATGTTTCTGTTCACGGCATCCGGTTTGACAATGGATAAGGTGCGTTCAACAGCCATTTCCGGTCTCCAACACAGTTCGAAATAAATATGTAAAGCTACCATGTTACAAGGCTCAAATAAAGCCTTAAGACCTAATTTTTATGGCGTTTTCCGTCTGGGCAAACGCCTGGACTGAAATCACACCATTTCAGCCGCGCACATTTCGCGGGAGATCTTCTAGTTGCTTATTTGAGCTCTGGCATGGCTATGGAACGCGGAAACCACTTTGAAACTATTTTCACGCAGTGAATCGCTGTTTTACCAGTCGCAAGGTGCTACCCCATTTATTTCCGCTGATAAACCGGGTCCTATTAGAAAACCGTCCCGAACAGGGCAAGCAGGCAGAGAATTGAAGCGGCACCTAAAGTGAGCCAGCTGGCTAGCGTTCCGATGAAGCGACCAGGTGACCCGCCGGAGGATATGCCAAGTCCCTGCGCATGCCAAACCCGTCCTCCCAACAGTAAGACGCCCAACGCATGCACCACCCATGCGCTGAAACCGGCAAGCTCTACCAGAAGAATAAGCAAAAGCGCAAGCGGCACATATTCCACGAAATTGCCTTGCGCGCGGATGGCGCGCGCCAAAATGGGATTGCCGCCATCCCCTATACCGACCTTGTATTTAACGCGGTACCGCACGACGCGAAAGGAAAGGTAAACCAGAATCAAGCTTAGTAGCGAAGCACATAGAAAAATAATTCGCGGCATCATTGCCAGCCTCCTCTTTCGGAACTGCGTGAATTGAAAAACCTTGGCTATTGCTCTAGAGCTTTAGCAAGAGCGGCAATAAACGGCCCTAGCTTAGGCGGTCGGGGTTCCAGCATGACATTGACGCCCAGCGTATTCAGCGCCTTGCTGCATACAGGGCCTATGGATGCGACCAGCGTTTTATTGATATGAGTCTTAAGGGCTTCTTTCCGTCCCAGGCTCTCGGCCAGGGAAAACAAGTTATGCGCCTGGGAAGCACTGGTAAAAGCCACGGCGTCAATCTCGCCGCGCTCCAATGCATTCATTAAATCAATTAAGGGTTGCTTGTTTTCGGGAAGTGCCCAGCGGTACGTCTGAATTTCAGTTACAAATGCGCCTCTTTCCCGCAATGCTTTTTCCAGCTCGATATTGGTCTCACCGTAACGCTGCACGACAACCCACTCTCCACGAATCGGAACCGCATCAAGCGCGGCAAGCACTTCAGTCGTTGTATACGGCTCCGCGGCGCTCAAATCAATGCGCACGCCTCGCGAGCGCAATACTGCGGTGGGTTTGGGCCCGCGCGCTACTACAACCGATTGCGCGAGCAGCTTTTGAAATGTCTCTGTGACGCACAGAGAATCAGTGGCGCTAAATAGTGCCCGGGTTCCAACGCCGGTCTGGAAAACAACCGCCTTTGCCGGCCTGGCTTCCCAATCGTGTATCAATTTGGCGATGTGGCCGATGTCCACGTCGGGGACTTCCGCAAGCGCTGGCGCTGAAAACGGCAGGCCTCCCTGCTTCGCGACCAGATCAGCGAGCTGATCGCTTATTCGATTCTCCAAAAGCGCGATCGTCTTGCCTTTCATAGACTTGAAGTCCGAATATTTCTTAACACTGCAACGAGTTTAATAAAGAATCTTAATTTTCACAATCAGCAATCTTTCGCCGGCGAGCAGCGTGCCGGCCGCATTTGCGCCGGTTCCTAACGTTCGCATGGAACTTGATGTTATCGGTTCATAAAAAACCCCGCCGAAGCGGGGTTTTAATTATGCAATGTCAGGATAATTTACATATCCATGTCCATGCCGGGCGCCCCGTGCGTATGCTTTTCTTCCTTAGGCAGCTCTGCCACCATGGCGTCGGTGGTTAGAATAAGTCCGGCAACCGATGAGGCGTTTTGCAAGGCAGAACGCGCCACTTTCGTCGGATCCACTACGCCCATTTCAAGCAGGTTGCCAAATTCGGCAGTTTGGGCGTTAAATCCGAAGTTTCCATTTTTTTCCAACACCTTGTTCAGCACCACGGACGGTTCTTCCCCTGCGTTAGCGACGATTTGGCGCAGGGGTTCCTCGAGCGCGCGCAACACGATCTTGACCCCGGCGTCCTGGTCGTGATTGTCACCTTTCACGCCATTAATGGCTGCCCGGGCGCGCAGAAAGGCCACACCACCGCCGGCGACAATGCCTTCTTCCACGGCAGCACGGGTGGCGTGCAGCGCATCTTCCACGCGCGCTTTTTTCTCTTTCATCTCGACTTCAGTCGCAGCCCCAACGCGAATCACCGCTACACCCCCGGCTAACTTGGCCACCCGCTCTTGCAGCTTTTCCTTGTCATAGTCACTGGTGGCTTCCTCAATCTGCTTCTGGATATTCTTCACCCGGGCTTCAATCTTGGAGCTTTCCCCCGCCCCGTCAATCAGGGTGGTTTCCTCCTTGCCCACTTCCACACGCTTGGCACGCCCCAAATCCTTAAGCGAGGCATTCTCCAGCTTGAGCCCCAGTTCTTCCGCAATCACCGTGCCCCCGGTCAGAATCGCAATGTCTTCCAGCATGGCTTTGCGCCGATCCCCAAAACCCGGCGCCTTCACCGCACACGCCTTCAGAATACCCCGGATGTTGTTAACCACCAGGGTCGCCAACGCTTCACCTTCCACTTCTTCGGCCACAATCAACAGCGGCTTGCCGGCTTTGGCAACTTGCTCTAGCACCGGTAACAGTTCGCGAATGCTGGATATCTTCTTGTCATGCAGAAGAATGTAAGGATCCTCAAGCACGGCAATCTGCTTCTCGGGATTGTTGATGAAATAAGGCGAAAGATAACCGCGGTCAAATTGCATGCCTTCCACCACCTCCAGCTCATTTTGCAGACTCTTGCCGTCTTCCACCGTAATCACACCTTCCTTGCCCACTTTGTCCATGGCCTCGGAAATGATCTTGCCAATGTCTTCGTCGGCATTGGCCGAAATCGATCCCACTTGGGCAATTTCCTTGCTGGTGGTGCACGGCTTGGAAATCTTCTTAAGCTCCTCCACCGTCGCCGCAACCGCCTTGTCTATCCCCCGCTTCAAATCCATCGGGTTCATCCCGGCCGCCACATACTTCATGCCTTCCTGCACAATGGCCTGCGCCAGCACCGTCGCCGTGGTGGTGCCATCCCCCGCCACATCCGAGGTCTTCGACGCCACTTCCTTCACCATCTGCGCACCCATGTTCTCAAACTTGTCCTTAAGCTCAATTTCCTTCGCCACCGATACACCATCCTTGGTGATAGTGGGGGCACCGTAGGAGCGCTCAAGCACCACGTTGCGGCCTTTGGGGCCGAGAGTTATTTTTACCGCATCAGCGAGGATATTGACGCCTGCGAACATCTTGGCACGCGCGGTTTCACTGAATTTCACATCTTTAGCTGCCATGTCCTTCTCCTCAGTAAGTTTGCTTATTCCCGTTAAAAATTCAAAATTGTCCGCTTAAGCCTGGTCACTCCACGACGCCCATGATGTCTTCCTCGCGCATTACAAGAAGTTCCTCGCCTTTGACTTTCACAGTCTGACCCGAGTATTTGCCAAATAGCACCTTATCACCGACCTTCACATCAAGCGGGCGAACTTTGCCGTCTTCCAAGATCCGGCCCTTTCCGACCGCAATGACTTCACCCTGATCGGGTTTCTCCGCCGCAGTGTCGGGGATGACGATGCCCGATGCTGTCTTGCGTTCTTCTTCCAAGCGCTTGACAATTACTCGGTCATGTAAAGGACGAATTTTCATAAATTTATCTCCGGTAGTTAGGAAACCACTTATCATTTAATCAACACGTCAGCCTCAATGCTGCGCGTGCTGAATACTGGTCTAGCACTCGTCATTAGAGAGTGCTAATAATAGCGCCTAAGTCTTTTATAATCAAGGGGCGGTGATGGATACCGGCGAACTACCTACGCGCAGTCTGGCGGCGATTTGGAATCCCTGCACCCAAATGAAGCAACATGAGACGCTGCCGCTCGTTGCCATCGCGCGCGCAAAGGGCGCGTGGATTTACGATTGTGATGGCAAACGTTATCTCGATGCCATAAGCTCTTGGTGGGTGAATCTCTTCGGCCATTGCAACCCGCGCGTTAATGCCGCGCTGCGCGATCAGCTTGAGAAGCTTGAACACGTGATGCTTGCCGGCTTCACTCACGAGCCGGTCATCGAGCTTTCCGAGCGTTTAATTAGGCTCGCACCGCGTGGTCTTGGACATTGCTTCTACGGCAGCGACGGCGCTTGCAGCGTGGAAATCGCGTTGAAGATGAGTTTTCATTTTTGGCATAACAGCGGACAGATTCGCAAGACTCAATTTTTAAGCGTGGCAAATGGCTATCACGGCGAAACCCTCGGAGCGCTGTCGGTGACCGATGTTGCGATATTCAAAAATACCTATGCTCCTTTATTGCGCTCTACGGCGACGGTTCCGTCGCCCGATTGGCGCCGGTCCGAGCCCGGCGAATACAGTCTGCAATACGCGCTGCGCTGCTCTGAAATACTGGATAGCTATTTAAACAAACATCACGAAGACATCGCAGCTTTCATTCTCGAACCGCTGGTGCAGTGCGCGGGCGGGATGGCCATGTATCATCCTGAATATTTAAAGCAAGCTCGGCAGCTTTGCGATCGGTATGCGGTGCACTTAATCGCCGACGAAATAGCGGTTGGTTTTGGTCGCACCGGTACGCTATTCGCGTGCCAGCAAGCCGGCATCACACCAGATTTACTATGCTTGTCGAAAAGTATTACGGGCGGTTACCTGCCGCTTTCAGTAGTGATGTGCACCGATGCGATTTACCGGGCATTTTACGATGATGAAGTAGGCCGCGGGTTTCTGCATTCTCATTCCTTCAGCGGTAATGCACTCGCCTGCTGTGCCGCGAATG
>Ga0335085_10013738_pt1 | contig 11856 bp, 9 predicted proteins | sample Lox_Sample_45_FD_206712 | JGI IMG/M metagenome (GOLD analysis project Ga0335085, IMG submission 206712) | Soil microbial communities from Loxahatchee National Wildlife Refuge, Florida, United States - Lox_Sample_4.5 | ecosystem: Environmental > Terrestrial > Soil > Wetlands | place: USA: Florida...
CCTGACCTCGACCGGACCGGGTTCGGCCAACCTGATCATGGCGATGGCGGTGGCGCAGACGGATTCGTCCGCGCTGCTGGCGATTACCGCGAACGTGCCGACTTCGCAGTTCAACCGCGGCCCGTTCCAGGAACTCAACCGGCACAACCAGGCCGATTTTCCGAACGTGATCCGGCCGGTGGTCAAGCGCAGTTTCCAGCCGACCCGGGTGGACATGCTGCCGCTGGCGCTGCGCCAGGCCGTGACCACCATGACCAGCGGCCGGCCCGGCCCGGTCAACGTCGATATTCCATTCAACCTGTTCCAGGAAGAAGCAGAAGTTCAGCCCGAGCCCGCCTGGGACGGCTTCGGGCTGCGCCGCAGCGGTGCTTCGCCGGAGGACGTCCAGAAGACGCTGGACATGCTGCTGCAGGCGAAGCGCCCGGCAATATTCATCGGCCACGGCATGACGCTGTCCGAGGGGAGCAAGGAACTGACGGAATTCGTCCATGCCCTGCAGATCCCGGTGATCAGTTCGCCCAACGGCATGGGGTGCCTGGACATGACCGATGCGCTCTCGCTCGGATTCATCGGCAGGAACGGCGCCTATCCGGCGAACCAGGCCGGACGCCATGCCGACTTGGTGCTCGCGATCGGCGCGCGCTTCGACGACCGCTCCTCCTCCTCGTGGATGCCGGGCTACTCCTGGAACTTCCCGCACTGCAAACTCATCCACGTCGATGTCGATCACGCCGAAATCGGGCGCAATTACCCGCCGGACCTGGGCGTGCTCGCCGACGCGCGCATCTTCCTCGTCCAGCTCCTGGGCGAGTTGTCGCGGCGCAAGGTCGAGAAGAACGGGCGGCTGAAAGAGTGGCACGCCCGCATTGCCGACTGGCGTGCCGAGTGGGAAGCGTATATCCAGCCCAATTTCGAACTCCATACCTCGCCCCTGCGCCCCGAGCGTATCGTCGCCGACTGCCGCGCTGTGCTGCCGGACGACGCGATCATCTCGCTCGATTCCGGCATTCATCACAACTGGTTCATGCAGTTCTGGAACGCGCGCCGGCCGCAGACCATGCTCAACACCTGGGGATACTCGGGCATGGGCTTCGGCCCGAGTTCCATCCTCGGGGCGAAGCTCGCCGCGCCGGACCGCCCCTGCGTTTCGATTTGCGGCGACGGCGGATTCACCATGGTGCCGCACGTGCTGTGTACGGCGGTGGAGTACGACATTCCCGCGGTATGGGTGGTCTGGAACAATTTTTCCTGGGCCGCAATCCGCGACCTGCAGTACGCCTATTTCGACGGGCGCGAGATCGGCACCGGCTTCTACCAGGAAGCCGGCCAGAAAGCCTACAACCCGGACTTCGCCGCCTGGGCGCGCGCCGCCGGGGTGGAAGGCATGACCGTCACGAAGTCCGAGGACTTCAAGGGCGCGCTGGCGCACGCGATCGCGCTGGGCAAACCCTGCGTGATCGACGTGCATGTGGACGCCGACATACGGCCGCCCGGGACCGGCGCCTGGGCGCTGCCGCCGATTCCCTACAAGGAGCCGGTGTTCGGCGCGAAATACGTTCCGGCCAAATAGGCGGGAGGACGCGATGAAGAAGAAAGTGAAACGGGCAGCCTCGATCCGCAACGTAATCGAAGTGCCCTGGCAGGAGTTCCCCGGGCATTTCGGCGGCGCATTGTCGAAGGCGCTGGTGGGGCCCGGGTCCGGCGCGCGTCTGATCGACTACCGCATCTCCTGCTATCAACCGATGGCGCATGTCGCGCTGCACACGCACAAGGTGCAGGAGCAGATTTACCACGTGCTCGACGGCGAAGGGATGATGGAAATCGACGGCAAGCGCCGGGTGGTGCGCAAGCACGACGTCATCTGCATCCCCCCCGGGGTCGAGCACGGGATTTCCAACACGGGACTGACTGACCTCACCTTCATCGTCGCCACCACCCCGGCAGAAGACAAATAGGGCGCCCGGGCGCGTCTACGGCGCGGTCAGCGCGCCCGCGCCGGCGAGCCGCACCGTCTCGCCGATCGCGGGAATTGCGAGCGGCGCAGCGGCAAGGTTGGCGCACCGCCAGCATTCGCGCAGCAGTGCGGGCGGTTCGCGCAAATCCTCGTCGGTCAGCTTGAATGTGCCCCAGTGCATGGCGACGAAGCGCGCCGCGCCGAGCGCGGCGAACGCGCGCATCGCGTCGGCCGGATCCATGTGCTGCGACCGCATGAACCAGCGTGGCGCATAGGCGCCGATCGGCAGCATTGCCGCGTCGATGGCGCCGCAGCGCGCTCCGATTGCCGCAAAGCCGTCGAACCAGGCGGTGTCGCCCGAATGGTAGACGCGCAGGCCGCCGCGTTCGATGACGAAGCCGCCCCACCAGGTGGCGTTGGTGTCGAGCAGCCAGCGGCGGCTCCAGTGCTGCGCCGGCACGAAGGTGACCTTCATCCCCGCGATTTCTTCCTGCTGCCACCAGGCCATCTCGACCACCCGCCGCAGGCCCGCGTGCGCGAACCAGCGGCCGAGTCCGCGCGGCACGGCGTAGACGGGGTCCGGGCCCAGCCGCTTGAGGGTGGGCACATCCATGTGGTCGCGATGGTTGTGCGTGACCAGCACCAGGTCGATCCGCGGCAGCGCCGGCCAGTCCAGGCCCGGCGCCACATTGCGCGGAATGAAGCCCGCGATCGATGCCGACATGACCGGATCGATGAGGGCACTCCTGCCGCCGAGCTGAATCAGGAAGGAGGCATGTCCGATCCAGGTGAGCGCGTCCGCTGTCGCCGCGCGCAGGGCGCGGCCGTCGTTGGCGACGACCGGCACCGGCACGCCGGTTGCGGGCGTGCGCGGCCGCTTCTCCTCGTGCCAGCCCAGTTGCCAGCGCAGGACGCGCGCGAGGCTGGAGTTGTGCGAGCGGCCGTCAAGATTGGCGTAGCGCATCGCCGGGTCTACCCGTAGTTAGCGTCAAGCCGACAGCGCCGTCTTTTCCGGATGCTGATCGTAGATTACGCCGTCCGCGAACAGGGCGTCGATGTCGCCGCGGGCATAGCCGATCGCGCGCAGCACTTCGGCCGAATGCTGGCCAAGCCAGGGCGCGGGTTGGCGGATCGCCGTAAGCTCGCCCGTGGACTTGATCGGCAGACCGATCGTCTTCATGCGGCCGATGAGAGGGTGCTCCATTTCTGTCACCATATTGCGCGCCTTGATATGGGGATCGTGCATGACCTGGTCATAGCTGAGCACCGGCCCGCCGGGGACTGCGGCCGCATCCAGTTTCTCGACCCAATGCGCTGTGGGCCGGGTCGTCAGCACTGCCTCGATTTCCCGTTCCAGCGCGTCGACGTTCTGCAATCGTGAAGCCGCCGTGGCAAAGAGCGGGTCGGTAAGCCAATCCGGCCGGGCGCACACCATGGTGCAGAAATTGTTCCACAGCTTGTTGTTGCTGGCGCCGACCGTTACGTAACCGTCACCGGTCCTGTATGCCTGGTAGGGCGCGGCGCGGCGGTGGCGCGTGCCCGTCGCCGTCGGCAGTTCGCCCGCGCCGAAATAGGCGCCGAACTCCCAGGGCGTCCAGGCGAGTCCGGCCTCGAGCAGCGAAGTCTCCAGATACTGCCCGGCACCCGTGCGCAGCCGGCCGATGTACGCGCCGAGAATGCCGTAGAGCGCGGTCACGCCGCTGGCGATGTCGTTCATGGCGATGCCGACCTTGGCCGGCCGTCCGCCGGGATAGCCGGTCATCATCATGATGCCCGACATCCCCTGGGCAATGATGTCGAAGCCGCCCTTCTTGCCGTAGGGGCCGGTCTGGCCGAAGCCGGACATCGAGGCATAGACGACGCCGGGATTGAATTTCCTCACGCTGTCGTAATCGATGCCGAGCTTTCTGACCACGCCGGGCCGGAAGTTCTCGGTGATGATGTCGGCGCGCGCTGCCAGACGATTGAAGATTTCCTTGCCGCGCGCGTCCTTCATGTCGAGCGCCAGGCTTTTCTTGTTGCGGTTGAGCACGGCGAAGCAATAGGACTCGTTGTTGATTTTCGGATCGAAGCGGCGCGAGGCGTCGCCTTCGGGAAAGTTCTCGATCTTGACGACATCCGCGCCCATGTCCCCCAGCACCATGCTGCAATAGGGGCCGGCCATGACGTTGGTCAGGTCGAGTACCTTCACACCTTCCAGCGGCAGCGCCATTTCGCGTCCCTTTTTCGGATGCCGGCCGCTAGCGGATCACGGTGAACTGCGCCGTGTCGATTTCGATCCACACCGGCTCGTTTTCGTCGAATACGTCCTGCGCGCGCGCAGTTGCGCGCAGGATCTGCGCCGTTCCGGGCAGGCGCAAATAGTAATCCCAGTACTCGCCGAGGTAAGCGCGCCGCTGCACTTCTGCCTGCGCGCGGCAGCGGCCGTAGGCGACGGCCGGTTCGTGCTTCAGCAGGTGGATGCTCTGCGGGCGAATGGAAACCTGCACCTCCTGCGGCAGGGCGGCATCGGTCTGCAGCGCGTGCTTGGGCACGGAGAAGCCGCCGAAATCCACGGCGTCGCCGTTCAATCTGCCCTCGATGAAATTCGTGCGGCCGATGAAACCTGCCACGAAGCGGGTCTGCGGGCGCCCGTAAAGCGCATAAGGCGCGTCGATCTGCTCGACGCGGCCCTTGTTCATGACCGCGATGCGGTCCGACGTGACCATCGCCTCGGCTTGGTCATGGGTCACGTACACCGTGGTGATCCTGAACTCGTCGTGCAGGCGGCGGATTTCGAAGCGCATTTCCTCGCGCAGGTTCGCGTCCAGGTTCGACAGCGGTTCATCCAGCAGCAGCACCGCCGGCTTGACCACGATCGCGCGTGCCAGTGCCACGCGCTGCTGCTGCCCGCCGCTGAGTTCGGCGGGGTAGCGCTCGCGCAGGTGCCCCAGCTGCACTTTCTCCAGGATAGCGTCCACGCGGCGGCGGATCTCATCGGACTTCACCTTGCGCACCTGCAGGCCGAATCCGACGTTCTCGGCAACGGTCATGTTCGGCCAGATCGCGTAGCTCTGGAAGATCATCGACATCTTGCGTTTTTCCGGCGGCAGGCTGGAGGTGGGGGAGGAGATGACCTCGCCGTCGACTTCGATTGTGCCCGAGGTCGGCGCCATGAACCCGGCGATCATGCGCAGCGTCGTCGTCTTGCCGCAGCCCGAGGGCCCGAGCAGCGACACCAGCTCGCCCTCCTGCAAAGTGAGATTGAAATTGTCGACGGCAGTGAAATCGCCGAACGTGCGGGTCAGATTCCGCAGTACCAATTTACTCACGCCGCTGTCCTCCTCAGCATAAAATCGCGGCCCATCAGGCGAAAGCCGATCAGGATCAGCACGACGGTGATGATCACCAGGATCAGGCCGATCGACGCCAGCATCTCGAAATTGCCCTCGTCGCTCTTGTCGAACAGAAGCACCGACAGCACCTGGGTATTGATGGAGTAGAGGAAGATCGCCGCAGACAACTCGCGCGTGGCCGGGATGAACACCAGGATGAAGGCGCCGGCGAGGCTGCGCTTGAGCAGGGGCGCCACCACGCGCCGGATCGCGGTGAAACGCGTGCCGCCGAGGATGCGCACCGCGTCTTCGAGTTCCGGGTTGATCGAGCGGATCGCCGCGTTGCTGTTGGCGTAGGCGATCGGCAGGAAGCGCGTGGCGAACGCTAGGATCATGATCCATGCGGTTCCGTACAGCAGCAGCGGCGGCCGCGTGTAGGCGGCGTAGAAGCCGATCGCGAGCACGATGCCGGGAATGACGAACGGCGCCATGGTGAGGAACGACAGGGTGTTGCCGACGCTCTTTCCGACCAGTTGCCGGTTCACGATGTAGGCGATGCACAGGGCCAGCGTGATCGCGATCAGGGCGGCGGAGCCCGCGTAGGTGAAGGTGTTGAGAGTGGCGTTGCGCGTCAGCGTGTTCTCGAACAGCGTGAAGTACAGATTGTTCAGCGTCAGATTATCCAGTGCAAACCCCCGCCCCCAGGCCTTCGCCAGCGCCGCCTGGCAAATCACCATCATCGGCATGAAGAACGACAGCATGCATACGAACAGGCAATAGCCGAGCAGGGGCCACTTCCAGCGCCCCAGCGGAATCGGCCGGCGTTCCCCGCCCTTGCCGGTGAGCGACACATAGCCTTTGCGGTGAGTGATGCGCCGCTGCAGCCAGAACAGAAAGATGGTGATGCACAGCAGCGGCATGGCATAGGCAGCCGCAACGCCCACCCTGGGCGGATATTCGAAGAACTGCCACAGCTGCGTGGTGACCACGTGGAAACGGCCGGGCAGGGCGATCAGGGCGGGCGAGCCGAACAGTGCGATCGCTTCCAGGAACACGAGGATGTAGGCGGCGAGTATGGCCGGCAGCACCAGCGGCAGCGTGATCGACAGGGTCGTGCGGAAATTGCCCGATCCGAGGATATTCGCCGCGTCTTCCATTTCGGAGGAGACCAGGTCCAGCGCCGATTTGGCGAACACGACTACGTAGGGAAAGCTGTAGCAGCCGATGACCAGGACCAGCCCGGGCATGGAGTAGATATTGAAAGGCCCTTTTTCGGCGCCGGTCGTCGCGATGACGAGCCGGTTCAGCCAGCCGGCATTGGGGCCGGCCAGCAGGATCCAGCCTACCGCCCCGAGATAGGGCGGGATGACGAACGTGCCGAGGATGGATACCCATACCAGGCCTTTCGCCGGCATGTCCGTGCGCGACAGCGCCCAGGCGAGCGGCAGGCCGAACAGCAGGCACAGTGTCGCGGCCGCGAGCCCGAGTACCAGGGAATGCCCCAGCGCGTCGATGTAGCGCGCGCGGCTGTAGGCGTCGACATAGTTGGCCAGCGTGAACGCGCCCGTGTCCGGCTGCTGGAAGCTGACTATCAGCAGGCGCAGCAGCGGATTGACCACCAGAAACACCAGCACGGCGATCGCCAGCAGCCACATCCAGGCGGACTTGTCCAGGTGCCGCCAGCGCCGGCCCCATCCTGCTGCGGCGACCGGCGGCGCAGGCGCGGCCTCAGGCCGCGGCGCGCCCCCGTTGATGCCCCCCGCGTTCAATTTCTAGATGCCGAAGGTATCGCGGAACTTTTCCTTCACCTCGGGGATGCCCTTGGCGATCTCGTCCTCGGTCGGCCGGATGACCTTGATCTCCTCCAGAGGCTTGGCGCCGGGCGCCGGCTTGATCCCCTTGATCACCGACAACTCGTGGTCCTTCACCTGAACTTCGGCTGCCTCCTTGTCCATCAGGAACTCGATGAACAGTTTGGCGGCATTGGGCGACGGCGCGTTCTTCATGATGCCGCTGGGAGATACCATCAGCAGGGTGCCGTCGGTGGGATAAATCACGCCCAGGGGATTGCCTTTGTCGCGCGAGAGCAGGGTCGTCGCTTCGGGGCCGGCGGCAACCCAGCTTTCCTTGGCGTTGAGCATGGTCACGGTGTCGTTGATCGAGCGCCCGATCCTGGGCTTGTTCTTTTCCAGTTTCTCGAAGTACTGCCAGCCGTAGAGCTTGCGCATCAGCACCGTCCAGGTGCCGACGTAGCCACTGAACGCCGGGTGTCCGATCGAGACTTTGTCCTTCCACTTCGGGTCGAGCAGGTCGAGCCAGTTCTTCGGCGCGTCCTTCTCCGCCACCACGCTGTTGTTGTAGGTGATCGCCACCAGCGCGGCGGCAGTGACCCAGTAATCGTTGTCCTTGTCGTTGTACTGTTTGAGCGAATCGACCATCTTGTCGAGATTGTGCGGACGGTACTGCAGCAGCAGCCCGCGCTTCTTCAGGTCCGGATAGTGGCTGACATCGGTGCTGCTGAACACGGAGGCGACCGCCAGGTTCGCCTTCAGGTCCTGCTGCAGGCGCTGGTAGGCGACCTGCGCGGTGGTGCGCACGAAATTGCATTTCACTCCGGGATATTTCTTGTCGAACGCCATGCACAGATTCGCGATCGACTCGGTGTTGTAGTGCGCCGTGTAGACCGTGAATTCCTTCTCCTTCTTCGCGGCGTCGTACAACTCTTTTTCCCACGCCGGCATTTGCGCCCACGCGGGAATCGCGGCAGCGATCAGGGTAGCGCCCAGCAGCGCCAGCGAGCGGTGGAACGTGAACTTACTCATGCGACCTCCTCCAGTTTATGTTGTGTATCTTGTAATTTTCGCATACTGCAAAACAACCAATCGAACCGCACGCTCCCGAGGACGCGACCCTAGCGGCCCTTGAACACCGGTTTGCGCTTCGCCATGAACGCAGTGCGGCCCTCCACATAATCCTCGCTGTTGAAGCAGCGGTCCACCACCTGCTGGCACAGCTGCATGTCGCGCGCAGATTCGTCCCGGACCAATTCGCCGACGATGGTCTTGATCGATGCCACGGTGAGCGGGGCATTGGCGGCGATGGCGCCGGCGTAGTCGCGCACATAATCCTCCAGCCCGGCGTCGGGGACGACGCGATTGACCAGTCCCATCGACGCCGCCTCCGCCGCCGTGAACTGGCGCGCGGTGAAGAAGATTTCCTTGGCGAAAGACGGTCCGACCACGTCCATCAGCTTGCGCACGCCCCTGGCCTCGTAGCCCAGCCCCAGCTTCGCCGCCGGCACGCCGAACCTTGCGCCCTCGGCGGCGATGCGCAGGTCGCACGACAACGCCACCGAGACGCCGCCGCCGATGCAAAAGCCGCGGATCATCGCGATCGTGGGCTTGCCCGCGCGCGTCAGCGCCTCGGTCGCCTTGCCCGAGGCCTGGTTGTAGATTCGGGTCGTCTCGGGGGAGGAGCGTTTCTCCTCGAACTCGGAAATGTCGGCGCCGGAGACGAATGCCTTGTCGCCGGCGCCCTTGAGCACGATCACGCGAATGGCATTGTCGTGTTCGTAATCGCGCACGATGTCGCCCAGCGCTTCCCACATCGCCATTGAGACGGCGTTGCGGCGCTCCGGGTTGTTGAAGGTGATCCAGCCGATCGCACCGTCCTTGTGCCCGATCATCTTGTCGGTCTTGGAGATCGCCATCGGGGAGTTCCCTGAATATCGACGGTTAGCGCAGGCTGATTGCGGCGGAGGCGTCGCGGTTTGGCAAATCATACACGCGATCAAATCCGTTTCCAATTTGGCGGGCGCGCGGCCGGATTTGCGTCGATTCGCATTTACATTGACTTTTTGCCGCGCAACGGAGTCCAATGCCTGAACGATCCTGGCATTTGTCGAATGAACGCGATGGAATCGCAACCGCCCTCCGCTTTCGTGCCGGCAGGTTTCGCCGCTGCCTGCGCCCAATGCGGCTCCGTGGCGCGCGACCGCCAGTACGTCCGGCGGCTCGACCGCCACACCTGCGAACACTGCCTGCTCGAGGCGCGCAAGCGCCGCGGCAGGCTGGAGGCCGATCCGTACGAGGCATTCGTCGAAGCATTGGCCGAGGCGCTCGATCTGCGCGAACGAGAGACCGGGCTGCATTCGAAGCGGGTCGCGGCGCACACGCTGCTGCTGGCGGCGCACCACTACGACCGGGCGAATGACCTGCGCGAAATCTACTGGGGCGGCCTGCTCCACGACGTCGGCAAGATCGGCGTGCCCGATGCCGTGCTGCTGAAGCCCGGCCGGCTGTCGGACGAGGAATGGCGCGTCATGCGCGAGCATCCGCGCAATGGCCAGCTGCTCCTGCAGAAGCTGCCTTTCCTCGCGCTCGCGGCGAACATCGTCCTCTGCCACGAGGAACGCTACGACGGATCGGGCTACCCGGCCGGGCTGCGCGGGGAGGAGATTCCGCTGCCGGCAAGGCTGTTTGCCGTCATCGACACGATCGATGCCATGACCTTCGACCGCCCCTACCGCAAAGCCGTGCCCTTCGACGCCGCCAAGGAGGAAATCCTGCGCCTCTCCGGCAGCCAGTTCGATCCCGTCGCGGTGGAGACTTTTCTGCTGGAAGAGGCGGCGCTGCGCGAAATGGCGGCGATGGAATATCCGCGCGGCTGAAGCGCGCGCAGTCCGGTCGGCCGGTCAATCCGCAGCGGCGGGCGCGCTAGGCGCCGACTCGGCGAACGAACGCTTCGGGACACTAGCCGTAGTGGATCTCCTCCGCCGCGGCCGCTTCGGCGGCATCGGCGGCGTAGTCGCGCGCGGCCCGGCCCGCCGCCGCCTCGCGGTACCACTCGTGCGCGACGATGGTCGCCATGATTTCGTTGGTGCCGGTCCAGATGGAGGCGAGGCGGATGTCGCGGTAGATGCGCTCGAGCGGGAACACATTCGTATAGCCGATGCCGCCCACCACTTGCATCGCATTGTGGACCACCTTCTGGCACGACTCGGTGACGAACTTCTTGGTCTCGGAGACCATGCGCCGCACCCGGTTCATCTCCATGCCGCCGTCCACCGCGCGCGCGGTCGCATAGACCAGCGCGCGGCTCGCGTCGAGCAGCATCGCGCCCTCGGCAACCTGGAAACTCACGCCCTGGAAGCGGTTGATGGTCTCGCCGAAGGCCTTGCGCTTCGACGTGTAGCGGGTGGCGATGTCCAGGGCGGCGCGCGCCGGGCCGATGGTCATGGCGGCCGTGCCCAGCCGCTCCGGGATCATCATGGTGGTGAACACCGGGTAGGCGCCGTTGACTTCGCCGACGACGTTCTCTTTCGGCACCTTCACGTCGCGGAACACCAGGCGGCCGGTGCCGCCGCCGCGGCAGCCCATCAGGCCATAGAGGTATTCGACCTCGACGCCGGGGCCGCGATCGACGATGAAGCAGGTGATGCGCTTTTGCGGCGCGGCGGCGGGATCCGGGTCGGTGCGCGCGTAGACGAGGAAGTAGTCCGCACCCTCCGCGCCGACGATGAAGCGCTTTTGGCCGTTCAGCCGGAAATGGTCGCCCTTGTCCTCGGCCGTGGACGTGGCGCCGAAGAAGTCGGAACCGCCGCGCGGCTCGGTCAGGCATTCGGCGGCGAACAGGTCTCCCTTGAGCAGGGGCTGGACGTAACGCGCCTTCTGCGCATCGGTGCCGTGCAACACGATCGCGTCGCAAACGAGGTCGGCGCCGACACCGAAGACACAGGCGAGTTCGTAGCTCAAGCTGCCGATTTCCTCGCTGATCGCGCAGGAAGCGACCCAGTCCAGTCCTTTGCCGCCCCACTTGACCGGGTGGCGCACGCCCAAGAGGTTGCGCCGCCCGGCCTCGCGCAGCCACTCTCTGGGGAAGCGTATCTGTTCCGCGTCCATGTCGAGGATCAGCTGGCGCGGCGTGGACTTGACGAAATCGCGCGCGGCATCGCGCGCGCGGCGTTGTTCTTCGGTCAGCAGATGGTCGAACATTGCGTTCTCCTTGCGAGGTGGCGTCAGTCGGATTGAGTCGAGTATAAATCGCTTCGCCGGCACGGGCGCTGGCTGCGCGTCCTGTGCTCTTGTATGATGCCCCTGCCATGCGCGACACCTCCACACATGCGGCCAACCGTTTCGATCTGCCCGAATGGGCCGGTGCCTTCGGCGACCTGGGTACGCTGATACCGTTCGTCGCGGCCTACGTGTCGATCCTGAAGATGGACGCGAGCGGCCTGCTTGTCGCATTCGGCATCGCGCTGATCGCGGCGGGGCTGATCTACCGCACGCCGTTTCCGGTGCAGCCGATGAAGGCGATCGGCGCGGCGGCGGTGAGCCAGACCGCGCTCGCGGCCGGTTTGGGTCCGGCGCTGGTGATCGGCGCGGGACTGACGACCGGGCTGTTGTGGATTACACTGGCCGTGACCGGCCTCGGCCGACGCGCGGCGCGCTGGATTCCGCGCGCGGCGCTGCTGGGCGTCATCATGGGCCTGGGCTTTTCGTTCATGCTCGAAGGCATCCGCATGATGTCGGGCAGTCCCTGGGTCGCGGGCCTGCTGCTGGCACTGACGCTGGTGCTGTTCGGCCGCCC
>Ga0335085_10013739_pt1 | contig 11855 bp, 13 predicted proteins | sample Lox_Sample_45_FD_206712 | JGI IMG/M metagenome (GOLD analysis project Ga0335085, IMG submission 206712) | Soil microbial communities from Loxahatchee National Wildlife Refuge, Florida, United States - Lox_Sample_4.5 | ecosystem: Environmental > Terrestrial > Soil > Wetlands | place: USA...
GCAACACCCCGTACGGCTTCCTCACGCCCCGGTCTGAAGTGCGGTCTGGAGGAAGCTCAGCCGCGAATTCGGGCTGCGTCATGAGCTTGTAGATGTAGTCCACGTAGAGAAGAAACTCGGCGGAATTGCGTTGTCTCGGCTGCGACAGCGGGACACGAAAATCCGCGCGGACTTTTGCGGGGTTGCGCCCCAGGACGATAATCCGGTCTGCGAGCAGGACCGCTTCTTCGATATTGTGCGTGACCAGGAAAATGCTCCTGGTAGGGATCTTTTTCCCCAGCCAAAGCTCCATCAATTCGCCGCGCAGGTTTTCCGCCGTAAGAACATCCAGCGCCGAAAATGGTTCATCCATGAAGAGGACCTCGGGCTCGACCGCCAGGGCGCGTGCAAATCCCACCCGTTGCCTCATGCCGCCGGAAAGCTCTTTGGGGTATGCCGTTTCGAATCCGCTCAAGCCTACCGATCGGAGTGTGCGCAGCGCGCGGCGATGCCGCTCCACATGCTTGATCCCGCGCGCGAGCAGGGGCAGTTCCACGTTTTCCAGCACGGTGAGCCATGGAAACAGCGCGAAACTCTGAAACACAATGGCCGCACCAGGGCTGGAGCCCCTGAGCGGTTGGCCGTGCCACAGGACATCGCCGGCAGATGGAGCGGTGAGGCCGGAAAGCATCCGTAAGAGCGTGGATTTCCCGGAACCGGACGGTCCGAGAAGTGCAATAATCACGCCCGGTTCAACCGATAAATGCGTTGACGCGATCACCTGAATCTGTCCGCCACCCGGGCGTGCGAACCACTTCTCAATTCCTCGCGCCTCGATGATCGGCTTCAGTGGAGCCGTGATCTGATCGATCTCCGGTTGGTCGGCGACAGCATTTTCGACGGGTGGATTTTCCGAGAGTTCGCTTGTGATTTGTTGCCACGACAACTGAGGCAGTTCATCGAGGAAATTCCCCAGCTCGATCGGGTTCATTCGCTCGACTACAGCCCTCATCTGTTCTTTCGAAAGGGCGTGCAGCAGAACAAATGCCTCGTAGTAGGGAAAGATCGGCGCCAGCTTCGCGGCAAACTCGATCGGCAATCGCCTGAACAGGACCTCCTGGGATTCCCAGGACAGGCTCAGGAATGCGTCAGCCGCGACGGTGGGATCCAGCCTTTCGAGGATTTGGACTGCCCGGTCAACGCGTCCTTGTGCAAGGATTGTTTGAAGCTCGTCGGCTCTTGCCCGCTTCATGGATGTTCCAAACACCCACTATAAATGGCAAGTCGCAAGGTGTCACATTTCTCTTCAGCAGTGGCTCGAATTGAAGCTGGAGCCGGCCCGGGCGCCGGTCGTTGTGATGGTGATCGACAGGGTGGAAAAGCCGTCGGAGAATTGACAGGGGAGGGGCGCGCGAAGCGGGTAAATTCGCGTCGAAATGCTACGATGAGAGAACAACGGTGAGGTGCGAGAGCGGTTGAATCGGGCGGTCTCGAAAACCGTTGAACCTTCACGGGTTCCGTGGGTTCGAATCCCACCCTCACCGCCAGAATATTTCATTTTGAATCAGTGGTTTGAAAACACTGATCGAAAATTCATAATAAATTCGTGCCTCGTTTCTGCAGACTCGAAGGGCGCTGAGCATCTTTCGTCTGCACCGGTCCTCGTTGTCCCGCTAATAAAGTCCAAACACGACCGAACCTACGGGCGCTTCTCTTGCCAGAGTCACGTCGAGGGCAGTGCCGTGATCGCTTTCTCCGCCAGAGCCTGCCTCGACGAACTGGCAGCACTGACCAGCTGATCAAGATCGGGGCCCCACGGCGAAACGTGACACGCTTGTCCTCGTCAGGACGGATGCTGGCGGCGGAAATTGCGGCGGCACGGGCCTGGAACTCCGCTGAGTCAAATTGGCTGACTCCCGGTATTCGCTATTCGCGATTCGCGAATGTAGAATGGAGTTATGGTTCTGAAGCCACAGGATGTGTACGTGGTGCTGAAGATCGTGGCCTCCGGGTTTCGCGGCCCATATGCCCAGCTCGCCAGTGAATTGGCGATGAGCACGTCCGAAGTGCATGCTTCCGTGAAGCGCGCCCAGTCCGCGAAGCTGATTCACGGCGCGGAGCTCCAAAACCGTCCGAACCTTGCGGCTCTGGAGGAGTTTCTGGTGCATGGACTGAAGTACGCGTTCCCGGCTGAGCGGGGAGCGTTTACCCGCGGAGTCCCCACCTCGTATGCCGCGAAGCCTCTGCGGGACGTAATTGGACAGGGCAACGAGCCGATTCCAGTGTGGCCCTATCCACAGGGAAAAGAGCGCGGCATCGCATTCGAGCCGCTGTACAAGACCGCGCCGGGCGCCGCGATTCGTGACTCGGCATTCTACGAATACCTGACTTTGGCCGACGCGCTCCGTGACGGGCGTGCGCGCGAGCGGAAGTACGCCGAACAGGAGCTTCATCGCCGTTTCCAGAAGGCAAATGCGCGATCCGAATCTTGACCAGCTCATCGCCGCGGCCGATGCTCTTCGCCCGCTGCTGCCTGAATTGGTGTTTGTCGGAGGCTGTGTGACCGGCCTCCTGATCACCGACGAAGCCGCCGGCGAGCCACGCGGAACGATCGATGTGGATGCCATCGCCGAAATTACGTCCTATGCGCAGTACGCGGCATTCGGCGATCGCCTGCGCAATCTCGGCTTTAGTGAAGACACCCGCGAGGGCGCCCCCGTTTGCCGATGGATTCAGGGTGGAATGATCCTCGATGTCATGCCGCTCGACGAGAGGATTCTGGGGTTCTCGAACCGCTGGTACAAAGCTGCAATGGAATCGTCCGTGACGAAAAAACTGCGCGACGGTCTTGAGATTCGGATGGTCACCGCACCCTATTTCGTGGCGACGAAGCTCGAAGCTTTCAAGGGACGCGGACGCGAAGATTTTCTCGGAAGTCACGATCTGGAAGATGTTGTTTCGGTCGTTGACGGCCGCGAAACTTTGAGCGCTGAGGTGCGAGCCGCGAGGGCGGAACTCAGCGAATATGTGCGCCGAGAGATCGCGAAATTGCTGGCGAATCCCGGCTTCATCGACTCGCTGCCGGGCTTCCTCCTGCCCGACTCGGCGAGCCAATCGCGAATCGGAATCGTCCTCGAGAGGCTGTACGATCTGGCCTCGATCTGATTGCGATTTTGAGGCAACGGCCGCCCTAAGTTGCTTGCAAAATGGAGCTGATTTCGAAGGCAACTCGAGAGCCTTAACCCCGGGATTGGCGTAAGGTCGCCGCGCAGGTATCCTTACGGACTTGCCTATCGTCGTGCTTACAGACGCGTCGGGCGGTTGGGGCAAAGCCTGCAATGATTTGCAGGTCGCCACGCGCCATCTCTATTTGACCGCACCGTTCGCGCCCGACCCCCAACGTTTCAGGGTTGTAGTTTTCGTTGAGTCCACGAGGAAATTCGCAATAAATTCGTAATAGGACCCGACCATCCCTGCGTTCTATGCGTTTTCCGCATTCGCAGAATCAAGAACTTCCAATTTCTCAATGGGTCTTCAGAGTTCGAAGCCCACCCTCACCGCCATCCTTGCCATAAGATAGTCTCCGGCAATCGCGTTTCCCACTGCAATGAACAAAGTCCTGACGACGGCGGACGCTGCCGTCGCCGATATCCCCGACGGCGCGACCATCATGCTGGGCGGCTTCGGGCTGTGCGGCGTGCCCGAAAATCTCATCCGCGCTCTGGTGCGAAAAGGCGCGCGCGCACTGCGCACCATCTCCAACAACATGGGCGTGGACGGCTTCGGTATGGGGCTGATGCTCGAAGCCGGCATGATCGCTTCTCACGTCGGCAGCTACGTCGGCGAAAACAAGCTGCTCGAAAAAATGCTTATCGACGGCGCCATCGACATCACGCTCGTGCCGCAGGGCACCCTCGCCGAGAGGATTCGCTCGGGCGGCGCGGGAATTCCGGCATTCTACACGCCGGCAGGCGTGGGAACAGTCGTTGCCGATGGAAAAGAACTGCGCGAATTCGATGGACGCACATATCTGCTCGAGCACGCGCTCACCGCCGACTTCGCGCTGATTAAAGCCTGGAGGGGCGATTGCCTCGGCAACCTGATCTATCGCAAGACAGCCCGGAATTTCAATCCAATTATGGCAACGGCCGCGCGGCTCACGATTGCCGAAGTGGAGGAACTCGTCGAGCCCGGTGAGATCGATCCGGACGGCGTGCATACGCCGGGGATTTACGTGCAGCGCCTGGTGGTTGGCGCCAGTTATGAAAAGCGCATCGAGCGGCGCACGGTGAGGCCGGCCTGAATGGACGTGCGCGAAGTCATCGCCCGGCGCGCGGCGCGCGAGTTGCGTAACGGCTACTACGTCAACCTCGGCATTGGCATCCCCACACTGGTCGCCAGCTTCGTGCCGCCCGATATCGAAGTCACACTGCAGTCGGAGAACGGAATGCTTGGCGTCGGGCCTTATCCGCGCGAAAGCGAAGTCGACGCGGACCTCATCAACGCGGGCAAAGAAACCGTTACTGACCTGGCCGGGACTTCCTATTTTTCGAGCGCGGAATCGTTCGCAATGATTCGCGGCGGGCACATCGATCTGACGATTCTGGGGGCGATGGAGGTGGACCAGAATGGCAATCTTGCCAACTGGATGGTGCCTGGAAAACTGGTGAAGGGCATGGGCGGCGCAATGGATCTGGTGGCCGGCGCGCGGCGGGTGATTGTGGCGATGGATCACACCACTAAGCGAGGTGATCCGAAAATTCTGGAGCGCTGCCGGCTGCCTCTGACCGGGATCGGCGTCGTGAACCGGATCATTACGGAGCTTGCTGTGATCGATGTTGAGCGTGACGGGCTTGTGCTGCGGGAAATTGCGGACGGACTTTCGGCGGAAGATGTGCAGAGGGTTACCGAGGCCCGGCTGGTAGTGGCGGCCGAGTTGAGAAAATCACAGGCTGAAGAGGCTTAATTTTCGGAGGGTTTTTCCGCCTTGTCGATGATCAGAACTGAGAGAGGCTTTTTAGCGGCTTCCAGCTTGAGGCCGAGCTGCTGTTGAACCGCGGTGAAGAGATCCGGGGGCGGGTCGGCGCGATCGTTGCCGAGCGCGTTCGTCGTGGAAACGTTCGCCTGCTGCATTTCCGGAGTCGACCAGACCAGCGCGAAATCGAAGCGCCCGGCGAGACCGGTCTGATCGAGGACCGGACGGTCCACGGGCCCCTGCTGAAAGTAGCGGCAGAGATCGGCCATGGACGTCGACGAAAACGAGGTGGTGCCGGGCCCGCGGTTGATGATGAACGGGTCGGTTTTATCGCTGTCGCTTTTCGAAAGCCGCGATCCGCTCCTGGCGAGGCTGAGCGTGTAGACGGGCAGTTCGCGGGTTTCATTGTGCAGTGTCAGTTTGAAGGCATCGGCGAAGAGCTTGCGCATCATGATTCGGGCCTGATCGAAGTTCGGCTGGCCGTCGCCGGCCGCTTTCGCCGTAATGTCGAATCGTTCCGATTCAAACCAGGAAGGCGCGCCGATGATCTGGTGCGGGTGCACATCGTAGACGATCATCATGAGCTGGCTCATGGTCATGTTGTAGACACTGATCGTCTGCCCCTGCAGGCGGATGCCGCGCTGCTGTTCATCCGGGCGGCTGAGTTTGACGGTGAAGACATCGAAAGAGGGATCGGCGTCGTGCAGGGGCTTGAGCGGGGGTGGGGGCTGTGGGATCGTCCAGGCCTGCTCGCCCGGGAGCACGCGCTTGATTGACCACGGTACCGGCATTGGAAAACCGCGTTTGATGGTTCCGGAAATAGTGTTGCCGTCGGCGCTGAGCTTACCTTCGAAAACGCATCCGATGCCCGGGATTTCGATTTTGACGTTGGCCGCCTGCTGCATCGTGACAACGGTCGGGAATACCTGAAACGTCTGGTCGATGCTGTGGAAGGTGGCTTTAAGGCCTTCGTCTTCGGGCTGGGTGATTTTAACCACTGTTCGCAGGTCAGCCTGAGTGTCGGGCGGACGCACGGTTCCCTGCCAGGTGCCTGTCAGCGCCTGCTGGGCCAAGAGAGCGGACGGAAGCAGGGCGCAGGCGAGAAACAGGGCGCGCGAAGGCATGACAGTAAGACGGAGGGAAGCGGGAAATGTTCCCGGGAAAAATCGGCGAAAAACCGGTTCAGCGGGAGGAAGCTGCCTGGCTGGTGCGCTGCAGCTGGCCGGCTTCGACACGCGGCGTCGTGCGGCGATCGGGCATGCGGAATATGTGCTCGCAGATCTCGCAGCGGTATTTACGTTTGTTGGTCAAGAAGACCACCAGGCGCTCGAAACCTGTGCGCAACCTGATTCTGAGATGGCCGGAGCCGCATCTTGGGCAGCACATAGCGTAAATAGTAATTCAAAATACCCAGCAGTTAAACGCTAACTTTCGTCAATACCCGAGGTTAAACAGTAAAAGACATTACTCTCGTACCGGTTTAAGAGTGCCATAGTAAAGGTCCGCTGCGCGATCCACGTCGGAAATAGTCAGCGCAGGCTGCCTCTCCTCAAACTCGGCGATGGACTCGATGATATTGCAGAGATCCCGCGGATAGCAGGCGCGCAGGCCGCCGCCATGGGCTTCGCAGACGTTACGCAGGTGAACAGCGGCGCCCGGTTCCGACCTCCACCCGACAGACTGCAGACGCTTGCCGACGATATCGTCGAACACGTCGCTGGAAAGGGAATCGACCAGAATTTTGTTGGGAATCCGGCGCAGGAAAGCTTCGTCGGCCAGATCGGCGGGATCGAGATTGGTGGAGAAAACGACGAAGACTTCGAACGGAATCGGGAATTTGGCGCCGCTGATGGTGAGGTAGTCGAGGCGACGGTCGAGCGGAACGATCCAGCGGTTCAGCAGGTCGCGGGGCGCGATGGCCTGCCGGCCGAAATCGTCGATCACGAAGATACCGTTGTTGGCCTTCATGTGCAGTGGCGCGATAAAGCAGCCCTGTTCGGGCTCACGCTGCAGTTCCAGCATTTCGGAGCCAAGCTCGCCTCCGACAATGATGGACGGGCGCTGGCAGTAGATCCAGCGCGTATCGTCTTCGAGTCGCTGTGTGCCGGTTGGCTGATGAACGGACTGATCGAAGACTGTGATGATATTCCCCTCGATTTCGACCGCGAGGGGAACGGCGATGCGGTCGCGATAGATGCGGAGAACCCGCTCGGCCAGGGAGCTCTTTCCCGTTCCGCTGGGGCCGTAGAGGAACAGGGATTTCTGAGCGACGAGCGCCGGGCCGAGCCGGGGGAGAAGGTCGGGCGGAAGAGAGAGATCCTGATATGCCTGCTGGAGAAGCTCGCGATTCAGGCGGGTGCGGGCCACCTGGGCCCGAACAACGGCTTCGTACTGAGACAGAGGCACAGGGACGGGTCCGCAATAACGGCGGATCTGAAGTCGTTCGGCGGCGGTGGCTTTACCGAGTGCGGAGAGGACGAACGAAAAATCGTCCCCGAAGGTGCCGCGGACTTCGAGCATCTGCTGCGTCTTGAGCTTGCGAAAAATGGGCTCGGCGAGATAGACCGGAAGCTTGAGGGAATCGGAGAGCGCCCGGATGGTGCAGTTCCCTGCCTTGTACGCATGCTTGAGAAACAGCTCTTCGACGAAATCCTCTTTGACGCCGAGGTCCTGCATGGTTTCCGGAGCGCGGAAGCTGCTGCGTTCCTGATCGCGGCGGGAGGTCAGACTGGCTGTCAGATCCGCCAGCATCGCCGGGGGAAACGCTGCGTTGTTCGTGGCCGGTAACTGGAAGTTGCAATCCATATGGGTCCCTAACGAAGCGTTTGCGCGGTGCGGGGATCTTTCTGCAGATCAGCGCTCTCGACGCGGGGGGTCCTTCGGCGATCGGGCGCCCGGAAAGCCAGCGCGCACTCGCGGCAACGATACTTATGCTTGCCGGTCAGCAGAATCATGACGCGCTCGAAGCCGGTGACGAGTCGAAAATTAAAGCGCTGCGATCCGCATTTGGGGCACTTCATGGTCTCAATATTAAGCGGTATCAGGCGGCATTTATATATAACGAATGTGGATTGCGGTTAGGACGTTAACTGGTACCGGCGAAGGACGATAAGCGATTGGTGGGCAGAGGGATCAGGCCCGGCCTGCGGCCGTGAGCCAGGAGAGTGTGACGATATTCGCAGTGCTTTACTGGCCGGTCCAGCGTTTTATGAAGTTCGTATCGAAATTCCCGGCAATGAAGTCGGCTTCGTTCAGGATGCGCTTGTGCAGCGGGATTGAAGTATGGATGCCTTCGACGACGAAGAGGTCGAGCGCGCGCTTCATTCGCTGGATCGCTTCCGCCCGATCATGACCGTATGCGATGAGCTTGGCGACGAGCGAGTCGTAATAAGGCGGGATAACGCCGTCCTGATAGGCGTGTGTGTCAACGCGTATGCCGACGCCGCCGGGAAGGTTCAGTCCGGTAATGCGGCCGGGCGAGGGTGCGAATGTCTCCGGATTTTCCGCATTGATGCGGCACTCGATGGCGTGGCCGCGGAACTGAATCGGACCGCCGAGGATGTCGAAAAGCTTTTCGCCGGCGGCGATGCGGATCTGAGCTTTCACCAGATCGACCCCCGTCACCGCTTCGGTTACCGGGTGCTCCACCTGAATGCGCGCGTTGACCTCAATGAAATAGAGATCGCCTTTCTCGTCCATCAGAAATTCGACTGTGCCGGCGTTGGTGTAGCCGATCGCGCGGATGGCGTCGCGAAGTTTGGTCATCACGCGCTCGCGGACTTCCGGGCGCATTGCGGGCGAAGGCGATTCTTCAAGCAGCTTCTGATGCCGGCGCTGGATGGTACACTCGCGCTCGCCGAGAATCTCGACGTGGCCGTGCTCATCGGCCAGAATCTGGAATTCGATGTGACGTGGAGCGGCGATGTATTTTTCGAGATAAACGTCGGCACTCGAGAACGCCGCGCCCGCTTCCTGCTGAGCTTGCGCGAGAAGGCCGGGGAGCTCGTCAGCTTCGTGCACGACGCGCATGCCGCGTCCGCCGCCACCGGCCGAGGCTTTGAGGATAACCGGATAGCCGATCTTCTTCGCGGTTTCCACAGCTTCGTCCGCATTCGCTAAAACACCGGCAGAGCCCGGCAGGATCGGCACGCCATGTTCCTGCATGATCGCGCGGGCGCGCTCCTTAATGCCCATGGCGGCGATGATTTCGGGAGTGGGACCGATGAACTTGATACCGGAGACACGGCAGACTTCGGCGAAGCCGGCGTTCTCGCTCAGAAAGCCATAGCCGGGGTGGACGGCGTCAACATGCGCGATTTCGGCCGCGCTGATGATGGACGGAACATCGAGATAGCTGCGCGCGCTCTTGGCAGGGCCGATGCAGATCGCCTGATCGGCGAAGCGCACCGGGAGGCTGTGGCTGTCGGCTTCGGAGTACACGGCAACCGTCGGGATTCCCAGATCCTTGCAGGCGCAGATGATGCGCAGGGCAATTTCGCCGCGATTGGCGATGAGGATCTTTTTAAACGGGCCGGATGCCAAACAGGGCTTCTCCGTATTCGACCGGCTGTCCGTTCTGGACAAGTTTGCTCTCGACCAGGCCGGCGACTTCCGCTTCGATCGCGTTCATCAGCTTCATGGCTTCGATGATGCAGAGGGTCTGACCCACGTTGACATGATCGCCGACCTTGACGAACGGAGGCTGGTCGGGGGCCGGCGCATCGTAGTAGGTCCCGACGATGGGGCTTTTCTGGTGGAAAATGTTGGCATCGGCAGCGGGCGCGGGCGGGGATTCCGGCTTCTGCGCGGGCTGCGGCGCGTGCGGAGCCGCGGCTGGCTGCTGGAGAATCACGCCGGCGTCGGCGCCGAAGGATTTGCGGATGCGGACGCGGTTTTCCGAGCGCTGCACTTCCAGCTCCGCGATGCCCGTTTCGTTGACCAGCTGGATCAGCTCGCGGATCTCGTCAATAGTCATGCAATCGACTAGGGTATCAAGCGAATTGATGCAGGCTTCCGCGACGCCAATCAGCTTTCTGCCGGACCCGGCGCCGCTCTGCGGGATTTTGACCGGACGATTTCAAGCTGAAGGAAATAGTTGAGGACAGTCCGCAGGACGACGATGGCGGCGAGCTGACCGATGTCGGTCCACGTCGGAGCCACGGCGGTGCGAAGAATGTCGGCAGCGAGTTCGAATTCCAGCGCGACACTCAGCCAGTGGCCGAGACGGATGCGAACCAGCTCCTTGTCCTCATTCCGCGGGTCAGCGCCGGGCAGCAGCAGTGGAAGGGCGCGGAGGAGCGCTTCGAGCGCGGCGACGGCGATGAGGATGGCGGCGGCAGCTTCGACGCCGCCTGCCAGCCAGAAGGTCCACTGTTTGAAGATCGCCAGCAATCACCGAATGATGCCACAGGAGACGGCGCTAGTCGAGTTAGTTAATGCAGTTCAGCCGTGGATCAGGAACATGATCCAGCTGCCGGCGATGACCGCGGCGACCGAGCAGCCGCAAAACCACACGGCATGCAGTAGGCGTTCGCGCATGGTGCGTTTGCCGAGGGAGGCGACAACAAATGCCACTACGAGCGCCAAAGCGGCGGTGAACAGGAAGTGCGGGATGCCGGTGAACGGAACAAGGTACCGGTCGAACATTAACGGGGTCCTCCGTCTCCCGCCTGCTGCGCGCGCGGGATCACAAACATGCGGTTCCAACGGGTTTTGGTGAAGAAGTGCTCCGTAACGTCGGCCAAGTGGGCAATTGACCAGTGTTCGAGATCTGCGGTGGGAGCATCGAAAGACCAATAGATGACGAGTGGCTTGCCGACGACGTAAGACCGCGGCACGAAGCCCCAATAGCGGCTGTCGGAGGAGTTGTCGCGGTTGTCGCCCATGACAAAGAGCGTGTCCGGCGGAACGACGACCTCACCGTTGGCGACGTGGTGCTCGAACATGTCCTGGCCGCGCGACGAGGTGAAGACCGAGGGTGCGAGCGGAAAATCGTCGCGATAAGGGTCGATTGCGGGATCGACATGCTGCGTATAAGGCTCAATCAGCGCGTGGCCGTTGCGAATTACCTGCTTGTTGACGAGATGAATGCGATCGCCGGGAAGGCCGATGACGCGCTTGACGAATGTTTTGGAAGTGTCTTCGGGGTAGAGGATGGCGACGATGTCGCCGCGCTGCACGTCGCGGTACGGCATGAAATGGCGGCTGAGCGCGCCGGGCGTGCCGAAGGCGGTGCGATCGACAAGCATGTGATCGCCGACGAGCAGCGTTTTCTCCATCGAGCCGGTCGGAATTACGTAGGCCTGCACCAGCGTGGTGGTTGCGAACAGGTAGATCAGGATGGTGACACTCCACTCAGCAACGGAACCGCGCGGGGCGGATTTGCGCGCCGTTGTAATCAGGCTGGCGACGGCAGCGGCGCGTTCGCGGACGGATGTGGAGAGCCAGTCGGCGAGGTGGTGAATCATGAAGCGCATGACGCCACGGGTGCGCGCGGCATCGCGGTATTGTTCGCGGAAGAGCCGCTCCATCTCGCGGCCGTAGGCGAGCCGGAATTCGCGCGGATAGGTGAACAGCATCATGCGGTAGAGGTTCCAGAGCAGCGTTGGCATTCAGGCCTTTCCTCCTGCTAATAGACGCCGCGAACGCGCAGCCGTCACGGCGCCTGCGAGGCGCTCGGCTTCGACTTTAACGGCGCGGCGGCCCAACGGAGTCATGCGGTAGTAGCGGCGGCGCTCGTCATCCGTAGCCGGGTCGGGCCGCTCGTCGGATTCCTCAATCAGACCAGCGGCCAGCATGCGTTTGATGCAGCCATAGAGCGTGCCGGGACCGAGGATGAGGGTATCGTTGGTTTGAGCCGCGACGTCCTGCATGATGGCGTAGCCGTGACGCTCTCCTTCGG
>Ga0335085_10013740_pt1 | contig 11854 bp, 8 predicted proteins | sample Lox_Sample_45_FD_206712 | JGI IMG/M metagenome (GOLD analysis project Ga0335085, IMG submission 206712) | Soil microbial communities from Loxahatchee National Wildlife Refuge, Florida, United States - Lox_Sample_4.5 | ecosystem: Environmental > Terrestrial > Soil > Wetlands | place: USA: Florida...
TTATCGCCCTTGGCTTTGATTTCCGCCGCGCCGTCTTCCACGGCCTTCTTCACGAAAGCGACCAGGCCCGCGCGGTTGGCAATCTTCACGTCTTTCGGGTCATCGGCGTAGCGGGGTTTTTTTCCTGCCGCAATGTCCGTGAAGTAGTACATCGAACCGGCGGCGTGTACTAGGTTGGCCTGAAAGGTCCGAGATTCCGCCTGGGGCTTGTAATTGAACTTGTCTTCTGGAAAATCCTCGGCCATGGCGACCAGTTTCCGACCGATGTCGTTCCAGGCCTCCAGCACCGCCTGCGAAGGTGTTGGTGCCGGGTCTGGCTTCTTCTTTGCCGCCTCCTGTCCCCTCACGGGAAACGCACACAACCCCGCCACGAGCAACAATCCCGTCAAACAATGCACACGTTTCATTGCCTCTCTCCTTCAATCCGCTCAATTTTGGTAGGAACGGGCCCCCAGAGTCAGACGCAAGGACCCTGCGGAGGTTTCGCCCGGGCTGGCAAAAAACCACCAAACCTGGCCTGACCGGCGGCCATCATACTCCTTGGGTCCCGCTAAGTCTCGGGAAACCGATGAAAAGGGGAGGTTTACTTCTCGCACGCAGGGATGAAGTCCATACAAAACCTTTAGGCCCAGCGTGTTATGCTTGATTTACGTAGTCGAGGGAGTAGTCATTTGAATTTGGGCTGGATTCTTCTGAGGGTTCTCGTGGGACTGTCGCTTGTGGCAGTCCTGTTTTTGTCTCAGCGTTTCTGGTACCGCGCGATCTGGCGGGTTACCGGGCACTGGGGACGCAGCACCCTGCGCGTGATTGTTCGCCTGCTTTATCTCGGCAGCCTGCTCGCCATCATTCTGACCATCGCCGACGGCCTTCGCCAGGATCATGGGCGGATCATGCCCAATCACTCGCCCCTGGCTTCGTTCACGGGCTTGTGGTTCGCCAGCGCCCTGTTCGGCTATGTCGCTATCAAGGCGGTTCATGCGATTGAGTGGCTGTGGCACCGTTTCCACCAGCCCGCGCCCAAGTCCCCTTCCCAGCCGGCCGCGTATCGCCTGCATCTCGAAGACATCGTCCCTGATCCTTCGCGCCGCACGTTTTTCCGCACCGCCAGCGTGGTGGCCGGCGCCGCGCCGTTCCTGGGCGTGATGTATGGCTTTGCCGCCGAACGCCTGCGCTACGAGTTGCGCCGCGTGGAAATTCCGGTGAACAACCTGCCGTCTGAAATGGACGGGATGAGCATCGTGCAGCTCAGCGACATTCACCTCAGCGCTTACATGACGCGCGAATCGGTGCGCCGCGCCGTGGATATGGCCAACGAGGTTGGCGCAGACCTCGCCGTCGTCACCGGCGACTTGATTACCGGCATGCACGATTCGCTTTTCGACGCCGTGGAAGAAGTGCGGCAACTTCGCGCGCCGCTCGGCGTCTACGGTTGCAACGGTAACCACGAAATTTACGCCCGCGCGGAAGACCTTGCCCAGCGGCTCTATCAGCAGGCCGGGATGAAGTTGCTTCGCCGCGAAAATGCCATCATCCGCTACAAGGGCGCGGAGTTGAATCTGATCGGCGTGGATTACCAGCGCGAACGCACTCCTGGCGGCCGCAAGCAGCAGATGCTGGCGGGAGTGGAGCCGCTCGTCCGGCGCGACATGCCGAACATTCTGCTTTCACACAATCCGAACACTTTCAATCGGGCCGCGGAAATGGGCATCGAGCTTTCCCTCGCCGGCCACACCCATGGCGGCCAGGTGCAGGTTGAGATTCTCGATGTCAGCCTCAGCCCCGCGCGCTTCATCACGGAATATATCGCCGGCCTCTATCACCGCCCGTTGCTCATGCCCGATGAGCCGCGGCGCATGGGCGAAACCATCAAGCTCATGCCCAACGCGCCCAATGGCCTCTCCGCTCTGTACGTGAATCGCGGCATCGGCACCGTTGGCGCACCCGTCCGCCTCGGCGCGCCTCCCGAGATCACCCACATCGTCCTCCGCCGCGCCTGAGTCCATGTAGCGGTCGCCTTCCGAGGCGGGAGCCTTTGGCACTCTCGGAGGAAATCCCTCTCGTATAACGCTCTCCCGGTTTATTCTCCCCCTATTGCCGAACTATTTCGCAGTGCAGATCGCACGCAAACAAAGCTCAATAAATCCCACTTGTGTTTTCTAAGCGCACTTCCGGTGCTAAAATCTGCGTGCCGATTCCATGTCTATTCAAGAAACGAACTATTGGCTCACGACCGTTTCCGAGCCGGCCAAAGGTGCAACTGGGCCGCCGCCCGATCAAGCTGATGTCGCCATCGTCGGCGGAGGATTCTGCGGACTCTCCGCCGCACGAACGCTTGCCATGCGGGGTGTGCGCGTTGTGCTTTTCGAAGCGGAAACTCTCGGCTGGGGCGCGAGTTGCCGCAACGGCGGCATGGTGCTCACTGGCTTGAAGTTGCCTGTGCCCACGCTGATCAAGCGCTATGGCCGCGAACTGGTCCAGCGCATGTATGCCGCCTCGCTCGAATCCATTGACCTGGTCGAAAAAATCGTAAGCGAAGAGGACATCGACTGCCATTTCTCCCGCTGCGGCCATCTCGAGGTCGCCTGCAAGCAATCGCATTTCGACGACTACGCGGCGGCCGCCGCACGCATCAAAAGGGAATTCAACCACGAACTGCGCATCCTTCCCGCGAAATCGCTCAAAACCGAAATCGGCTCGGACCTCTACTTCGGCGGCATGGTGGATGAAACCAGCGCCGGCCTGAATCCCGCCCGCTACGTTCACGGCCTTGCCAAGGCCGCCCAGCGCCATGGCGCCTGCCTGTTCGATCACGCTCCTGTTACTCGTGTTGCCCGCCAATCGAATTGCGCCAGCGGGAGTTTTCGGGTTGAAACCGCAAATGGCGCGCTCATGGCGAAGGAGGTTCTTCTCGCCAGTGGGGCTTACACTACTTCCTCCACGCCGGCCCTCCGCAAGAGAGTTATCCCCATCGGCTCGTATATCATCGCCACCGAAAGTCTGCCCGATAAGCTTGCCGCCGAACTTTCACCGCGCAATCGCATGATCTACGACTCCAAGCACTTCCTGTATTACTATCGGCTCACGCCCGACAATCGCATGCTCTTTGGTGGCCGCGCCGCTTTTTTTCCGGAATCCGAATCCACCGTTCGCGAAAGCGCCGAACTCCTCCGCCAGGGAATGATCCAGGTTTATCCGCAATTGCGCGACGCGAAAGTGGAATACGTTTGGGGCGGCACGCTCGATTTCGCGTTCGACGTTATGCCGCATTGCGGAAAAATGGACGGCATGCATTTCGCGATTGGATTTGCTGGCCATGGCGTTGCCGCCGCAACCTGGATGGGCGCTAAACTCGCCAACACCATCTGCGGGGATGCGGACGACAATCCTTTTTCCAGTATCGCGTTTCCCAGCGCCCCGATCGGCCTTCGCAGCGGCAACACCTGGGCACTGCCTCTTGCCGGAGCCTACTACCGCGTCCTCGACTGGCTCACCTGATTCGTACGAATTCTGCACCTCTCGCTGCGGGGCTCTGGCCCCGCAAGAATTCTTGCCTGGTTAACGCCAGGCACCTACAAGCGTTCCACCATCTTCCTAATTTGGGGAAACACGAAATACGCCACCACCCCCAATGCCACCGGCACGGGCCCCCATCGCAATGCGAACGGATCGCTGCCCACCAGCGCCACAATGGTCATCAAGATCGGCGCAATCACCACGTACGCCAGTCCCGCCTTACCCCACGGTATCCGGAACGGCCGCTTCGTTTCCGGCTGCAACTTCCGCAATTTCCGCGCGGACATCACCGTCAACACCGTCACCAAGCTCCGTAGCCACACGTAAACGGTGAGCAACTGCGCCAGCGTATGAAACGCCAGCAGCGCGTAAATCGCCGACGAAATCAGGATCGCAATCCACGGCGTGCCGTATTTCTCATGCTTGGCCGCAAATACCTGCGGCAGGTACCCGTCTTCGGCCATCGAAGACGGCATGCGCGTGCTCGTCAGCACCGTGGCGTTCAGCAGCGACACATTCCCGAGCATCGCCGCGGCCGTCATCGCAACGCCCAGGGACGTTCCCCCGATTAGCAAAGCCGCCGTCGGCAAATAGGCGGTGTTCCACTGTTCCCAGTTTCCCAAAGCGGCCAGCGAAAGCAGCGCGGGCAAGAAATAGGTGGCCACCGAAAGCGGCACGACAATCGCCAGCGCAATCGGAAACGTCCGTTGGGGATTCTCCACTTCCGCCGCCACACTCGAGCATTGCTCGTAGCCCGAATACAACCAAAGTCCCAGTGCCAGCCCCACGCCGAACACCTGAAACGCCGGCACATGCGGCGGCACAAACGGGTGAAAGGGAGGAAAATGCCATTTCGGCGCGGCGATGACGCAAAGCGCGACTACCGGAATCAGCACGGAAAGTTCCAGAATCGTCGAAACCACGCCTACCATTTGAATCCCGCGGATATTCACATATGCCAGCAGCGCGATCAGCGCCAAGGAAACCAGATAATGTTTCCAGCCAATCAGCGAGGGGAAAAACACGGCCAGGTAATCGCTGAAGAGCACCGCATAACTTCCGCCCAACAGCCACGATGCGCTCCAATTCCACCACCCAGCCAGGAATCCCCAGAAGTTTCCGTAGCCCGCGCGCACCCAACGATAAAATCCCCCCTCCACGGGAATTGCCGTGGTCAATTCCGCGGCCACCAGCGACACCGGAATACACCAGAAAAACGGAATCACCAGCAGATACACCAGCGTGAGTCCCGGGCCGCTGGTCGTCACCATCTCTTCCATGCCGAACGGGCCGCCGGTGGTGTAAGCGAACATGACGAACACAAAATAAAAGAGCCCGGCGCGTTTCAGTGCCGACTTCGCTTGGTTCACTGAGGACCTTTCTCTCGCAATTTTCCCGATGTTATCCCAAATTGGCCTGTGGCACCGAACTTGCCATGCTTGCTGGTTCAGTCAATAATCTTCTCCGCGTTTGGCCTGGGGAGGAATCGTGTTGAATCGCAAAAAACTGCATGCATGCGCGGGCGTGGTGTGCGCCGGGGTCGCCTGGTTCTCGCTAACCGCTTCGGTGACCGCGGATGAATCGCCGCTCTACGGCTTTTCCGCGGAGGCTTCGCGCGCGGAACGCCAGTGGGAGGAAAAACTGCGAGCCGTCCCAAGCCCGGACAATATGCGCACTTACATGCAGCGCCTCTCCGCGCGCCCGCATCATGTTGGCTCTCCTTACGACAAAGACAATGCCGATTGGCTCCTGGCGAAATTCAAGGAGTTCGGCTTCGATGCGCAGATCGAATCCTACGACGTCTTGTTTCCCACTCCGAAAGAGCGCCAGGTCGAGCTTCTGGAATGCAAGGGCGATTCCACCTCGGACTGCGGCGTGAAATTCACCGCAAAACTCGAAGAGCCCACGCTCGCCATTGATCCCACCTCCGGCCAGAAATCCGAGCAACTCCCCACCTACAACGCTTACTCCAGGGACGGCGATGTGACTGCGCCGCTGGTCTACGTCAATTACGGCATTCCAGAAGACTACGAGAGGCTCGAACGCCTCGGGGTCTCGGTTAAGGGTGCGATCGCCATTGCGCGCTACGGGCATTCCTGGCGCGGCATCAAGCCGAAAGTCGCCGCCGAACATGGCGCGGTTGGCTGCATCATCTATTCCGATCCGGAAGGCGACGGCTTCTACCAGGGCGAAACGTTTCCCGAAGGCGGCTATCGCCCGAAAGACGGCGTGCAGCGCGGCAGCATCGCCGATGATCCGATCTATCCCGGTGACGCGCTCACTCCCGGCGTTGCCGCCAAAAAAGATGCCAAGCGCCTCAAGATCGAAGATTCCCCGGTCATCACCAAAATTCCCACCCTTCCCATTTCTTACGGCGACGCGCAGCCTCTCCTCTCCGCCCTCGCTGGCGCGGTTGTGCCCTCGGAATGGCGCGGCCATCTTCCCATCACCTACCACGTCGGCCCCAGCACGCTCAAAGTCCACCTGAAAGTGAAATCCAACTGGGACCTCAAACCCATCTACGATGTCATCGCCAAAATTCCCGGCAGCACCTATCCGGATCAGTGGGTCATCCGCGGCAACCATCACGATGCCTGGGTCAACGGCGCCGAAGACCCCATCTCCGGACTTGTCGCGGAACTCGAGGAAGCCCGTGCTTTCGGAGAGCTTCTGAAAGGCGGCTGGAGGCCGAAGCGCACCATCATCTACTGCGCTTGGGACGGCGAAGAGCCCGGGCTGATCGGTTCCACCGAATGGGTAGAAGATCATGGCGACGAATTGATGAAGCACGCCGTCGCCTACATCAATTCGGACACCAATGGCCGCGGCTACTTCGACGCCGAGGGCTCCCACACGCTTGAGAAATTCATCAACGACGTCGCTCGCGACATCCCCGATCCCGAAACCAAGCTTTCCGTCTGGAAACGCGCGCAGCTCGCCAGCATTGCTTTCGCCAACGGTGCCGACGACCGCCAGGAAGCCCGCAACCGCGCGGATCTGCGTATCGGCGCACTGGGTTCCGGTTCTGATTACGGCGCATTCATCCAGCACGATGGCATCGCCTCCCTCAATCTGGGCTACGGGGGAGAAGACGGCGGCGGCATCTATCACTCCATTTACGACGACTTCTACTGGTTCACGCACTTCAGCGACACTACCTTTGTTTACGGCCGAGCCCTCGCGCAGACTTCGGCGACCGCCGTCATACGCCTTGCCGACGCCGACGTTTTGCCCTTTGATTTCACGGATTTTGCCGACACGATGCAGTCTTACGTAAAGGAACTCAAAAGTCTTCTGCAGCAGAGGCAGGACGATATCCGCGAACGCAACCGCGAACTCGAAGAAGGCGTCTTCACGGCCACCAACGATCCCAAACGCCCTACATTCCCGCCGAAATTTGAGCAGGTCCCTCCGTTCATCAACTTCGCGCCGCTGGAGAATGCCGTTACGGAGCTTGCCAAGGCCGCCGACGCCTATAAAAAAGCCTACGATCAGGCCAGCGCCAGCGGCCAACTTGCCAAGGCAGCCGGCTCCGCGCAAGAGCTTAACCACCTGCTAATCGAAAGCGAACGGAGGCTCATGAATCCCGACGGCCTTCCCGGACGCCCCTGGTTCAAGCACGAAATCTACGCCCCAGGCCAGTACACCGGCTACGAAGCCAAAACGATTCCTGGCGTGCGCGAAGCCCTCGAGCTTAAGCGCTGGAAAGAAGCGGAAGAGCAGGTGCCCGTTGCCGCAAAGACTCTGCAGCAGGAGACGCAACTCATCAACGAAGCCACGGCCAAACTAGCCGCACTTCATTGACGAATGGCCCGCCTTCTGAGGCGGCCCGCCTCTTTGGAACGCCAACCCTTCTCCATCCCGCGAATTTTGCGGGATGAATCTCCCGACTGGGGATTCCCCTCGTGGGGTATCCCGTTCCCCGTAACGGAACTCATCCTCGACTTCGTCTATAATTTGTTTGCCGAATAGAATTCGCGTTCGCCGCTCAAACCCGCTCAGGGAGACCTCTCATTCCTTCCTACAACCTTTCCATTGTCGGCTTCGGACACGTCGGACGCTCGCTGCTGCGCCTGCTCATCTCCAAAGAGAGCGAGCTCCGCCGCAAGTACGATCTCCGGTGGCGCCTTACCGGGATCGCTTCCCGCCGCATCGGCTGGATTGCCGATCCGGAGGGCCTGAATCCCATCTCCGCGCTCAGCGGCCATTTTCCGCAAATCCCGCATCCGCCACAAAACGTCCGCGAGTGGCTGGAGCGTTCCAAAGCCGATGTGCTGTTTGAAACCAGTTCGCTCAATGTGCAGGCCGGGCAGCCCGCGATTGAACACATCGTGGCCGCGCTCGATGCCGGGGCTCATGTCATCACGGCCAACAAAGGACCGCTTGTTCACGACTACCAGCGGCTGGCCGCCCTGGCCAAGGAAAAGGGCCGCCAATTCCTATTTGAGTCCACCGTCATGGATGGGGTGCCCATCTTCTCGCTGTTTCCGCTTGGTCTGCCCGCCACCGATCTGCGCGGTTTTTCCGGAGTGCTGAACTCCACCACCAATGTCGTCCTTACCGACATGGAAAAAGGCAGGTCGCTCGACGATGCCGTCCGGCGCGCGCAGGCGCTGGGCATCGCGGAAACCGATCCTTCGCAGGATATCGACGGCTGGGACGCGGCCGTGAAAATCACCGCCCTCGTGAATGTGCTGATGGGTGTACCACTGCGCGTCGAACAGGTGCAGCGCACCGGCATTCGCGACCTGAGTGAAGAGAAAATCCGTTCCGTGCGGGCCGCGGGCATGCGTTACAAACTCGTCTGCCGCGCCGAACGCCGCGGCGACGGCGTGGATGCCCGGGTCGGGCCGGAACTTCTGTTGATGACCGACCCCATGGCGGGCCTGGAAGGCTCCAGCTCCGCTATTCGTTTCGATCTCGATGTCTTTGGAATTTCGATCGTTGAACACAACCCCGGCATCGAAGCCACCGGCTACGGCCTGCTCGCCGACTTTATCCGGGCTACCAAATTCTGAGGGCTAGCCAGCCCGCGTGCCATCCGGCACGGGGCGCTCCGGCATCGCCAGCACTGGCGTCACTCCATCGGCATACCCGATGTCGAAGAGCATTCCTTCCGAAATCTCCCCAGCCATCTTCCGCGGTTCCAGATTCAACACAAAAAGCGCCTGTTTGTTCTCAATCTCTTTTGGATTACTTCTCTCTTTCTTCATCCCCGCCAGAATGCAGCGCGTGTGATCGCCGAAGCTCACCGTCAGTTTCATCAGCTTTTCCGAGTTCGCCACTTCCTCCACCCTCTGGATCGTACCGACGCGAATGTCCAGCGCTTCCAGAGGCGAAAACGCCACTGTTGCTTTAACGGGTGCGGGTGTGAATTCGCTCATGGGTCACCGGTGGTAATTCGCTGCATAGTCCGGCATCGGGATTCCCGGGTCGCAGCGTTCATCGCGGATCGCCGGGTCCGCCACCAGTCGCACCGGGATCACGCCCGCCCACACAGAGAGCGCGTAGTCGTCCGCGTCGTCCTCCACGCCGCCCGTTCGCACCTTCGCCGATACTTCCGTCAGAGGCAACCTCAGAATGCTGGTTGCCTTCAGTTCGCGTTCGTTCGGCTGCCGCGCGTCCTGCCAGCGTCCCGGAATCAGCTTTTCCGTGAATGCGTGCAGGGCCTCCCATTTTTCCTTCGCCTCGCTGACAAGGGTCGCCGTTCCGAGCGCGACAACGGACCGGTAATTCATCGAGTGGTTGAACACCGACCGCGCCAGTATGAGTCCATCCATCAGCGTCACCGTCACGCACACCGGTATGCCGCTGCCCGCTCCCCGGAGCATCCGGCTGGCTGCCGAGCCGTGGAAATAGATCGCATCCGCCACGCGCGCAAACAGGGTTGGTATTACGTACGGCTGTCCCTCCACGGCAAACCCGACGTGACACACGAACGCCTCATCGAGAATCTTGTAAATCACCTCGCGGTCATAGACGGCGCGGTTCGCCTCGCGCGCCACGCGCGTGCGCTCCGTTACGGGAAACAATTCAGGCATGGGAGACCTCAGAAAGAAGCGCAGCGCGGAGTTGATAGCCGGCGCCGCCGCGGCATGAGTGGGTCACAACTCCCTCGATAGTAGCATGCCCTCGGAACGTCAACCCCCGATTGGCGCCTCTTCCTGCAGGGCCCGCGTTCTGAAGCGGGCCGCTCCCCGTGTCGTGGCCGGGCTTCAGATTGGCCGCCCGCTCCTTCTACCTGCACTACACCTGCCACCCCCGCTGTGAGAAACTACCTCTCTTGGAGAACTGCCAATCAGGGAGCCTGTCTACCCATGAGCACGCCCGTTCGCAATGCCGCCTTCGATAGCGCCTGGGTTCGTTCGCAGTTTCCGTCTCTGCAAACCCAAATCAACGGGCAGCCCGCCGCATTTCTCGATGGTCCTGCCGGCACGCAAGTCCCCACGCAAGTGATCCACGCCATTCAGAACTATCTGCTCACCGCCAACGCCAACACTGGCGGGGCTTTTCTCACCAGCCGCCGCACCGAAGAGATCATCTCCAACGCCCGAGCGGCGATGGCCGATTTCTTCCACTGCGAGCGAGACGAAGTCATTTTTGGTCAGAACATGACCACCATTACCTACGCCATTTCCCGCGCTATCGCCCGCGAACTGAACCCCGGCGACGAAATTCTTCTTACCACGCTCGATCACGACGCTAACTACTCTCCATGGAAGGCCCTGGAAGAGAAGGGAATCGTTATCCGTACCGCCGAGATTCGCGAAGACGATTGCACGCTTAATCTCGACGATCTAAAAAGCAAGCTCAGCGAGAAAACGCGTCTCGTCGCCGTCGGCTATGCCTCCAACTCTGTGGGCACCATCAATCCCGTCGCGGAAATCACGAAACTCGCGCACGCCGCGGGCGCGATGATCTATATCGACGCAGTCCACTATGCCCCGCACGGCCTGATCGATGTGAAAGCCCTGGACTGTGACTTCCTGGTCTGTTCACCCTATAAATTCTTCGGTCCGCACATGGGCACGCTATATGGCAAGCGCCAGCATCTGGAGCACTTCCGTCCCTACAAGGTCCGTCCCTGCACCGAGCAAATTCCCGATCGCTGGGAAAGCGGCACGCAAATCCACGAGTTGATCTCCGGAATTGGCGCCGCCGTCGAATATCTCGCCGAACTTGGCCGCCGGTGCGACGCCTCCACAAAAACGCGCCGAGAAGCTCTGGCCGCCGCCTATCGCTCGACTGTCGCCCATGAAACCGGTTTGATCTGGCGGCTCATTGACGGTTTGAAGTCGGTTCCCGGTTGCCGCATTTATGGCATCAACGATCCGCAGCGTTCCGCCGAGCGGTGCTCCACGCTCTCGCTGCGCCTCGGCAATCACCATCCCACCGCTATGGCCAAATTCCTCGGCGATCGCGGCATCTTCACCTGGGATGGCAATTACTACGCGCTGAATCTCAGCGAACGCCTCGGTGTCGAATCCGAGGGCGGCATGCTCCGCATCGGCCTCGTCCACTACAACACCGCCGATGAAGTCGACCGCCTCCTCGCCGCCCTCCGCGAATTCGCAAAAGCGTAGCTGCCAACTTCCGAAGCAGCGTTTTTCAAATAAGTAGCTCGAGGCGATAAACTAAAGACCTGGAACTTAGAACTGGATACTTTCTACCAATCAAGGACACCTGAAATTCCAATGCCTAAGCGACCGAAACCCATTGTACTTACCGTGCTCGACGGCTGGGGGTACCGCGCCGAAACCAAAGGCAACGCCATCGCCCTGGCACGCAAACCCATTTACGATGAACTTCTTCGCAAATTTCCCAATACGCTGATCCAAACCTCAGGGCCCGCGGTTGGCTTGCCCGAAGGCCAGATGGGCAACAGCGAAGTCGGCCATCTCAACATCGGCGCGGGCCGCATCGTCCACATGGACATCACCCGCGTCGATCTTCTTATTGCCAACAATCAGCTCGAACAGGTCCCGCTCTTCCAGCAGGCCATGGAGCGCGGCCGCCAGCGCCAACTCCATTTCCTCGGTTTGCTCAGCGACGGCGGCGTGCACTCCCACATCCATCATCTTTTCGCGCTGCTGGAAATGGCCAAACGCAACAAAGTCGAAAACGTTTTTGTCCACTGCTTCATGGACGGCCGAGACACGCCCCCGAACAGCGGCCGCGATTACCTCCGGCGGCTCCAGCAGAAGATGCGCGAGCTGGGCGTCGGCAAGATTGCCACGGTGGTGGGCCGCTATTACGCCATGGACCGAGATAACCGCTGGGAACGCGTCGAACTTGCGTATCGCGCTCTGGTTCACGGCGAAGCCGATACCAAATCTGACGA
>Ga0335085_10013741_pt1 | contig 11854 bp, 10 predicted proteins | sample Lox_Sample_45_FD_206712 | JGI IMG/M metagenome (GOLD analysis project Ga0335085, IMG submission 206712) | Soil microbial communities from Loxahatchee National Wildlife Refuge, Florida, United States - Lox_Sample_4.5 | ecosystem: Environmental > Terrestrial > Soil > Wetlands | place: USA...
GGCCTAAACGGAGGCTCCCGGGCCCATGCCCGCACAACGCCACGTCTTTACCTCCGAGTCGGTGACGGAAGGTCATCCCGACAAAATCGCCGATCAAATCTCAGACTCCGTGCTCGACGCCATCCTCGCGGCGGATCCCGCCGCCCGCGTGGCGTGCGAAACGCTCGTGACTACGGGGATGGCCCTGGTCGCCGGCGAGATCACCACCTCCACCTACGTCCATATTCCCGATATCGTCCGCGGGACGATCTCCTCGATCGGCTATACCGACGCGAACTTCGGCTTTGACGCCCAGACCTGCGCCGTGTTGACGACCATCGACCGGCAGTCGGCCGATATCGCGCTGGGCGTGGACACGGGCGGCGCGGGCGACCAGGGAATGATGTTCGGCTACGCGACGGACGAAACATCGTCGCTCATGCCGCTCCCCATCGTGCTCGCGCACCGGCTCGCCGAGCGGCTCGCGACGGTGCGCAAGAATGGCGATCTCGTCTGGCTCAGGCCCGACGGCAAGACCCAGGTGAGCGTGGCCTACGAAGGCAACAAGCCCGTGGCGATCACGAAAGTGGTTGTCTCGACGCAGCACTCCGATCTGATCGATTCCAAGGAGTTGCGTGCCGGCGTCATCAAGCTCGTCATCCGCCCCGTGCTCGCCGAAGCCGGATTCGAGGTCGGGGACAAGGACATACTCGTGAATCCCACGGGCCGGTTCGTGGTGGGCGGGCCCCAGGGCGACGCGGGGCTCACCGGCCGCAAGATCATCGTGGACACGTACGGCGGCATGGCGCGGCACGGCGGCGGGGCGTTCAGCGGCAAGGACCCGTCCAAGGTCGACCGCTCCGCCGCGTACGCCATGCGCTGGGTGGCCAAGAACATCGTAGCGGCGAAACTCGCGAGCCGCTGCGAAGTGCAGGTGGCGTACGCGATCGGTGTCGCTGACCCGGTTTCGATCATGGTCGACACGTTCGGCACCGGCATCGTCGCCGATGCCGCGCTCGAGGAAGCCGTGCACGAAGTGTTCGATCTGCGCCCCCTCAAGATCATCGAAGCCCTGAATCTCAGGAATCCGATTTACCGGCCCACGGCCGCGTACGGGCACTTTGGACGCACACCCGAGCGCCGGCACTTCGTGGACGCGGACGTCGACAAGGACGTCGAGCTGTTTACCTGGGAGCGGACCAATCGCGTCGAAGACCTGCGCCTCGCCGTGCAGCGCTCCTCTCACTATCAGACGACCAAGGCTGGACGATGACCGCGACTGCTTCGGGTACCTCCTACGACATCAAAGATCTGACGCTTGCCGACGAGGGCCGCCGGCGCACCGAGTGGGCCGAGCGCTCCATGCCGGTGTTGCGCCAGCTGCGTGAGCGGTTCAGCAAGGAGCGTCCCCTGGCCGGGCGCCGCCTGTCGGCGTGTCTCCACGTCACGACCGAGACCGCGAACCTCGCGGTGACCCTGAAGGCCGGTGGCGCGGATGTCGCGCTGTGCGCGTCGAATCCGCTTTCCACGCAGGATGACGTGGCAGCCCACCTGGTGCGCGACCACGGGATCAAGGTGTTCGCGATCAAGGGTGAGGACCACGCCACCTATTACGAGCACATTCGCGCGGCGCTCGCGCACCGTCCCGATATCACCATGGACGATGGGGCCGACCTGGTGGGCGCGCTGCACATGATCGCGCTGAACCGGCTCGACGATCTCGCGCCGCCGGTGCGGCGCTGGGTAGAAACCCTGAACCCGGCCGACCGGAAAACTCTGGCGGGCGGGATGCTCGGATCCACCGAAGAGACCACGACCGGCGTGATCCGGCTCAAGGCCATGGCGAAGGACGGCGTGCTGCAATTCCCGGTGGTGGCCGTCAACGATTCCGACACCAAACACCTGTTCGACAATCGCTACGGCACGGGCCAATCCACGCTGGACGGCATTCTCCGCGCGACGAATCTGCTGCTCGCGGGGAGCACGGTCGTGGTGGCGGGGTATGGATGGTGCGGCCGCGGATTCGCGATGCGGGCGCGCGGCATGGGCGCGAACGTGCTCGTGACCGAGATCGACCCGCTCAAGGCGCTCGAAGCGCAGATGGACGGCTACCGCGTGGTGACCATGGCCGAAGCGGCTCCTGTTGGCGACATCTTCGTGACGTTGACGGGCAATGTGAACGTGATTCGCGTGGAGCACATGCGCGCCATGAAGGATGGCGCCGTGCTCGCCAACTCCGGACACTTCAATGTCGAGATCGATCTCGACGCGCTGAAGGAGCGCGCCAAGGGACCGGTCGCGGTCCGGGAGTTCGTCGAGGAATGGCGTCTCGATGGGAAACGGATTTTCGTGTTGGCCGACGGCCGGCTCATCAACCTGGCGGCGGCCGAAGGCCATCCCGCGAGTGTCATGGACATGAGCTTCGCGAACCAGGCCCTCGCCGCGGAATTCGTGGTGCAGCGCGGCAAGATGCTGGCCAAGGATGTGCATCGCATTCCGGTCGAGCTGGATCGTGAGATCGCCCGGCTCAAGCTCCAGAGCATGGGCGTCGCCATCGACACCCTCACCCCCGAGCAGCAGAAGTACCTTGCGTCCTGGGACATGGGGACCTAATCGTTCGGTTGTGATTGAAGTCCGTGTGGCCCATCTGGGGCTCGATCGCACGACCAACACGCCGGTCGTCATTCTGCAGGAGCGCGAAGGGGAGCGGGTCCTGCCGATCTGGATCGGCCCCGCAGAAGCGAGCGCGATCGCGATGGAGCTCGCCGGCGTGAAATTCGCACGGCCGCTCACGCACGATCTCTTGAAGCAGGTGATCGTGGGTCTGGGGGCGGATCTTCGCAAGGTCATCATCACCCAGGTGAAGGAAAACACGTACTACGCGGAGCTGCACGTCTACCGCGGCGACGCGGTCATTCAAATCGACGCGCGGCCCTCGGACTCGATCGCCATCGCGCTCCGCCTCAAGGCACCCATCTTCACGAGCGATAACCTCCTTGCCCTCACGTCCGTGGACACGAGCGAACCGTCGGGCTCCGGCGAGGGTGGAGGCGGTGAAGGCGAATCCGGTGGTCCCTCACCGCTCGATACCGACGCACTCAAGACATACCTGCAGAACCTCGATCCTGAAGATTTCGGCAAGTTCACGCCGTAACGTCCTCGTCATTCCGCTGCTGCTGACCGCTGCCTGCTGCGCCGGGCTCGCGGGGCAGCAGGTCGTTGTTACCGGGAAGGTCGTCAACGGGCCGACCAGGAAACCCGTGCCGGGCGGCTGGGTGGTGCTGCATCACGTCGGCATGGAGGGGAAGGGCGGGCCGATCGACTCGATGCGCACGGCCGGCGATGGGAGCTATCGCTTCGTGATCGCGCGGGTGGACACGGGGGCGATGTACGTCGCGAGTAGCTGGTACCACGGCATCGCCTACTTCTCGGAGCCGGTGCCGGTGAGTGGCGGCCGCTCGGCCGAGCTTCAGCCGATCATGGTCTACGATACCGCGTCCAGCGGTCCCGCCATTCGCGTCCAGCGCCGGCTCGTGACGATCGCCCGGCGGGACAAGAATGACGGCACCCGGCCGGTGCTCGAGCTCCTGGCACTCGAGAATCCGTCGCCGGTCACGCGCATTACGAACGATACGATTCATCCCACCTGGAACGGCGTGATTCCAGAGGTCGCGCTGCAGTTCCAGGCCGGCCAGGGCGACATCTCGGCGGAAGCCGTATTCCTCCGCGGGCCCAAGGCCGATACCGTCGCCGTATTCGGCCCGATTCCCCCCGGCGACGCCAAGCAGCTGAGTTACTCGTACGTCCTTCCCGCGAACGTCCAGGAGTTCTCGATTCCGATCGACCAACCGACCGGCGAGCTCGATCTGCTGCTCGAGGACACGACGACGAAGGTGACGGCTCCCAACGTCCAATCGGACGGAATTCAGAGCATCGAGCAGCGACGCTTCGCGAGCTTTCGCATCCCGTCGCTCCCAGCTCAAGCGAGCGTGATCATCGCATTCCCCCGAAATCGACTTTCCGCGCAGGCCTTGATTCCGTACGCGGTCGGCGTGCTCGCGCTGGCACTGGTGGCGGGACTGGTGCTGGCGCTGAAAAAACGGCCGGTTGCGGCGGGAGAGACAGAGTCATAGACTAAGTCAAGCGAACGGGGATACTCGGAAGCCGGTGCAACTCCGGCGCGGCCCCGCCACTGTAACGGGCAGTCTGCGGCTCAACGCCACTGGGAAACCGGGAAGGCGAGCCGTGAGCCCGAAGTCAGGAGACCTCCTCGTTCGCGCCACCTTGTTGTCCCTCGCGGGAGGGATGGTGGCGCTGCGCAACTCGGCGCAGTCGCTTGCCCATCTCCGCTCCGTCGGGGGTGGGCATTTTCGCTATGCGCCGACGGGCATATCGCACCGACCTCGCGGGCCTCCTCGTCCTCGCCGCTCTCGGGTGGGAGGGGTGGGGCGGCCAGACCCCGCGTCTCGTCGTCACGGACGACGCGAACCGCGCCGTCTCACTCGCGCATCCAGCGCGACGCATCGTCTCGCTCTCTCCGGCCACCACCGAGCTGCTGTTCGCGCTGGGCGCGGGCGACCGCGTGGTCGGGCGCACTACCTGGTGCGACTACCCCGCCGAGGCCACGCTGGTGCCGAGCGTCGGCGACGGGCTCAACCCGAACATCGAGGCCATCGCGGCCCGCCGTCCGGATCTGGTGGTCTTGTACCGGTCAACACTCGACCTCCGAGCCGCGCAGCAGCTTTTGCAGCTCGACATTCCCGCGCTGGTGCTGAAACAGGACCGGCTTGAAGATCTGGCGCGCGCCGCGCAGTTGATCAGCAGGCTCACCGATGACACCATGGCGGGCGATTCGATCGCGCGGGTGATGCTCGCGACCGCCCGCACGCCCGCTTCCGCGCTCGGCATTTCCATCGCGTTCGTCACGTGGGACAACCCTCCTATCGTGATCGGGCGGGACAGCTACCTCGACCAGCTCGCGAGCCTCGCGGGCGCCCGGAACGTGTTTCATGACATGGCTGCGGCGTCGAGCATCGTGTCGCTCGAAACGATCGCCGTGCGGGATCCCGATATCCTGGTCACGATCGCCGACAGTGCGGAGCGGCATCCCGAGCCCCCCGCCTACGTGCGCGCGCCGGCGTGGCAGGCGATTCGCGCCGTGCGCGAGCACCGCTTTGTGGTGCTCGGCGGCTCGTTGTTCGGGCACCCGTCTCCCCGTGCCGACAGCGCTGTCCGAGAACTGCGGCAGATGCTTCGAGGTGCGCGATGAAGTGGCTCGGGCTCGGCGGCGTCGCGGTGCTCGCGCTCGTGCTTTCGGTTGCACTCGGACCGACCCACGTGCCGCTGGGCGCCCTGGCCACGTCCGACATTGTGCGGTCGATCCGGCTGCCGCGTGGCGTGCTGGCGTTTCTCGTGGGTGGGGCCCTGGGGGTGTCGGGCGCCGCGCTCCAGGCGATCGTACGGAATCCGCTGGCCGATCCGTTTCTGCTGGGCCTTTCGGGTGGCGCGGGGCTCGGTGCCGTACTCGCGATCGCCGCGCACGCGACGGGTGGATGGGCGGTCCCCATTGCCGCCCTCGCCGGTGCGCTGCTCGCGATGGGACTGGTCTATCGCATCGGGCTCGTGGGTGGGGCGGAGCTCGATCCGCGCGTGCTGATTCTGGGCGGTGTGGCCGTGGGGGCCTTCGCGGGCGCGCTGACCACCGCCATCGTCTCGCTGGCCAATGCCGTCGAGCTGCGCAACGCGATGCTCTGGTTGTGGGGCGGGTTCGGCAGCGCGTCGTGGAGCTCAGTCTGGGTGGTGTGCGCGTATCTGCCGCTGCCGCTCGTCGCGCTGTTTGCCGCGGCGCGCCCGCTCGACCTGCTGGCGCTCGGAGAAGATCCCGCGCGGTATCTCGGCGCCGACGTCGCGCGGGTCAAGCGCCAGGTGTACCTCGCCGCGTCGCTCCTCACGGCGGTGGCCGTCTCGGTGTCCGGGATCATCGGTTTCGTGGGATTGATCGTTCCCCACGCGATGCGGGCGGTGTGGGGGAGAACGCACCGCGCCCTGTTTCCGGCCGCGTTCCTGGGGGGCGGCGTCCTGGTGACGCTCGCGGATACGCTCGCCCGCACGGTCGTGGCGCCACGCGAGCTGCCCGTCGGGATCGTGACCGCGCTCATCGGCGTGCCGGCATTCGCGTTGCTCATGCGCCAATGGACCGCCCGCTGATTCTCGACCTGCAGGGCGTCGCGTACCGCTATCCGCGCGCGAGCGCGAACGCGGTGCAGGACTTCTCGCTCGAGCAGGGGAGCGGCGACTTCACCGCCGTGCTCGGCCCAAACGGCAGCGGCAAGACGACACTGGTGCGCCTGGCACTCGGCGTCGTGAGCCCCGACGCGGGGACCGTCCGCGTACTGGACCGTCCGGCGCACGCCTGGGCGCGGCGCGATCTGGCGCGCGTGCTGGCGGTGATGCCGCAACGCGAGGACAATCTGTTTCCGCAGCGCGTGCGCGAGACCGTGCTGCTCGGCCGCTATCCGCACCTGTCGCTGTGGGGCAACGGGAGCGACGTCGATCGCGCGGCGGTTGATCGCGCGCTGTCGCGCTGCGACGTGGACCGGCTCGCCGACCGCTCGATCTGGTCACTCTCGGGCGGCGAGTATCAGCGGGTTCGGCTGGCGCGGGCCCTCGCGCAGGAGCCCAAGCTGCTCGTGCTCGACGAGCCGACGTCGAGCCTCGACGTGCGGCACGAAATGGAGCTGTTCGAGCTGCTCCGCGCCCTGGTCGACGCGCAAGGACTCTCGGTGCTGCTCATCACGCATCACGTGAACCTCGCCGCGCGGTACGCCGACCGGCTCGTGCTGCTCGCCGGCGGCCGGCTCGTTGCCATCGGTGCCGCGGAGCACGTGCTCACGACCGAGCGCCTCGAAGCGGTATTCGAGTGGCCGGTTCGGATCGAGCGCATCGAAGGCCGTCCCCAAATGATTCCGCTTCGCGCCGCATCCACGCCGGGAAAGGATCGTTGATGATCTCACGCGCGTTGACCTCGCTCACCGCCCTCACGCTGGCCGCATCCGGTCTGTACGCGCGGCAGCAGCCGCAGGACACGGCCACGCTCGCGCCCGTCGTCGTGACCGCGACCAAGATTCCCATGGACGCGAGCGCCATCCCCGCGGCCGTGACCGTGCTGTCCGGCACGACGCTGTCTCACGAGAGCATCCACAACGTCGGCGACGCACTCCGGACCGTTCCGGCCGCGAATGTCGTCACGACCAGCTCCTACGGCAGCCAGACGTCGTTATTTCTGCGGGGCGGTGAGGCAGGGTACGTGAAGGTTCTCGTGGATGGAGTGCCGCAGCTCGCCCCGGGCGGTCCGGGAAATTCGTACGACTTCGCGAACCTCACCACCGATGGCGTGGACCGGATTGAGATCGTGCGCGGCCCGGCGAGCGTGTTGTACGGATCGGATGCGGTGACCGGCGTGGTGCAGGTGTTCACGCGCGACGGGCGCGGGCCGGCGCAGGGAGTGATTTCGGGGCTGGGTGGCACGTACGCGAGTGGTGGACTCGATGCAACGCTGTCCGGCGGGGCGGAGCGCGCGAGCTATCTCCTGGCGGTATCGCGGTTCTCGTCCGATGGGGTGTATCCGGTCAACAACGACTATCGCAACGACGTCGCGAGCGCGCGGCTCCGGTTCAGTCCCGATGCACGCGATCAGGCGGCACTCGCCCTCCGCTACATCGACGCGCAGTATCATTTCCCGACCGACGGCTCGGGCGCCGTCGTCAGCAACAACCAGCATCAGCTCGTGCGCGGGCCGATGGTGGGATTGGACCTGCGGCATTCGTTTTCCGAGCGGGTGGACGGTCAGATGTCCGCCGGCTGGGATCGCAAGAACTATCTCTATGCGATCGCGCCCAACGACGCCGCCGACTCCACCACGTTCCCCTTTTCCAGCTCCGACTGGACTTCGCGCGCCAACGTGGACGCCAGGAGCGACGTGCACGTGGGACGGCGTGATGCGGGAGACGTGCTGACCGTCGGCGCCGCGTTCGAGCGGGAAACGATGGAAGGCTCCACGCTCGACACGATGCGGGGTCGAAACAACGGCGCGGCGTACGCCCAGCTCGTCACGGGCGGCCAACGGCTCGTAAACCTCACGCTCGGCGGCCGCGTGGATGACAACGAGCAATTCGGCACCTGGGGGACGTACCGGGTGGGCGCGGCCCTGCATCTGGCGCCGCGCACGCGTGTGATCGGCTCCGTGGGCACGGGATTCAAGGAGCCGACGTTCTATCAGAACTTTGCCACGGGATTCGTACAGGGAAATCCCGATCTCAAGCCCGAGCATTCGCAGAGCTGGGAGATCGGGCTCGAGCAGCGTGTGGGGTCGCGAGCAGCGACGGCACGGGTTACGTACTTCAACCAGCGATTCCGTGATCTCATTGACTACGATGGCGGGTCGACCGGGGCCAACTACCTCAACGTTCCCGAAGCGACCTCGAACGGCGTCGAGGTGGGACTCGATGCGCCGCTCGGCCGCGCCGCGAGATTGGGCGGCTCGTACACCTGGCTCGACGCCTCCGTGACAAAAGGTGGCGCGAGCGCCAGTCCGGCGGCGCAGTTCGTGGCAGGCGAGCCCCTCCTCCGGCGCCCGAAGCATTCGGCCAGCGCGACACTCGCGTGCGATCTTCCGCACCGCATCCATACGGCCCTGACGGCGTTGTACGTCGGCGACCGGGAGGACATCGATTTCGCGACGTTCGCGCGCGTGACGCTGCCCGCCTACGCCCGCTGGGATCTGACGGCGAGCGCGCAGGTCATTCAGGCGCGCGGCACCTCGCCGGGCCTGGCCGCACGGCTGCGGGTGGAGAATCTGTTCGATCGCAGCTACGAGGAGATCGCGAATTTTCCGGCGCGACGCCGCACCATTCTCGCGGGGGCAGAGCTGCGGTTCGGTTATTAACTTAGGCGTGCATGCGCGCAGCAGCTTCCGCTTCACTGCTTCTGGCCGCGGCACTCAGTGGGTGCAGCGACGCTCTCGAGCAGTCGACCGCCGCGGGTCAGGTCGTAGTCGCCGTGAACACCGTGAGCCGTACGCTCTCGCTCGTTTCCGTGGACGATCGCTCCGTCGTCACGACCCCCATCGCGCCGCCGGGCGCCACCGCCCGGACGGCCGCGGTCCTGGATTTGAGTCTCCTCGCGGTCCCGGCAGTCGATTCTGGCGCGATCGCCGTCTACGATTTCACGATGGAGCGGGTCCCCGACTTGAGCTACCGTCCGCTGCCCGCCGGATCGGGCGCCGGTGGCATCGCGATCACCAAAGACTCGGTTGCGTGGGTGGCGAATACGGCGCTGAACAGCGTGAGCCGCATCGACTTTCGGACGAATGCCGTAACCACGTACCCGGGAGAGGCCTATCCGCAGGCGGTGGTGGTGGTGCAGGGACGCGTTTTCGTCACCAACACGAGCCTCTCGGCCGGCGTACCGAGCGGGCCGGCCTGGATAAGGGTACGCTCCCAGGAGACCGGCGCTCTCGCCTCCCCGGATTCGATTCCGCTCACCGGTAGCAATGCTCGCTATGCGGTCGCCGGGGAGGACGGGTTGGTCTACGTCGTCGAGGCGGGAACCCCCGGAAGGGGCGATGGGAAGGTGTCGATTGTGGATCCGGCGTCGCTCGCTGAACTTGTCGTCATGAATGGCCTTGGTGAGTCTCCCGGCCCGGCGGTCTACCATCCGACCGGTCGCCTGCTTGTAGCCTCGCAGACCGAGGGAATTCTCGAAATCGATACGTCGCGGCGCAAGCTGCTGCGCGGCGCCGGGCAGGGCCTGAAGCCCGGAGGCGCCGGAATCGCCGCCCTCGCGCTGGACGAGACCGGACGTGTCTACGCGTTTGACCAGGGAAATTGCACGGGGCCGGGAACGCTGCACGTGCTGTCGCCTCCACCCGAGTACCACGACGACCAGCAGATTCCGGTCGGAATCTGCCCCGCCGCCGCCGCAACGACACTCGTGCCCTGATGCCGCTCGTTACGACCCGCGCCGTCGTGCTCCGGACTCATCGCTATAGTGAGACCTCGAAAATCGTGCGGCTCGCGACCCGCGACATCGGCGTGCAGAGCGCGATCGCGAAGGGTGCGCTCCGCCCGCACAGCCGGTTCGGCGCGGCGATCGAGTTTCTGAGCGAGGGAGATGTGCAGATCTACTACAAGGAGTCACGCGATCTGCACACGCTGGGAGCGTTTGACGTCGCCAATCTGCGCCGCGGCCTGGCATCGGACCTCGAGCGTTTCACCGCCGCCGCCGCCGTGGCCGAGGTGATGCTCAAGATGGCGCCCGCCGCGCCGCTCCCGACCGCGTTCGATACGCTGACGGCCGTGCTCGACCTGCTTGTCTCCGTGGCTCCGGCAACGCAAACCGCGGCCGCCGTGCGAGGACTCTGGGTGCTGGTGCGAGAGCTCGGATTTGGGCCGGCGCTCTCGACCTGCGTGCGTGATGACGCGGAGATCGTCGCGGATAGCGTGCCGATTGCGTTCAGCGCCGCCGAGGGCGGGGTGCTCTGCCATCACTGCGCACCGTCACAACCTCCGACCCGGCTCCCGCCCGAAGACTATCGCGTCCTCCTCGCGCTCAACGATCCCCACGCTGAGCTTCCCGTGCTCGACGTCCCGCATGCCGCCGCCCATCGACGTCTCGTGGCGCGCTTCATCCGCTACCACCTCGAAACCGAATCGCTCGCCGCGCTCGATTCCTGGGAACGTCACGCGTGGACCTCACCCCCTGGCCCCCTCTCCCTGCGGGAGAGGGGGAACGGCAGCTTGGATTTCGTTCCCCCTCTCCGGAACGGAGGAGGGGGTCAGGGGGTGAAGACGTGAGATTCGTAGTCGGCACCGCCGGTCACATCGATCACGGCAAGACCGCGCTCGTCAAAGCGTTGACGGGGGTCGACACTGACCGTTGGGAAGAAGAGAAGCGTCGCGGGATCACGATCGACCTCGGATTCGCACCGCTCCCCCTCGGCGCCGGTCTCGAGGTGAGCGTGGTGGACGTTCCGGGTCACGAAGGCTTCGTCCGCAACATGCTCGCCGGGGCGACGGGAATCGATGTCGCCTTGCTGGTGATCGCGGCCGACGAAGGCATCATGCCCCAGACAGAAGAGCACCTCGCGATTCTCGAGCTGCTGGGCATCCCCCGCGGCATACCGGTCGTCACGAAAACCGATCTCGTAGACCAGGAATGGCTCGCGCTGGTGGTCGGCGAGGTCACCGAGCGCTTGCGTCGCAGCGTGATTCAGTGGCGGGCGCCAGTTCCTGTTTCGGCGCAAACGGGCGCGGGGCTCGACCAGTTGCGCGCGGTGCTCGAAGATGTCGGCCACGAAGTCCTCGATCGACCCGAGGAAGATCTGTTCCGCTTGCCGATCGATCGAGTATTCGCGCTCCCGGGAGCGGGAACCGTCGTGACCGGCACGACGTGGAGTGGGTCGGCGGCGGTCGGCGATTTCGTGCACGTCCTGCCTCTGGGTCGGAACGTCCGGGTGCGCTCGATCGAGGTGCACGGGAAACCCGCGGAGCGGGCGCTCCCGGGGCGACGCACCGCGCTGGCGCTCGTTGGAGTCTCCAAGGAAGAGCTCGCGCGTGGTGCCGTGGCCGTCAGGGGAACGGGATGGAGGACCACGCGGCGTTTGGACGCTCAGGTCGAGGTGCTCGCCCACGCCGCGCGACCGCTCCGCGGACGCACGCGCGTACGGGTTCACCTCGGCACCGCGGAAGTCCTTGCCCGCGTGATCCAGATCGGCGCCGTCGAGCCGGGCACGCGAGCGGTGGCGCGGCTCGTGCTCGAGTCACCGCTCGTGGCACGCGGTGGCGACCGATTCGTGTTGCGCTCGTTCTCTCCGGTC
>Ga0335085_10013742_pt1 | contig 11853 bp, 7 predicted proteins | sample Lox_Sample_45_FD_206712 | JGI IMG/M metagenome (GOLD analysis project Ga0335085, IMG submission 206712) | Soil microbial communities from Loxahatchee National Wildlife Refuge, Florida, United States - Lox_Sample_4.5 | ecosystem: Environmental > Terrestrial > Soil > Wetlands | place: USA: Florida...
CACCGGCCGCCGCCTCGCGCGAGTCGCCGGTCAGGAGGACCGGCGTCAGGCCGAGGGCCTTCAGCCCGCGCACCGCCTCCGCGCCCGTCGGCTTCACCGCGTCGCGGACGGCGAGCGTCGCGCGCGCGGCGCCGTCCCACGCGACCGTGATCGCGCCGTCGCGCCTCGAGACCTCGACGTCGTGGCCGTCGACGAGGCCGCGGACGCCGACGCCGGGGACGTTGCGGAACTCCGTCACCGCCGGGAGCGCGCCGAGTTCGGCGCGAGCGCCCGCGGCGACCGCCTGCGCGATCGGGTGCTCGCTCGCGGACTCGACGGCGCCCGCGAGGCGCAGGATCTCCGCACGGCCGGCGCCGTCGAGCGGCGTCACCGCCACGAGCTCCATCCGCCCTTCCGTGACGGTGCCGGTCTTGTCGAGCACGATGGTCCCGATCCTGCGCGTCTGCTCCAGCACCTCCGGGCCCTTGATCAGGATCCCGAGCTGCGCGCCGCGGCCGGTGCCGACGAGGAGGGCCATGGGCGTTGCGAGCCCGAGCGCGCACGGGCACGCGATGATCAGCACGGACACGGCCGCGGTGAACGCGGCCGAGGCGCCGCCGCCGGCGAGCAGCCGGCCCGCGAGCGTCGCGAGCGCGACGACGATCACGACGGGGACGAACACCGCCGAGACGCGGTCGGCGAGCCGCTGCACCGGCGCCTTGCCCGCCTGCGCCTGCTCGACGAGCCTCGCGATCTGGGCGAGCGCCGTCTCCGAGCCGACGCGCGTCGCGCGGACGACGAGCCGGCCGTACGTGTTGACGACCGCGCCGGCGACGGCCGCGCCGGGGCGGACCTCGACCGGGACCGGCTCGCCGGTCAGCAGCGACTGGTCGAGCGCGGACGCGCCCTCGACGACGACGCCGTCGGTCGCGACCTTCTCGCCGGGGCGGACGACGAACAGGTCGCCGGGCCGGAGCTCGTCCACCGGGACGAACGACTCCTCGCCGTCGCGGAGCAGCCGCGCCTCCTTCGCGCCGAGCTCGAGGAGCGCGCGGATCGCCGCGCTGCTGCGCCGCTTCGCGCGCTGCTCGAGGAACCGCCCGACGAGGATCAGCGTCGTGATCACGCCGGCGGCCTCGTAGTACGTGTCGGCGTCGAGCCCGCCGACGAGCACGACCGTCGACCACGTCCACGACGCGAGCGTCCCGAGCGAGATGAGCGTGTCCATGTTCGCAGCGCCGTGCCGCGCGCCGGCGAGCGCCGCGCGGTGGAAGTCGAGCCCGCTCCAGAAGACGACCGGGGTGGCGAGCACGAGCGCGAGCCACTCCCAGCCGGAGAAGTGCAGCGCGGGGATCATCGAGAGCAGCGCGAGCGGAGCGGTGAGCGCGACGGCGACCGCGAGCCGGCGGCCGAGCACCGGGTCCGCGTGGTCGTGCGCGCGGCCCGTCTCGTGCGGGTGCGCGCGATAGCCCGCGGCCGCGACCGCGCCGCAGAGCTCGTCGACGGAGACGCAGTCCGCGTCGAACGCGACGCTCGCGCGCTCGGTCGCGAAGTTCACCGTCGCCTCGACGCCGTCGAGTTTGTTGAGCTTCCGCTCGATCCGGGACGCGCACGAAGCGCAGGTCATGCCCTCGAGGTCGAGCTCGACGGAGGTCATACAGCCTCCGCGTCGTAGCCGGCCTCGTCGATCGCCGCGCGGAGCGCCGCGTCGTCGAGCCCGTCGCCGCGGACGACGACGCGCTTCGTCCCGAGGTCGACGTCGACCGACTCGACGCCGGCGACGGCGGACACCTCCTGCTCGACCGCCGCGACACAATGGGAGCAGTGCATCCCGGGAACGGAGTAGACGAGCGCGCCGGGCATACCCCTCCAGGGTATCACGACCGGCGGGTCGGATCTCTATCCTGGGATGGCCCGCGGGTGTGGCGGAACTGGTAGACGCGGCGGGTTTAGGTCCCGCTGGAGCGGAAGCTCCTTGGAGGTTCGAGTCCTCTCGCCCGCATTGCCGGGGAGTAGAGTCCCGGCTCGTGTCCGGCATGCAGCCCGACGACGTCTACGAGCTCGCCGGAGTCGCCGACCCGCGCATCTCGCCCGACGGTCGGCTCGTCGCATACCAGGCGTGGTCGATCGACCGCGAGACGAGCGAGGTGCGGAGCGCGATCTGGGTGACCGAGCTCGACGGCTCCGGCAAGCCGCGCCGCTTCACCTTCTCCGACAGGCGGGACGGGGCGCCGCGCTGGTCGCCGGACGGGCGCTGGCTCGCGTTCGCGTCGAACCGCGGCGAGGAGAAGACGCCGGCGCAGCTCTACGTCATCCCCGCCGAGGGCGGCGAGGCGCGGGCGCTGACTGCATCGAAGGAAGGGATCGAAGACGTCGTCTGGTCACCCGACTCGACGCGCCTCGCGTACACGATGCGAGTGCGCGACGCCGCGTACGACGAGGAGGACGACAGGAAGCGCGCGCCGCGCCGGTTCACCCGGCTCCTCTACAAGCTCGACAACGTCGGCTGGACGTCCGACCGACGCAAACACGTCTTCGTCGTCCCGGTCGAGGGCGGCGAGCCGCGGCAGCTGACCGACGGCGACTGCGAGGACGGCGAGCCCGCGTGGGCGCCCGACGGCGCGCGGATCGTCTTCAGCTCGCTCCGGGGCGAGCGCTGGGACATCGAGACGATCGACCGCCTCTACGTCGTCGACGCGGACGGCGGCGAGCCGCGGCAGCTCACCGGCGACGACGGCTCGTACACGACGCCCGCCTTCTCGCCGGACGGCGCATGGATCGCATACCGCTACCACCCCGAGGACGGCACGTATCCCCACCACGGCCAGATCGGCGTGATGGCCGCCGACGGCTCCGGCGCGCGGCTGCTCACGACCGGGCTCGACCGCCAGGTCGACACCTACCCGGAGAACCGCGAGCCGCTCTGGGACGGCGACCGCATCGTGTTCACGATCGAGGACCGCGGGAACGTCCACCTGTACGGCGTGCCGGCCGACGGCTCGTCCGCTCCGGAGCTGCTCGTCGGCGGCGAGCAGTCGCTCGGGAGCTACGACGCGCGCGGGGGGCGGCTCGCATACGTCTCGTCGACGGCGACGACCATGCGCGAGCTGTACGCCGACGCCGACGGGCGGCGCCTCACCGACGTCGGCCACGCGTTCACCGAACGGCGCGAGCTCGTCGAGCCGGAGCGCTTCACCGCGGTGTCGCAGGACGGGACGGAAGTCGACGCCTGGCTCATGCGGCCGGCCGGCTTCGAGCCCGGGGGGCGCTATCCGGTCCTGCTCAGCATCCACGGCGGTCCGTTCTCGCAGTACGGCACCGGCTTCTTCGACGAGTTCCAGGTCTACGCGGGGGCGGGCTACGCGGTGCTGTACGCGAACCCGCGCGGCGGCTCGGGCTACTCGGAGGAATGGGGCCGCGCCATCCGCGGGCCGATCGGCGGCGCCGGCCCGGGCTGGGGCAGCGTCGATTACGAGGACGTGATGGGCGTCGTCGACACGGCGCTCGCGCGCTACGACTTCCTCGACGCCGACCGCCTCGGCGTGATCGGCGGCTCGTACGGCGGCTTCATGACCTCGTGGATCGTGGGGCACACGAACCGGTTCAAGGCCGCCGTCTCGGAGCGCGCCGTCAACCAGATGGTCAGCGCGTTCGGCTCGAGCGACCTCTTCTGGATCTTCCAGCGGCAGTTCGGCGGCCCGATGTGGGAGCACGTCGACGCGTGGCTCGCGATGTCGCCGACGACGTACGCGACCGAGATCGAGACGCCGCTGCTCGTGCTCCACTCGGAGAACGACCTCCGCTGCAACATCGAGCAGGGCGAGCATCTGTTCAACCTGCTGCGGCTGCTCGGCAAGGAGGTCGAGATGGTGCGCTTCCCGGCGGAGGGACACGAGCTCTCGCGTTCGGGCTCCCCCCTCCACCGGGTGCAGCGCTTCGAGGTGATCCTCGACTGGTTCGGGCGGTATCTGTAGCTCGCGAGGCTGCGCCTCGCTCGCTGGGAACGGAGCTGCGCGCGGCCGAGAGCGCGGTCTCGGCCGCGCTTCGCACGGTCAGGCTTGCTTGGGCCGCGTCGTGCGGCGCGCCCGCGCTCGTGGCGCGGCCGCGGGTGCGCCTTCGGCGCATCCGGGGCAGCGCGCCGCGGACGGGCCTCCGCGGACGCCCAGCCCTGCGGGCTGAATCGTCCGCTCCGGCCTGCGCTCCACGGCATGCCCCCCGGAGCGTGCAAGCGCGGACGTAGCCGGATGGCCGGAGGCCGGAGCTACGGCTGCGCCGACGGGGAGCGGCCGAAACCGGCCGACGGCCGCGATCGGCTGCTCCCGACCGAGGCGCGCCGCATTACGAGGCCCAAGCAAGCCTGACAGCGCGAAGCGCGCGGGAGACCGCGCTCTCCCGCGCGCGTAGCACCGTCTCCCAGCGAGCGAGGCGAAGCCTCGCGAGCTACCAGCTGTTCCAGTGCACCATCGAGTCGAGCGGCTTGCGCCGGCCCGGCTTGAACTCCGTCCCGATCGAGTAGGCGACCGGGATCAGCGCGACCTGCATCACCTCGGCGTACGGGATGCCGAGGATCTCCGCCGCCTCGCGCTCGTGCATGAGGTGGAACGTCGTCCAGACCGTGCCGAGCCCGCGCGAGCGCGCTGCGAGCATGAAGCTCCACGCGGCGGGGATGATCGAGCCGAAGACCGACGCCTGCCACGCGACGGGCTTGTCCTCGGTACGGCCCTGCACGCACGGGATCACGTGGACGGGCACCTCGTGCAGGTGCGCGGCGAGGTGCCGCACGGCCTCGCCGATCCGGACGAACTGCTCGTTCGGCGCGGGGCGCCGCTCGAGATACGGGCCGGCGACCTCGCGCCACAGGTCGGCGAGCGCGGCGCGCTTGTCCGCGTCCTCGACCACGACGAAGTGCCAGTTCTGCGAGTAGCTCGCGGTCGGCGCCTGCTGCGCGAGGAGGAGGCAGTCCTCGAGCACCTCGCGCTCGACCGGCCGCGTCAGGTCGAGCCGCTTGCGTACGGCGCGGGTGGTCGAGAGCAGCTCGTCCGTCGTCAGGTCGAGGATCACGCGGCGATCATCGCACGGGATACGGTCGGCACGTGCGCGGCCTCCGCCTGATCCTCCTGCTCGGATTCCTGTCGGCGTTCGGGCCGCTGTCGATCGACATGTATCTCCCGGCGCTGCCGCAGCTGACGAGGGACTTCGGCGTCGGCGCGTCCGCCGCACAGCTGACGCTGACGTCGTGCCTCGCGGGCTTCGCCGTCGGGCAGCTCGTCTCCGGCCCGCTCAGCGACCGCTTCGGCCGGCGGCGGCCGCTGCTCGCGGGAGTCGTCGTCTACACGGTCGCCTCGGCGCTCTGCGCCGTGGCGCCGTCGATCGGCGCGCTGATCGCGCTCCGCCTCGTGCAGGGCGTCGCCGTCGGCTTCGCGCTCGCGATCTCGCGCGCGGTCGCACGCGACCTCCACCACGGCGAGGCGCTCGCGCGGTTCCTGTCGACGCTGATGCTCGTGAACGGGCTCGCGCCGATCCTCGCGCCGGTGATCGGCGCGCAGCTCCTGCGCTTCACGTCGTGGCGCGGCGTGTTCTGGGTGCTCGCCGGGATCGGCGCCGCGCTCGCCGTCGCAACGGCGCTCTGGCTGCACGAGACGCTGCCGCGCGAGCTCCGCAGCGAGGGCGGCTTCGCCGAGACGCGGACGACGGTGGCCGAGCTCGTCGGCGACCATGCGTTCCTCGGCTACCTGCTCGTGCTCGGCTTCTCGTTCGGCGCGATGTTCGCGTACATCGCGGGCTCGTCGTTCGTCGTCGAGACCATCCACGGCGGCTCGCCGCAGCTGTACAGCGCGATCTTCGCGCTGAACGGGATCGGGATCGTGGCCGCGAGCCAGGCGAACCGCCTGTTCCTCCGCCGCCGGAGCGTGCGGCGGATGCTCGCGGTCGGCGTCGTCGCGTCGGCGTGCGGCGGCTTCGCGCTGCTGGCGGTCGTCGTCGCGGGCATCGGCCTCGCGGGGATCGTGCCGTCGCTGTTCGTCCTCGTCGCGAGCCTCGGCTTCATCCTTCCGAACGCGACCGCGCTCGCGCTCGCCGGGCATCGCCGCGTCGCGGGAAGCGCGTCGGGGCTGATCGGGATCTTCCAGTTCGCGGTCGGTGCGGTCGCCGCGCCGCTCGTCGGCGTCGCCGGCCCGGAGTCCGCGTACCCGATGGCGATCGTCATCGCCGTCCTCTCGGGAGCGTCGCTCGTCTCGCTGCGACGGCTGCAAAACGCCCCCTTACGTGCCGAGTCCCCGTGAACCCGAGGGCCCACAGGGACTTGGCAGACGGCAATCTTTCACACGCGTCCGAGCGCGTCAAGCGGGAACCGCACAACGCTCGTCGGGCAACGAGCGAGCGTCTCGTCGAGCGAGCCGACGCACTCGCACGCGCCGACCGCGGTCGTGGCGAGCGCGCCCTCGGCGGACGCGCAGGCGGCGGTTCGTGCCTCAGGCCGACGTCGGCGCAGGCGCGCGCAGGCGCGGCCGCCGCGCCCCTTGCACCGCGACGAGGCCGACGACTCCGCCGAGGACGAGGATGCCGGCGGCGAGGATCACGACACCGGTCGATCCGAGGAGGCGACCGGCGACGGGCGCGAGCGCGAAGGCGGCGACCATCGTCGCGGTCATGGTCGACGTCGAGAAGCCGAAGACCGCGCCGAGCAATCGCGGATCCGCCTCGCGCTGGAGCACCGTGCTGTAGACGACGTCGGTCGTCCCGTCGACGCAGCCGATCGCCGCGAGGCAGAGGACGGCGGTCGCCCCGTAGTCGGCGAGCGCGAGCGCGGCGAAGAGCGCGGCGACGACGATGAGGCCGCACCCGAGCCAGCGGTCGGCGGTGGGCTTGAGCGCGGTCAGGCCGACGAGCGCCTCGCCGAGGGCGGCGCCTGCCGCGAGCGCCCCGATCCCGAAGCCGTAGCCGCCCGACCCGAGACCGCGCCCTGCCAGCAGGCTCGGAAGCGTCGCGTTCACGAGGCCCGTGGCGATCGTCGCCGTGCTGAAGGAGACGACCAGGAGCAGCACCACGCGCCGGCCGCGGAGGTAGCGGAGGCCGTCGAGCGCCCGGCCGCCGTCGCGGCCGACGGGGATCGCATGCAGCCCGCGGAGCAGCACCGCCGCGACGACGAAGGTCGCAACGTCGACCGCGAGCGCCGGAGCCGCGTAGCCGGCGGCGAGCGCCGCTCCGGCCGTCGCCGCCCCGGTCGCCATCGCGAGGTCCTTCAGGAGCGCCAGCAGCGCGTTCCCGGCGGCCCGCTGCTCGCCGGGAAGCAGCGTCGGCACGAGCGCCGTCGTGGCCGCGTTCGCGACGGCGGTGAGCGTCCCGGAGCAGCCGAGCGCGACGAGCACCGCAACACGCGAGCCCCCGACGAGCGCGGCGAGCGCACCGGCGACGCAGACGGCGCGGGCGAGCTCGAGACCGACGAGGAGCCCGCGCCGCGGGAGTCTGTCCACGACGACCCCCGCGAGCCCTCCGCCGAGGATCGGCGGCGCGAGCCGCACGAGCATCACCACCGCCACCGCCGCGGTCGAGTGGGTGCCGTGGTAGACCCACCCGACGACGGCCGCGATCGTCAGCCAGTCGCCGAAGTCGGAGATGCTCCGGGCCAGCGCGACCTTCCGGAACTGGAGGCTCCGCAGCGGCTCCCGCAGCCGCCGGAGGTCGAGCGCCGGCCGGTCGCGGTCGCCGAGCGACACGACCGTGACGAGCGCGATCGTCGCGAGCACGATCAGGACGTCCCCGGGCGAGACGACGGTCGCCAGGGGAAGGCCGCGAGGGAGCGCGAAGACGTCTCCGAGCCACGCGAGCCGGTGCGCTCCGAGCGAGACGTTCGACTGGGGGGCGGGGTCGATTCCGGCCGCGCGCGCGGCGGCGGCCGAGAGCGGCATCTTCCCGCCGTTGACCGTGATCGCGAGCGCATTGAGGGCCATGCCCGCACCGAGCGGGAGGAGCGCGCGAACGTGGCGGTTGCGCCAGACGAACGCTGCGAGCAGCGCGTACGTCGCGAGGTGGAGCACGCGGGCGACGCCGTCCGGGACGGAGTGGCCGAGGCGCGAGAAGAGGACGACCTGCACAGCGAGCGCGAGCGCCACCGTCCAGCCGCTCCGGAAGCTGAGGTGGAGCAGGCGTGACGGCCGCCCGCCGAGACCGAGGGCGAGCAGGAGGCCGATGAGGATCCCGGCGAGGAGGATCATCAGGACACGGCCGCCAGGGGCGCGCGGTACACGGGCTCCGGCTCCTCCTCGCGACCGGCGAGCATGTGCGTCAGCGCGTCGCGGCGGTGTGCGAGCGCGACCTCGACGTGCCGGCCGGGCTGCCGGGCGAAGCCGAGCACGAGCGAGCCGACGGGCGAGCCGCCGTGCCGGAGAACGAGGGCCAGGAACCGGCCGGAGCGTCCGAGCTCGACGCCGTCGGCGACGACGACGCTCTCGCGCGACTCGAGCTCGCGGATGAGCCAGCTCGTGACGGCCTCGAGGCTGGGCGCGCGAACGGCGGTCTTCCACTCGAGCTCGACCCTGGCGTCGAGGCTGCGGTCGCTCCAGGAGACGTAGGCGGCCCAGGTCAGCGGAGCCGACTGCACGATCCCGTCGACGAGGAGCGCGAATCCGTCGCCGCCGACGGCCTGGCGATCGACCGCCCGGTCGATCGCGGCGGTCAGCCGGCCGCCGCGCTCCGACGACGTGACGTGGAGCACGGCGCCGACGACGCCGACTGCGGCGGCGCACAGCGCCAGCACGGGAGCGACGAGGCCGAGGCAGCCGAGTGCGAGGATCGTCCCGGCGATCACGAATGTCCGCGGCTGCGGCAGGCTCCGGTCGAGCAACGATCTCGAGCCGCGGTGCTGCAGCTGACGGAGCTCGGCCGCTTCGGCAGGCGAGAGGATCGAGCGCGGGTCGACGCCGCGCTGGAGCGCCACGAAGGCCTTGCCGACGACGGGATGGAACTGCGCGCCGAGTCCCGTCTCGATCTGCTCGAGCGCCTGCTCGCGCGGCAGCCCCGGCCGGTAGGGGCGATCGCTCGTCATCGCGTCGAAGGCGTCCGCGACGATCAGGAAGTGCGCTGCGAGCGGGATGTCGTCCGGGCTCACGCCGTAGTAGCCGTGCCCGTCCATGCGCTCGTGGTGGTACTCGACCGCCTGCGCCTCCGACGCGGCGAGCCGGAAGCGGCGCAGGAGCCGCGCCGAGAGCCTCGGGTGAAGCCGCACCGACTCGAGCTCGTGCTCGTCGAGGGGCCCGTTCTTCCGCAGCACGGTCCCGTCCACGCGGATCTTGCCGAGGTCGTGGAGGCGCCCGGCCCAGCGCAGGCGCTTCACGTCCGCGGGAGGCAGATCGAGCGCGGCCGCGAGCGCCTGGACGTACTCGGCGACGCGCGCGGAGTGCCGGTAGGTGGACGTGTCCCGCTCGTCCACGATGTTCGCGAGCGTCTCGAGCGCGTGCTCGGTCTCGGTGCGCAGCTGTGCGAACCGGGCGCGCCACCCGTGGACGGCTGCGGTCAGCGGCACGACGGCGACGATCGCCCACGGCTGCGACTCGGCGAGGCAGGCGAGGACGATGGCGAGCGACGCCTCGCCGGCGGCGGCGGGAAACTCGTCGCGCACCTTCTCGCGCTGCTGCTGCCAGAACGGCTGGGCGGCGGTGAGCGCCATCATCGAGCCGAGCAGCAGCGTCTCGACGCCGTACGCGACGACGACGAGCCCGGCGACGGCGAGGAAGTCGTGGGGAAGCGACAGCGCGCCGACCTCGCCTCCGAGCGCGACGAACACCCAGCCGCCGGCGAACCCCATCAGCGCGAACATGGACGCGTTGAAGGCAGTCTTCTCGGCGCGCTTGCCGTGGAGCGAGTCGACGACGAGGACCCCGAGCGGGGCCACGAGCGTCGCCGCCCACGGCCCCAGGATCAGCGCGGCCGCGCCGATGACGGCGAACGAGAGGCTGAACGACTGCCGCTCGATCGGGTCGACGGCCTTCTCGTCGCCGGGAACCTGGAAGACCTCGGCTGCGACGACGCCCGCGGCGAGCAGCGCGAGCGTCGTCGTCGGCGCATCCACGCATCTCACGGCGGCGACCGAGACCGCAGCGGCGCCGGCCAGGACCGTTCCGACGAGAAGCGCTCGGTCTAGCGCCACTTGCCGGGCGCCCCGGCGGCCACGACGAAGGCCGCAAGGACTGCGACGCGATAGATCCAAGGGCGATACCGGTGCATCTCACGCTCCTCTCCTCGGGTACCTCACCTTGTGGATCGTGTCGCGACCTTTCGCCAGCCCTCGATCGAGGGAATCCGAGACTCACTCGTTCGGGGCACGGGCGGCCACCGCTCCATCCGGACGGTGCGCTTCAATCCGCCGCACGTCCGACTACGAAGATGGAGGTTCACCGTGCCCTTGACGCAGACTCAGCTCGCCGACGAGGTCGCCCAGCGGGCAGGCACCAGCCGCGCCGAGGCCAAGCAGGTCCTGACGGCGCTGGAGGAAGTCGTGCTCGAGCAGATCGCGGCCGCCGAGAAGGTGAAGATCGGTGCGGTCGTCCAGATCGAAGTCCGCATCCGCCCTGCGACGAAGGAGCGCCCCGGCCGCAATCCCGCGACCGGAGAGGAGATCATGATCAGCGCGAAGCCGGCGTCCGTGACGGTCAAGGCCCGCCCGCTGGCGAAGGCCAAGGCCGCGGCCCCCTCGGTCGAAGCCGCCAAGCGCAAGCTCGCCGCGTAGCACCCGATCCACATGCCGCGCCCGCCATGACGGGCGCGGCCCGATACGAAAAGCCACGAGTCGGCCTCCGCCCACAGTCGTGCGAGCGGAAAGCGGAGCGCGAGGCCGCGCGCGCGAAGCGCGCCCGGCCCGCGCACAGCGGGCGAAGCAGCAAGGAAGTGGCCCCGGGAGGAGTCGAACCTCCGCACGCAGATTCGAAGTCTGCCGCTCTATCCGCTGAGCTACGGGGCCGAGCCGGACTAGCGTAGCCCGGGGGCTACGCGGCGACGGCGGCGCCGTACTTCCGCTTCAGGTACGCGAGGTACGGCTTCGCGTCGATCGTCGAGCCGACGGCTCGTCGCAGCGTCTCCTGCGGCGGGTACTTGCGGCCGCTCTCGTGGACGTGCTCGCCGAGCCACCCGCGGATCGCGTCGAACTCGCCGCGCTCGACCTGGTCCTCGAGATCCGGGAGATCCTCGCCCATCTTCTCCCAGATCTGCACGGACATGACCGTTCCGAGCAGGTACGTCGAGAAGTAGCCGATCAGCCCGGCCGACCAGTGCACGTCCTGGAGGACGCCGTTCGCGTCGTTCGGCACCTCGACGCCGAGGTACTCCTCCATCCGCTCGTTCCAGATCCGCGGGAGGTCGGCGAGGTCGACGCGGCCGTTGACGATGTCCTGCTCGAGCTCGAAGCGGAGGATCACGTGCATCCCGTACGTGACCTCGTCGGCACGGATCCGGATCAGCGACGGCTGCACCCTGTTGATCGCGGCGTAGAAGCGGTCGAGCTCGACGCCGCCGAACTGCTCGGGGAAGCGGGCCTGCAGCCGCGGGTAGAAGAACCGCCAGAACGGCATGCTGCGGCCGACGAGGTTCTCCCATAGCCGGCTCTGCGACTCGTGGATCCCGAGCGACGAGGCGCTGCCGATCGGCAGGTGCGCGATCTCGCGGCGGATCTGGTGCTGGTAGAGCCCGTGTCCGTACTCGTGCATCGTCGAGAAGAGCGACTCGAGCGAGTCCTCGTAGTAGTGCGTCGTCACCCGGATGTCGTCGATCCCGGCGCCCGACGCGAACGGGTGCTCGGTCGGGTCGATGCGCCACGTGCCCGGCCGGTGGCCGAACAGGTCGACCACCTCCTCGCCGAGCGCGATCTGCGGCTCGATCGGGAAG
>Ga0335085_10013743_pt1 | contig 11852 bp, 10 predicted proteins | sample Lox_Sample_45_FD_206712 | JGI IMG/M metagenome (GOLD analysis project Ga0335085, IMG submission 206712) | Soil microbial communities from Loxahatchee National Wildlife Refuge, Florida, United States - Lox_Sample_4.5 | ecosystem: Environmental > Terrestrial > Soil > Wetlands | place: USA...
CAGCCCCCCCAAGCGCGGGGGGTCCCCAAGGGGGGTCCGGGGGGATGGGTCCCCCCGGAAGAGAAGGCTCGTCCCCCCGGGCAAGCACAGCCCCCCGGGCTAACACTCGCGTGGTGGTGGCCGGCCACGACCTGAAGTTCTTCACGCCGCTGCTGAGTTACCTGCGGCGGCAACCGGAGCTGGAGGTCAGGCTGGACCAGTGGGCCGCGCTCGGCCAGCACGACCCGTCGGCCAGCCGCGAGCTCGCGGCCTGGGCCGACGTGGTGGTCTGCGAGTGGTGCGGGCCGAACGCGGTCTGGTACAGCAGGCACAAGCGGCGTGGTTCGCGGCTGCTCGTCCGGCTGCATCGCTTCGAGCTGCGCTCGCCCTACCCCGGACAGCTCAAGATCGGCGCCGTGAACCAGGTGGTGTGCGTGAGCAAGCACTACGCCCGGCTGTGCCGCGAGTACACCGGCTGGCCGGAGACAAAGGTGGCGACGGTGCCGAACGCCCTCGACGTCGCCCAGCTCGACCGGCCCAAGCTGGATGGCGCCCGGTTCCATCTCGGCATCATCGGCATCGTGCCATCACGGAAACGCCTTGACCTGGCCCTCGACGTGCTGGAGGAGCTGCGCCGCGAGGACGACAGGTACCTGATGTTCGTCAAGTCGGGAATGCCCTGGGAGCACTGGTGGGTGTGGCAGAACCCGGCCGAGCGCGAGCACTACGCCAGCGCGCTGCGCCGGGTCCAGCGGTCCCCGCTGCTGCGCGGGGCGGTCGTCTTCGACGACGCGGGACCGGACGTCGCGGCGTGGCTGCGTCGGGTCGGCTTCGTGTTGTCCACCAGCGACGACGAGAGTTTCCACGTCGCGCCGGCCGAGGGCATGGCGTCCCGCGCGGTGCCCGTGCTGCGGCACTGGCCCGGCGCCGAGACGATCTATGACATGCGCTGGATTCACCGGGGCCCGGCCGAGATGGCCGCCGCGATCATGGCCCTCGCGGATGAGGACGACTGGCGCGCGGCGGGCGACGATGCGCACGCCCAGGCGGCCGCCGCGTTCAACCTGGCCCGGGTGTGCGAGGCCTGGCACGGCCTGCTCACCGCGGACCTGGACCCCGCGGTCCCCGGGCCGATTCTCGAGCTGCTCGGCTCCCCCTGACCCGCATGTACTTCACGCTCGCCGTCAGCGCGGCCACCCGCCAGGCGTGTGCCGCGCTGGCCGAGGCGGCCGGGCGCACCGACCCGCGGGTCATGCCGATCCCCGGCCCGGCGCGGGTGGCCTGGCGTGCCCCCGGCGGGCGCGCCGCCGTGCTGCACTGGGGCGGCGGGCGGCCGCGCGAAGATCGTGGCACCGGGACGTCACACGCGGGGACCATCTGGGCCGAAGGGGCAACGGTGCACGCTTGCACCGCTCTGACCCGCGTCGACCCGGTCTACCTGGCCGAGGCCGACGGCGCCGTGGTGGTCAGCGACCGCGCCAGCTGGGCCGCCGCGGTCACCGGGCGGATAGGCGATCCCGACCCGTCCATGGTCGGTGCCTTCCTCAGCCTGGGCTATCCGGTCGGCGCTGCGACGCCGTTCCGCGGCGTCCGCGCCCTTGGCGGCGACCGGGCTCTGCGGCTGGCCGATGGGCGGCTGGCGGTGGCCCGGGCCTGCCCGGAGGAAGAGCCGCCCGCGGGGCCGGACCGGGTCGCCGGGGCCCTGACCGAGGCCGTTCGGCCGCTGGGCGAGGCGGACGCGCCGGTCGAGCTCTCGCTGACCGGAGGAAAGGATTCCAGGCTGGTCGTGGCCGCGCTGACCGCGGCGCGGGTGCCGTTCCTGGCCCGCACCCACAGGTTCGCCGGCCACCCCGACGTGGTCGTCGCGGGGCTGATCGCCGGCCAGCTCGGCGTGGCGCACACGGTCACCCAGCCGAGGCCACCGGGGGTGCCGGACGAGGCCGACGTCCTGGGCCGGCTCCGCGCGGCCGTACTCGTGTCCGACGGGATGCTGTCCGCGTTCGAGAACGTCGGCTGGCCGGATCCGCGGACGGCCGACGGGCCGGTCCAGGCGGGCGGCCACGGCGGTGAGCTGCTGCGGGGCGGCTACGCGCAGGTCGCGTGGCGCCCTCCAGCGGCCGCCCCCGGTGCCGCGGGTGCCGCGGGTGCCGCGGCCGTCCCAGGCGCCGCGGCCGCCCTGAGCGCCGCGGCCGCCGCCGAACTTTTCCGCCGGATGACCACGCGCCGCCTGAGCCTGCTGCGGCCGGGTCCGGCGCGGGCGTACCTGGCCAGCCTGGCGCCGTCGGCCGCGGCGCTAGCCCGCGGGCCGCTCGCCGCGCTCGATGACTTCTACCTGGTGAACCGGGCGGGCCGGTGGTCGGCCGCCGCCCGCCAGGCGTACCTGCTCCGGTCGCCGCTGAACCAGCCCCTGTTCGCGGACCGCGTCGTGCGGGCCGCGCGGGCGGTCCCGCTTCGCGACCGGATGAGCGACCGGCTGCACCGCGACGTGCTCGCGATGCTCTGTCCCGGGCTGCTCGGCATACCACTGGCGGGCACCGGCTGGCACGGCGAGCCGCGCACCCCGGCGACCGTGCTGACCGCCCCGCCGGGGCCTGCCGTCGCGGACTGGCGGCGGGACTACGGCGAGGACGTCGCCGGTTTCCTGCGTGGCTACGTCCTGGATCACGACGAGGCCAGCCCGGTGTTCGGGATCGTCCGCCGCCGGGCGGCCGAACACCTGCTCCGCCCGCCGCAGGCCGACCGGCACGGAGCCTGGGCGCTGGCCACCCTGGCCGCGCTGCTGTCCGGTGACTGGCTCAACACCCGCGAGCCGGCCGGCCAGGCCCAGCTCCGATAAGCCCAGCTCCGATAAGCCCAGCTCAGATTGGCCCGGCTCAGCCGCGCCCGAACCTGGTCTCGGCCTGCCAGAAGTACAGCACGCCGGCCACCAGCGTGACGAGCGCCCAGCCGATCCCGGCCAGCCATAGCTCGCTTACCGCGATTTCCGGATGGCAGTACGCCTGCAGCGAGGGGATCTTCTTCGCGTTGAACAGCGCGCACCGCGCCGCGTCGTAGGGCTTCGCGCCCGGCGCGTCGGCCCGGTACGTGGCCATGATGGCGTACCTGGTCAGCGAGATGTACACCGCGGCCGGATTGAACGAGAGCACGTTCTTGGCCCACTCCGGCAGCTCGGCGGGCAGCGAGGCGATGCTGTACATCACCCCGCAGAAATACCGCCAGACCCGCAGCAGGAACGGCACCAGCTGGCTGATGTCCTGCGCGCCCGCGCCGAACCTGGCCATGATCAGCGCCGCACCCACATTGAACGTGGCCTGCAGCACGAGGGTCGGCACCAGCAGCAGCCAGTACCAGGTGAGCGGCTCGCCGGTGCCCAGCACGATGGCGAACAGCACGAGCATGGACAGCAGCAGCTGCTGGAGCTCCACCAGCACGTACGCGAGCGGCAGGCAGGCGCGCGGGAAATGCAGTGCGCGGATCAGCGTTATATTCGCCCGCATCACCGTGGAGCCGACAACGATCGACCGCTCGGTAAAGGCGAATATGAAAACCCCCGTGACCAGATAAGCGGTGTAATTCGTGATGCCCCGGTTAGCCTTGAAAAGGACCCCGAATATCAGGTAGTACACGGCCGAGTTGAGCAGCGGCGTCAGTACCTGCCAGAGCTGGCCGAGCCGGGCCTCGGTGTACATCGACACGTTGCGCGCCGTGGCGTAGGCGAAGATGAAGTGCCGCCGCTGCCACACCTTGGCCAGGTAGGAGGCCAGGCCGGGCCGGGCGGAACTCGGCCGCAGGCCGTACCGTGCGGCCAGCCCGGCCAGCGACTCCCCGGCCAGCGACTCCCCCGTCGCCGGCCCGCCGGCCTCGCCCGACAGCTCGTCCCGCAAGCTGCCCGGAGCAATCAGCCGCCCGCGGTTTCCCATGGCTGTGGAGTTTATGAGAACGACCGCGGCCAGCGCGGATATCCGGGGCCCGCGATACATCATTCGCCTGGAATTTGACGTTCATTAACCCGCCGTACCCATGACCCTCTTTTTCAGGCCGAACGGGCCATGGTTTACCCGGGCCCCGTACTGCCGGAAGCCCCGGCCGCCCCCCCGACCCGGTGCTGGGGGCCCCGGCCGCCCTCCCGGTGCTGGGAGCGTCGGCCGCCCTCCCGACCGGTGCTGGCCGCCTCCGTCGCTAGCCCGACCCTCACCGCTGGTGCCGCTGAGTTCCCGGTAGGCTACCGGGACCGGTGATACGGTCCCCATCCGTCCCGCCGTTCCGTTCATAAGGCGTGGATGCCACATTCACGTCGCTCTTACAACATGAACGAGGCATCCACGCCTTATTGCTTGGTACTGCCGGTTCCGGTGTGACTGGTGTCCGATTTTCTCCTGCCGCGGCATGCTGCTGGGCTGAGACGTCGATGCGGGTGTGACTGATGTCGACGTTGCGCCGTATGAGACTGCTGGTAGGGCCGTATGAGACTGCTGGTGGGAAGGCCCGTCCGGTGCGGCTTACCGTGGCGACTTACCGTTAGCGGCTCGGGTTGTCGTTAGCGGCTCGGGTTGTCGTTAGCGGCTCAGGTGAGACGTGTCGTTGAATGACCTCAGTACGGCGGGGCCGTCGGCGTACCAGTCGACCTCGCACAGGGCCGCCACGTCCAGGTGCATCCGGTAGAGCGCGGCGGGCGGGGCGAGCAGGGCCGCGGCGACCATCGTCTTGATCGGGGTCACGTGGCTGACGATGAGGACGGTCTGGTGGGCCCGGGCGGCCAGCACGCGGTGCAGGGCGGCGGTGACCCGCCCGCTGACCTGGGTGAAGCTCTCGCCGCCTGGCGGCGAGACCGACGGGTCGGCCAGCCACGTCGCCATCTCTGACGGCCAGCGCTCCCGGACCTCGGCGAAGGTCAGGCCCTCCCAGGCGCCGAAGTCCGTTTCCCGGAAGCCGTCGTCGGTCAGCACCGGTAGGCCGGTGACCGCGGCGACCTCCTCGGCCGTGCGCACGGCGCGCCGCAGCGGCGACGCCACGATCGCGTCGATGCCCGCCGACGCCAGCCGCTTGGCGGCGGCGACGGCCTGCCGGACCCCGGCGTCGGTGAGCGGGGCGTCGGTCCGGCCCGAGTACCTCTTCTGCACCGACATCGGCGTCTGCCCGTGCCTGAGCAGCACGGTGACCGTGGGCTCGCCCTGGGCGGAGATCCAGGTGCTCCTGGCGGGCACCTAGAGGCCAGACTCCGGGGTCCGGACCAGGATCCGCCGGCACTCCTCGCACCGGACCACCTCGTCGGGCGCCGACGCCCGGATGACGTTGAGGTCCGCCGCGTTGAGGCTCAGGTGGCAACCCTCGCACCGGCCGGCCCGCAGCATGGCCGCGCCGACGCCCTTGGTCCTGCGGATCTGGTCGTAGAGCGCGAGCAGGTCGGCGGGCACCTCGGCGGCGATGCTGGCGCGCTGGTCAGATGCCTTGGCCGCCTGCTCGTCGATCTCCTTGAAGGTCGCGTCGCGGCGCGCCGCCACCTCGGCCGTCTCGCCGCCGAGGCTATCCCGTTCGGTGGTCAGCTCATCCCGCCGGCTCTCGAGCGTCTCCCGGCGCTCCATCAGCTCGAGCACGACCTCCTCCAGGTCGCCCTGCCTGCGGTGCAGGTTCTCGATCTCCGACTGCAGGCTCGCGAGCTCGCGCGCGGCGGAGACCTGCCCGGCGTCCAGCCGGGCCCGGTCCCGCTCGATCCTGGCCCGGACCTGGTCCACGTCACGCTCGGCCCGGCTCTGCTCCCGGCTCAGGTCGCCGAGGTTGGTCTCGGTCGCGACCAGGGCGTCCCTGAGCTCGCCGGCCCTGGCCTCCAGGCGGCTCAGCTCGGTGACTTCGGGCAGGCCGCGCCTGCGGTGGTCGAGGCGGCCAAGCTCGGCGTCCAGGTCGGCGAGTTCGAGCAGGCGAAGCTGGGTCTGCGGTGATGCCTTCACGGGTCCCAACGTTAGTCGCCCCGGAGGACTGTGTCGCGTGGTAGACCTGGCGCCATGGAGATCCCTCACGTAAGCCGGCCCTATATGCCGGGATACGGCATAGCCGGGCCGACCGAAGGCAGCGGACTCCTGCACTGGTCGTGGGCGGCGGAACGGCTGTCCGCCGCGCGGAACTACTGGGTCGCGACAGTCTGGCCGGACGGGCGGCCGCACGTCATGCCGGTCTGGGGCATGTGGGACGACAGCACGCTGTGGTTCACCAGCAGCACCGGCTCCCGGAAGGTCCGCAACCTGAGCGCCGACCCCAGGTGCTGCATCACCACCGAGGACGCCTCGGATCCCGTGATCATCGAGGGCACCGCGCACATATCCACCGAGCTGCCGGTGCTGCGCCGGGTAGTCGACCTGATGAACGCCAAGTACCGCACGGACTACCGGGTCGACTTCCTCGACCCGGCTACGAACGCCACCATCGGGGTCCGCCCGTGGCGGGTGTTCAGCATGCGGGCCGGCGACTTCGCCGGATCCCCCACACGCTGGACCTTCGAGGAGTAGCGGTAATAAGAGCGCAATCTTCGCGGGGCTAACGAAACGCCGGCGGGCGGGTAGCGTGGAAAGGCGCCTACCCGCGAAATTCCGCCATGACATCAGCGTCCGCCCTCGCCGACAACCAGCCCCGGGCTCCGCATGCCCTCGCCGGGGCCGTGGCCGGCGTGCTCGCGGCCGCGGTCGCAATCGGCGCGGCCCAGTTCGCTGCCGGTCTCACCGTCCCGCAGGCCTCGCCAGTGGTCGCGGTCGGTCAGGCCGCCATCGACCTCACGCCGGCGCCGGTCAAGAACTTCGCCATCTCCGCGTTCGGCACGGCGGACAAGACCGTGCTGCTCGGCGGCATCCTGGTGGTGCTCGCCCTGTACGCGGCCCTGGTCGGGATCCTGGCGGTGCGCCGGCTCGCGCTCGGCATGTGGGGGCTCGCGCTGTTCGCCTTCATCGGCCTGGTGGCCGCGCTGACCCGGCCCGATTCCACCGCGGAGTACATCGTGCCCACCCTGGCCGGCGCGGCGGCCGGGGCGTTCGCGCTGACCAGGCTGGCCTGGGCGGCGGCGCGGCTGGGCGCGCCGCGGTCCCCGGCCCGGCCGCCCGCGCCCCCGCCCGCGCCCCAGCCCCCGCCCGCGCCCGCGCCGAAGACCCTGGCTCCGCCCGACCTGCCTGCTCCCCCGGCCGCGGCGGGTTCCTCGTTCACCTACCTTCCCAATCCGGACGATCCGGGGCCGCGCGGGACCGCGCGGCGGCGGTTCCTGGTCAGCAGCGGGATAGCCGCGGTCGCGGCGGCGGCCGGGACGGTGGCCGGGCGCGAACTGGCCACCCGGCGTGACGTCACCCTGGCCCGGGCCGAGCTGCGCTTCCCCCGGCCGGCGGTCGCCGCGCCGCCGCTCCCGGCAGGCAGCGACCTGCGCATTCCCGGTCTCAGCTCGTTCATCACCCCGAACGGCAGCTTCTACCGGGTCGACACCGCCCTGTTGCTGCCCCAGGTCGACCCGTCGACCTGGCAGCTGCGGATCCACGGGATGGTGCAGCGTGAGGTCACCATCAGCTTCGCCGAGTTGCTCAGGCGCCCGCTCATCGAGGACTACCTGACCCTCACCTGCGTGTCCGACCCGGTGGGCGGCCCTTACGTGGGCAACGCGAAGTGGCTCGGCGCCAGCCTGGCCGGCCTGATCAGGCAGGCCCGCCCGCGGGCGGGCGCCAGCCAGCTGCTGTGCACCTCGGTCGACGGGTTCACCTCGGGCACTCCGCTGCAGGTGGTGCTGGACGGGCGGGACGCGCTGCTCGCGGTCGCGATGAACGGCTCGGCCCTGCCTGTGGAGCACGGCTTCCCGGCGCGGATGGTGATCCCCGGCCTGTACGGCTACGTGTCGGCGACCAAGTGGGTCACTGACATCGAGGTGACCACGTTCGCGGACGCTTCGGCGTACTGGGTGGAGCGTGGCTGGTCACAGCAGGCGCCGATCAAGACGGAGTCCAGGATCGACGTGCCCGCGATCGGCTCGACGCTGCGTCCGGGGCCGACACCGGTGGCCGGGGTGGCCTGGGCCCAGCACAAGGGCGTCGCCGCCGTCGAGGTCCGGGTCGACCGTGGCCCGTGGCACGAGGCCCGGCTGGCCGCGGTCCCCGATATCGATACCTGGCGGCAGTGGGTGTGGGAATGGCAGGCCACCGCGGGCGACCACCTGATCGAGGCCCGCGCCACCGACAAGACCGGCTACACCCAGACCGCGGTTCAGGCTCAGCCCGAGCCGAACGGCGCCTCGGGCTACCCGTCCGCCACCGTCACGGTCCGCGGCTCCTGACGCCGCCGGGGGGCGGGAGGCCAGGCCCGTTCGGGACAATCCCGGGCAGGATCTCGTTCGCTACGGTTGGGGCGGAGAAGACGGAGGCGCCATGAGCACCGATGCTGAGTTCGCCCGGCTGGCCCGGGAGTACCTGGACGACCGGGCCGAGCGGCACCCGGATGCCGCCACCGGGCTGGGCGACCACCGGTTCGACGCGCGCCTGCCCGACTCGTCGGCGCAGGCCCTGGCGGCCGAGCGGAGCGCGCTGGACGGCTGGGCCGCCCGGCTCGCCGCGCTCGACCGCGGTGCCCTGTCGGCCGAGCACCAGGTGGATGCCTCGATGATGGCGGACAGCATCGCCCGGCGGGTGTTCGAGATCGACGAACTGCGCGAGCACACCTGGAACCCGCTGCTCGCGAACCCGGGCAAGGCCATCTACCAGCTGCTGGCCCGGGATTTCGCCCCGCTGCCCGACCGGCTGGGTTCGGTCGCCGGGCGGCTGGCGGAGATTCCGGGGGTGCTGGCCGAGGCCAGGCGGCAGCTCGGGCGGATGCCCCGGGTGCACCTGGAAACCGCGATCGGCCAGTTCGACGGCACGATCGCGCTGGTCAGCGCCGAGATAGACGCCGCGCTCGAGGAAGCGCCGCACTGTGCCGCTCAGCTCGCCCGGGTCCGCCCGGCCGCCCTGGAGGCACTGACCGGGCACCGGACCTGGCTGTCCGCGCGGCTGGCCGAGGCGGACGGCTTCGCCGATCCGCGGATCGGCCCCGAACGGTTCGCCCGCAAGCTGTCGCTCACGCTGAGCGCGGCGGCCGACGCGGACGCCATCCTGGCCCGGGCCGAGGCCGACCTGGACCGGGTGAGCGAGCAGATCACGGAACTGGCCGCGCACATCACCGGGCAGATCGCCGGCACGGCCGGACCCGGCGTGGTCCGGCAGGTACTCGACCGGCTGGCCGGGGACGTGCCCGCCGATGCCACGATCCTGGAGTTCTGCCGCGACGCCCTGGCCGCGCAGACCGCGTTCGTGACCGACCGCCGCCTGATCACGGTCTACGACGACCCGGTCGAGCTGATCCCGATGCCGGAGATCGACCGCGGGATCGCGGTGGCCTACTGCGACTCCCCCGGGCCGCTCGAGCCGGACCCGCAGCCCACGTTCATCGCGGTCTCGCCGACGCCGGCCGACTGGCCACCCGAGCGGGTCGCCTCGTTCTACCGCGAGTACAACCGGCACATGGTGCACGACCTGATGGTGCACGAGGCCATGCCCGGCCACTACCTGCAGCTGCAGCACTCCCGCCGGTTCGCCGGCTCGGACACCGCGATCCGGGCGGCGCTGCGGTCGGGCGCGTTCACCGAGGGGTGGGCGGTCTACGCCGAACGGGTCATGGCGGAGCGCGGATACCCGGGCGAAGGCGATCCGCGCGCGGTGCGGATGCAGCAGCTCAAGATGCAGCTGCGGATGACCATCAACGCGATCCTGGACGCCAGGATCCATGCGCATGGCATGACCGAGGCCGAGGCCATGGCGCTGATGGCGGACCGCGGCCACCAGGAGGAGGGCGAGGCGGCGGGCAAGTGGCGCCGGGCCCAGCTCACTTCGGCCCAGCTGTCCACGTACTACGTCGGCTACTCCGAGATCTCCGACCTGGCGGCCGACCTCAGCGCGGCCGACCCCGGCCAGACCGACCAGCAGCGGCACGACCGGATGCTGGCGCATGGCTCGCCGCCGGTCCGGCTGCTCCGTACCCTGATCGCGTAGCGAAGAACATCCGCTCGGCCAGGGACCAGGCCAGCGAGGTGAGCAGGTAGATCCCGGCCGCAAGCGGCGCGAACGCGGCGATGACCACGGTCAGGTACGGGAGCACCCTGGCCAGCAGCCCGGCACCGGGCTCGGCACCGGGCTCGGCACCGGGCTCGGCGCCGGCGGCTCGGGCCATCATCAGCCGGCCGAACCGGGCGGACAGCCAGCACAGGCCCGCCAGCAGCGCGAACACGCCGAGGAAGACAGCGCCGTGCGCGCTGGCCAGGTCCAGGGGGCCGGCCCCGCTCAGCCAGTGCGCGCCGAGCGGCACGCCGAGCAGGTCGCGGGTGAGCAGCGTGTTCGCCGTCCCGCCGACCGTCGGCGACCGGAACAGCAGGTACATGACCGACAGGAACGGCCACTGCAGCAGCAGCGGGACGAAGCCGGCGAACATGCCGGTGCCCTCGCGCCGGTACAGCGCGGCCATCTCGCGCTGCAGCCGCTCCGGCTGCCGGCCGAACCGCTGGCGCAGCGCCGCCAGCTGCGGGGCCAGCCGGGCCTGGATGGCCTGCCCGCGCAGGGCGCGCAGGCTGAGCGGCATGAGCAGGAGCCGGACCGCCATCGTGAAGGCGACGATCGCGGCGACGGCGGCTAGGCCGCCGAGAACGGGCGTGAGGATACCGGTCAGACCGGAGACAAGATGATACGCGGCGTCCACCGGGACGCCAAGGAAACTCGGCATGAGGAAACGGCCTTCCAGCTACGACGGATGTGGGCTGGAGGCGGCCGCGAGGTCCGCGGGTCAGCGAGGCTCTGCTGCCGGCGCTGTCAGCAGGGAACGGCGGCCGCCGGGGCGGCCGATGGCGCTCTGGGCCTGGGCCGGCCCGCCGCGTCGGGATCGCGCTGGCGCAAGAACGCCGCGCGCCAGGATTTCTCCCGCAGCGCCGAGGCGCGGCGGATCATCGGGAGCGCGGCGGCCGTCCGGGAGAGGCTGGCCACCGAGGTGAGCAGGGCCAGCACCGCCGCGAGCATGGACCCGGCCAGGACGGCCGCGGCCAGCGCGGTCAGGCCGGAGGGGCTGGCCACGAGCTGGGGAGACGGGATCAGGTCACGCAGCAGCCCGGCCAGCATGGACAGCAGGCTGCCGAGTACCGTCATCGCCCTGCCGTCCTTCCTGGGCCCGTCTTTCTGAGGAGACCCTTTTCAGGCTACGCCGTCAGGCAAGTTCCGCGACAGCGGCGAGCAGGCGGTCGACCTCGGCCTGGTCGTTGTAGTGCACCAGGCCGGCCCGGACGGCACCGCCCGAGTCGCGCAGCCCGAGCGCGCCGACCAGCTCCCAGGCGTAGTTGTCGCCGTTCCAGACGTTGACCTGGCGCGGCCAGGTGCTCGGCGACCCGCTGGGGCGTCTGGCCGGCCACGGTGAAGAACGCGGTCGGCGCCCGCAGCGCGGCCCGGCCGTACGACGTCACGTGCTCCATCGCGTCCAGGCCGTCGAGCAGCCGGGCGAACAGCCGCGTCTCGTACTGCTCCACGGCGGCCATCGAGGCCAGCACCCGCTGCCGCCTGGTGGCCACGACGAGATCCGGGCCGAGGCCGAGTGAGGCGAGGTGCTCCACGGCGGCGACGACCCCGGCCAGGTCGGCGAAGGCGGCGGTGCCGCGCTCGAACCGGCCGGGCACGCCCGCCGGGGCGGGCGCGAGCTTGTCCGGATGCAGGCTGTCGAGCAGGGCCGGATCGGCCACCACGGTGCCGATGTGCGGTCCGGACCACTTGTAGGCGCTGGTGGCGTAGAAGTCGGCGCCGAACGCCGCGACGTCCACCGGGATGTGCGGGGTGGCATGCACGCCGTCA
>Ga0335085_10013744_pt1 | contig 11852 bp, 9 predicted proteins | sample Lox_Sample_45_FD_206712 | JGI IMG/M metagenome (GOLD analysis project Ga0335085, IMG submission 206712) | Soil microbial communities from Loxahatchee National Wildlife Refuge, Florida, United States - Lox_Sample_4.5 | ecosystem: Environmental > Terrestrial > Soil > Wetlands | place: USA: Florida...
GAGCAGTCGCAGGCGCCGGTGCTTCCCGGATTGCTGCAGTCCGCGCTCGAACAGGAGATGTGGGCCGCCGCGGCGAAGCAGGGGAACCGCGACTACTATCCGCTCTACGCCGGCCAGAGCGTCGGCGTCATACACGATTTGCCTGGCGCGGCCGATGTCGTGAGGGCGATCGTCGACGAAGCCGCGGCGATCATACGGGGGCTGGGGGACTGGGACCTGGACCGCTAGCACTCCAGTCGTAATGTCCGGCTTCAGCCGGACCCGCCGGAGGTCGGCCGACCAGCCTCCGCGCTTCGCGCTACGGCTCGGTCTCGCCGTAGCTCGGATGCGGTCGTGCCGAGCGAAGGCGGAAAGGCGGACACTACGTACGAGGCGCCGCAGCCGCGGGTTCGCCCGTCTCGATCTCGCGCGAGTCGTCGGACGACCACTCGCTCCACGATCCCGGATAGAGCTTGCCGCCCTTGAGGCCCGCGTGCTCCATCGCGAGCAGGTTGTGGCACGCGGTGACGCCGGATCCGCAGTAGCAGACGATCTGATCCGACGGCACCTGTCCCATGCTCGACGCGAAGCGCGCGCGCAATTCCTCCGGCGTGCGGAACGTACCTCGCTCGTCGAGGTTCGTCATGTACGGATGATTGCGCGCCGTTGGAATGTGTCCAGCCTTCTTGTCGAGCGGCTCCACTTCTCCGCGGTACCGCTCGGGCGCGCGGGCGTCGAGCATCCGCCAGTCGCTGCGGATCGTCAGCTCGCGCATCGCGCTCGCGTCGGTGATCATCTGCGACTGCCGTTCGACCTGGAACTCCGTGCGCTCGCGTTTCTCGACGCCGCTCTTCGTCGCGCGTCCTTCGCGCGTCCATTTCGCGTACCCGCCGTCCAGCACCGCCACCGATCTATGGCCGATCCATCGCAGCAGCCACCACAGACGGCTGGCGTACATGCCGGTGTCCTGGTCGTACGCCACGACCTGCGCGCCCGATGTCAGCCCCCATGTGCCGCACTTGAGTCCCAGCTCGATCGGATCCGGCAGCGGATGGCGTCCATTCTTGCCCGTCTTCATGCCCGACAAATCGCGATCGAGATGCGCGTAAACCGCGCCAGGAATGTGTCCGGCCGCGTAATCGCGCTCGCCCCACGCGATATCGTCGAGCTTGAACCGGCAGTCGATGATTGCGTAGGCCGGGTCCCCAAGATGTTTGGCAAGAACGTCGGTCGAAATGAGCGTCGTGAAGGCCATGGGCGTAACATATCACCGGCTTCCCACGAATCTTTGCGCACGAAGGTTGTAAAGAATGCGGTTCAGGATTGACCGGACAATCCTGGCCGGACTGCTCGCGGTGTCTCTGACCGCGGCCGTTCAGGCGCAGGACGGCGCCGACCATCTCTTGTCGACGGACATGCTCGGATTCCAGGCGCTGATCGACGGCGCGCCGTCACGGTCTGGATTCCCGCCGGCCGACACCTGCCCCGAAATCCGCAAACACGTCCTGGGGCAGCCGTGGAACGACTGGACGCGCGAGAATCTGCCGGAGGGCTGCAAAGACGTCGTGCCGCCGGCCGACAGCCCGCCGAAGAACAGCCACTTCGAAATCCGCGCGTATCTGGACATCGGCACCGTCGGCTGGGACAACGTGTACGGCTCGGTCATCCCGTCGATCGGCGGCTTCCACGTCTCGTTCGCGGATCTCGGCGGATGGAAGTTCGGCGCCGGCGGGCTGCTCGCGTCCTTCTCTCCGGTCTTCGACGTGCAATCCAACCGGCGGACGTATCAGCTGTCGCCGCGCATCAACGTGTTCAACCTGAACAAACAGGTGACGTCCATCAACACGAAATACGACCTGTACTTCAGCGTGCAGGCGACGCGCGAACTCTTCCTGCCGTACGGCGCGCAGGTAGCGTCCGACGGATCGCGTCAGTTCAACAACGTGTTCGCCGGCGTGGCGCTGTCGTCGAAGAGCCGCTGAATCGCGACAGGCATAATCCGATCGTCGTACACCACACGTAGCGTCGAAACGCCCCGTACCTGTGAGGTACAACTCCGCCCGCGCTGCCGGCTCGTTCAGCGCACTGAGGGGGCGTATGAAAAGCAGTTCGATCCGATGTGTGGGCCGCTGCGTGCTCGCCGCGCTGTCGATGTGTGCGGGCGCAGCCGCACCGGCGTTCGCGCAGTGGACGAAAGTCTCCGGCGCGCCGAACGCCAGCACCTGTTTGCTGCTCACCGACGGCACCGTGATGTGCCAGGCCGGTGAAGAGAGCCACGACTGGAACCGCCTGACGCCCGATCAGAACGGCAGCTACGCGAACGGCACGTGGACGCCGATGCAGTCCTTCCCGTCGACGTACGGTCCGCTCTACTACGCGTCGGCCGTGCTCGCCGACGGGCGGGTGATTGTGATCGGCGGCGAATACAACAACGGCACGCCGAGTTGCTCGGGCAATCCCGGCTGCGACGTCAACACCGGCTACATCGTCGATCCCAACACCACGAATGCGTGGACGGCCTTGACGCCGCCCGCGTGGGGGCCGAACGTCGGCGACGCCGTCAGCGTCGTACTGCCCGACAAGACGTTCGTCATCGGTCATCTGTTCAGCAGGCAGATGGCGTCGTTCAATCCTGGAACGAACGACTTCACGCTGCTCAACGACACGGGCAAGTTCGACAACAACTCCGAAGAAGGCTACACGCTCCTGCCCGACGGAACCGTGCTCGTCGTCAACACGTCGGTCGAAGGCGGGACCAATTCGGAAATCTACACTCAGGGCAGCAATTCGTGGGCGTTCGCCGGCAGCACGATCGTGTCGCTGCCCGACAACAGCGGCACGGGCTGCAGCTGCGTGCCCGAACTCGGTCCGGCGCTGCTCAGACCTGACGGCACCGTGCTCGCGACCGGCGCGACGCTGCACAACGCCAGCTACGACACTGCTACCGGCACGTGGAAGGCGGAAACGGACTTCCCGAAGGTCGGTGGCACCCAGATGGTGGCGGCCGACTCGCCGGGCATCGTGCTGCGCGGCGGCCAAGTGATGATATCGACGAGCCAGTTCTTCAACGGGCCTACGCACTTCTTCGTCTACGACGGCTCGACGTGGAATCCGGTACCCGATCCGCCGAACAACGGGAAGCCATCGTATCGGACGCGGATGCTGTTGCTGCCGACCGGCGAGATGCTCTACACCGAGGATTCGAACGACGTCGAAATCTACACGCCGCCGTCAGGATTCGACACGTACGCGTCCGCATGGCAACCGACGATTGCCACCGCGCCGTCGACGGTCGTCGGCGGCAACACGTACACGATCTCCGGCACCCAGTTCAACGGTCTGACGCAGGCGTCGACCTACGGCGACGACACGCAGAACGCGACGAACTATCCGCTCGTGCGAATCACGAACCACGCGAGCGGTCATGTGTTCTACGCGCGCACGCACGACCACAGCACGATGGGCGTGGCGACCGGCGGCGCGATCGTGTCGACGTCGTTCGACGCCCCCGCGGGCCTCGAGTCCGGACCGTCGGATCTCGTCGTCGTTGCGAACGGCATCCCCTCTGCGCCGATTGTGATCAACGGTCCCGATCTGACGATCACCAAATCGCACAGCGATCCGTTCACGCAGGGCGACACGGGCGACACGTTCACGATCGTCGTGAAGAACTCCGGCCCGGGCGACACCGGCGGCGCCGTGACCCTCACTGACGCGCTGCCGGTGCCGTTCACCGCGACCGCCATCGGCGGCGCCGGGTGGAGCTGCACGCTCGCCCCGCTGACGTGCACGCGGTCGGACGTGCTCCCGGGCGGCAACAGCTACCCGGCAATCACGCTGACGGTCAATGTGGCGAACAACGCACCGATCCACGTGACCAACAACGCGAGCGTGGCGGGCGGCGGCGAAGCGGACAACGTCACCAGCAACGACAGCGCCGGCGACACGGTCACGATTCGTCAGCACACGACGACGGTCGTCACGCCGGCGACGCAGGACTACGACGACGTGGTCACGCTGCAGGCGACGGTGTCGCCGAGCGGCGTATCGGGATCCGTCGCGTTCAAGGTAAATGGATCCGCGGTCGGGGCCGGCGTGTACAACAGCGGCACGGGTGTCGCCACGCTGCCATATCTCATTCCGCTGCCCGCTGGCAGCTACAGCCTCGAAGCCGACTTCACGAGCTCGAATCCGATTTATCTCGACAGCTCGCAGAAGCTGGCAACCGGCTTGACCGTGACGCTCGAGGAAGCGACCCTCTCGTACACCGGCGACACCGTCATCGCCAACGGCGGCACGGCGACGATGTCCGGCACGCTGCTCGAGGACGGCATCAAGCCGATTGCGGGTCGCACGGTGACGTTCACGCTCGGAAGCGGCATCACGGCGCAGACCTGCAGCGCCGTGACGGACGTGACGGGCGCGGCCACGTGCGCGATCAGTCCTGTCGCGCAGCCGCTCGGACCGGGAACCGTCTCCGACTCGTTCGCCGGCGATCCGTTCTACCTGCCGGCGTCGGCCAGCGCCAACACGATCCTGTTCGCGTTCCTGAGCGTCGGCTCCGACGTGATCGGCGACGGGAATGCCGCTGTCGGATCGTCGGTCGAGTTCTGGGGCGCGGACTGGTCGTTGCAGAACACGCTGAGCGGCGGCGTCGCCCCCGATGCGTTCAAGGGCTTCGCCAGCGCGCTGAGCGCCGAGCCGCCGAGCTGCAGCGTGACGTGGACGACGCAGCCCGGTAACAGTTCGAATCCGCCTGCGAGTCTGCCTCAGTACATGGGTGTGATCGTGTCGGGTTCGATCGGCAAATCGGGCAAGACCATATCAGGAGACGTCGTGAGCATCGTCGTGGTGCAGACCGGCAGCGGATACGGGTCAAATCCCGGACACGCGGGCACCGGCACCGTGATCGCGCAGTTCTGTCATAAATAGAGGGTGGTGAAGTTCCTGCTCGCGGCAGCGCTGGTCTGCGCGGGTTGCACGAACGCTCCGACCGGGGCGCCAGTACCGACGACGGCGATCGACATCGCCGTCGTCTTCACGCCGTCAGGGGACGGGGCGACGTTCAACGCGACCCTCAATGGTCAGGGATTCGCGCGTGGGGGAGCAACGACGGTGAGCCTGGCGCCCGGTCTGTATCAGATCTCGGGCGCCTTCACTGGAGCCGGGCTCACCGTCGGATTCCAGTCGCTCGGCAACAGTGGTGGCGTGGTTGCCGGATCGCCGCAGAACCTGTCGGGTCCGGCATCCCAGACGACGGTGTGCGGGATCAAGTACATCAGCCCGGGCGCATCGGTGCCGTCGGCCGCGTTTCAGCTCCAGTTTCAGGTTTCGGCGAGTCCGTCCGGCCTGTGCCCTGGCGCTGCGCCGTAAATCGTTCGGCTGGTTGCGTGGCTCCGACTTTGATCGGCGCTCTGGCATTTCGGAGCCCCGTTCTTTCTAATCCGCTGCCCTGAACATCCCCGATCGCGCCAAGTGGAAAGGATTCACGCCTGGGCTTCGCGTCGATCATGACCGTAGACTTGTGCAGGCGTCGCTCCAGATCAAAACGATCGGGATCACGGATTCACTCAATTACACGTTCTGAATCCGCCTCGTGTCAGAATCGCGGTAGATGGAACGTCAGCCGATCAGCTTCTTCCTGAAAGGCGGCGCTGCGCTCGCGGTGCTGCTCGTGATCAGCTTGATGATGGAGCCCGGACCGCAGGTCTACGCGCTGCGCGCGCTCATCTGCGTCGGCATCGGTCTGGTCGCTCTGAAAGTCGTCCTTCGGCGCTTCGATATCGAGTTCCCGCCGAGGCACCGACGCCCCCCTAATCCCTAATCCCTACTCCCTGATCCCAGCCCCAGGCTCTACTGTCGGTACACCACCCCGTTCTTCATCACGAACTTCACACGCCGCAGCGCGCTGATGTCGTTCGTCGGATCGCCGTCGACGGCGACCAGGTCGGCGAAGAGACCGGTCTTCACGCTGCCGATCTGATTCTCCATGTGCAGGACGCGCGCGGCGACCGACGTTGCGCTCTTGATGGCCGCGGTCGTCGCCATCCCGTACGCGACCATCGCTTCGATCTCGCGCGCGTTCTCGCCGTGCGGGAACGTGCCGACGTCGCTGCCGCTGATGATCGTCACGCCGGCGTCGAGCGCCGCCTTGAAGCTGGCCTTCTTCTGGCGCCGGGCCGGCGAATCGGGATCGCGCGGCGGCCACGGTCCTGCGCCCGCGGTAATCGTCGGGCAGAGCGCGACGTGGTGCTCGACCATCAGCTTGAAGACCTCCGGCGTCCCTTCGCCGCCGTGCTCGATCGTTTCGACGCCGGCGAGCGTCGCGCGCCGCATCCCCTCGGCGGTGTTCGCATGAACGGCGACCGGGACGCCGGCGCTCTTTGCGATCTCCACGGCGAGCTTCATCTCTTCGATCGAAAACGTCGGATGCGATCCGTCATGCGGGCCCCAGCGGTAGTCCGCGTACATCTTGACCCAGTCGGCGCCGCGGCCGATTTGATCGCGGACGACGCGCGAGAGCGAGTCGACGCCGTCGGCCTCTTCGGCGCCTTGCGGCACGTTCCACTCCGGGATGAAATGCGGCTGGTACGTGCCGGTTGCCACGATCGCGCGCGTCGACGCCAGCAGGCGCGGTCCGGGAATGATGCCCTGCCTGACGGCGTCGCGCAGCTCGACGTCGGCGTAGCCGGCGCCCTCGGTGCCGAGATCGCGAATGGTGGTGAAGCCGGCCATCAGCGTCGCGCGCAGATGATTCGTCGCCCGCGCCACGCGCAGCGCGAGCCCTTCGCGCGACACCTGATCCGTCCAGGAGGTCTCGCTGTAGGCGTGCAGCATGATGTGCGAGTGCCCTTCGACCATTCCCGGCATCAGCGTCGTGCCTGGCAGATCGATTGGTGTCGCGCCGGCGCTGGCGACACTGGCTGCGGTGCCGACCGCGTCGATGCGATCGCCTTTCACCCGCACGGCCCAGCCGTCGTGCATCACGTCGCCGTCGAACACGCGAGCGGGACGAAGAATCGTGACGGTGGCCGGCGCCGCCGGCGGCTGCGCGGAGGCGACGACGCCGAGGGCAAGAGCGAGCAGGAGGTAGCGCATGTGATCTCCGTAGCGTGCGTCACGTAGTGTCCGGCTTCAGCCGGACCCGGGCGTGGTCCGCCCACAGGCGGACACTACACCCGAAAAGCTTCAGGGCTGCCGCCGAATTATAGTGAGACGTGCTTCGTTTGAGCACGCGCGACCAGGAGATGCTCGACGGCGTGCACGGCGGCGCGCCGCAGCTCGCGATGTCGATCCTCGTCCGCATGGCCGAGGTCTACGGCGCAGACGAGCTGATGGACATCTCGCAGGCGCACATCGACAGCACCATTTACCTGGGCGACGCCACCCTCGAGTTCGCCGAACGGCTGGCTGCGCTCGGAGCGCGGGTGGCGGTGCCGACCAGCCTGAACGTCAGCGGCGTCGACGAGTGCGGCTGGAAAGAGTGGTCGGTCACGCCGGAGTGGGCGGCGAAGGCCGCACGGCAGATGCTCGCGTACGAGCGGATGGGCGCGGCGCCGACGTGGACGTGCGCGCCGTACCAGACGAAGATGCGGCCGTCCTTCGGTCAGCAGATCGCGTGGGGCGAGTCGAACGCGATCGCGTTCGCGAACTCGGTGATCGGCGCGCGCACGGAGCGGTATCCCGATCTGCTGGACATCTGCTGCGCCATCACCGGCCGCGTGCCCTCTGTCGGACTGCATCTCACCGGGAATCGCGCCGGCCAGCTGCTGCTGCGGCTCGTCGACGTGCCGCCGGCGCTGCAGCGCGACGACCAATTCTGCGCCGTTCTCGGTCACCTCGTCGGCCAGCTCGCCGGCGATCGCATCCCGGTCATCGACGGTCTTGTCGTGACGCCGCAGGAGGATCAGCTGAAGGCGATGTCGGCGGCGGCGGCCTCGTCCGGTCGCGTCGCGCTCTTCCACATCGTCGGCGTCACGCCGGAGGCGCCGACGCGCGAGGCGGCCTTCCAGGGACGCGCGCCGGAGCAGACGATTGACGTCCGCGTCGATCACCTTCGTGCCGCACGGCGCGAGCTGACGACCGCCGACGGCCGCGAGCTCGACATGGTCATTCTCGGCAGCCCGCACTTCTCGCTCGCCGAGTTCAGCGCGCTCGCGCCGCTCGTTGCCGGATGCGAGAAGCATCCGCGCGTAAAGTTCCTGATCACGTCCGGGCGTTTCATGAAGGAGCAGGCGGAGCAGACCGGCGTCCTCGCGCCGATCCTCGCCTTCGGCGGACAGGTGACGCTCGACACCTGCATCCTCGCGTCGCCCATGCTGCCGCCCGAGATCCGGCTGCTGATGACGAACTCCGCCAAGTACGCGTACTACGCGCCGAGCCTGCTGAACACGCGCGTCACCTTCGGCAGCCTCGCCGATTGTGTCCGTTCCGCCATCGAAGGCCGCGTCGTCCGCGACGAATCGCTATGGCAGTGATCAGCGGACGGCCGATCGTGGCCGGCGTCGCGAGCGGCGACGCGCTCGTCAGCCGGGACGCGCTGTCGTTCTGGGGCGGCTACGACTTCAAGACCGGCGAGATCATCGATCGCCATCATTCGCTCGCGGGCGTCCGCGCCGCGGGGCGCATTCTCGCGGTCCCTTTCAGCAAAGGATCGTCGACCACGACGGCGGTGCTGTTGGAGGCCGTGCGGGCGGGGACGGCGCCGGCGGCGATTCTGACGACGGGCGTCGACTCGTTTTTCGCGCTCGCGTCGATCGTGGCCGACGTCATGTACGGCGCGGCGTTTCCCGTCATTGCACTCGAGCCGAGCGACTTCGCGCGCCTCGAAAGCGGGATGACGCTGGCGGTTGAGCGCGACGGCACCATTCGATACAGTCGTAGCGGTAGTGCAGCCCTTTAGGGCTGCCGTATGGCCAAATCTGCTGAGCTCCAGCGTCTCACGGGACTCGCAAGCCGCTTCGGCACATTCGTCGCCGAGCGGCATCCGCTCGCGCTTGCGGACGCGATCGAGGCGTTCGAGGCCGCCGCTGCCGGCCGCGACCCGCGGACCGAGCAGGACATCGAGTCGCTGCGACAGCCGATACAGCGCGAACTCGCCAGACGCCTGGACGCGCGACCGCTTCCCGACGGTCTCGCCGACACGACCCCTCGCGTCACGGCCCGCGAGCGTCTCGCGCAGGCGCGCGCCGACATGCTGCAGTCGTGCGACGGCTTCCTGCGCCGCGCGGCGATCGAAGCGTCGCTGACGCGCGACGAGCGAATCGAGATCCTCCGCGGCATGCTGCTGACGCGCGCCACTGACAATCGACTGAAGGCGTTCTTCACGAGCGGTGAAATCAAATACGGCGCGGCGGGATTTCAGGGTAAGGGCTTTCGATCGCTCGGCCAGGAAGCGATCTATGCGGCGGCGGTTCGTCTTCGCCGCGGCGCCGCGTGCCGGGCCGGCGGGACGTGGACCGGCGACGTCATCGGACCGGTGATCCGCGATCTCGGCGCGACGCTCGCGATGCGTCCGGGACCCGAGACCGTGCGGATGGTCCTGAACGCGCAGATGGCGAAGCAGGGCGCGCCGCTCGACGGCAAGGATCTCCACATCGGCGACTGGGACTGGGGCATTCTGCCGCCTGCGGCGCCGCTGACGACGGCGACGCTGACGATTGCGGGGATTGCGATGGCGTTCTCGCGCGACGGCAGCGGGCGCGTCGCCGTGTCGTTCATCGGCGAGGGCGGATCGTCGCTCGGCGAGTGGCACGAAGCGATCAACCTCTGCGCCGCGCGCAAGCTGCCCGCGATCTTCTGCCTCGAAAACAATCAGACGGCGCTGTCGACGTCGCTCGCCGATCAGACTGCGGTGCGTGTCTTCGCCGACAAGGCGATCGGCTACGGCGTGCCCGGCGTCACGATCGACGGCACCGATCCCGACGCGATTGCCGCCGCATTCACCTGGGCGGCGGAACGCGCGCGTGCGGGCGAGGGCCCGACCCTGATCGAAACCGTCTCGATGCGGATGTGCGGTCACGCGCACCACGACGACATGCTGTATCTCGGTCGCGATCCGCAGCCGTCGTGGGACTACGCGCCCGTCGCCGATCCCGGCTACGCGAACCGAGAGCTCTACGAGTACTGGTCCGCGCGCGACCCGATCGCGAGCTACGCCGCACGGCTGGAGCGCGACGGCCTCATCGCGGCGGGGGACCTCGATCGCTGGAAGCACGAGGCCGAGGCGATCGTGGAGACGGAAGCGCGCGCCGTCGTCGATGCGCCGTGGCCCGACGGCCGGCAGGCCGGCGTCGGCGTCTTCGCGAACGAACCGCCGCGCGTGCACGTCGAGGTGCTGGATCCTCAGGTCCGGCTAAAGCCGGACGCTGTGTCCGACGGTGGCGCGACGTACGGTGAACCCGTAGGGTCCGGCTTCAGCCGGGCCGTCGAACCGGCGCCTGCATTTGATCCGAAAGGCCACACGTTCCTCGACGCCGTGATGCTCGGGATCGGCGACGCGCTGCGCGCCGATCCGCGCGTCTTCGTGTACGGAGAAGACGTCGGCGGCGCGTACGGCAACGCGTTTCTGCTGCTGCGTCCGCTGCTGAAGGAGTTCGGCGAGCGGTTGATCAACTCGCCGCTTGCGGAGGGCGCGGTGCTCGGCGTCTGCGTCGGCGCGGCGCTTGCCGGTCAGCGGCCGATCGGCGAAATCCAGTTCAACGATTTCGTCGCGACCGGATTCAATCAGCTCGTCAACAACGCGGCGAAGATCCGCTACCGGTGGGGCGGCAGCGTGCCGATGGTCGTGCGCATGCCGTGGGGCGGACTGCGACACGCCGGCCCGTATCACTCGCAGAACACGGAGCCGTGGTTCTACAGGACGCCGGGGCTGAAAATCGTCGTCCCGTCCACGCCGCACGACGCGCGCGCGCTGATGGCGTCCGCGGTCGCGGATCCGGATCCCGTGCTGTTCTACGAGCACATCGCGCTTTACCGGGATCCCCGCGTCAAGCAGGCATTGGCCGCCGCGCCCCCGTCGCCGATTCCGATCGGCTGCGCGGCTCTGCGGCGCGACGGCGGGGATCTCGCGATCATCTCCTACGGCGCGTACGTCCACGTGGCGATGCGCGTGGCGGATCGGCTGGGCGCGGACGGTATCCAGGCGTCGGTCCTCGACCTGCGAACGCTGGCGCCGCTCGACCGCAGCGCCGTGCTGGCGCTGGCACGCCGCTGCCATCGAGTGCTCGTCGTGCACGAGGACGCGCGCACGGGCGGCATCGGCGAGAGCGTCGCCGCGATCGTCCAGGAAGCGGCATTCGAATTCCTCGATGCGCCGGTGCGCATCGTCGGCGCGCTGGATACGCCGGTGCCGTACTCGCCGCCGCTCGAGGAGTACTACCTGCCGAGCGAGGCGCAGATCGAGCGTGCGGCGCGGTTGCTGGTTGCCTACTAGCCGGCGTCCCGTGACAAAATAGAACCTTCCCATGGCCGAAGAACACGGATCGACTGCGGCGCCCGCTCCAGGTGTCGACTTCATCCGCGCGATCGTCGCGGAGGACGTCGCGAGCGGCAGGCACCACGGCCGCGTGGCGACGCGCTTTCCGCCCGAGCCGAACGGCTATTTGCATATCGGCCACGCGAAAGCGATCTGTCTCAACTTCGGCGTGGCCGCGGAATACCGCGGCACCTGCAACCTCCGGTTCGACGACACGAATCCGACGAAGGAAGACGTCGAGTACGTCGATTCGATCAAGGACGACGTGGCGTGGCTCGGCTTCGCCTGGACCGAGGAGCTGTACGCGTCGGATTACTTCGAGCGGCTGTACGAGTTCGCGTGCGAGCTGATTCGGCGGAAACTCGCCTACGTCGACAGCCTCAGCGCCGACGAGATG
>Ga0335085_10013745_pt1 | contig 11851 bp, 1 predicted proteins | sample Lox_Sample_45_FD_206712 | JGI IMG/M metagenome (GOLD analysis project Ga0335085, IMG submission 206712) | Soil microbial communities from Loxahatchee National Wildlife Refuge, Florida, United States - Lox_Sample_4.5 | ecosystem: Environmental > Terrestrial > Soil > Wetlands | place: USA: Florida...
GCGCAACGTTCACCGCCGTCACCGACAGTGTCACCGTCGCCGCGGTCGACGTCAGCAATCCGTCATTGGACGTGAACGTGAAGCTGTCCGCCCCGAAGTAATTCAAGGCCGGCGTGTATGTCACATTCGCCGTGCAGCTGGAGCCCAGGCCGCTGGGCGTGCAGGTCGTCCCCGAGATCGCCCCTAAGGTCCCATGCGTCGGAGTCGTCGCGATCGCGAACGTCAAGGCCGCACTGTCGATGTCCGTTGCCGACAAGGTGATGACTCGGGCCACGTTCTCCGTTGCCGTCACCCCCTGCGCATTGGCCACCGGCGAATCATTCACCGGCGTCACCGTGATCGAGATCGTCGCTGTCGAAGTCAAGCTACCGTCATTGACCGTAAACGTGAAACTATCCGGTCCGTTGTAATTGGCCGCCGGGGTGTACGTCACGCTCGCCGTGCAGTTGGACCCCAGGCCGCTCGGCGTGCAGGTCGGCGTCCCGATCGAACCCAAGGTCCCGTGCGCCGGCGCCGTCCCCACCGCAAACGTCAACGCCGCACTGTCGATGTCACTCCCCGACAGCGTGATCACCAACGCCGTGTCCTCCGCCGTCGTCTGGCTCTGGCCATTGCTTACCGGCGCATCATTGACCGCCGTCACCGTAATCGAGACCGTCGCCGCGGCCGAAGTCAAGCTCCCGTCATTTGTCCGGAAGGTGAAACTGTCCGCCCCGTTGTAATTGGCCGCCGGCGTATACGTCACATTCGCCGTACAGGTCGTTGCCGCACAACTCGGCGTCCCGATTAATCCCAGCGTCCCGTGCGTCGGCGCTGTCACGATCGCAAATGTCAACGGATCCGCATTCGCATCCGTCGCCGATAGCGTGATCACGGCCGCCGTGTCCTCCGCCGTCGTCACCGACTGCGCATTGCTCACCGGCGCCGTATTGCCGATCGTGACCGTCACCGTCCCGACCGCCGTCCCGCCATGCCCGTCGCTGACCGTGTACGTGAAGGTATCCGAGCCGGAGTAGCCCACCGTGGGCGTGTAGGTCACATTCGCCCCCCCGGTTCCCACCGCCGCCGTCCCGTTCAATGGCGCCGTCACCGCCGTCACCGTCAGCGTATCCCCCTCCACATCCGTGTCGTTCAACAACACGTCGATCCCGTTTGCGGTGCTGTTCTTCGCCACCGTCTTACTGTCCGGATTCGCCACCGGCGGATCGTTCACCGGCGTGATCGTCAACGACACCGTCGCCACCGCCGAGGTCAGCAAACCGTCACTGGTCGTAAACGTGAAGCTGTCCGGACCGTTGTAATTGAGGCTCGGCGTATACGTAACGGATGCGGTGCAACTCGAACCCAATCCGCTGGGCGTGCAGCTCGGCGTCCCCAGGGTCCCCAAGGTCCCGTGCGTTGGCGCCGTCCCGATCGCAAACGTCAATACCGCGCTGTCCACATCACTGGCCGACAGCGTGATCACCGCCGCCGTGTCCTCCGCCGTCGTCACGCTCTGCGCATTGCTCACCGGCGCATCGTTCACCGCCGTGATCGTCAGGCTCACCGTCGCCGCCGGCGAGGTCAACGACCCGTCATTGACCGTAAACGTGAAGCTGTCCGCCCCGTTGTAATTGAGCGCCGGGGTGTACGTCACACTCGCCGTACACGTCCCCGCCGCGCAACTCGGCGTCCCGATCGCACCCAGCGTCCCGTGCGTCGGCGCCGTCCCGATCGCAAACGTCAGCGCATCCCCGTTCGCATCCGTCCCCGACAGCGTGATCACCTTCGCCGTATCCTCCGCCGTCGTCTGGCTCTGGCCCGCCGCCACCGGCGCCGTGTTCCCGATCGACACCGTCACCGTTGCCGCCGCAGAATTTAACGCCCCGTCATTGGTCCTAAACGTAAAGCTGTCCGACCCCGTGAAATTGAGATTCGGCGTATATGTCACACTCGCCGTGCAGCTCGTCCCCAAGCCGCTGGGCGTGCAGCTCGTCCCCGTGATCGTCCCCACCGTCCCGCTCACGGGGTTCGTCACGATACTGAAGGTCAACGCCGCGCTGTCGATGTCCGTCCCGGACAAGGTCACCGCCAACGCCGTGTTCTTCGCCGTCGTCACCGTCTGCCCGTTCGCCGTCGGCGCATCGTTCACCGCCGTGACCGTCAGGCTCACCGTCGCCACCGCCGAGGTCAGCAACCCGTCATTGGTCGAAAACGTGAAGCTGTCCGGTCCATTGTAATTGGCCGCCGGCGTGTACGTCACCGTTGCTGTGCAGCTCGTCCCCAAACCGCTCGGCGTACAGGTCGGCGTCCCGATCGAACCCAACGTCCCGTGCGTCGGCGCCGCCCCGATCGCAAACGTTAGTGCGGCGCTGTCCACATCCGCGGCCGACAGCGTGATTACCGCCGCCGTGTCCTCCGCCGTCGTCACCGACTGCGCATTGCTCACCGGCGCATCATTCACCGCCGTGATCGTCAGGCTCACCGTCGCCGCAGGCGAGGTCAAGGCCCCGTCATTGACCGTGAACGTGAAGCTGTCCGGACCGTTGTAATTGAGCGCCGGCGTGTACGTCACACTCGCCGTACACGTCCCCGCCGCGCAACTTGGCGTCCCGATCGCACCCAGCGTCCCATGCGTCGGCCCCAATGCGATCGCAAACGTCAGCGGATCGTTGTTCGCATCCGTCCCCGACAGCGTAATCACCAGCGCCGTATCCTCCACCGTCGTCTGGCTCTGTCCCGCCGCGACCGGCGCCGTGTTGCCAATACTCACCCCCACCGTGGCGGCCAGAGAGGTCAGGCCCCCGTCATTGGTCGTAAAGGTGAAGGTGTCCGCGCCGGTGTAATTGAGCGCCGGCGTGTAGGTCACCGATGCCGTGCAGCTCGTCCCCAACCCGCTGGGCGTGCAGGTCGTTCCGGTAATTGTTCCGACGGTCCCGTGCGCCGGCGCCGTTCCGATCGCAAACGTCAACGCCGCGCTGTCGATGTCCGCCCCGGCCAGGGTCACCACCACCGGCGTATTCTTCGCGGCCGTCACCGACTGTGGATTCGCGGTCGGGGCATCGTTCACCGCCGTCACCGTCAGGCTTACCGTAGCCACCGCCGAGGTCAACAACCCGTCATTGACCGTAAACGTGAAGCTGTCCGGGCCGTTGTAATTGGCCGCCGGCGTGTACGTCACCGTGGCCGTGCAGCTCGTCCCCAAGCCGCTTGGCGTACAAATCGGCGCCCCCAATGTCCCCAATGTCCCATGCGTCGGCGCCACCCCCAGCGCAAAGGTCACCGACGCATTGTCGACGTCCGTCCCCACCAGCGTGACCGTTACCAACGTATCCTCCGCCGTCGTCACGCTCTGCGGGTTGGCCACGGGCGCATCGTTCACCGCTGTGATCGTCAGGTTTACCGTGGCCACATTGGAATCCAAACTCCCATCATTCGCTTTAAACGTGAAACTGTCCGGGCCGTTGTAATTGGCCGCCGGCGTGTAGGTGACCTGTGCCGTGCAGTTCGAAGTTCCACCGCTGGGCAGACAACTTGTCGCGGAAATGGATCCCAAACTGCCGTGGGAAGGCGCCGTCACGATTGCAAACGTCAACGCATCCCCGTTGGCATCCGATCCCGCCAGCGTGACCGTCACCGGCGTGTCCTCCAACGTCGGAGACAAATTTTGTCCATTGGCCACCGGCGGCGTATCACCAATGCTCACCGCCACGGTCCCCGCGGCCGAGTTCAACGCCCCGTCATTGGTCGTAAACGTGAAGCTGTCCGAACCCGTGTAATTGAGCGCCGGCGTGTAGGTCACCGTCGCCGTGCAGCTCGTCCCCAACCCGCTTGGCGTGCAGGTCGTCCCGGTAATCGTTCCCAAGGTTCCGTGTGCCGGCGCGGTCCCGATCGCAAACGTCAACGCCGCGCTGTCGATGTCCGTCCCCGCCAAGGTCACCGTCACCGCCGTGTTCTTCGCCGTTAAAATCAATTGCCCATTGGCCACGGGTGCATCGTTCACCGCTGTCACCGTCAAGCTCACTGTCGACGCCGCCGAGGGCACTAACCCGTCATTGACCGCAAACGTGAAACTGTCCGGACCGTTGTAATTGGCCGCCGGCGTGTAGGTCACCAGCGCCGTGCAGTTCGACCCCCCACCGCTGGGCAGACAACTCGTTGTCGTAATCGATCCCAAGCTGCCGTGGGTGGGTGCAGCCACAATCGCAAATGACAGAGAGGCGCTGTCCACATCGGATGCCGACAAGGTGATCACCGCCGCCGTGTCCTCCGCCGTCGTCACGCTTTGGGCATTCGATACCGGCGCATCGTTTACCGGCGTGATCGTCAGGTTCACTGTGGCCGCATTGGAATTCAGGCTCCCGTCACTCGTTCGAAAAGTAAAGCTGTCCAAACCGTTATAATTGAGCGCCGGCGTATAAGTCACCGTGGCCGTGCAATTGGCGCCCAACCCGCTCGGCGTACATGTGGTTGCTCCAATCGAACCCAAGGTTCCGTGCGTCGGTGCCGTCCCCACCGCAAACGTCAGCGCGGCGCTGTCCACATCACTGGCCGACAACGTAATCACCGCCGCCGTGTCCTCCGCCGTCGTCACACTCTGGCCGGCGGACACCGGCGCGTCATTCACCGCTGTTATGGTCAGACTGACCGTCGCCGTGTTGGAATTCAGCAAGCCGTCATTCGCCCGGAACGTAAAGCTGTCCGGACCGTTGTAATCGAGTGCCGGCGTGTAGATCACTGTCCCCGTGCAGCTCGAACCCAGACCACTCGGGGCGCAGGTTGTCGTGATCGTTCCCAGTGTCCCGTGGGTCGGAGCGGTTACCACCGCAAAAGTCAGGGCTGCACTGTCGATATCCGTCGCCGCCAGTGTGATCGTCACGGCCGTGTCCTCCGCCGTCGTCACGCTCTGCGCGTTGGCCACCGGCGGATCGTTGATCGGCGTCACCGTCAGGGTAACAGCCGCGGGATTCGAATCCAAGGTACCGTCATTGGTTTTAAACGTAAAGCTGTCCGGACCGTTATACGATAAGGTCGGCGTATAAGTCACCGTGGCCGTGCAGTTGGAACCCAATCCGCTCGGCGTGCAGACCGGGGTCCCAAACGACCCCAACGTCCCGTGGGTCGGCGCGGCCACGACCACAAACGTCAGACCCGCGTTGTCCACATCGCTTGCCGCCAGCGTAATCGTCACCGGACTATTTTCCGACGTCGTCACGCTCTGGGCCGCCGAGACCGGCGCGTCATTCACCGCTGTTACGGTCAGACTGACCGTCGCCGTGTTGGAATTCAACAAGCTGTCATTCGCCCGGAAGGTAAAGCTGTCCGGACCGTTGTAATTCAAGCTCGGCGTGTAGGCCACCGTCGCCGTGCAGCTGGTTCCCAGCCCGCTCGGCGTACAAGTCGGTGTCCCGATGGCTCCCAGCGTCCCGTGGGTCGGAGCGGTTACCACCGCAAAAGTCAGGGTCGGACTGTCGATATCCGTAGCCGCCAGCGTGATCGTCACGGCCGTGTCTTCCGCCGTCGTCACGCTCTGCGCGTTGGCCACCGGCGGATCGTTGATCGGCGTCACCGTCAGAGTAACGGTCGCGGTATTCGAATCCAAGGTACCGTCGTTGGTCTTAAACGTGAAGCTGTCCGGACCGTTGTACGTCGAGGTCGGCGTATAAGTCACTGTGGCCGTGCAATTGGCCCCTCCGCCGCTCGGCGTACAAGCCGGCGTCCCGAACGACCCTAAGGTCCCGTGAGTCGGAGCGGTCACGACCACAAAGGTCAGACCCGCGTTGTCCACATCGCTTGCCGCCAGCGTAATCGTCACCGGCGCGTCTTCCGACGTCGTCACACTCTGAGCCGCCGAGACCGGCGCGTCATTCACCGGCGTGATCGTCAGGGTGACCGTCGCCGTGTTGGAATTCAACAAGCTGTCATTCGCCCGGAAGGTAAAGCTGTCGGGTCCGTTGTAATTCAAGCTCGGCGTGTAGGTTACTGTCCCCGTGCAGCTCGAACCCAGACCGCTGGGCGTGCAGGTCGTCGTGATCGCTCCCAACGTCCCGTGGGTCGGGGTCGTCACCACCGCAAAAGTCAGGGCCGGACTGTCGATATCCGTCGCCGCCAGCGTGATCGTCACGGCCGTGTCTTCCGCCGTCGTCACGCTCTGCGCGTTGGCCACCGGCGGATCGTTGACCGGCGTCACCGTCAGGGTGACGGTCGCAACATTTGAATCCAGGATGCCGTCATTGGTTTTAAACGTAAAGCTGTCCGGACCGTTATACGACAAGGTCGGCGTATAGGTCACCGTGGCCGTGCAATTGGCCCCTCCGCCGCTCGGCGTACAACTCGGCGTCCCGAACGACCCCAAGGTCCCGTGGGTCGGAGCGGTCACGACCACAAACGTCAAACCCGCGTTGTCCACATCGCTTGCCGCCAGCGTAATCGTCACCGGACTATTTTCCGACGTCGTCACACTCTGGGCCGCCGAGACCGGCGCGTCATTCACCGGCGTGATTGTCAGGGTAACCGTCGCCGCGGGTGAATTTAAGGATCCATCGTTGACCCTGAACGTAAAGCTGTCCGGACCGTTGTAATTCAGGCTCGGGGTGTAGGACACTTGTGCGGTACAACTGGAACCCAGCCCGCTAGGCGTACAGGTCGGTGTCCCGATGGTTCCCAGTGTTCCGTGAGCCGGAGCGGTTACAACCGCAAAGGTCAAGGACGGACTGTCAATGTCCGTTCCCGACAACGTAATCAACACGGCCGTGTCCTCGGCCGTCGTCACGCTCTGCGCATTGGCCACCGGCGGATCGTTGACCGGCGTCACCGTGATCGAGACCGTCGCCGCCGTTGAATTCAAGGATCCATCATTGACCGTAAAGGTAAAGCTGTCCGGTCCGTTGTACGTCAGGGTCGGTGTATAGGTGACGGTTGCGGTGCAATTGGCCCCTTGTCCGCTCGGGGTACAGGTCGGGGCCCCGATCGTACCCAACGTCCCGTGGGTGGGGGCCGAGGAAATCGCGAACGTCATTCCGGGGCTGTCGATATCCGTCCCCGTCAGTGTGATCGTCACGGCCGTATCTTCCGAAGTCGTCACACTTTGGGCGTTTGCCGTCGGAGGATCATTGACCGGAACAATGGTCACGCTCACCGTGGCCGGGGCGGATGGCAAGAGTCCGTCGTTTACGAGAAAGGTGAAGCTGTCCGTTCCATTGTAATTCGCCGCCGGCGTGTAGGTCACATTCGCGGTGCAGCTTGAACCGGCTCCGCTTGGGGTGCAAGTCGGCGTTCCAATCGTCCCCAGCGTCCCGTGCGCGGGAGCGGTCCCGACCGCAAATGTCATTCCGGGGCTGTCAATGTCGGTCCCCGTCAGAGTGATCGTCAGCGGCGTGTCCTCCGATGTGCTAACGCTCTGGGCATTGGCCACCGGCGGGTCATTGATAGGAACAACCGTCACTGTCACCGTCGCCGCTGTGGAGGGCAGGAGTCCGTCATTGACCGTAAACGTAAAATTGTCTTGGCCATTAAACGTTGGATTGGGTGTGTAGGTCACCGTCGCCGTGCAGCTGGTCCCCTGCCCGCTGGGGGTGCAAGTCGGCGTCCCGATCGTTCCCAGCGTCCCATGAGTCGGAGCGGTCCCGACCGCAAACGTCAGTGACGGACTGTCGATATCCGTCCCTCTCAGCGTGATCGTCAAGGCCGTGTCCTCCGGGGTCGTCACACTCTGGGTCACGGCCACGGGGGCGTCATTCACCGGAGTAATCGTCAGGCTTACGGGGGATGGGGTCGAGACGACCGAGCCGTCATTGGCGCCGTACGTGAAGCTGTCCGGGCCGTTGTAATCGGCCGCCGGCGTGTAGGTGACCTGGGCCGAACAGTTAGATCCCGTTCCGGCCGGGGTAACCACGGTTGTGCAGGTTATACCGGTAATCGATCCCAGCGTCCCATGACTCGGCGGACTGACGGCCACGAACGTCAAGGAGGGACTGTCGATATCCGTGGCCGATAACGTGATCGTCACCGGGGTGTCCTCAGCGGTTGTCGCGGTCTGCGCCGTAGACACCGGAGGATCGTTGACGGGGACCACGGTCAGGCTCACGGTGGCCACATTCGAAGTCATCTGCCCGTCGAACGTAGTAAACGTAAAGCTGTCCGGGCCGTTGTAGTTGGCATTCGGGGTGTAGGTCACTTGCGCGGTACATTCAGAACTCAATCCAAGGGGAGTGCAGAGCGTCCCCGTGATCGCCGACAACGTTCCGTTCGTGGGAGCGGTTCCGATCGAATACGTCAACGCATCCCCATCTACGTCTTCGGACTTCAGCGTAATCACCACGGCGGTGTCTTCATTGGTGCTCACACTCTGACTGCTGGCCGTCGGTGGATCTTCCACCGGTGTAACGGTGATTAAAACCGTTCCCGGAGTTGAATCCAATAATCCGTCATTCGCGGTGAAAGTAAAGACATCCGAGCCGAAGTAATTGAGACTCGGCGTGTAGGTCACCGTCGCCGTGCAGTTGGAGCCATTTCCGGCCCCCGTGACCACGGGCGTGCAGGCCGGAGCCGAAATCGCGGACATCGTCCCAAAGAGGGGATTGATTGCGATGGCAAAGGTCAGGGCCGGACTGTCCACGTCCGAGGCCGAGAGTGTGATCGTGATCGGAGTCTCCTCCGCCGTGGTTACGGATTGATCGACCACCACCGGCGGATCGTTCACCGGTGTGACGGTTATGCTCACGGTGCCGATATTCGAATCCAGCAACCCATCGTTTGCCTTAAACGTAAAGCTGTCGGGACCGTTGTAATTCAATACCGGCGTGTAGGTAACTTGGGCCGTGCAGCTTGAACCGAATCCGATGACGGTACAGGTCGTTCCGGTGATCCCGGACAAGGTCCCATTGGGCGGATTGCCGACAACGCTAAAGGTTACGGACGGACTGTCCGGATCCGTCGCCGACAGGGTGATCGTGATCGGCGTGTCTTCCGGGGTGGTGACCGCCTGATCGGTCACCACCGGCGGCAGATCGATATAAATGACCAAAACCCTATTGTTTGCCGTATCTGCAACATAGAGGTCATCTCCTACCGCCACGCCGTACGGGTTGTACATGCTCGAAGCGGAAATGCCCCCGTAATTGGCATTATTGGATCCAAAGCCGGGTTGGCCGTAGACCTGATCCGCCACCGTATCATGTGTGATTGGCGTATCGTACTCGAGGACCCGACTGTTGCCCATATCCGCAACATAGAGGTCGTCCAACATATCCACCGCCACGCTTCTTGGACTAGACAAACTGCTGGCACTGGGCGGGTAGCTCGCACCATTTGTGGTGAAACTACCGGCTTGCCCGAAGACCCGGTCGGCGACGGTATCCGCGGTCAGCGGCGTATCGTATTCCAATACACGGTTATTGCCGTTGTCAGCAACATACAAATTCCCGGCGGAGTCCACGGTGACGCCCGAGGGATTGTTAAGACTGCTTGCGCTGACGGTCGAGCCGTTTATGTTGATGGTGTTGCTTGAGAAATTAGGCTGACCGAAGACCCGGCTGGCCGCGGCTCCCGTAGACACCGGCCCGTTGTACTCAAGCACCCGGTTGTTTGCGAAATCAGCGACGTACATATTACCCGATGCATCCAGCGCCACCCCGGTGGGGCTGCAGAGGTTGCTTGCGCTGGGCGTCACCGTAATGCAGCCTCCTCCTCGATCGGTGAAATTCGATTGGCCAATGACCCGATCCGCAATCGTGTCTGTCGTGAAGGGACTGTCATACTCTAAAATCCGGTTGTTACCTGTATCCGCCACATAGAGATTTCCGGCGCTGTCCACAGCCGCCGCCCTTGGATTACACAGGGTGCTGGCAGACGCAGCACCCGTTCTTTGATTACATCCACTGCTATAAATATTGGGCTGGCCGATGACAATATCGGCCGGTTGCCCGTTGAGGAGGGACGAAACATCGTTCCAGCCAAGTACCCGGGATGTATCGGAAGATGTATCGCTCGGGTTACCATAATCGACCACATAAATATGGTGGAGGGTTCCGCTTCGGTCCACGGCTACGCCGGAAGGGAGAGAAAAGCCCGCGCCGTCAATGGCGTTTAACGAATAGTTTGTTAATGTATACTGTCCCAGTACTCGATCGGCCACCGTATCTGAAGACACTGGAGTATTGAACTCCAACACACGGTGATTTAATGGATCCACCACATAAAGGTTGCCAGGCCCGTCGACCGCCAAACCCGTAGGATTACATAGTGTGCTCGCGCTTACACTGCTTGTCCCATAAACGCACGTTGTGGTGCTAATGGTGCCTTGACCGAAGACGCGGTCGGCCACAGTATCCGCTGGCGACAACGGCGTATTGAATTCCAGCACTCGATTATTGGCCAAATCTGAGATATATAGATTTCCTGGAGTATCCAGGGCCACATCGACAGGGTCACGCAGCGTGCTGGCGGTTGCCAAATTGTCTAAATTGGTTGCGGCCGTGGTGAAGGCAGTCTGGCCGAAGACACGGTCGGCAACGGTATCGGTTGTCAAAGGGGTGTTGTATTCCAGTACGCGGTGATTGTTTCGATCCGCCACGTAGAGGTTGCCCTGACCATCGACCGCTACCCCAAAGGGAGCATTTAGGCTGCTGGCGCTTCTCGACGGGTTATTGGGCGTGCCTGAAGTAAAATTAGGCTGCCCGAAAACCCGATCGGCCGTTGTATCCGAGGACAACGGGGTGTTGAATTCCAGCACACGACTGTTACCCTGATCCGCCACATAGAGGTTACCCACCGTATCCGTGGCCACACCATAGGGCTGGAAAAGAGTGCTGGCAGTTCTCCCTCCATTATTCGATATCGCCGTGGTAAAGCTGCCGCCCTGTCCAAATACCGTATCCGCAACGGCGTCAGTGGCAAACGGGTTATTGTACTCCAGCACTCGATGATTATTTGTATCCGCCACATAGAGGTTGCCGGAATTGTCTACCGCAATTCCTGTCGGAGCACAGAGACTGGCCGCGGTCACACCGCCGTTATTACAGAGATTGCTTGAAAAGTCGGGTTGCCCGATGACCAAAGTGGCTGTATCGCCGTTTACGAATGCGGAAGCGCTTGGCCAACCCAAGACACGATTGTTGTTGGAATCTGACACATAGATTCGATTGGAATTTTTATCAATGGCAACACGGTAAGGATTATCTAGCCCGTGGCCATCAATGAGGTTGAGGCCGTTATGAGTGAAGTCGAACTGGCCGAGGACGATATCGGCCACCGTATCACCCTGAAGGGCAAAAGGGTAGGATATCGAAAGGAGTACCAGAAAGAGCCCTGAAGCAATCGACAACTTTCTATATTTCATGGGATCGGGTTCCCTATGAAAATAGTTGTTTTCCCGTGTATGACGGCCGACCGCGGAATCCCATCCGCGGTTTCGTACTGAATGTAGAAGCTGAGCGCCACTTCATCGGGCGGAACGAACTCATTCGGGATGGTAAAGCTCGCCTGGATCATTTTGGATTCGATGGTCGTCAATGTCCCGATACGGATGGCGTCCTCATCGGAGAGCAATGGGCTGAGCGTCCATTGGTTGATCGTGAGATTATTTATGTCATTGCCAGAGAGGTTCAATAATTCAAGGATGAGGGTTGTGGTCGTAGTGCCAACTCCCGACTGTTTACCTAGGACCTGGTAGTGGACTCCCACCTCATCCGCAAATGCTTGGGACAGAGAAATACAGGACCAGAACAACACTATGAAAAAAAGGCAGACTATGTTTCTTTTAATTTTTAACATGGTCGCCTCCGATCCATTTTTCTATTCATATTATATTGTTAACTATTGAATATATCTTCAAAAATACTTCTCGTCAATTACACGAAAGTGGCGTATCAAA
>Ga0335085_10013746_pt1 | contig 11850 bp, 11 predicted proteins | sample Lox_Sample_45_FD_206712 | JGI IMG/M metagenome (GOLD analysis project Ga0335085, IMG submission 206712) | Soil microbial communities from Loxahatchee National Wildlife Refuge, Florida, United States - Lox_Sample_4.5 | ecosystem: Environmental > Terrestrial > Soil > Wetlands | place: USA...
GACTCTTGAACACCACGCTCGATTGCAGCGCCGGCGGCACCACCATGAACTCGTTGGCAAGCGCCCGAGTCCACACTTCACGGATGATGTGGTAGTCGACGAACATCGAGATCAGAACGATCGTCAGCGCCGCCGCCGCCGCCAGGATGTAGAGCGGCTTGTAGTGGGCCACCTGCCGACTCTTTTCCATGTTGCGGGCAATGATCGTTTCGTCGTCGTCAACGCGCTTGTTTGCCGGGGAGGTGTCGGCTTCCGCATCCTCGTCGGGTTTTTCCGGCTTCTTGTCGCGCATCCGGCCAAACAATCCCGGCTTCTTGAGCCTCTGGTTATGCCCGGCGACCCGTTCGCCGTGGCGCACCCAATCGGGACCCCAGCTCGGCTCGTCAACGGGAGTCTTGAGGCGCTCCACGAGCTGTGCTTTCAACCTCGCGCGCGCGGCCGGATTCGCATTCATGCTGGCGAGCTTCTTGGCCTGTTCGTCGAATTCTTCCGACGACAGTCCGTCCAGGAGGTCGTGGGAGAGGGCATTTCCGCCCTTGCTTGCCGTTCTGGCCATGAGTTTCCCCCGTTGGTACACTTCCACGAGTAGGAAAGCCTCGTTTGCTAAGTTAACAGCGCGTTCTAGGCCGCTTTTTGTCGCGTCGTGACCGAATTACGGCGGAATTGGACGCGCTGCCATAATTGCAAACGACCACAGTGGGGAAACAGCGGCGATGCGATTTCACCTGGTGTTGATGCTGGCTGCGATCGCTGCTTCCGCAACGGTGGCGCCCAAGGACGACATGCTCACCGCCGACAAGGCGTTTGCCGCGATGTCCGTCGCGCAAGGAGCGCACGCCACCTTTCTTGCCTACATGACCGACGATGTTCGTCTCTTCACCGGCGATCATCCGCCCGTCATCGGCAAGCAGGCGGTGACGAAACTGTACGCGGAGGAAGAGTTGGATCCGGGCTACAAGAATCAGCGGCTGGAATGGACGCCGCTCGAAGCGGAAGCCTCTCCCGACGGCCGGCTTGGCTTCACGCGGGGCACCTGGGTGCTCACCGCGAAGCGACCCGACAGTGCGCTTGCGAAGCTCACAGGTTTCTACGTCACCGAGTGGCGCGGGCGGCCCGACGGCCAGTACAAATTCTGCCTCGACATCGGGTCTGCCGACAGACATTGAAACAGGAAACAGCCATGGTGCATGTCATTGACCGGCTTTATGAAACCGTCGCCTCGAGGCGCTCGGCCGATCCGGAAAAATCCTACACCGCCAAGCTCTTGGCGGGGGGTGTGGAGCGCTGCGCCAAGAAGTTCGGCGAAGAGGCGGTGGAAACCGTGCTCGCCGCGATGAAGGGCGACAAAGGCGCGATTGCAGCGGAGTCGGCCGACGTGCTCTACCATCTGCTGGTGCTTTGGGCGGCCTCAGGCGTCGAACCGGCGTCGGTATACGCGGCGCTCGAAGCCCGCGAAGGAAGATCCGGACTGGAAGAAAAAGCCAGCCGCCGCTGAATGCGAATACTCATCACCCGTCCGAAGGAAGACGCCGCCCGCTTTGCGGAACTGGTCCGCGCTCGCGGGCACGACGCGGTTTGCGCCGCGGTCCTGTCGGTGCATTTCTACGACGGCCCCGAGCTGACGCTGAAAGGCGTAGGAGCAGTCCTGGCCACCAGCGCAAACGGGGTTCGCGCCTTTGCCCGCCGCACCGACCATCGCGAGCTGCCGATCTTCACGGTGGGGCCGCAGACAGCGGATGCCGCGCGCAAGGCCGGCTTCGAGCGCATCGAAAACGCCGACGGCGATGCGGCGACACTGGCAGAGGTCGTGCCCGCCTGGATCAAGCCGGAAGACGGCGTGCTGCTGCACGCCGCCAGCGCCGAGAACGACGGCCGCCTCAAGGAACTGTTGGCCGAAGAGGGTTTCACCGTCGTGATCGAAGCGCTCTACGACGTCATCCCGGCGCACAAACTGCCGGAAGCCGCCCGCGAGCCGCTGGCGCGGGGCACGCTCGATGCAGTGGCGGTGTTTTCGGCGCGCTCGGCGCAGACGCTGCGCGATTGCATCATCCGCGCCAGGCTTGCGTCCGCGTGCGCGCACATGGGGGCGGCCTGCATGAGCCAGTCCACCGCTGAGGGGCTCGCGCCGCTCGCGTTCCGCAGAATCGCCGTGGCGGCGCGCCCCAACCAGGATGCGCTACTCGATTGCCTGGAGGCGCTGTCGTCGCTGGGTTGAGTTGCGGGGGAATGGCGATGTGGAAGTGGATCGCGGGTTGCGTTGCGGCGTTCGCCGCCATCGCCGCACTCGCGCTGTGGGCGGTGAGCGATCCTGAAGTTCCACGCTCCGTGATGGAAGCCAAGTACGCGACTGCGCCGTCGCAGTTCGTGACGCTCGCCGACGGCACGCGCATCCACTACCGCGACCGCGGTCCACGCGATGCGCCGGTTTTGATCCTGCTGCACGGTTTCGCCGGCACGTTGTTCGTGTGGGAGCCCTGGACGAAGAGCTTGTCGGCACCTCAATCTCCGGTCGAGATGGGCTCGTCAGTCCCCAATACGAAGCCCATCGATCGGGATGTCGGGTTGGACCTGCACGGCGGCTCGCATGTGCTGCTCAAAGTGAAAGCGCCGACAGGCTTCGATCTGCGCAACCGAATGCGGGACGTCATTGCGCAGGTTGGGATCCGCATGGACGTATACCGGGTCATCTCGCTCGATCTGCCCGGTCATGGGCTGACCGGCGCCACCCCATCCGGCGACTATTCCCAGGCCGCGATGGCGGAAAGTCTCAGGCATTTCGCGGACAAGCTGGGGCTCAAGCGCTTCGCGCTGGCCGGCAACTCGATGGGCGTGGGCGTTGCCGCGCGCTTTGCCGAGCTTCATCCCGAGCGCGTCACCTATCTCATCCTGATCGACGCGGCCGGTGCGCGTACCTCCACACACCCGTGCCTGCATCTTGCCGCGCTCACCGCCAGCGTGCCGGTCGTGAATCGCTTCTTCCTGCATTTCGTCATGCAGCGCATGCCCGACGTCGCGCACATGGAGGGGTCGCCGCAAGCTGTGCTCGAGCACCTGCGCCTTCCAGACGACAATTACGCCTGGGAGCACACACGGCAAATCAAAGCGCCGACGCTGATCCTGTGGGGCGGCAACGATCGCGTGATCCCCATCGCCAGCGCCTACGCGTGGAAGCAGGCGATCCCCGGCGCCAAGCTCGTCATTTATCCGAAGGCCGGTCATGTTTCGATGGCGGATGCGCCGGCGCAATCGGCAGCCGACGTGCGGAAGTTCCTTCAGCCGCATCTGCATTATGAGATTCGCATCAACAACACGCCGGTTGATCCCCGCAAGGTGACGCATGCGGTGCGCGAGGCTTGGCAGCGGCCGCGTCCTGCGCGCGGTTCCGTTTCGGCTCCGGCGTTGTTTCCGGAGGGTGATCTTCGGAATATTCGGCCGATTGATTATTCGTTGGTCAACAAGCTGCAAGCTGCCGAACAATTCGGCAGGCTGCGTACGCTTTTGCGGCAGTGCCGCCATTGACGGCTTCCCGGGACGGAACGCCATAATCGGTGCATGTCGTCGGCTCTGCATCTGATCGAGCACGAGGCCGCCTGCGGAGCGGGACCTTACACGCGCTATCGCCTGGGCGCCGCCTATGACGAGATGTTTGTTTCCGACGGAACCGTGCGTCCGCATTACGTCGGCCTGGCGGACAGCATCGCCAGCCTTCCGGCCGACGAACTGAACCGCCGCCAGCAGGCCTGCGAAACCAGCTTCCTGCACCAGGGCATCACCTTCACCGTCTACAGCGACAAGCAGGCAACCGAGCGCATCATTCCGACCGATCTCTTGCCGCGCATCGTCACGGCCGGCGAATGGACGCGCATCGAGGCGGGACTGCGCCAGCGCATCCTGGCGCTAAACCATTTCCTGCGCGACATCTACACTGACGGGCGCGTGCTCAAGGACGGCCTGGTGCCGCGCTCGATGATCTACGGCTCGAAGCACTACCGGCGCGAAATGCGCGGGCTTCCCGTCCCGCACGGCGCCTATGTCAACGTCTGCGGCAGCGATCTGGTGCGTCGCGAGGACGGCGCCTTCGCCGTTCTGGAGGACAATCTGCGGGTGCCCTCCGGGGTTTCCTACATGCTGGCAAACCGCGACGTGGTGCGGCGCGCTTTCCCGGACCTGTTCCGCGCCCAGGCGGTGCGCCCGATCGACCATTATCCGCGCGAGCTGCTCGCCATGCTGCGGGCGCTGACGCCGGTGCGCGACGACGTCTCTATCGCGGTGCTCACGCCGGGCGTGTTCAATTCGGCCTATTTCGAGCACGCCTTTCTGGCACGGCAAATGGGCGTGGAGCTGGTCGAGGGGCGCGATCTGCTTGTCAACGACAACGTCGTCTATGCGCGCACCACCTCGGGCTTGAAGCGCATCGACGTCATCTACCGGCGCATCGACGACGACTTTATCGATCCCCTGATCTTCCGCGATGATTCCGCGCTCGGCGTGTCGGGTCTGTTCAACGCCTATCGCGCCGGCAACATCGTGATCGCCAATGCGCTGGGCACCGGCGTCGCCGACGACAAGGCCGTCTATGCTTATGTGCCGCGCCTGATCCGCTACTACCTTTCGGAAGAACCGATCCTGGACAACGTGGAAACCTTCCTCTGTCGCGAGCCGAATTCGCTCGCCCACGTGCTCGCCAATCTCCACAAGCTGGTGGTGAAGGCGGTGGGCGAGTCGGGCGGCTATGGCATGCTGATCGGGCCGCACGCGTCCAAAGCCGAGCGAGAGGCGTTCGCCGAGAAGCTGAAGGCCGACCCGGAAAACTACATCGCCCAGCCCACCATCCAGCTCTCCACGGCGCCGACCGTCGCCGACGGCGGCGTCGAGCCGCGGCATGTCGATCTCAGGCCCTTCATCCTCCACGGGCAGGAAACGGTGATCGTGCCCGGCGCGCTCACCCGCGTGGCGCTGAAACGCGGCAGCCTGGTGGTAAATTCCAGCCAGGGCGGCGGCTCGAAAGACACCTGGGTGTTGAGCCAATGACCACGATCCGCGCGGCTCGGCGTTGCTTTTCCTCCCCACGCGAGGGGGAGGAAGGCGCGAAGCGCCAGCTGGGAGGCGATGCGAACGCGGGAGCGTTGGCTTCATGCTGAGCCGCGTTGCTGACAGCCTGTACTGGATGAGCCGTTATCTCGAGCGCGCCGAGCACATCGCGCGTCTCATCGCGGTCAAGCTCGAAACCACGGTGGAACAGTCGCGCGAAGATGCCGAGGCCAGCTGGGCGCGCGTCATGGCGGCGTTGTGGGCCCAGAAGCGCAGTGCCAATGACGCCGAGGCGTTTCTGCTCACCCACGAGCTTGCGTTCGCGCTGGAAAATGAGTTTTCACTTCTTTCCTGCCTCAACTTCGCCCGCGACAACGCTCGGCAGATTCGCGAACAACTCAGCATCGAGGTGTGGGAGAATCTTAATCGGCTCTACCTCGATCTCAGGCCGTTTGTCGAAGACAAGGCCTGGTCGCGCAATCCCACGCGCGTGGTCCGCCAGACCCTGAAGGAGCTGCATGCGCTCGAGGGCGTCACGCATTCGACGCTCAGCCACGACGAAGGCTGGTACTTCCTGGAGCTCGGCCGCTACCTCGAACGCGCGCAGCTGGTCTGCCGCCTGCTCTACCTTCACTTCGGCGCGGGGTGTGCCTCCACGCCCAACTACTTCGATTGGCTGGTTCTGCTCAAAGACTGTTCCGCCTTCGAGCCCTATTGCAAGGTCTATACGGCGACCATCCGCCCGGAAAAGATCGCCGAGTTCCTGCTGTTCGACCACGAATTCCCGCACTCGGTACGCTTTTCCATCGACCGCGTGTGCGACGCGCTGGCGCATGTGGCCTCCGCCGCGCCGCCGCAGCGTCGTGCGCATGTGGAACGGCTGGCCGGCCGGTTGAAGGCGTCCGCCGATTTTACCCAGATCGAGGAATTGATGTCGGGTTCCATCGCCCGCTTTTGGGCCGACATTGCCGAGCAGTGCGAGCGGGTGCACGAAGCGGTCTATGCCGCCTACATCACCTACGGCGCGGAAACGGTGCTGTGATGAGCCCCTCCAACCTTCGCATCGCAAGCGCTGCTGCGGTCAGCTCCCCCGCCGGCGCTGCGCGCTCAGGGGAAGTGGGCCGCAAGAGAATTGGACCGCTGTGAATGTTTTACTCCATCCGCCACGTCACGCGATTTTGCTATTCGGCGCCGGTGCGCGAGAGCGTCATGGAGTTGCGCATGCAACCGCGCTCGGAAGGGCCGCAGACGGTGCGCTCGTTCCACATCACCACCGATCCGCGCGCGCAGCTTTATGCCTATACCGATCATTTTGGTAACGCAGTCTACCACTTCAACGCGCTCAAAAGCCACGACGAGCTGCGCATCGAGGCGGTTGCGACAGTCGAGTTCTCCCGTCTTCCTCCGCTGCCGGAGGCGACCGACGATCTCGAATGGCATCGCTACAACGCGTTCAACCTCACCGACGAGCACTTCGATCTGCTTGAGCCGTCGCACTTTGCCGTCGTTTCGCCGGCGCTGGCCTCGTTCATGCGCGACAAGGGTCTGGAAAGGCCCGCTGCCGATCCATTGACCTCCATGAAGCGCCTCAACGCCGCCATTTACGAAGCCTTCGACTACGAGGTCGGCATCACCGAGGTGCATTCCCCTATCGATCATGCGCTCACCGAAGGCCGCGGCGTGTGCCAAGATTTCGCGCACATCATGATCGCGGCCGCGCGCCGCTGGAACATCCCGGCGCGCTACGTTTCCGGCTACCTCTACCACCGCCCAAAGACCGCGGACCGTTCGGGTGCCGACGCCACCCATGCCTGGATGGAGGCCTGGTTGCCGTCGCTCGGCTGGGTGGGATTCGATCCCACCAACAACGTGCTTGCGGGCGAGCGCCATATCCGAGCCGCGGTCGGGCGCGATTATGCCGACGTACCGCCGACGCGCGGAACCTTCAAGGGCATGGCCGAAAGCGAGCTTGCCATCGCCGTATCGGTCGAGCCGACGGCGGCGCCCGCCCGCCACGAGGATTTCCTGCGCGTGGCCAGGCCGATGCGCGCGCAGCCGACCAGTTCCATGCCGGAGCGGCTGTACCAGCAGCAGCAACAGCAACAGTGACGCGTCAGCGCGCGTTTGCAAATTCGCCAAGCGCCGCGGCGACGGTCGGCATCAACGCGTTCCAGTCGCCGAACTTCCGCGGCCGGAAGGCGCGCGACTTGCGGTACCACGGCAGCTCGTCGGTGCCGAGCTGAGGCCAGGTGCGTCCCGCTGTCAGGAACCAGACTTCGGTGCCCACCGCTGCCGCCAGCGCCGCCGAAGCGGTCGGGGCCGAGATGACGAGATCCACGGCGGCGGAAAGTGCCGCGGCGCCGTCGATGTCATCTTTCAGGTTGAGGCCGGCCACGGTTTCGATCTTGACGCCGAACTTCTCCTCGGCAGCCGCCAGTTCCTTGGTGCAGTCGCCATATTGCAGGTTGACGAAGCGAGCGCCCGGCGTCGTCAGAAGCGGTCCCCAGGCGTCGAGCGCGCTGTAATATTTCGATCGCTTTGCGTCGAGCATCATGGAACGCCAGCAGATGCCGACGAGCGGCGCCTTGCTGTCCGCCGCCAAGAGCGTCCTGTATTCCCCGATGCGCCTGGGGTCGGCCACCAGAAAGGCCTGATGCGGGAAGTCCTCGATCCGCTTGCGGAAGTGGGCGAGTGGCGCGCCCATTGTGGCGTAATAGTCGGGTTCGCCGTGCTTCACCGCGAAGGGGACGAAGCGCAGCTCCTTGTTACCGTCCTTGTCGAGCAGGGTGCGGTCCTCGTAGTTGCCGACTTCGGCCTCGGGGAAGGAACGCTGGAACAGCGCGATCAGTCTGGGATCCACGGCGATCTGGAGCTTTCCAGCCGGCCCCACGGCGCGTTGCAGGTCGGGCAGCACGCTGGCAAACATAAACTCGTCGCCTAGGCCCTGTTCACCCACGATGAGGATGCGCTTGCCCTCGAGCGGTTCGCCGGCCCACACCGGCGCCCTGAGCATGTGGTGGACATAGGCGCGGAAGCGCTCGTTGTTGCGGATCTGGTATTCGCGGAAGCCGTCTTCCAGCCGGCCCATGCCGATCAGGCAGATGCTGCGCGAATGCTTGGCTTCGCGGATCTCGGTGGGATCGACGGCGCGCTCGAGCGCCATGTCATAGGCTTTGAGTGCTTCGTCGAGGCGCCCCAGATGCTGAAAGGCGAATCCCAGATTGTGATAGAGGCGCGCGAACCCCGGTTCAAGGCGGATGGCCTCTTCGTAGAAGATGATGCTCTCTTCGGCGCGGCCGGCTTCGGCCAGCACGGTGGCCAGCGAATTCCACAGGATCGCCTGCCCCGGCATGCGGTAGATGGCGTTGCGCAATGTCTCGATGGCGCCGTCGCGGTCGCCCATGTCCCCCTGGATGCTGCCCAGATTGTTGTAGCCGAGCGGGGAATCGGGTTCGGCCGCGATATAAAGCTTGAACAACCGCGCCGCGGCGTCGTGCATCTTCTGGCCCCAGGCCGTAAGGCCGAGGTTGATGAGCAGCTCGTGATCGTTGGGATCGAGCTGGAAGGCGCGTTCGTAGGTGACCAGCGCCTTGTGCAGATGGCCCATGCGTTCCAGATACATGGCCAGAACGTGAAAGGCCTTGGCGTTGGTGTCGTCAGTCTCGGTCGCCCTCAGCGCCAACCTGCCGGAAAGCGTCAGATTGCCCTTGCGCCAGGCGGTCACGGCCCGCTTGAGGTAGCGGTTGGACCGGTTGCGCACGATTTGGGCGCCGATTTGCTCCGACAGGGTTTCGAGTCTGGCGAGCGCCTCCAGCTTGGCGTCCATGCCCGACAGCGCCTCGATTCCGAGTCCGGCGGCGAGTTTGGCCATTCGCCAGTTTCCTCAGGGTTTCCGGGCCATTTGAGCGCCTTTTTGCTTAAACACCCGTGAACGGATTAGCTCGAATTGCGACAGTGATTTTTTAACTTCGTGACCCTTAAACTCGCCCTCACCCATCCCCCAGGGAGAGGCCAATGCCGCTGAAACTGTCGCTCAAGCCGGGCGAGAAGCTTGTGCTCAATGGTGCCGTCATCACCAACGGCGACAAGAGGGCAAGCCTGATCATCCAGAACAAGGCCTGCTTGCTGCGGGAAAAGGACATCATGCAGCCGGACGAGGCGGTAACGCCGGCGCGGCGCATCTACCTGCCGATCATGATGATGTACCTCGATCCGGAGGGCAGCGATCAGTACTACAACGACTTCGCGCTGCGCATGACGGAATTCATGGGTGCGATCACCAATCGTCAGGCGCTGGCAAGCTGTGTCGAAATCAGTCGCGACGTGATGGGCGGCGCCTACTACAGGGCGCTGGTGCAGTGCAAGAAGTTGTTCGACTTCGAACGGGAATTGTTGCGTTATGACCCTCAAAGCGTATCAAAACGCGCAGCGAATCGTTGAGAATCCGCGCGAGACGGAATACCGGCTGTTCGGTCAGGTGACCGGCGCGCTGATCACGGCGCAGAGAAGCGGCGCCACCGGTGGTCCGCTGGCGGAAGCGGTGGACTGGAATCGCAAGCTGTGGCGCACGCTGGCCGCGGATTGTCTCGACGACCGTAACCAGTTGCCGCAGTCGCTCAGGGCCAACATCGTTTCGCTGTCGCTCTGGGTCACCAAGTACTCCAAGGATGTCACCCGCAAGGGTGCTCCGCTCGATCCGCTGATCGACATCAACCGCACCATCATGCAGGGCCTGCAGGGCGCGGCGTGATTCCTTTGCGTTTCGGGTTTGCCAGGAAGGCCGGCTGCAAAGCCGGCCTCTTCGTTTTTGCCCGTCGGCAATTCCTGCCTTGGTGAATGGGCGGTTACGGACACCGGAAAAGCCCGGTTTTGAGGCGTTCTTTCATGCTTAACCGGCTGGCACGGCCGTTGCGTCGGGCTGGGCTAGGGCGTCTTGCCCGCGAAGGAATTACCGTCCAAGGACGGAAGTGGAGAAGACACTATGCTGAGCGTCAACACCAACACCGGCGCCATGATCGCGCTGCAGTACTTGAACAAGACCCAGGGCGACCTGACCGCCACGCAGACAGCGATCAGCACCGGCATGAAGGTCGCGTCCGCGAAGGACGACGGCGCCACCTACGCCATCGCCCAGAACATGCGCAGCAGCGTTGCCGGCTATTCGGCGGTCACCGACAGCTTGAACCGCGGCATGTCTGCAATCGACGTCGCGATGAGCGCCGGCCAGTCGATCTCCGACCTGCTGGTCCAGATGAAGCAGAAGGCGCTCGCCGCCGCCGACTCATCGCTGGATACGGCCAGCCGCAAGGCCATGAACCAGGATTTCGTGGCCCTGCGCGATCAGATCACCACCATCGTGAAGAACGCCGTATTCAACGGCTTTAACCTGGTCGACGGTTCGACCCATCAGATCCAGTCGCTGGCGTCTTCTGATGGCGTGCGCAAGATCACCGTCGGTGCCCAGAACATGTCGTTGTCGGGCTCGATCATCACGATCCACTCGTCGGGTGCCACGGGCTGCATCTCCACGCTGGCCCTTGCCTCGTCGATGATCACCACGATCCAGACCTCGCTGAACAACGTGAACGCGGCCCTGGCCAAGCTCTCGGCCGGCTCGAAGAAGTTCTCAATCCAGCTCGATTTCACCCAAAAGCTGTCGGACACGCTGACCAGCGGCATCGGCCATCTGGTCGACGCCGACCTAGCCCAGGAAAGCGCGCTGCTGACCAGCTTGCAGACCAAGCAGCAGCTCGGCGTCCAGGCCCTGTCGATCGCCAACCAGGCGCCTCAGACGGTGCTGCAGCTGTTCCGCTAAGCACAAAGGGGAACGGGGAGCGGCAACGGCGCGGCGAAAGCCGCGCCGTTTCTGTTTGTCGCGGCACATTCTGCCGGGCCCGGCAAATTCTGCCGGGCAAAAGCGTTCGCCATGAAATCGTGCACCCGGCAAGTGATTCCGGGTGTACGTAGAAAAGCACGGTAAACGGCCTCCTAAGCGAAGCGCGGCACGGCGATTGCGGTAGCGGGCTGCGGGGCAAAACGCCCTTTGAGCATAACGCTCGCTTTCAAACGCCAGAACGGAGGCAACAAATGCTTAGCGTCAATACCAATACCGGCGCAATGGTCGCGCTGCAGTACTTGAACCAGACCCAGTCGCAGTTGGCCACGACCCAAAGCGCGATCAACAGCGGCTTGAAGGTCGCGTCTGCGAAGGACGACGGTGCGGTCTATGCCATCGCCCAGAACATGCGCGGCGACGTCGCCGGCTATTCGGCGGTCACCGACAGCTTGAACCGCGGCATGTCCGCGGTTGACGTCGCGATGAGCGCCGGCCAGTCGATCTCCGACCTGCTGGTCCAGATGAAGCAGAAGGCGCTTTCGGCCGCCGACTCTTCGCTGGATACGGCCAGCCGCAAGGCCATGAACCAGGATTTCGTGGCTCTGCGCGATCAGATCACCACCATCGTGAAGAACGCCGTATTCAACGGCTTTAACCTGGTCGACGGTTCGACCCAGCAAATCCAGTCGCTGGCATCCGCCGATGGTACGCGCAAGATCACCGTCGGTGCGCAGAACATGTCGCTGTCGGGCTCGATCGTCACGATCCACTCGTCGGGTGCCACAGGCTGCATCTCCACGCAGGCTCTTGCTTCGACGATGGTCGCCACGATCCAGACCTCCCTGAACAACGTGAACGCAGCCTTGGCCAAACTCTCGTCCGGCTCGAAGAAGTTTTCGATCCAGATCGACTTTGCCCAGAAGCTGTCCGACACGCTGACCACCGGCATCGGCAACCTGGTCGACGCCGACATGGCCCAGGAA
>Ga0335085_10013747_pt1 | contig 11849 bp, 7 predicted proteins | sample Lox_Sample_45_FD_206712 | JGI IMG/M metagenome (GOLD analysis project Ga0335085, IMG submission 206712) | Soil microbial communities from Loxahatchee National Wildlife Refuge, Florida, United States - Lox_Sample_4.5 | ecosystem: Environmental > Terrestrial > Soil > Wetlands | place: USA: Florida...
AGCCTTCTCACGAAGGTCGCGCGATCGCGCCCGGTCTTCGCCTTCGTCCCCGACGACGGCGGGCCCGAGACGGAGGGGGCGCCCCCGGCGCGCCGCCCTCTCTTCGAGAAGCTCCTCGGCGTCGCCACGACGAGTCCTACCGGGGGCGATTTCTCCGGCGTTGCGACCCGCATTGTCGTGGCCCCCTCGGACGGCGGCGAGGCGCGCGAGACCGTCCGCGAGATTCTCCGCGCCGCCGGCGACGGGATCCCCCTCCACCGAATCGCCGTCCTCCTGCGGAACCCCGAGCGACAGGAAGCCAACCTGGCCATCGAGCTCGACCTCAGGAGGATCCCGTACTTCCGCCCCGCCGGGCCCGGCTTCTCGCGCGCGCCTCTCGGACGTGCGGCCCGCAGCCTCGTCCGTCTCGCGGCCGAGGGCTTTCCGCGCGACCCGTTCTGCGAGCTTCTGGACCTCCTCGAGACCCTCGGCCTTCTCTCCCCGCTCGGCCTCGGCGACGTCTCCGTCGGCGCGACCCGCGCCCTCCTTTCCGCTCTCGGCTTCTCAGGGGGCCTCGAAGACCTCGGCCGGCGGCTGGACGCCTCGCGTTCGCGGCTTGACCGCCCCTTCCAGGCCGCGGACGATCCCGATGGCCGCTTCGCCGAACGCCGCTCCCGGGAACGGGAGGAGCTCGTCAGCGTCGAGAGGGCGGTCCGGGTTGTCGCCCGGGCCCTTCCCGATACCGCCGCGGCGCCCTGGGCCGACTGGTCCTCGCGCCTGAAGCGCTCGTTCCATCTCCTCTTCGCGGCCGCGCCGGACGCCGACCGCCTGACGCCCGCCGTCGAGGCGATCGCCGCGCTCTCGGCGATCGAGCCCATGGGGAATGCCGACGTCGGATCCCTTCACGCCCTTCTCCCCGAGGCGCTCGACCTCTCGCCCGAACGGCACGGCCGGTTCGAGAAGGACGGCGTGGCGCTCCTCTCTCCGGTCTCGGCGCGCGGCCTTCTCTTCGACGTCGTCGTCGTTCCGGGGCTCGTCGAGCAATCGTTCCCGCGTCCCTCCCGGCCGGACCCTCTTCTCTTCGACGTCGAGAGGAAGGCCATCACGCGCGCCTCCGGGCGGCAGCTTCCGACCCGAGCCGACGAGCGGCCGCTCCGCGAGGAGCGCTTCCTCTTCTGGCTCGCGCGGACGTCGGCAAGGAGGTGCCTGATCCTCCTCGCGGCGGCGAGGGACGTCTCGGCCGACCGGCCGCGGCTTCTCTCTCCCTTCCTCCTCGACATCGCGGGAGGGATCGGCCGCGAAGCGCTCCGCGCCAGGGAGCTTGAGGAGAGCGGCACGCCGCTCCCGGCCGGCATCCGGTGGCATCCCGCCGGGCGCCTCGTCCTCGACGACCCGCCTCTCGACGCCGAGGACGCCCTCCGCCGGGCGCTCCTCGCGTCCCCCGTCCTGCGCAAGCGGCTCCCCGCCGCGGCCGCCCCGGCCGCCGCCTCCCTGGCGAGGGCCGACGCGCGAAAGCTCCCGTTCTTCACGGAGTACGAAGGAAAGACCGGCCGGGCCGCCTCGGGGCTCGCCCTCCGCCGACGGACCGTCTCGGCGAGCCGGTTGGAGCGATTCGCAGGGTGCGCGTACCGGGCGTTCCTGGAGCGGGGGCTCCGCCTCGAGCCGCGCGACGAGGTCGACGACGAGATGCCGTTCCGACTGGACGCGGTCTCCCGCGGAAACGCTCTTCACGCGGCCGTCCGGGATCTCACGCGAGACCTCCTCGCGAGGAAGGGGGACTTTGCCGACCTCTCGCCGGCGGAGATCCCCGGTCTCGCGCGCGAAGCGGCCCGTCGCGCCGTCGAGGAGGCCGCAGCAGCAGGCGGCGCCGCGCCGCCTCCCGTCCTCGTCGAGATCGAGGTGGCGGCGCTGCAGGCGCTCCTGACCGCGCTCTACGAGCGCCTGCGAGATACGCCCGGGGAGATCTCCACGGCCGGGGCCGAGGTCCGGTTCGGCCCTCCGGCTTCGGACCCTGCCGACCGCGACGAGGACCCCGCCCTCTCGACGAGCGAGCCCGTGCCCGTTCCGGGACTCCCGTTCGAAGTCTTCCTCACCGGCCGGATCGACCGGCTGGACCGAAGCGCCTTCCGCGCGCGCGTCGTCGACTACAAGACCGGCAGGCCCCTTCCCTACGGTGAGGACAACGGGAAGGAGCAGCTCGTCGCCGGGGGCGAGCGGCTCCAGCTCCCCGTCTATGCGCTCGCGGCACGACAGCTCGGCGCCCGGGAGGTCGCCTCGGAGTACCTCTTCGTCCGCTTCCACAAAGGGGCGCCGAAGGTCACCCCGACGACATTCGACGAAAGCCGAACCGCGGAGGCCGTCGCGCGGCTGAAGGAGGCCATCGTTCTCATGGACGAGGCGGTCGCGTCGGGCCTCTACCTCCCCAAGACGGTGTCGCTGCGCGCGGATGACCCGTGCGCGTGGTGCGAATACCGGGACATCTGCGGGCCGGGCCACGAGCGGGTCTACCAGAGAAAGCGGGAAGGGGAAGCCGCGAGCGGGCGTCCGAACCCCCTCCGGAAGCTCGAGGCGATCCCGTGACGCACCGCGACGACGGCCACCGCGCCCGCGCCAGATCGGACGCCGGGTCGTCTCTCATCGTCGAGGCCTCGGCGGGCACCGGGAAGACGACGACGCTGATCTCCCGCATCGTCCACCTCGTCGTCGAGGAGGGCTTTCCCCTGCGCGAGATCGCCGCGATGACCTTCACCGAGAAGGCGGCCGGCGACATGAAGACGAAGCTCAGAGGAGCGCTCGACGAGGTCCTCGCGAAGCGCCCGGAGGGCGACCGGAAGGTACGCGCCGAGCGGGCGACCTTTGACCTCGACGCCGCGGAGGTCTCCACGATTCACTCCTTCTGCGCCCGGCTCCTGAGGGAGCGGCCGGTCGAGGCGGGCGTGGACCCCGACTTCGTCGCCGGCGACGAGCTCCTTGCCTCCGACCTCGCCGCCGAGGTCTACCGGGACTGGTTCGACGCCGCGGCTCGCCGCGATCCCGGCCCCGTCCCCGCCGCACTCCGGGCCGGCGCCACACCGCAGGCGATCCGGGACCTGGCTTTCGAGCTGCACGACCATCGCCTGCTCCTCGCGGAGGCGGAGCTTCCGACGGATCCCGGAAACGAGATTCGCGAGCTGGCCGGGCGCCTCCGCGCGACGTACGAGCGGATTCTCCCGTCGCTCTCTTCGAAGGAGAACGCGAAGAGGCAAACCCGGGTCGAGGAGGTCCTGGAAGAGCTTCGGATCTTCTCGACCGCAAACGACGAAGCGCTCCGCGGCGCCGCGCCATCACTCAAGATCGATCTCCACGGAAAGTGGCCCGAGGAGGTGAAGGAGACCGTCCTGGACTCGCGGCCGGACGTCAAGACCCTCGAGGATCTCCTTTCGGCCTTCCCCTTCGTTCCGATCCTCACGTCCCTCGTGGAGGAGATCCGGACCTCGTTCTTCGCGGTGGTCCACGCGGCGAAGCGGCGGGACGGCCTGCTCGATTTCGACGACCTCCTCCTCCACGCCCGCGACCTGTTGCGGACCTCGCGCGCCGCGCGCGAGCACTTTCACGCGAAGTACCGGACCCTCGTCGTGGACGAGTTCCAGGATACGGACCCGGTGCAGGCCGAGATCGTGATGCGCCTGGCCGCCCCGCCCGAGCCCCAGGGGAGGGACTGGACCTCCCTGTCGCCGACCCCGGGACGCCTCTTCATCGTGGGCGACCCGAAGCAGTCGATCTACCGGTTCCGGCGGGCCGACATCGAGACCTACGCCAGGACCCGGAAGCGTTTCCCCCCTGACAACCGGCTCGTTCTCTCGAGCAACTTCCGCTCCTCGAAGCCCCTCCTCGATTTCGTCAACCACGTCGGCCCCGGGCTCCTGCCGGGAGCCGGGGGGGCGGACTACGCCGCCCCGTACGAGCCGCTCGAGCCGTCCGACCGGACGAAGGCGGCAAAGGAACCGGCCGTCCTCTTCCTCGCGCCTCCACCCCCCGATCCCGGCGGGGACGAGGAGCGCGAGGGAGACGACCTGACGGATCGCGCGCAGGAGGCCCGCGCCGTCGCGAACCTCCTTCTTCTCGACCGGTTCTCGGGGAGAGAGAAGCCCTGGAGCCGGATCGCCGTCCTCGTCCCGCGGAACGACACCATCCGGCTCCTCGAGGAGGCGTTCACCGAGGCCGGGATCCCGTACGTCCTCGAAGGCGGGAAGAGCTACTACCGGCGCGAGGAGGTGGCGGCCGTCGTCCTGGCGCTCCGGGCGATCGAGAACCCGACCGACGGAATCGCCGTCGTCGGAGCCCTCAAGTCGTTCCTCTTCGGCGTTTCCGACCGGAGGCTCCAGGACGCCGTCGAGGCGGGTGCCCGGTTCGAAGACCCGATGAGCGTCGAGGAAACCTCGCCGCTCTTCGCCGCCCTCGAACTCCTCCACCGGCTCCACCGGATGCGCCACGCGCGTTCCGCCGCCGGAACGCTCTCTGAGCTGCTGTCGTCGCGGCAGGCCATGGCGGCCATCGAGAACGGGGCGGTCGTCCATCCGCTCCAGGGCCTCGCGAACCTCGAGAGGCTCCTGGCCTTCGTACGGGACCTCGACCGCGAGGGACTCTCTTTCCCGGAGGCCGTCGCCCGGGTCGTCCGGCGGACCGACGAGGAGGCGGCCGAGCCCGCCGCGTTCACGGAGGAGAGCGAGGCGGTCCGGCTCATGACGCTCTACAAGGCCAAAGGGCTCGAGTTCGACGTCGTGGTCCTCGCGGACTTCGGCCTCAAGCCCCGGAACGGCGCCGGAGGCGTCCCCCCTCTCGTCTGGGACCTCTCGAGCCGGCGTTTCGGTACGAGGCTCGGCTTCGGGGCCGGCCTCGTCCGCTCGGCGCGCTTCACGGAAGTCGAAGAGACCGACCGCCTCCGGCGTGACGAGGAGGTTCGCCGCCTTCTCTACGTCGGCCTCACGAGGGCGAAGGAGACCCTCGTTGTCTCGTGGTTCCGGAGGCGCACGGTGAGGAAGCGGGGCGGGGTGACGGACAGACTCGGCAACAGCCTCCTTTTCACCCTGGCCCCTTACGAAACGCTTTCCGCCGCGCTCCCGCGGCTCGTCGAGACGGTGCCCGCCGATCTCTCGACTCCCGCGCGGCGGCCGACCGCGCCGGAACGCGAGGAGCCGGTGGACGTCGCCGCCCGGATGGCCGAGGCCGACGAGCGGCTCGAGAGAGCCCGCGTGACCGCCTCCCGCCCCCTTCGCCGGGCTGGCGAGAAGGACTCCGCTTTCACGGTGACGGCCGAGGACACGGAGCCCTCCGACCGGGACGAGGCGCCGGATCGCGCCCGGCGAATCGGTGTCGCCGTCCACGTGGCGATGGAGGCGCTCCTGAAGGGGACCACGATGCCGGATGCGGCGGCCACGAGGAACGAGCTGAAACGGGCCGGCGAAGCTCTCTTCGAGGACGAGCGGCGGGAGGCGTCGGACCTCGTGAACGAGCTCCTGGCGAAGCCCGTCGTGGCACGGGCGTTCGCCGCGGTTCGCCGCTTCGTCGAGATGCCGATCCTCTACGTGGACGCCTCCCGCCCCGACCGGCCGCTCGTCGAGGGAAAGATCGACCTGCTCTTCGAGGAGGCCGACGGCTGGCAGATCGTCGACTGGAAGACCGATCGCGTCGCCTCGTCGGCCGACCGGCTTCGGCGCGAGGAGCTCTATGCGCCGCAGATCCGCGCGTACGAAGAAGGCCTTCGGAAGCTCCTCGGCCCCGACGCCGCCGTAAAGGGGGGCCTCCTGGTCTTCGCCAGGCCGCTCACGGCGTGAAGAACCGGTAGAAGTCGACTCCCGAGAGGTTCGCTCGCTGGGCCCTGCCTCCGACGATGGCGTCGAACCGGAGGACCTCGGGACTCCTCTCCTCGCCGATCTGGAACAGACCGGGCTCGAGAGACACGAGGACCCGTTCCGCCCCGTCCGGCGTCGACATCCAGAGCTTCCCCTTCCGGAGAAAGACGCGGAAGTTGTTCGCCCACGGATGCGCGGAGCGGTAGTGCCCCCGGTAGGCCAGCCACTCCTTCGGCGTGCTGAAGCTTCGCGGTCCGTCGTAGCCGTCCGTCTTGTACCAGGACGGCCCGTAGAACGCCTCGACGACACGGCCGCTCTGCCGCCCGAACGAAAGATAGTGGAGGCCGAAGTCCGGGTGGTCGATCCAGAACCGGTCTTCGCCCCGGCGCTCCAGCGGGAAGCGGGCCTCTCCCCGCACCAGAAAGAGACGGTCCTCTTCCGCCACGAAGACCAGCCGGTCTCCGCTCACGGAGACGAACGTCAGCGCGTAATCCCGGGCGTCCGGAATCCGGTTCCTGTCGACCGCGGGGATCTCCGGCAGCGGCTCGCCGGCGCCCGCGGCCAGAATCGTCCGGAGGACGAAGTCGGAGATCTCCGTCGGCCTCGCCTCGGCCCGCGCGACGTTCGTCAGGACGACGACGCCCGCGCCGCGCCCGAGATCGGCGGCGAGCGACGAGGTGAACCCGAGCATTCCCCCGGTGTGGCGGATCTGCGTCCGGCCGTCCGCCCGCCGGACGAAGAAACCGTAGCCGTAGAACGTCGACTCGAGGGGCGAGACGCGGACCGCCGGCAGGACCATCCGCTCGAAGCTCTCCGGGGAGAGGATCCGGCCGTCCGGAGCCGCGCCCCGGCCGAGGAGGGCCCCGAGCCAGCGACCCATGTCCGGTGCCGTGGAGAGAATGCTGCCGTCGGCCGCGTCGGTCTCGATCCATGGCGCTTCGACGAGCGGGTGGCGCGGATGGGGCGGCCGGTCGTCCCAGAGGGGGATGTAGCCCGTGGCGGCGCGCACCTTCGTCTCCGCCGTGATCGCCGGGACCGAGGACGTCATCCCCAGTGGCTCGAAGAGACCCGTCCGGAGCAGTTCGGCAAAGCCGCGGTGCGCGGCCTCCTCGGCGGCGAGGCCGAGAAGCTGGTAGCCGACGTTCGAGTAGTGAAAGCCGGTCCCCGTCCGGGTGGCCGCCTTCCGCTCGCGGAGGACGAACGCCTGCGCCACGGGCGACGGAACGTCGTCGCGGTCGGCTGGAAGGCCGGAGCTGTGCGTGAGCAGCTGATGCAGGGTGGGGGGTTTCGATCCGGCCGGAGCCTCGAACCACGGGAGGTATTTCGAAACCGGTGCGTCGAGGTCGGCTTTTCCCGCCTCCACCAGCCGGAGGACGACGGCCGCGGTGAAGGCCTTCGAGAGGGATCCGATCTGGAAGAGGGTCGCCGGCCCGACGGGGGCGTCGGTTTTCAGGTCCGAGACGCCCCAGTAGCCCTCCCGGGACCGGCCCGAGCCGTCCACCGCCACGAGCGCGAGGCCCGGGATCCGCTCCGCTTCGATCCGTGACCGGACGTACGCGTCGATTCGGCTCCAGACGACGGGGTCCTCGACGACCGAGGGCGCCGCGGGCCGTTCCGCGCCGTCGGCGGGCTGCGAGACGAGGAAAACGGATCCCCACAGAATCCCCGCGGCGATTCGTCCCGGCACGACGCCCCCCATCGCGGGTCCGATCTTACGGTTTCGCGCCCCCCTGATGCATTTAGGTCATGAACCGGGACCCCCCCACCCCCCAAACTTGCAAGACGAGAGCGGCCGCCCGCCGGACGGCGCCTTTGCGAAGACCGAATGGAGACCGCCCAGAGCATCCCCTGGTGGCGTCGGTTGAGCGTCACGCTCATCGCGACGGTGTCCGCCGTCACCCTGATCGCCATCGGGCTCTTTGCCGTCCTCGCCATCGGAGCCCAGCGGGCCGAGATGAAGAACGAAGCCCTCCGGGGCGCGGCGCTCTTCTCGGACACGATCCGGACGAGCACGCGCGACCAGATGCTCTCCGGCAAGAAGGAGGACGCCTACCGGGTCATGCAGGCGATCTCCGAGAACGAGAACGTGGAGAAGGTCCGGATCTTCAACAAGGAGGGGCGGATCATGTTCTCGACGGCCTCGGGCGAGGCCGGGACCCTCGTCGACAAGAAGGCCGAGTCCTGCTACGCCTGCCACGCGGCCGGCCAGCCGCTCGTGAAGCTCTCCGTCCCGTCCCGCGCCCGCGTCTTCCGCGCCGCGGACGGCCACCGGGTTCTCGGGATGGTGACGCCGATCTACAACGAGACCGCCTGCTCCTCCGCCGATTGTCACGTCCACCCGGCGGAGCAGACCGTCCTCGGTGTCGTCGACGTTTCGATCTCCCTGGCCGACGTGGACCGGGTCGTCGAGGATCGGGCCGTCCGGACCGCCTGGGTTTCGCTCGTCTGCATCCTCGCCATCGCGGTCGGCCTCATGGTGGCGGTCCGCCGCCTCGTCCTTCGGCCGGTCCGGGAGATGGTGAAGGCGACCGAGCGGATCGGGCGGGGTGACCTCCTGGCCCTCGTTCCGGTCTTCCAGCCGGACGAACTGGGCCGCCTCGCCACCTCGTTCAACGAGATGGCCGACTCCCTCGCGAAGGCCCGCGCCGAGCGTCTGGAGCTCCTGAACGGCCTCGAACGGCAGGTGGAGGAGCGGACCGAGGCGCTCCGAGCCGCCCAGGCGCAGCTGATCCAGACGGAGAAGCTCGCCTCCCTCGGGCAGCTCTCGGCTTCCATCGCCCACGAAATCAACAACCCGCTCGCCGGCATCCTGACCTTCTCCAAGCTCCTCGTCCGGAACCTCGAGGAAGGGGGCGATCCCGCGACGAGTCGCGACCTCCTCCTGAAGAACCTCCGCCTCATCGAGCGCGAGACCGACCGCTGCCGGGGGATCGTCCGGAACCTCCTCGACTTCGCCCGGCAGCGCCCGCTCGTCCTGGCCGACGTGGACGTGAAGAAGGCGCTCGAGGAGGCCCTGACCCTCCTGAATCACAAGATCGAGATGCAGCAGATCGTCCTCGAGAAGAAGATCGGGACCGACGCCCTCGTCAGCGCCGACTTCGGACAGCTCCGGCAGGCCTTCGTCAACATCCTCCTCAACGCGTGCGACGCGATGCCCGAGGGGGGGCGGCTGACCGTCTCGACGGGCATCCTCCCCGACGGCAAGCGCGTCGAGATCGCGTTCACCGACACCGGCCCGGGCATCGCTCCCGAGAATCTGAACCGGATCTTCGACCCGTTCTTCACGACGAAGGAGATGGGGACCGGGCTGGGGCTCTCCGTCGTCTACGGCATCGTGCAGAAGCACGGCGGCGAGATGAAAGCCGAGAGCCGGCCGGGCGTCGGCACCACGATGCGCATCCGTCTCCCGCTCGCGGCCGCCGCGCCGGAGGCGGCGGCGTGACGGAGGAGGCCGAAACGGGCCATGAAGGGAGCGATCGCCGTCTGGTGGATCGGGGCCGGGCGCGCGGAGACGCCGCTTCTGGACGGCGTCCGGGGCTCGCTCGAGACCGAGTACCGTCTCCCGGTCCGCCTTCACGTCGCCGCCGACCGGCCCGTGGACGCCTACGACGTCCGGCGCGGCCAGCACGCCTCGGCGAAGATCCTCTCCTGGCTTTCCGGCCGCGCGCCGGCGGGGAGCCGGCGGATTCTCGGCGTGACCGACGCCGACCTCTTCATCCCGATCCTGACCTTCGTGTTCGGGGAGGCCGAGCTTCACGGCCACGCGGCCGTCGTCTCGACGGCGCGCCTCGCGGGGCTCGAAGGGACGATGGCCGACCCGGAGCTTCTCGCCATCCGTCTCGCGAAGGAGTGCGTTCACGAGGTGGGACACACATTCGGCCTGATCCACTGCCGCGCGCCGGGCTGCGCCATGGCCCGGTCCGCGAGCCTTCGCGACGTCGACGCCAAGACGGGACATCTCTGCGCCGAGTGTCGCGAGCGCTTCGACGACGTTCTCACCAAGGAGGCCCGACGCCATGAGCCGCAAGAACACCCGCATCCTGATCGTCGATGACGAAGAGATCGTCCGGGAGTCGCTCAGCGGCTGGCTGGAGAAGGACGGTTACACGCTGGGAACGGCGCCGGACGGGATGTCGGCCCTCAAGGCCGTGGACGACGGCGACTGGTCGATCCTCGTCGTCGACCTGAAGATGCCCGGCATCGACGGGCTCGAGGTCCTGAAACGCGTCAAGGAGAAGCACGCCGAGGTCGCCATCGTCATCATGACGGCTTTCGCCACGGTCGACACGGCCGTCCGCGCCATGAAGCTCGGCGCGTACGACTACATCGTCAAGCCCTTCGATCCCGAGGAGCTCACCCTGATGATCCAGAAGATCGTCGGGCAGCAGGCCCTCGTTCGCGAGAACCTGATCCTCCGCAAGGCGCTCCGGCGGGAGCACCGCTTCCACGACATCGTCAGCAAGAGCCCGCTCATGCGCGACGTCCTCGAGCTGTCCAAGACGGCGGCGCGGAGCGCCTCGACGATCCTGATCCTCGGCGACAGCGGCACCGGCAAGGAGATCCTCGCCCGGGCGATCCACATGGAGAGTCCGCGGGCCGACAAGCCGTTCGTCGCCGTCTCGTGCGCCGCGCTGACCGAGACGCTTCTGGAGTCGGAGCTCTTCGGCTACGAGAAGGGGGCCTTCACGGGGGCCGCCGGCCGTCGCGAGGGGAAGTTCGAGGCGGCCTCCGGCGGGACCCTTTTCCTCGACGAGATCGGGGACATCAGCCCGAAGCTCCAGCTCGACCTTCTCCGGGTCCTCGAGGAACGGCGCGTGACCCGGGTCGGCGGCACGGAGAGCGTCCCCGTCGACGTCCGGATCATCGCGGCGACGAACCGGGATCTCGGGAAGACCGTCGAGGAGGGGAAGTTCCGGCAGGACCTCTATTACCGGCTCAACGTCATCGCCATCCGGCTCCCCCGCCTCACCGAGCGGCGCGAGGACATCCCGCTCCTCGTCGACCACTTCCTCGAGCACCTCGGCGTCGAGATGAGCCGCGACGTGGAAGGCATTTCCGCCGAGGCCATGGCGCTCCTGATGGCGCACGACTGGCCGGGCAACGTCCGCGAGCTGCGCAACGTCCTCGAGCGCGGGCTCGTGGTGGCGAAGACGCCGGTCATCCAGGCCTCCGACCTCGGCCTCGTGCCCGGCGCCTCGGGAGGCGGATCCGACCGCCCGGCTTCGCTCTCCGAGGTCGAGAAGCGGCACATCGCCGCGGTCCTCCATCACGCCGGCGGAAACGTCAGCCAGGCGGCGCGGATCCTCGACATCGACCGGGTGACCCTCTACAACAAGATCCGAAAGTTCCACCTGCGCGACGTCGAGGAGCACGAAACGGTCGCGGAGCCCGAGAAAACCTGATGGCGGACCCCGGACTCCTGTTGAGATTCGCAACTCGCCGCTGAACTTCTCTACACATCTACAAGTACCCTAAAGTCACAAGAATTCCCCGATATCAGAGATCTCTCTGTTGAGGGCGTGGAGAACCTCTACAGCCGCAGGCCGACGGCTCGCTGCGCCGGAAGCTCTCTGTTCCTTCCAAGAGATTTTCTTTCAGCGACTTGCGCTGGCTCGAACTGTCTTGGCCCGAAGCCTGCAACGTCCAGGTCGCCATGAGAAACCCGATGACCTGCCCTTACCTCAAGGAAGTCGTCATGCTCTATTGCGACGCCTGTCCTTTCAAGAAGATGGTCCCCCTGGATCATCTCGTGTCGGCGAGCCCCTGCCTCGCGCAGGAGTACCAGGCATGCCGGCATTTCCTGGAGGCCGTCGCAACCGCCGCTGCCGCCGCCGCGGGAAAGGAAAGCCCGGACCCGCGCTCCGGTCCGTCCGTATCGCCGAAGGAGGTGAACCCATCATGATCGCCGCCCTTCCGCTCGCACTGATCGCGCTCGTGATGCTGGGTCTCCTCAGCCTCGCGGCGCGGCCCCACCGCCCGGGCCGATCCGCGCACCACGCGCATCACGGCTTCGCGTATTAGGAGTGTTGAGATGCCTTT
>Ga0335085_10013748_pt1 | contig 11849 bp, 13 predicted proteins | sample Lox_Sample_45_FD_206712 | JGI IMG/M metagenome (GOLD analysis project Ga0335085, IMG submission 206712) | Soil microbial communities from Loxahatchee National Wildlife Refuge, Florida, United States - Lox_Sample_4.5 | ecosystem: Environmental > Terrestrial > Soil > Wetlands | place: USA...
CCTGCGGTCTGACACCATGCGCATCCTCGAGCACGCCGCGCAGCCACACGCCCGTGGTCTGACTATAGGCCCGCACACCGATGCGGCGGCCCCTGAGGTCGCTCGGTCCCCGCAACGGCGAATCCTTCAGGCACAGCAGCGCTGCCTCCTGAAATCGCGCGGCCAATACGATCGGCAGCAGCACGATCGGCTTCTCGGCCGCGCGCGCCTGCAGAAACGTTGCAATCGCCAGCTCCGAGACGTCGAAAGCCTGATTGCGCACCATCGGCGCAAAGGCCCGGCTGATCGTCTCAAACGGCTCGAACGCCAGCCGCAGCGACGAAGACGCGACCGCGCCCGTGAACAGTGGCTCGGTGTATTTCGTCCGCCCGATCGCCGTCTTCAATGCCCGCGGTTGCTGGCTCATCGCTTCCACCGCTCGCCGCCAAACAAAATCCCCATGGGCCCGGACATTAGTGCACGTGCAAATAGACGCCAACCCTGTATATCTCGTCGTTGACTGTCTACGGGACGGCGCTTACATCCCCATCAAGGTGATTTTGACAGGCGCGTATCCCCTGGTGCTGCCCATTCGGTGATCGAAGGCCAGTTGCGAGGGTATCGCTGAGGATCGAGCATCGTGGAATTTCAGAAGACTCCTGGCTGGTTGGATTGGTACACGGGCCCCTCCAAGCCGCACTTCAAGTTGCCCGCAGGCGCGGTCGACGCGCATTGCCATGTTTTTGGCCCCGGCGCTGAGTTTCCCTTTGCGCCGGAGCGTAAATACACGCCTTGCGACGCGTCGAGGCAGCAGCTTTATGCATTGCGCGACCATTTGGGTTTCGCGCGCAACGTCGTCGTGCAGGCGACCTGCCACGGCGCCGACAACCGCGCGATGGTGGATGCGCTGGTGCATTCGGGTGGCCGTGCGCGCGGCATCGCGACTGTCAGGCGTGGCGTCACCGATCGCGAGCTGCAGGACATGCACGCGGCCGGCGTGCGCGGTGTGCGCTTCAATTTCGTGAAGCGATTGGTCGACTTCACGTCCAGTGACGAGCTGAATCAGATTGCCGGCCGCATCGCGCCATTGGGCTGGCACGTGGTGATCTATTTCGAGGCGGTGGACCTGCCGGAGCTGTGGTCTTTTTTCACTGCGCTGCCGACCGTCGTCGTCGTCGATCATATGGGCCGGCCCGACGTCAGCCTGCCCGTCGACGGTCCGCAGTTCGAGCTGTTCATCAGGTTCATGCGCGAGAACCCTAACGTCTGGAGCAAGGTCACTTGCCCCGAGCGCTTGAGCGTCACCGGCCCTAAGGCCCTCCACGGCGAGCGCAACGCCTACCGAGACGTGGTGCCCTTCGCCAAGCGCATCGTCGGGAGTTTCCCCGACCGGGTCCTATGGGGGACCGACTGGCCGCATCCGAACCTAAGGGACCATATGCCCGACGACGGATTGCTCGTCGACTTCATCCCGCACATTGCGACCACGCCCGAGCTGCAGAGGAAGCTCCTCGTCGAAAATCCGATGCGCCTCTATTGGCCGGAGGAGAAATAATGGCCCTGGACAAGCCCTATCTGGACGTTCCCGGCACCACGGTCTTTGACGCCGAGCAGTCGCGCAAGGGCTATTATCTTAATCAGTTCTGCATGTCGCTCATGAAGGCCGAGAATCGCGAACGCTTCAAGGCCAACGAGCGCGCCTACCTCGACGAGTGGCCGATGACCGAGGAGCAGAAGCAAGCCGTGCTCGCGCTCGATCTGAACCGCTGCATCGAACTGGGTGGGAATATCTATTTCCTGGCCAAACTCGGCGCGACCCACGGCCGGAGCTTTCAGCGGATGGCCAGCATGATGACCGGAATGACGGAGGATCAGTATCGCGACATGATGATCGCCGGTGGGCGCTCGATCGAGGGTAATCGCTACGTCGGCGAGCGCGCCAAGGAGAAGAAATAAGTGAGCCGCATCACCGCTAGCGTCTACACATCGCATGTGCCGGCAATCGGTGCCGCGATCGACCTCGGCAAAACGAACGATCCCTATTGGGCCCCGCTGTTCAAGGGCTATGAATTTTCCAAGCAGTGGATGCGCGATCAGAAACCCGACGTCGTCTTCCTCGTCTACAACGACCATGCGACCGCATTCAGCCTCGAGATGATCCCGACCTTTGCGATCGGCACCGCGGCCGAATTTCAGGTCGCCGACGAAGGTTGGGGGCCGCGGCCGGTACCCAAAGTCATCGGCCATCCGGTTCTTGCCTCGCATATCGCGCAATCGGTGATCCAAGACGATTTCGACCTGACCATCGTCAACAAGATGGATGTCGACCACGGCCTCACGGTGCCGATGAATTTGCTGTTCGGCTCGCCTGCAGCCTGGCCCTGTTTAGTGATCCCGTTCGCGGTCAACGTGTTGCAGTATCCCGTACCCTCGGGCCGGCGCTGCTTCAATCTGGGCCGCGCGATCCGCAAGGCCGTCGAATCTTTTGACGAGCCGCTCAACGTGCAGATATGGGGCACCGGCGGCATGAGCCATCAACTGCAGGGACCGCGCGCCGGGCTCATAAATACCAAATTCGACAGCGCCTTCTTCGACCGGCTGATCGCCGATCCCGAAGGTCAAGCGGCGGTGCCGTCCATCGACTATGTCCGTGAGGCCGGCTCGGAAGCAATCGAGCTCGTGATGTGGTTGATCGCCCGCGGCGCGATGAGCGATAAGCCGCCCAAACTCATACACCGCTTCTATCACGTGCCCGCAAGCAATACGGCGGTGGGGCATCTCATCCTGGAGAACCAGGCGTAGAAGTAGGGTTCGATCTGCCCGTGGGGAGCGCCATGGCAACCTCTGGGAATGACCGCGGCCATGGCCGCTAAAGGCAAGTCCATGTTCCGAACGATCGGCACGCTCCAAGACGGTGGCCAGGATTCCTTCCGAGCATCCCGTGGAGAGATGATCGTGAACGCGGGATCTTCATGGTGACGAGACCACCTATCTCGACTCACAGCGGGGGCCCAGACTCGATCAGGGTTCGCGGGATCCGCAAAACCTACGCAGACGTTGTCGCTCTGGATACGATCGACCTCGACATCAAGGTCGGGGAATTCCTTACAATCCTTGGGCCCTCCGGATCCGGCAAATCGACTTTTCTGATGATCCTTGCCGGTTTCGTTCGGCCAGACCAGGGCAGCATCCTCGTCTCGGGCCGAGAATTCGCGACGCTGCCTCCGCACCGTCGCGACGTCGGGCTTGTGTTCCAGAATTATGCTCTGTTCCCGCATATGAACGTGGCGGAAAATGTCCGGTTTCCGCTGCGCTACCGCGACCTACCCCGCGCCGAAATTCCCAATCGTGTGCGCCGCGCTCTCGAACTCGTGCGCCTCGAGGACTTCGAAGAGCGCCGGATCGATCAGTTGTCAGGCGGCCAGAAACAGCGCGTCGCATTGGCACGCGCCATCGTGTTCGACCCGACAATGCTGCTGATGGATGAGCCGCTCTCGGCACTCGATAAAAAACTTCGGGAACAGATGCAGGTGGAATTGAAGCATTTGCACAGGAGAATTGGCACGACGACCATTTACGTTACGCACGATCAGCGGGAGGCGCTCACGATGTCGGACCGCATCGTCGTGATGAATGAAGGAAGAATCGTGCAGATCGGAAACCCGATCGATGTCTACGAGCGGCCCAACAGCATGTTCGTCGCCGACTTTTTAGGCGATTCCCAATTCGTTCCAGTTCAGGCAATGGGCGCGGATCACGTGAGCCTGGGCGACACCCGATTGCAATTGGGGCGACCCGTTCCATCCACGTCGGCGAAACTGTACTTGCTGTTACGTCCTGAAAAGCTTGAGGTCCTCTCATCGCCGGGCGCCGAGCCAGAACTCAATCGGCTCAGTTGTTGCCTCAGAGAAATTCTATATCAAGGCGAGCAGGTGATGCTGGCCGTCGAGCTGGATACGGGCCAGACGATCACGGTTCGCCGCGGCACAGGCGAAGCAATGATGCGCAAGCTGCCGAATGTCGGCGAGCGGCTGACGATCGGACTCCATCCGAAGGATACGCTCGTCATTCCCGGCGCGTGACAGAGCGTGCGCCGTAGTTGCGATCGGGTTTTCGCGGCGTTAGTGTATCCGGGTATTCCTACGGAGATCATGCCCGACACAACAATGCGGGTGAATACATCCAAGGAGGCTCGCGTGCGACCTGCCGCTTTCCTCGCTGCTGCTGTTTCCCTCACGATAGCAACCAGCGCTGTCGCTGCCGAAAAGCTCAGCTATGTCACCTCGGGGGGTGTCTATCTCGAAAATATCAAGAAGGCCTTCCTGGAGCCGATTGGCAAGAAGCTCGACATCGAATGGACCATTGAGACCGCGGACAATGATACGCAAGTCAGAGTGCAGGTCGCGTCGGGCAACGTCACCTACGACATCGTGGAGTTTGGCGCCTCGCAATGCGCGCTCGGTGCGTCGCAGGGGCTCTATGAGAAGCTCGACTACTCCATCATCAACAACACGGATCTCGCGCCCGGATCATTCAGCGACTATTACGTCGGCAGCACCGTCTTCTCGATCGTGATCGCGTGGAACACCAAGACGGCCGGAGCAAATCCGCCGCAATCATGGGCTGATTTCTGGAACACCGAGAAGTTCCCGGGCACGCGATCCCTGAGGAAGACCGCGCGCGGCATGCTCGAGGCTGCCCTCATGGCCGACGGCGTCCCACCCGAGAAGGTCTATCCAATCGATTTGGATCGAGCCATCGCGAGCCTTCGCAAGATCAAGCCGAAGATCAAGGCATGGTGGCTGTCAGGCGCGGAGTCGCAGCAATTCGTGAAGGAAGGCGGGATCGACATGATCGGTGCCTTCAACGCCCGGATGGATTCCGTGGCGAGCGATGGAGCGCCCATCACTTACACGTTCAATCAGGGCATTCTCGATTTTGGCTGCTGGGCGATAGTCAAGGGATCCAAGAAGAGGGATCTCTCGATGAGGGTTCTCGCAGAGTTCGTGAAGGCGGAATATCAGGCCGAAATGTCTCGCCTTTCGAACTATGGCGCCGCCAATACCAAGATTCTCGATACCGGCAAAATCTCGCCGGAGCTCGCCAAGCGGCTACCGACCGCGCCGGATAATCTGAAGCGACAGATTTTTGCCAACCCTGAATGGTGGGTTCAGAACGGCGCCAAGGCCATCGAGCGCTTCGATCAATTCATGGCCGAATAGACCGATCTGCCTTCATGTCCGACGAGGCGTCATCCGCGGGCGCGATCGATGGCGCGGATAACGTCAATGTGCGGCCGCTTGCGCTAGTCGCGCGTCGCGAGCGCCTTCTCATGATCGGGCTTTTTTCGCCAGCATTCCTTCTGATGGCGACGTTCGTAGTCCTTCCGATAGCGTGGCTGTTCTACCTCTCTTTCGTGGACAACGCGCAATTCAGCACGGTCCACTACAGCCGCATGATCGAATACTCCTCCTATTACAAAATCCTCCTCACGACGCTTCGGATCAGCATCATCGTTACCGTCATTTGCGCGATCGCCGGCTATCCTGTTGCCTATCTGCTCGCCCAACTCGCGCCGCCTTGGTCGATAATTTGCCTCAGCCTCGTGGTCATTCCGTTTTGGACCTCCTTGCTGGTTCGCACCTACGCATGGCTGGTGCTTTTGAGCTCGAATGGCCCGATCAACTCGTTCGTTGAGTGGCTCTCCATCACCGATAAGCCGCTCGAATTGGTTTTCAACGAGACCGGGACCGTCATCGGGATGGTGCATGTGATGCTGCCCTTCTTCATTCTACCCCTCTATTCGGTCATAAAATCCTTCGATTGGTCACTGATCCAGGCTGCCTCGAGCCTCGGAGCGCCGCCGATCTCCGCATTCGCCCGGGTATTCCTGCCGCTCTCTTTGCCGGGCCTCGTGGCCGGCGCGGTGCTTGTCTTTGTTCAGAGCCTTGGATTTTTCGTGACACCCGCCGTGCTCGGCGGCGGAAACGTGACGATGGTTTCAATGAAGATCGCCAGCAATGTTCAGAACTACTTCGAGTGGGGAGCCTCTAGCGCGTTCGGCGTCGTCCTCCTGATATCCGCATTCGGAGTTCTCGCCATTGCCGCAAGGATGCTCGGATTGGAGCGAACATTCGGAATGACGAGATGAGCACCGCTCATTCAACGGGTTTACCCCGTCGTCATTGGCTGTATTCGATCGTCGGCACCGTCCTGCTTTTCCTCGTTTTGCCCGTGTGCATCGTCATTCCCGAATCATTCTCGGACTCGAAATATTTATCGTTCCCGCCTCCGGGCTTTTCACTGAAGTGGTATTCAGCCTTCCTGAGTTCCGATGACTGGCTCTCTTCCGCGCGCGCCTCGCTGGTGGCCGCGACTTTGACTATGCTCTTTGCGACCCCGGTCGGCGTCGCAAGCGCCTATGCCATTAGCAACCTCGGACCAAGATTCCAGCGCATCTCGATGGCTTTCATACTGCTTCCGGTGATTGTGCCGAGCATGTTGATCGCGATCGGCATCTTTTATGTCTACATTCGCCTGAGCCTCGTTAACACGATGCTCGGCATTGTGCTCGCGCATAGCATCCTCGCGATTCCGTTCGTGATCGTCACTCTCTTGTCCGCGCTGCGGTCCTTCGACCTTCGGCAAGAACTGGTGGCGCGCAGCCTCGGCGCGCCGCGCTTTGCCGCGTTTTGGCGGGTGACACTGCCTCAGATCCGTCCAGCCGTGATCTCCGCCGCCCTATTCGCATTTATCATCTCGCTCGACGAGGTGATCGTCAGCTTGTTCGTCGCCGGCGGAAACAACATGGTGCTGACACGCCGGATGTTCGTCGCATTGCGCGATGCGCTCGATCCAACGATCGCCGCGATCTCGACGTTCTTCGTCGTTGTTTCGCTGGCCGTACTTGGAACGGTCGCACTCCTCAGCAGGAAGCGCTGAATGCTTGTCTCTTCGGTGAGGTAACAGAGGGAACGGAGCTACTGCCATGGCTGCACCCAAATCCAACCTCGGGATGATGCCCGGAGCGCACAGCGTCCCAATCGAGCCGGACCTGCTGGCTTTCTCGCCTTCGGAATATCGCGATCGCTTGAACCGGCTGCGAGCACTGATGTCGCAGCAGAAGATCGATCTTCTTTATCTCACGTCGCCCGAAGCGGTCTGCTGGGCGCATGGCTTCTTTGCAAGCTGGTACAAGGGTCATGGGCCGATGCGATATCCCAATCTCTATGGGACGGCGGTCCACGTCGATAGCGACGAATTCATCCACTTCGACGCGCCGAATGAAGTGGCGGTACTGGCGCGGCGGTCCGTCTCTCGCGACAATCGGTATTTCCCGTCGCGGGAAGCGGGACCCAACCTTCAATTCATCATCAGCACCTTGCGCGAGAAGGGTTGGTTGTCGGGAACCATCGGCCTCGAGTTCTGGAGTTATCTGCCAAACCGTGCCGTCAGTACGATGTTCGAAGGCGCGTTACTTGCGGAAGGTTGTCGCGTCGTCGATGCCAGCGCGATCGTTCGCCGCGTGAGGCGGGTGAAATCCCTCAAAGAGATCTCCTACATTGAGGAGGCGGTTCGGCTGGCCGACATCGGTCATAAAGAGATACAAGCCAAACTCCGGCCGGGTATCACGGAGCTCGAGCTCTTCGGCGAAGTTACGCGAGCCATGATGACGGCGGGGAGCGAATTTCCGGCGCTGATCCCAATATTCAACGTCGTTCCAGTCCATGACGGCCGCTCTGAAATAACCGGACATACTATGGCCGGACGGACGGTGATCAAGGCCGGCGACATGCTCAAGGCGGATTTGTGCGGCGTTTACAATCGCTACCACGGCAACGTGATGCGGGGCTATTTCGTCGGGGATCCGCCGAAGCAGATGGTCGAGCAGCATCGTCGAGCGGCTGGCGCTTTCGAGGCCATGCGCACGGTAAAAAGCGAGATGACCGTTCGCGAGGTTAACGCGATCCTGAAAGCCTATTTGGAGAGCGCGGGGCTCTGGGACGAGCCCGGCTGGGCACTCGGCTACGAGCTCGGGATCAGCATGCCACCGGATTGGGTTGGTGAGTTTTATTTCAACGCACGCGATGACAAGTACCTCGATCGCGTATTCGAAGAGAACATGGTCACAAACTTCGAGAGCCTCTTTGGAACGTGGCTTGTCGATACCTGCGTCTATCAAAAGTCGGGGACCCGATTCATGTCCAAGCTGCCCTTGGATATTTTTGGGGTCGGCTAGTCGCGCGGCTGGCTCTCGATCCTGCCTGACACCGCCGGCCCGTGCGCACGCTCCCGGAGAATCGAGTTCGGCGGGTGACCGCGGGCTCGAGGCTAGGACCCCAGCATCGGCGCGTCGCGAACGCGCTAATCCGCCGCGATTCCGCCGGCGCGGAGGAAGCAATACGAGCGCATTTGCTCCATGTGCGCGCGAAGATTCTCGGATACTGATCGTAGTGAGGCATCGGGCGGGCCTGGGGCGCGGCGCCCCCGTCAGAGCGACGGCAGGGCCGCCCGGAGGAGAAACAGGAACAGGCAGAGCCCTAGCAGGGAAAGCAGGGTCGCGAGCACGAGATCGAACAGGGCGCCGCTGCTGGGCACGACGTCATCGCGGTCGATCGCCCGCGCGATCCGGAAGAATCGCACCGTGGCGATGACGATCATGGCAACGCCGAAGAGGATGAGCGCCAGCGCAGCCTCGGTGGCGTAGCCCTGCCCCCGGAACATGACGCGCGGGGTCGGCCTATCCGCCATCGCTGTCAGAAAGAGATCGAACCGCTCGATCAGGAATCCGAAGGCCATCACCGCAATCGCGGTGCGCACCCAGGCGAGGAACGTACGCTCGTTCGCGGCATGGTCGGAGTAGTGCTTTATCATCCGCGCTTGCCGTCCAGGATCGAAACTCCCTGATGCTTGTCTTCGAGCGAGGTCAAGCCTGTCCCGCTGCCTCCAGGATCAGGCCCGCGATCGCGTCCGGCTGCGAAATCAGCGAGACATGGCTCGCCTTCACTTCGATCGTCCGCGCGCCCAAGCGTTTGGCCATAAATCGCTCGAGATCCGGATCGATCGTACGATCTTCCGTCGAAACGGCGTACCAGCTTGGCTTCGTCCGCCATGCCGCCTGCGTCGTCCTGTCTGCGAGCAACGCCCGCTTGAATGGTGCCTGGACAGCGAAGAGGACGCGCGCCTTCTGGCTCGGCAGGTCGCCGGCGAAATCGCGAAGGAATGCCTCCTCGCTCAGCCGCCCCCAATCGCCGGACCAGACGATGCCGGCAGAGGCCGGAGGCGTCGGATATTTCCGCGCGAGCGCGGCGTAATCCTCGCCCGCATCGGGCGCGCGCGCGGCGACGTAGACCAGAGCGGCGACCTTGGGATCGACGCCGGCCTCGGTGAGGATCATGCCGCCGAAGGAGTGCGCGACCAGCACCGTCGGCCCCTGTTGCCACGACAGGACCTGCCGCGTCGCTTCGACCGCCGCCTTCAGGGATGTGAGCGGGTTCTGCACCGCGGTTGCCTGCATTCCCTTTGCCTGCAGGCGCGCGATCACCTCGGACCAGGACGATCCGTCGGCGAACAATCCGTGGATGAGAACGGCATTCTTAGCCTTCGGCATCGGCTGCGCATGAGCGGCGCTCCCCACGAGCGTGCCCACGGCAGCCGCAACCGATGTCGTCACGAAGGTACGCCGATCCACGGGCGTTCCCCCGTCGCGTCAATCCTTCAGGAAAGCCAAGAGATCGGCGTTGATCGTCTCGGCATGCGTCGTTGGCATGCCGTGAGGGAAGCCCTTGTAGGTCTTCATTGTGGCCTTCTTCAGGAGCTTCGCCGAAAGCGGGCCCGCGGCTATGTAGGGAACGATCTGGTCGTCCTCGCTGTGCATCACCAGCATAGGCACGTTGATCTTCTTGAGGTCCTCGGTGAAGTCGGTCTGCGAGAAGGCGACGATGCCGTCGTAATGCGCCTTGGCGCCGCCCATCATGCCTTGCCGCCACCAGTTCTGAATGGTCGCCTCCGAGGGCTTGCCGGTCTTGTTGTAGTTGTAGAAGGGCCCGGCGGCGATCTCGCGATAGAATTGGGAGCGGTTCGCCGCGAGCGCCGCCTGAAGATCGTCGAAGGCCTTCTTCGGCAGGCCGTTCGGATTCGCGGGCGTCTGCAGCATCAGTGGCGGCACCGCGCTGATGATAGCCCCCTTGGCGACGCGGCTCTCGCCGTGGCGCGCGATAAAGCGGACGACCTCGCCGCCGCCGGTCGAATGGCCGACGTGAATGGCGTTCTTCAGGTCGAGATGCGCGACCACCGCCGCGAGATCGTCGGCATAGTGGTCCATGTCGTGTCCGTCGGCGACCTGGCTCGAGCGGCCGTGCCCCCTGCGGTCATGGGCGATGACGCGGTAGCCGCGATTTAGGAAGAACAGCATCTGCGTGTCCCAATCGTCGGCCGAGAGCGGCCAGCCATGGCTGAACACGATGGGCTGCCCCTTGCCCCAGTCCTTGTAGTAGATCTCGACGTTGTCCTTCGTCTTTACGTAGCTCATCCTGCCCTCCGTTCGAGTTGTTCACATTGAGACAGTCGGACGCCGATCTAAGAGCGAGTGGAGGCGGATCCGGCAGGGGCGATTTTTGCGAGCTCGCTCGCCCATCGAGCTTCCACCTCTTCCATTTTCCGCGCCAATTCCTCCGGGGCCAGGATCCGCTTCTGGAAGAGGATATTGGCGAATGCCGCGATCCACCGCTCGTAATAGGTGAGCTTGCCGACCATTTCAGCGCCGAGACTCTCGACGCCTCGGCGTTTTTCCTCCGTGCTGACGATCTTGTGCATGTCGAGGATGTTGGCGAGCGCGTGGCAGCGTTTTTCCCACGGCAGATACTCGTGCTCGACGCGCTCGACTTTCCCGGCCTCGAGCCCGCCCATTTCGGTCGGGAGACGCCTCAAGAGATTGGCGGTCTCGGTCATGTGCGCCTCCCCCGCTTTTTCGGCGGACTGATCCGCGCGACGCCGATCATCACGTCGCGCGTCACGAGAGCGGCAAGCTCATCCTCGCTGAAATCCTCGGTGTTCGGGGGACGCTGCGGCAGGACCAAATAGCGAAGCATCGCCGTCGAATCGCTGACGCGGATCTCGAGGTCGTCGGGGATGACGGTGCCCATCTCCGCAAGCACCGCGCGCGGCTCCGTCACCGCGCGGGCGCGATAGGGCTTTTGCTTATACCAGTCCGGGGGCAGGCCCAGGATCTCGCGCGGATAGCAGGAGCAGAGCGTGCAGACCAGGAGGTTGTGGACCTCGTCCGTATTCTCGAGGACAACGAGCTGTGTATCCTCGAAGAAGCTGATGCCGAATTCCTCGCAGGCGGCGCGGCCATTTGCGAGGAGCCGCGCCTTGAACTCCGGATCGACCCAGGCGCGCGCGACGAGCCGCGCGCCCAATGCCGGGTTTCGGGAATCCATGACCTCGAGCATGCGCCGGATTTCGTCCGCTCCGATGACGTGCTTCTCGACCAGAAGCTCGCGCACCGCGGTTTCCATGATCTCGTAGTAGCCGGGCATGCCGCCGGCATCGGCGATGGGCGCGTGATCGCTATGGGAGTGCTCGTGCTGCCGCTCGCTCATGGGCGGATCCTTTCCAGCCAGGTCTCGAACACCTCGATGCGGAGCCCGTCTTTCGCCGAGCCCCTGTAGTTCGCCCACAGCTCGGACATCGGGAAGGCGATCCGATAGTAGTGGCGCTTCTCACCGGCGTTTCGGCCGAAACCTTCGTCCTCGTTGTTGATCGCCGGCGGCCGGATCACCGCCTCGATGCGCCCGCATTTGCCGCGGATGTAGGTGGGTACGCGGTAATGTCCGATCGGCGAGCGCGTCGCGATCCGGACGGTCTCA
>Ga0335085_10013752_pt1 | contig 11848 bp, 11 predicted proteins | sample Lox_Sample_45_FD_206712 | JGI IMG/M metagenome (GOLD analysis project Ga0335085, IMG submission 206712) | Soil microbial communities from Loxahatchee National Wildlife Refuge, Florida, United States - Lox_Sample_4.5 | ecosystem: Environmental > Terrestrial > Soil > Wetlands | place: USA...
GCCCGGGCGCGGAGATTGAGCGCGGACGCAGCCTCGGCGTGGTCGAGGTCGCGAAAACGCTGATCGCTATCCATTCGCCGCTCTCCCTGCGCGTGCGCGCGATCAACGACGCTGCGGTGGCCGATCCTTCGCTCATCAATTCAGATCCGTACGGAAAAGGCTGGCTGGTGCGCGGCGAGCCGCTGCGCTGGGACACCGAGCGTACGCGGCTCGCGCCGCACGGTACATATGAACTCCGCATCATAGGTATCGCGCCCGACGCGGAAATCCTGCGATGAAGGAGAAGCTTGCCATCCTGCTGTGGGCCGCGCCGCTCGACGAGCCCGAGCGGCTGCGCGCGCCATTCGTCTACGCCCAGGCGGCCGCCGCACTGGACGCGGAGGTGGAGATCCATTTCTCCGGCGCCACGGTGCGCATGCTCGTCGCCGACGCGGAAAACCGGGAAATCAAGGAATACATGAAAGAAGTCGCGGCCGAGGGCGTGCGCCTCCTCGGCTGCAGCAGCGCGCTCAAGCGCCACGTGCTCGAGGGCGAGAGGATGATCGTCGAGTTCGCCGGCGCGGCGGGCGCCGCGAGCTTCGCCCAGCGTGCGCTCGATCCGGCCTGGCGCACGCTGGTGTTCTGACGCGCGCCCTAGCGGAACAGGATCCAGGCCTTCTGCAGCGTGATCAGGACGCCCCACGCGATCGGGATCCCGACCGCGAGCCAGGCGATCAGGAGCAGCGACTTCGGCGTCGCGAGGCTGCCCGCGAAGCGGCCGGTGAGATCGGGGCTCATCGCCTGCTCGTGCGCGAGCTTGCGCTCGGCCTCGAGCTGCGCGTCGGTCATGAAATGCTTGTCGGCGACCGGGCGGATGAAGAAGTTGCAGATGAAGCCGATCGCCAGCAGCGCGCACAGGATGTAGGCGGTCGTGTCGTAGACCTGCGCGCGCGGCACGCCGTGCTCGAGCTGGTACTCGCGCATGTAGTTCACGATCACCGGCCCGAAGATGCCGGCCGCCGACCAGGCGGTGATCAGGCGCCCATGGATCGCGCCCACCATCTGCGTGCCGAACATGTCGGCGAGGTAGGCCGGCACCGTGGCGAAGCCGCCGCCGTACATCGACAGGATGATGCAGAAGGCGCCGACGAACAGCGCCACGCTGCCGAAATGGCCGGACCACGGGGCCGAGGCGTACAGCACAATGCCGAGCACGAAGAACGTGTAGTACGTGAGCTTGCGGCCGAGGAAGTCCGAGGAGGACGCCCAGAAGAACCGCCCGGCGATATTGAACAGGCTCAGCAGGCCGGTAAAGCCGGCGGCGATCGCCGCGATCTGCGCCTTCTGCGCGCCGGTCAGCTCGTTGAACGTCGCCTGGATGCCGATCAGCTTGCCGGCGAACACTTCCTGCAGCATCGGCGAGGCCATGCCGATGATACCGATGCCGGCGGTCACGTTGAGGCACAGCACCCACCAGATCAGCCAGAACTGCGGGGTCTTGTGAGCCTCGTTCACGTGCACGTGGCCGTGGGTCATCATCGCCTTCGAGCTGGTGGCCGGCGGATTCCAGCCCGCGGGCTTCCAGCCGCGCGCCGGCAGCCGGTAGCCGAAGGCGCCGAGCGTCATGGAGACGAAGTAGATCACCCCCAGCGTGGCGAAGGTCTCCCACACCCCGACCGAGGTCGGCGTGGCGAAGCGCTTCATCAGGATATCGGCGAGCGGCGCGCCGATCATCGCGCCGCCGCCGAAGCCCATGATCGCCATGCCGGTCGCCATGCCGCGTCGGTCGGGGAACCACTTGATCAGCGTCGACACCGGCGAGATATACCCCAGGCCGAGGCCGACGCCGCCGAGGATGCCCGGCCCAAGCCACATGAGCCACAGCTGATGCGTGTAGATGGCAATCGCACCGAGCAGCAAGCCGCCGCACCAGCAACAGGCAGCGACGAAGCCGGCTTTGCGCGGTCCGGCGCGCTCGAGCCAGCCGCCCCACATCGCGGCCGACAGGCCGAGCACGACGAAGAACAACGTGAACATCCAGCCCAGCTCGCTGATCTTCCAGTCGCAGCCGGTCGCGAACATGCGCGCGACGAACGACATGTCGGCCGGGCAGGCGACGCCCGACTGCCCGTTCACGGCGCGCGAGAGCGGCAGCCAGAACACGCTGAAGCCGTAGGACATGCCGATGCACAGGTGGATCGCCAGCGCCGCCGGCGGCACCAGCCACCGGTTGTAGCCCGGGCCCGCGATGGTCCGTTCCTTCGCAAGCAGGCCGAGCCCGTTGCCGGGGCCTGTCATTACTCCAGCGACACCGTTCGCCATTTGTCTCCTCCTCGTTGTGCCGCACCGCTTGTTGTACTTGTCACGCTTCGCGCGCGACCCTAGCATCTGAGCGTCGCGCTCAACAATATGAGTCCGGGTACCGATAACGTATGTCCGGCACGACATAAATGCTCAAGCTCTCGATCAAGCCCGACTGGCTGCTTCACTCAGGAGACGAAAGCGCGTCGGTCGCGCGGCTGCTCGAGCTGCTGCGCGCGATCGAGGAGGAGCGCAGCATCAGCTCCGCGGCGACGCGCCTCGGCATCTCCTACCGCCACGCGTGGGGCATGGTCCGCAGCGCGGGCCGCGAGTTCGGCGCGCCGCTGCTCAACATGAGCCGCGGCAAGCGCGCGACGCTGAGTCTGCTCGGCGCGAAGCTGGTCGCCGCCGACCGGCGCATCCAGGCGCGCATCTCGCCGCTGCTCGACAGCCTCGCCTCGGAGCTCGAGGCCGAGATCGAGCGCTCGCGCGCCGGCGACGCCGCGGTGCTGCGCCTGCACGCGAGCCACGGCTACGCGATCGAGCTGCTGCGCGATTTCCTCGCGCGGCGCCATGTCTCGATCGACCTGCGCTACCGCGGCAGCATGGAAGCGCTCGCCTCGCTCGCCGGCGGCAGCTGCGAGCTCGCCGGCTTCCACGTGCCGGCCGGCGAGCTGCAGGGGCCGGCGCTGCAGTTCTACGTGAAGTGGCTCGACCCCGCGCAGCACCGGCTGATCCAGCTCGCCACGCGCCGGCAGGGAATCATGACCGCGCCGGGAAACCCGAAGTCGCTGTTCGCGCTCGCCGACCTGTCGCGCGCGGAGGTGCGCTTCATCAATCGCCAGTTCGGCTCGGGAACGCGCATCCTGCTCGACCTGCTGCTCAAGCGCGAGGGCCTCGACAGCGCGCAGATCGCGGGCTACGACTCGGGCGAGCTCACCCATTCCGCCGTGGCGGCGACCATCGCGAGCGGCTTCGCCGACGCCGGCTTCGGCGTCGAGCAGGGCGCGCGGCAGTTCAAGCTCGAGTTCATCCCGGTGGTGAGCGAGCGCTATTTCCTCGTCTGCCGCGAGGAATCGCTGCGCCTGCCGGTGGTGAAGCGCATCCGCGAGGTGCTGGCCGGCAAGCAGTTCCGGGCGGAGGCCGCCCGCCTCGCCGGCATCGACGTCATCCAGGCGGGAGCGCTGCTGTCGGTCCGGGAGGCGTTCCCGGAGCTCCCGTCCGGCCCGCGGCCGCGACGCGGCGCGCCCACACGGCGCACGGTCACTCGCTGAGCCAGCGCATCGAGGCCTGCACCTTCTCGAGCCTGCCCGGGCTGTCGAGCGCGTAGCCGGGCACCGGCCCGGTCATGCCCCGGTACTCCGGCCCCTGCACGAGGCGAATCAGCTCCTGCACCGCGGCGATGCGCAGCGACTCCAGGCGCACCGCGAGCATGTAGCGCTCCTTGATAATCGGGATGAAGTCGAGCTTGAACTGCCGCGCGGCCGGCTCGATGCCAAGGCCGACGTCGGCCATGCCGCTCGCGACGAAGGCCGCCACCGCGGCGTGCGTGAACTCGCCGCTCTCGTAGCCCTGGATGCGCCGCGCGTCGATCGCCTGCTTCGCGAGCAGCCCGTCGAGCAGGATGCGCGTGCCGGAATCGCGCTGACGGTTGACGAAGCGCACGCCGGGCCGCGCCAGGTCGGCGAGCGCGCCGATGCCGAGCGGGTTGCCCTTCGCCACGATCAGGCCCTGGGTGCGCGTGACGAGACGGATGATGCCGTGCTTGCGCGGCTTCAGCCATTTCGCGTACTCGCGCCACAGGTTCGTCGCCTGCTCGCCGAACGGGACATGGAAGCCCGCCAGGTCGCAGCCGCCGCGCGCGAGCGAGCTGACCGCGGCGACGCTGCCCATGTATTGGAGGTCCACCGTGGCATGGCCGTGCCGGCTCATCAGTGCCGGCAGCTTCTCGACCGCGTAGCCGTGGCTCGCGTGCAGGTGGAGCACCGGCTGCGCGTCCTTCAGCGCGTGCCCGATCTCGAGGTTGAGCTCGGAAGCGATATTCTCGAGCTGCGGGAACAGGTTCGCGTCGCTGCGCTGCTCCGCCCAGAGCAGCTTGGCGCCGAGGGGCGTGAGCCTCGCGCCGCGGCCGCGCTCCTTCGCGACCAGCGGACCCCCGAAGAAGCGCTCCCAGCGGCCGAGCAGCGCCCAGGCATAGCGATACGAAAGCTTCACCTGCTTGGCGGCGAGCGTGAGCTTCGAGTGCTCATGGATCGCCGCCAGGAGCCCGAACAGCTGCGGGTCGACCTTCTCGCCGCTCTCGCTGACGAAGGTCCAGGCCGGGCGGATCGTGATCTTCGCCATGTGTACTGCAGATCCTATTTTTAGGAGATCTCGTTCATATTTTTGGTTGGATCCCTCGGTGCTAGCGTACCCGCCGAATCTCGCGACGCATATATGCACTCGAACTCATATGGCGCGGAAGTCGCGGCGGCGATCGCGCGGCAGAAGGACAAGCCGGGCGCGCTGCTGCCGCTGCTGCACGACATCCAGGACCGGCTCGGTTACGTGCCGCCCGACGCGCTGCCCGCCATCGCAAGAGCGCTCAACCTCTCGCGCGCCGAAGTGCACGGCGTGGTCAGCTTCTATCACCACTTCCGCTCGACCAGGCCCGGCAGGCACGTGCTGCGCATCTGCCGCGCCGAAGCCTGCCAGGCGATGGGGGCCGACGAGCTTCTCTCTCACGTGGAATCTTCCTTGAAAGCGAAGACCGGCGAGACCTCGAAGGACGGCCGCTTCACCCTCGAGGCGGTGTACTGCCTCGGCAACTGCGCCTGCTCCCCCGCCGTGATGATCGACAACGACTTGCACGGCCGCGTCACGCCGCAACGTTTCGACGAGCTCGTGAAATGACCACCGTCTACGTGTCGCGCGATTCCAGCGCGCTGTCGCTTGGCGCCGAGGCCGTGGCGCGCGCGATCGCCGGGCGCGGCGCCAGGGTGGTGCGGACAGGATCGCGCGGCATGTTCTGGCTCGAGCCGCTGGTCGAGGTCGAAACGCCGCAGGGGAGGATCGCCTACGGCCCGGTGACGCCGGCGGAGGTTCCCGCGCTGCTCGACGGCAAGCTGCAGCATCTTTGCCTCGGCCCGACCGAAGAAATCCCCTACCTGAAGAAGCAGGAACGGCTCACCTTCGCGCGCGTCGGGTTGGTCGATCCGCTGTCAGTCGAGGACTACGCCGCCAATGGCGGCTGGCTCGGCCTGAACAGGGCGCGCGCGATGGAGCCGGCGGCGATCGTGCAGGCGGTGATTGACTCCGGCCTGCGCGGCCGCGGCGGCGCGGGCTTTCCGACCGGCATCAAATGGAAGACGGTGCTCAACGCCGCGGCGGATCAGAAATACATCGTCTGCAACGCCGACGAAGGCGACTCGGGGACGTTCTCCGACCGCATGCTGATGGAAGGCGATCCCTTCGTGCTGATCGAAGGCATGGCGATCGCCGGGCTCGCCGTGGGCGCCACCAAGGGCTACATCTACGTGCGCTCGGAATACCCCTACGCCGAGGCCACGCTGATCCAGGCCATAGGACTTTCAAGAAGGCATCTGGGCCAGTTCGAGCTCGAAGTGCGCCGCGGCGCCGGCGCCTACATATGCGGGGAGGAGACCTCCCTGCTCGAGAGCCTGGAGGGAAAGCGCGGCCAGGTGCGCTTCAAGCCGCCGCTGCCCGCGGTCGCCGGGCTGTTCGGCAAGCCGACGGTGATCAACAACGTGATCTCCCTCGCGAGCGTGCCGCTCATCCTCGACCGAGGCCCCGACTTCTACAAGAACTACGGCATGGGCCGCTCGCGCGGCACCCTGCCCTTCCAGCTCGCCGGCAACATCAAGCGCGGCGGACTGGTCGAGCGCGCGTTCGGCATGACGCTGCGCGAGCTCTTGTACGACTACGGCGGCGGCTCGGCGAGCGGCCGGCCGATCCGCGCGGTGCAGGTCGGCGGCCCGCTCGGCGCCTATCTGCCGGAATCGCAGTTCGACACGCCGCTCGACTACGAGGCGTTCGCCGCCATCGGCGCGATGCTCGGCCACGGCGGCATCGTGGCGTTCGACGACACGGTCGACATGGCGAAGATGGCGCGCTACGCGATGGAGTTCTGCGCCATCGAGTCCTGCGGCAAGTGCACGCCCTGCCGCATCGGCTCCACGCGCGGGGTCGAAGTCGTGGACAAGATCATCAGAAATGAAGAAAGAGAAAAGAACATCACGCTGCTGCGCGATCTCAGCGACACGATGCTGCACGGCTCGCTGTGCGCGCTCGGCGGCCTCACGCCCTACCCGGTGCTTTCCGCGCTGAACCACTTCGAGGAGGACTTCCATGCTGTCTAAATTCGACACCGACCTCGGCACCCCGAAGCGGAAGGACGGGAAGACCGTCACCCTGGAGGTCGACGGCGTGCAGGTGAGCGTTCCGCAGGGCACCTCGGTCATGCAGGCGGCGATCAATGCGGGCATGAAGGTGCCGAAGCTCTGCGCGACCGACTCCGTGGAGCCCTTCGGCTCGTGCCGGCTGTGCCTGGTCGAGATCGAGGGACGCAAGGGCTATCCGGCGTCCTGCACGACGCAGGTCGAAGCCGGCATGAAGGTCCGCACGCAGTCGGACAAGCTCTCGCAGCTGCGCCGCGGCGTGATGGAGCTCTACATCTCCGACCACCCGCTCGACTGCCTCACCTGCCCTGCCAACGGCAACTGCGAGCTGCAGGACATGGCCGGCGTCGTCGGCCTGCGCGAGGTGCGCTACGGCTACGAGGGCGAGAACCACATCCACGACCAGAAGAAGGACGAATCGAATCCGTATTTCACCTACGACCCGTCGAAGTGCATCGTGTGCAGCCGCTGCGTGCGCGCCTGCGAGGAAACGCAGGGCACGTTCGCGCTAACCATCGAGGGCCGCGGCTTCGAGTCGCGCGTCGCCGCCGGAATGAGCGAGAGCTTCCTCGGATCGGAGTGCGTGTCCTGCGGCGCCTGCGTGCAGGCCTGTCCGACCGCCACGCTGCAGGAAAAAACCGTCATCCAGTGGGGCCAACCCGAGCACAGCGTCATCACCACCTGCGCCTACTGCGGCGTCGGCTGCTCGTTCCGCGCCGAAATGCAGGGCGAGCGCGTGGTCCGCATGGTCCCTTTCAAGGACGGCAAGGCGAATCACGGGCATTCCTGCGTGAAGGGCCGCTTCGCCTGGGGCTACGCAACCCACAGGGACCGGATCGCCAAGCCGATGATCCGCAGGAAGATCACCGACCCGTGGCAGGAAGTGTCCTGGGACGAGGCGATCAACCATGCGGCCTCGGAGTTCAAGCGCATCCAGGCGAAGTACGGCCGCGACTCGATTGGCGGCATCACCTCGTCGCGCTGCACCAACGAGGAGACCTACCTGGTGCAGAAGCTGGTGCGCGCCGCGCTCGGCAACAACAACACCGACACCTGCGCGCGCGTGTGCCACTCGCCGACCGGCTACGGCCTGGGCCAGACGCTCGGCACCTCCGCCGGCACGCAGGAGTTCGACTCGGTCGACCGGGCCGACGTCATCATGATCATCGGCGCCAACCCGACCGACGGCCACCCGGTCTTCGCCTCGCACATGAAGCGGCGGCTGCGCGCCGGCGCGCGGCTGATCGTGGTCGATCCGCGCAAGATCGACATCGTCGAGACGCCGCACGTCAGGGCCGACTACCACCTCAAGCTCCTGCCCGGTACCAACGTCGCGGTGATCAACGCGCTCGCGCACGTCATCGTCGCCGAAGGGCTGGAGAAGCAGGACTACATCGCCGAGCGCTGCGACGCGAAGGAATACGCCAAGTGGCGCGCCTTCATCCTCGATCCCAAGAACTCGCCCGAGGCGATGGAGCCGGTCACCGGCGTGCCCGCGGCGGATCTGCGCGGCGCGGCGCGGCTGTATGCGACCGGCGGCAACGCCGCCATCTACTACGGCCTGGGCGTCACCGAGCACAGCCAGGGCTCGACCATGGTGATGGGCATCGCCAACATCGCGATGCTCACCGGCAACATCGGCCGCGAAGGTGTCGGCGTCAATCCGCTGCGCGGGCAGAACAACGTGCAGGGCTCGTGCGACATGGGCTCGTTCCCGCACGAATACCCGGGCTATCGCCACGTCTCGGATCAGAAAACGAGAGAAATCTACGAGAAGGAATGGGGTGTCGAGCTCCAGCCCGAGCCCGGGCTGCGTATCCCGAACATGTTCGAGTCGGCGATCGAAGGCAGCTTCAAGGGCCTGTACGTGCAGGGCGAGGACATCGTGCAGTCCGACCCGAACACCCAGCACGTCGCGCACGCGCTCGAGTCGCTCGAGTGCCTGGTGGTGCAGGACATCTTCCTAAACGAGACCGCGAAGTACGCGCATATCATCCTGCCCGGCTCCTCGTTCCTGGAGAAGGACGGCACCTTCACCAACGCCGAGCGCCGCATCTCGCGCGTGAGGAAGGCGATGCGCCCGCTCGCCGGCCTGGCCGACTGGGAAGTGACGATGAAGCTGTCGAACGCGCTCGGCTACCCGATGAGCTACCGGCACCCCTCCGAGATCATGGACGAGATCGCGCGCACCACGCCGACCTTCGCCGGCGTCTCCTTCGAGAAGATCGACCGGCTCGGCAGTCTTCAGTGGCCTTGCAACGAGGCCGTGCCCGAAGGCACGCCCACCATGCACATCGGCAAGTTCGTGCGCGCCGGCGGCGGCAAGTTCATGCTGACCGAGTACGTGCCGACGGAAGAGAAGGTCAACGCGCGCTACCCGCTGATCCTCACCACGGGCCGCATCCTGTCGCAGTACAACGTCGGCGCGCAGACGCGGCGCACCGCGAACGTGGCGTGGCACAGCGAGGACCGCTGCGAGATCCATCCGCACGACGCCGAGGAGCGCGGCATCAGGGAAGGCGACTGGTGCGGCATCGTCAGCCGCTCCGGAGAGACCGTGCTGCGCGCGACCATCACCGATCGCGTCCAACCCGGGGTGATCTACACCACCTTCCACTTCCCGGAGTCCGGCGCCAACGTCATCACCACCGACAACTCCGACTGGGCGACCAACTGCCCCGAGTACAAGGTGACCGCGGTGCAGGTGACGCGCGTCTCGCAGCCCTCCGAGTGGCAGAGGAACTACCGCCGCTTCTCGGACGCTCAGGTTTCTCTTCTGGAAAAAAGAATTACTTCTAAAGTCTGATGCCGGAAGCCCTCTACTACCGCGGGCAGCGCTGGCGCGAAGGCACCACCTCGGAGGTCGACGAGACCGTCGCCGAGGAAGTGCCGGTCGCGCTCGTCTACAACGGCATCTCGCACGTCGTGATGCTGGCGAGCCCGATGGACCTGGAGGAGTTCGGCGTCGGCTTCTCGCTCTCCGAGGGGATCGTGCAGTCGGCGCGCGAGGTGCGCGAGGTCGAGCTACAGGCTTCCGGCAGCGGCATCGAGGTGCAGATGACCATAGCGCCCGAGCGCTTCATGGGGCTGAAGGCGCGCCGGCGCAACCTCGCCGGCCGCACCGGCTGCGGCCTGTGCGGAACGGAGAGCCTCGAGCAGGTGCTGCGTCCGCTGCCGAACATCGCGGCGTCGGGCGCCATCGGACATGCGGCGATCCACACTGCGTTCGACGCGCTGCGCCAGAGGCAGCGCCTGTATGCGCTTACGGGCGCCGTGCATGCCTCCGCCTGGGCTCGCCCGGACGGCACGCTCGTGGAGGTACGCGAGGACCTCGGCCGCCACAACGCGCTCGACAAGCTGATCGGCGCGATGGCGCGTCAACAGCTCCGGTTTACCGACGGCTTCGCGATCATCACCAGCCGCGCGAGCAGCGAGATGGTGCAGAAGGCGGCGACCGTCGGCATCCCCTTGCTCGCCGCGATCTCGGCGCCCACCGGCCTCGCCATCCGCCTCGCGCAGGACTGCGGCCTGACGCTGATCGGCTTCGCCCGCGGCACGAGCCATACCCTGTATTCCGGGGCGCTCGCGTGAGCTCCGAACACCTCGTCAAGATGGCCAACGACATCGAGGCCTTCTTCCGTTCCGACCCTGATCGCGAAGCCGCCATCGCCGGCATCGAGAACCATATCCGGCGCTTCTGGGAGCCGCGCATGCGCAAGCAGATCGTCGCCCACCTGCAGGCCGGCGGCGCCGGCATGGGCGAGCTGGTCAAGCTCGCCATACAAAAGATCGCTGGCTAGCGCTTTCCGAACCTGCGCGCCGCCATGGCCGGAAATTCTAGCTGCGTGGCGCCTCCCTGGAGCGCACCACGAGCTCGCGCAAACCCGTCGCGGGATCGGGTTCGCGCAGGAAGGACCAGTCGGGCAGGAGGAGCACGAGAACCTCCGCCGTAGTGCGGACGATGCAGCCGGGCGCGACATGGCCGCCGCTGACGCCGCCCTTCGCATCCGAGACCGACATGTGCAGATGCGAGCCGTTGGCCGCCAGCGTGCCGGCGAGTGTCAGGATCTCCAGGTCGCCGGACAGCGCTTCGACGTCGCTCGCGCCCGCCAAGCGCAGCCGCGCCGCGCTCAGGCTGCCGATCCCCGATGCAACGAAGGCGGCCGGCGCGGACCGGTTGCTCACCTCGGCCTCTAGCGTCTTACGAAGATCGACGCCCGGGATGAGCCGGAGCGGCAGGACCTCGATGCGGCTCAAGCGGCCGCCCTCGCTCGAACGTCCAGCGCGCGGATCGCGTCGTAGTCGGTGTCGGTCACTGCAGCGAGCCGCCGCAGGCCGGCCGCAGCCAGGATTTCCGCGCCTTCGTCCGTCTCGTGCATCGTGACGAGAGCGTCCGAAATCGCAGCGCGCAGTCCGGCGGGCAGGCTCGTGCGCGCCACCCACGGCGGCGCCGGGCTGGGACCCAGGCTCGCGACCGCGCGCAGTCTGCTCGCGAGACCCGGGCTCACCCTGAGCTCGGTTTCGAGGACCGTGCTGTCGATGGCGGCCGCGTCCGCGCTGCCATCGAGGACGCGCGCCAGCGCGTGCTGATGAGACCCGGCCGGCTCGAGCCTGGACGGGACACTGCCCAGCGCGGCGAGCAAGGCGTTGTAGCCGGAATGCGAGTTCGGCTCATTGAAGACCCAGCGCGCGGCGCGCAGGTCGTCGAAGCGCCGCGCCGGAAAATCGGCGCGCACCACGACGTCCGAAAAATACGCCGCCCGGCCGGCGTAGCGCCGGTGCGCCGGCACCGCGGCCGCGAGCGGCTCGAGCGCGACGCCCGCATCGCGCCGCCGCGCGTAAGGCAGCCCGCAGATCCAGCACAGGTCGATCTCGCCGCGATACAGCGCCTGCTCGCGCTCCTGCCACGGCACGTCCTCGACGAACTCGACCGCGGCACCGAGCCGCCCGCCCAGCCATGCGGCCAGCGCGCGCGCGAACGGCATGGCGTTCTCGGCCATGCAGGAAGCGACGCGAAGCGCGACGCTCATGCGGCGAAGTCTCCGTACATCCGCGCCGCCCACTTCAGGTCGGCGTCCCACAGCTCGGCGCGGCGGAAATTGTCGTCGTGCTGGGCCTGCTCGACTATCCCGTCGGGCCGGACCCTGTACTCGAACTGGACCGAGATCGCT
>Ga0335085_10013753_pt1 | contig 11847 bp, 11 predicted proteins | sample Lox_Sample_45_FD_206712 | JGI IMG/M metagenome (GOLD analysis project Ga0335085, IMG submission 206712) | Soil microbial communities from Loxahatchee National Wildlife Refuge, Florida, United States - Lox_Sample_4.5 | ecosystem: Environmental > Terrestrial > Soil > Wetlands | place: USA...
GAAAACGCCAGCCTCGCAGTCGACCCGGGCGCCCGGCGGCTGGTCGGCGTCATGGCGAAATTCCCGATGCTCGAGGCCGCGGAGGAACGCGACCTGGCGCGGCGCTGGCGCGAGCAGCGCGACCGGACGGCGCTCGACCGGATCATCACCAGCCATTTGCGTCAAGTCGCGAAGATCGCCCGGAGCTTCGCCGGATACGGCCTGCCGCTCGCCGACCTGATTTCCGTCGGCACGATCGGCCTGATACGGGCGGCGGACGGCTACGATCCAGACCTCGGGTTTCGCTTCTCCACCTATGCCGCGTGGTGGGTCCGGGCGGAAATGCGGGAGTTCGTGTTCGACAACTGGTCGCTGGTCCGCATCGCGCACAACAGCGCCAACAAGCGGCTGTTCTTCAAGCTGCGGCGTCTCAAATCCGAGCTCAAGATCATCGACGACGGCGATCTTCCGCCCGCCGCCGTGGCGCAGATCGCGGCGCGGCTGAACGTGCCCGCGGCCGCGGTCGAGGAGATGAACCGCCGGCTTTCCGGCGGCGAAGTCTCGCTCAACGTCGCCCATGGCGACGACGGCGAGGAATGGCAGGACGCCATCGCCGACGGCGGCGAGGGCGCGGAAGCGACGTTGGGCGAGCACGAGGAACTCGCGAGATGGCGCCATGGCCTCGACCAGGCGCTGACCGCGCTGAGCGCACGCGAGCGGGCGATCGTGGTCGAGCGCCATATCAGCGACGCGCCCAACACGCTCGATTCGCTGTCGGTCCGGTTCGGCATCTCGCGCGAGCGGGTGCGCCAGATCGAGGCGCGCGCGCTGGAGAAGCTCAAAGCCTCCGTCGCTCGCGGCACGGCGCGGGCGGCTTAGCCGCGCGCCGTCGCCGGGGGAAAAGCGCATCATGCCGAAAGCATCGCTGCTGGCCGCCGCCTGCGCCTCGGCGGTCGTTGCGGCCTGCGTCGGGGGCGAGCGCGCGGGCGGCGATCCCGGGAAAGGCCACGATCTCGCCGAGCGTTGGTGCAGCGAGTGCCATCGCGTTTCGCCGAGCGATCCGAGCGGCGCGCGGGCGGGCCATATCCTGCCGCCTCCCGTCGAAGCGCCGGATTTCGCCGCCGTCGCCAACCGCCCCTATGCCGACCGCGCCTATCTCGAGCGGTTCACCGGCGAGCTGCATCTGCCGATGCCGATCTACCGCCTCGGCGAGAGCGAGCGTCAGGACATCGTCGCCCACATCCTGACGCTCAAGTCAATTCCGCCGCGATGAGAACGAAACGCCGGTCATGCCGCCATCGACGAGGATGTCCGTCCCGTTGATGAAGGACGCCTCCGGCGTCGCGAGGAACACGGCGACGTTGGCGATCTCCTCGGGCAGGCCATAGCGCCCCATCGGGATCTTCGCGACCATGCCGGCGCCCATCGCCTGCTCGTCGTCGTTGCCCGACCAGAAGCGCTCGGTCGCGGGCGAGCGGATGAGGCCGGGGCTGATGCTGACGGCGCGGATCTTGTGCTCCGCGCCTTCGGCCGCGAGCATGCGCGTGAAGCCCATGACGCCGGCCTTGCAGGCGCCGTGCGCGGCGGTGCGCAGCGGCATCATCTCGCGATGCCCGCTCATCGAAGCGGTACTGATGATCAATCCGCCGCCGCGCTGCACCATGTAGGGCCACACCGCGAAGCTCGATGTGTAGAGGATAGTGAGCTCGTAGCGGATGGTGAGGTCCCACTGCTCCATGGTGGATTGCGCGAACGGGCCGCGTGCCCGCAGCGAGCCCGCATTGTTGTAGAGCACGTCGATCCCGCCCCAGGCCTCGTGCGCGGCCTTGGCCCAGCGCTTGGCAGCCTCGAGGTCGCTCGCATCGAGCGGATGCAGCGAGCGCATCTCGCCGCCCGCGCTCCGCACGAGCGTCACGGTCTCTTCCGCCTCCGCGACCTTCACGTCGCAGCCGAGCACGCGTGCGCCCTCGCGCGCGAAGGCCAGCGCGGCGGCGCGGCCCTGCCCGCCGGCGGTTCCGGAAATCAGCACGACCTTCCCATCGAGGCGTCCCATGGCGTTCTCCCTGGCGGTTCTCGAAAGCTTCCGTCTTTGGACTTGCCGGCGCAAGCCGGCGCTTTGGCCGGCCCATTGCAACGGCCGCGGTTTGGCCGCATCATTTCTCCGCCATTCTACGAGGAGCGTCCGATGCACGACATCGTCATCCGCGGCGGCACCGTGATCGATGGAACCGGGACGCCGGCCTTCGCTGGCGATGTCGCAATCGACGGGCAGACGATCGCCGCGGTCGGCGGCAAGCTCGGCCCGGCGCGGCGCGAGCTCGATGCGCGCGGCCTCCTCGTGACGCCCGGCTGGGTCGACGTGCACACGCATTACGACGGCCAGGCGACCTGGGACCCGCTGCTCGCGCCCTCGTGCTGGCACGGCGTGACCACGGTGATGTTCGGCAATTGCGGCGTCGGATTCGCGCCGGTGCGGCCCGAGCATCGCGGCGCGCTGATGGACCTGATGGAGGGGGTCGAGGAAATCCCCGGCATCGTCCTCGCCGAAGGCTTGCGCTGGGACTGGGAGAGCTTCCCCGAATTCCTCGATGCGCTCGAGCGCACGCCGCGTGCGATCGACATCGCGGCGCAGATCGCGCATCTGCCGCTCCGCGTCTATGCCATGGGCGACCGCGCGATGCGGCTCGAGAACGCGCGCGCCGACGATATCGACCTGATGCGTCGCCTCACCGCCGAGGCGCTGCGCGCCGGCGCGTTCGGCTTCACGACCTCGCGCACCGATTCGCACAAGACCACCGCCGGCGACCGCGTCGCTTCGCGCTTCGCGCAGGAGGAGGAACTTGTCGGCATCGGCCGCTCGCTGGGCGAGGTGGGGGCGGGCGCGTTCGGCATGAATAGCGACTTCGACGACGAGGCGGCGGAGTTCGCCTGGATGCGCCGGCTCGCCAAGGAGACCGGCCGCCCCGTCTGGTTCCTGTGCACCGACCGCTACGGCGATCCCGAGCGCTGGAAGCGGCTGATTGCCGCGGTGCATGCGGCGCGCGCAGAAGGCGCGCAGCTCACGGCGCAGATCGCCGGCCGGCCGATCGGCGTCATGCTCGGCATCGGCACGGCGCTCAACCCGTTCTCGATCCGGCCGAGCTATCGCCAGCTCGCGGGCCTTACCGCCGAGCAGCAGCTCGAGCGGCTGCGCGATCCGGAGATGCGGCGTCAAATTCTGTCCGAGGCGCCGTCCGAGGCGGAAGTCCGGAAGATGCCGCAGTTCCGCCAGCTCATCACGACGCGGTGGGACCGGATCTTCGTGATGGGCGATCCGCCCGACTACGAGCCCGGCCCCGAGGCGAGCATCGCCACGATCGCGGCGCGCCAGCAAGGCCGAACGCCGGACGAGGTCGCCTACGACTATCTGACCGAGGCGCCGCACCGGTTCCTGTTCTTCCCGGTGACCAACTACACAACCGGGGATCACGGGCCGATCCACGACATGCTGAAGGACGATGCCACGCTGCTCGGACTCAGCGATGGCGGCGCACATTGCGGCTCGATCGTGGATTCCGGCGTGCCGACTTACATGCTGCAGCATTGGGGGCGGGACCGCAGCCGCGGACCGCGCCTGCCGCTCGAGCATCTGGTGAAGCGCCAGACCAGCGAGACCGCGGATTTCTTCGGCTTCTCCGACCGCGGACGGCTCGTGCCGGGCTTGCGCGCCGACGTCAACCTGATCGATTTCGATCGGCTGCGGCTGCATCCGCCGGAGATCGTCGGGGACCTTCCGGCCGGCGGCCGCCGGCTGGTGCAGCGCGTCGATGGCTACGTCGCGACGCTGGTGGCGGGGGTGCCTGTCTTCGAACAGGGCCACCATACCGGCGCGCTTCCCGGGCGGCTCGTGCGGGCGACCCAATACGCGTGACGGGGCACGGCAGCGCGGCAATAAAAATTGTTTGACGGTTCAAGTGCCTTGACCTAGCTTTGCTGCATTGCAGCAAGGAACGGCAGGCGCGCCATGAAACCTGGCGACCGAGTTGTCTATGTGGGGCCCGACCTGATCTTCCGCGACCTGACCGGGGTCCTGGTGGAGACGGAGGATCGAACGACGCACAAGGTGCAGTGGCATTTCCAGCCGGAAAGCGCGGCCATCCGACCGTTGCCCTGCCAGGCCGAGCACCTCCGCGTGATCCGACAATCGGCGTAGTCCTGCTGCAAGCGAACGGCGAGAGCAGCTTGGGTCGTTGACCGGGCGCGTGGCTGGAATACGATGCCCTCCAGTCCACGAGGAGGCCCGCGTGAGCGCGAAGCAGCGTATCAGCTATGTCGATCCGGCGACGATCACGGACCCGGCGATGCTGTCGGAACTCGAGCGTTGCCGCCGCGTCGGCACGCCGCGGCCCGAGAGCCAGGCGATCCGGGCGCATGTCCCCGCCGCCTTCTGGTCGTTCGCCCAGGCATGGCAGGGCGTGTTCCACAACGGCGTGATGGATCACGCGATCAAGGAACTGTGCCGCGTGTACGTTTCGCGCTCGGTCAAGTGCGAGTATTGCGGCAACCAGCGCTCGGTGAAATCGGCGCAGCAGGGGCTGGTCGAGGAGGATTACCGCGACCTCCTCAACTTCGAGGCCTCGACCCGGTACGATGCGCGGCAGAAGGCCGCACTCGCCTATGCCGAGGCGATCATCTGGGACCTCGAGGCCGGCGATGCGCTGTGGGCGCGGCTCAACAGCCATTTCACCGAACCGCAGATCGTCGAGCTCGGCTACTTCGTCGCCATAACCATGGGCCAGCAGCGCTGGCTGCGCACACTCAACATCGAGCACCACCAGGTGCTGCCCGGCACCGATGCGTCGATGGCGCCGGGCTTCGAGACGGCCCAGGCGCTCGCCGAGAGCAAGGCCGATCCCGACTATTGGGCGCGCCGGCCGGCAAAGCGGAGCAAGACAGCGGCGGAATAGCGCTGCGCTAGCCGAGCGCTCCGGTCTCGGGCGAGCGGCTTCGGACCCCGACAGCGGCGGGTCGCCGCCGCTTCTGGTTCTGCACCATCGTCCAGACCATCTCGACCTCATCGGTCTCGACGAAGCAGTCCTCGCGCAATGCGAGGATCGCATCCCGCTTGGCGCAATAACCCTCGACCGTCATGTCGCGCATCAGCGCAACGAGCTGCTCGTCGGCGGGGTCGTCGAGGCACCATCCCGACTGATATTGCGATAGGAACTCGCCGATCGCCGTGCGCGCCAGCCCGATCACCGGCTTGCCAAAATATCCCGCCTCATAAATGCCGTTGGTGAGCAGCCATTTCGAGTTCGCGGCGAGCTCGTTGCAGTCGGCCGACCAGACGATGTCGACGGCGTTGTAGATCTCCGCCAGGTCCTCGGGATTCCGAAACGGCCCGCCGTAGACGACGTTGCTCATCTGCTCGATGTCGCGAAGGAAATTTTCCATGTCGAAGTTGTCGTAGGGCATGCCGCGGATGAACAGCGATACGCGGTCCGGCAGGGCTGCGGCGACGCGCCGCAGAATGTGCCAGCTGCGCTCGTCATCGAGATAGCCGAACCAGCCGATCCGCCAGCGCCGACGCTCGCCGGTCTCGATCGGCGCAGGCGCGCTCGAACGGATGTTCTGCGGCAGAAGCGCGTAACGCGGCACCTTGTTCTCGAACAGGAACCACTTGGCGCTCGCCGCGATGAGCTGCTCGTAATAGGCAGTGACGAAATGCGGCGAACTCACGACCAGGAGGCAGGTCCGCGCCAGCGCCCAGCGCTCGAGGCGGCGCAGGAACCGCGACTGGAGCCCGCCGCCGGTGCAGGATGTATTGATGTCGAGAACCTCGTAGACGAGCGGCGCGGACGAGCCGGTAATCCGCCGCACGAGCAACGCCAGGAACGCATTGTCGACATTCCGGGCGATGAACAGGTCCACGTCCCCGAGGCGCTTGCGCAGCGAGAACAGGCGCAGCGCTGCCACCATGAGCGGCACGATCCGGCGCAGCCGCGAGCGGGCGATGACCCTGCCGAGGTTGATGGTGCCGTCCGGCTGCTCCAACGCGCCGCCGCGCCGGGCGAACGCCGTCGCGACCACGTCGAACCCGGCATGGCGCCACTGCGCCACCCGGCGGCGAACCGCCGGATCGTCGAGATCGGGGCCGAAATACGCCACCCGCACGGGGGCGCGACCCGGGAGGTTGGGATCCCGCCACGTTGTCTCGTCCTTCGCGCTTGCCGGTGCCGCCGTCACGTCAGGCCTTCGGACAACCTCACGTCCCGGTGCTAACGGAGCATTCCGCCAAAGGTTGCCACACCTCGGCCCAGCACACCCTTTGGATCAGGCGCAGCGGTCCAAAGCCGCTTCCACCGCGCCGACAAAGTTCGGCGTGTCGGCCGACGCAAGGAAGCGGCGCGCGCCCAGCACCAGCCGGGCCCATTCCGCCTCGTCGCGGTCGAGCAGGGCAAGAAAATGCGCAAGCCCCGCGGCATTGTCGCGCTCGAACACATAGCCGTTGACGCCGCTCCGCACCAACAGGTCGCGGGCGCCCCAATCGTCCGCCAGCAGCACCGGCACGCCCATTGCGAGGGCCTGGTTCACGAGGAGACCGTGATGCTCCTCGATCTTCGGCAGAACGAGCGCCAGCGTGGACCCGAGAAGCCCCGCCATTGCCGCCTCGTCAAGCTGGGCACGGAAACGCACGTGATCGAGCCGCAGCGCCGCCACCTTGGCGCGCACCGAGGGCTCGAGAGCCGCCGGCCCGACCAGGTGCAGCGCACGAACCGGATGTCGACGCTGCTGCGCGGCGAGGGAGGCGGCATACGCCTCCAGAACGAGCGTGAGGCCGCCGTCTCCAAAACTGTCGGTGGCGACCGTGATGTGGCGTTCGGGGTGTGGAACGCCATAAGGTGCTGGCTCCACCCCGGCGAGGCGCCGGACGCGCTCGACCGATACGGTCTCGCTGCCGAGAAAAATCCGCTCATCGGAGAAACCGAGAAAACGCAGATGGGCGTGCGTCTGCGGTCCCGCCGCGAGGGCCGCGTTGCAGGGCAGGTAGAGCAGGCTCTTCCACAACGCGGTGCTGAGGCGGCGACGCTGGGAATGGACGTTTGCGTGCTGCATCACGACGACGCGGCGACGGAGCAGGCGCAACGCCATCGCCGACAGGAAGATCGCGGGGCAATCATAATCGCCGAGAAACACATGGCTCGCGCCGATGCGCTGGCAGCTTTCGACGATCCGTCGCGCACCGCGGAGCGCGCCGATGTCCCCGGGCGCCTCGCCCGGAAACAGCGTGACCTTTTTGAGGCCGAGCCCGCGGCCGTGCGAGGGGATGTCGGTCGTGCCATCAGCCCCGACGAGCTCGATACCGTAGACCTCGAAACGGTCAGCGAGCCGCCTCGCGCATGCGGTGCAGCGCGCGATGTGACGCGAGGAAAATCGCGCCCAGACGAATGCGACCGCGCGCGGCCGTTCGATTCCCTCGATATAGGTTGCCGGTCGCGGTGAGGCTTCGACGCAGAGATCGGCGCCCGGCCAAATCCCCTCAACGCCGCGTTCGGCCGGGGCATCGATGTTCAAGTCGTCGAGCCTGCTCACGGTGCGGTTTCAAAGATTGCGACCCCTACACGCGCTCGTAAACGGCCGCTCGAAAGCGCTGGTTCCGGTCGTAAACGTACACGTCAATAGGCGTTGGGGTGGACGAAACCCACGGCCAGAGTGCGCAGTAAAATCCACAGATCGAGCCAGATCGACCAGTTCTCGATGTAGAACAGGTCGTGCGTAACCCGGTCGTGCATCGCTTCGACCGATGGCGTCTCGCCGCGCAGCCCGTGGATCTGCGCCCAGCCGGTGATTCCGGGCTTGACGCGGTGTCGGTGGAAGTAGCGGTCGATGCAGGTCGCGTAGTATTCGTTGTGCGCCACCGCGTGCGGTCGCGGACCCACCAGCGACATGTCGCCCTTCAGCACATTGAAGAGCTGCGGCAGCTCGTCGAGGCTGCTGCGGCGCAGCCAGCGGCCGATCCGCGTGACACGCGGGTCGCACTTCTGCGCCTGGCGGACAGCCGCGTCGTCGGCAGCCGCGACATGCATGGTGCGGAACTTGTAGATCAGGACCGGATGGTTGTTGAAGCCGAACCGGAGCTGGCGAAACAGCACCGGCCCCTTGCTGTCGAGCTTGATGAGAAGCGCGACGATCGCCATGAGCGGCAGGAAGAGCAGCAGCAGCAGCGCGCCTAGGACGGTGTCCTCGAGCCGCTTCAGAATCGCGTCCCAGCCCGAGAGCGGCCGCTCCGACACGTTGATCATCACCGAGCCGCGCAGCACCGCGAGCTTGCGCGGGGCGAGCGCGAGATCGAAAAGATCGGGACAGAGGCTGACATTGATCGGCAGCTCGCCGAGCTTTTCGAGGACGTCGTTGAATTCCTTGTCGCGCTTCTCCGGCAACTGAACGATGATCTCGTCGATGCGCGCGCGCCGCGCAAGCCGCAGCAAAGCGTCGATCGGCGCCGGCGTGCCTTCGGGCGCTGCTGCCGCAAGCCGCGGCGCGAACACGCCGACGACGCGCACATCGAGATCGCCGAGTCCCGCGAAGCGGCCGAAGACCTGGTTCGCGAACGCCTCGGAGCCGACGACGGCGATGTCGACGGTGAGCGTTCCGGCCCGGCGGCGCGCCTCGAGATAGGCGCACAGCGCGCAGCGTGCGGCGAGCGAGGCGCTAATGCCGAGCACGAACCACAGGCCGATCCACAGACGCGGGAATTGATCGCTCACCTTGTCGAAGAAGGCGACGGCGATCAGCAGCGCGAACGCCATTGCCCAGCCCGCCGTCACCCGGCTGCACTGCACATGAAGGCTGCACAGCTCGCGATGATCGTACGCCTGGATCAGCGCCATGGAGTTGGCGATGATCACCATGCCGAACGGCACGACGACCAGGTGGCTCATGTCGATGTCGAGCGAGCCGAACCGCAGCAGATAGGCGAGCAGCGCGCTCAGCGGCATCAGCGCGATGTCGACCGCGCGCAGCAATCCGGCGGCCACGACCAGCACGTCGTGCCGTACCAGCTGCGGAACCTGTGGGTAGGGTTTCCGCCCGACAAGGAATCTCGGTAGCGAAGCGAAGGAATGCGCCATGTGAATCGATGTATGCCCGACATGTCCGCCGCGCCGGCTTCGGCCGAAGGTGCGAGGCTGTGTCGAGCCCGGGCGGGCGATGAACCGCGCGGGATTGCGCGGGGCGCGTCGCTCAACCGGACCGTCTGAAATGTGCTGGTGGGGAGAGAACCGAGGCTCCGTAAGAACACTGACGCGCGACGGAGGTTCCGCGCGGCATCCCCCAAATGATGACGAAGGCGCGAGGGGTTAGGCGCCTTAGGCGTCGCCCGTATCGGCCGTGAGTCCGGCCGCCTTGATGCCGGCGACGGCGCAGGCTTCGTCGTTCTCCGAGGTGTCGCCGCTGATGCCCACAGAGCCGATGATCGTGCCGTCCCGGTCGCGGATCAGCACGCCGCCCGGTGCCGGAACGACGCGCCCGCCCGAGGCTGCCATGAGCGCGGCGAGAAACACCGGACCGGTCTGAACCCGGCGCGCGAACTCGCGCCCGCCAAAGCCCATGCCGAGCACGCCCCAGGCCTTTCCCTCGGCGATCTGCGGCCGCAGGATGCTCGCGTGATCCTCGCGCTTGAAGGCGACGAGATGGCCGCCGGCATCGAGCACGGCGACGGCGAGCGGCTTGAACTTCTGCGCGCGGCCGTGCGCCAGCGCCGTGTCGACGATGAGGGCCGCCTGCGCGAGGGTCAGTGCCGGCATCGATCTCTCCCCGAAGTGGACGGGCGACGGGCTGCCACCCCGCGGCTATCATAGGCGCGCCGTCCGACCGTGCCAGGGGAAACCGCCGATGTCGAAGCTTCGCCTTACGCTCGCCTGCTGGGACTACGACCGTGCCCGCCCGCTCGCGGACGGCAGTGTCGAGGCCGAGGGCATCGATCTCAACGTGCTCGAACTTCCGGTCGAGGAAACCTTCTTTCGCATGCTCCGGAACCGCGAGTTCGACGCTGCCGAAATGTCGCTCTCGTCCTATACCGTGTCGCTGATGCGCGACAATCCGCCGTTCATCGCGATCCCGGTGTTCCCCTCGCGGCTCTTCCGCCACAACGGCATCTTCATCTCGACCAGGAGCGGCATTGGCGAGCCCAAGGACCTCGTCGGCAAGCGCGTCGGCGTGCCGGAATACCAGCTCACCGCGCCGGTCTGGCAGCGCGGCATCCTGCAGGACGAATACGGCGTCGATCCCGCGAGCGTCGAATATTTCACCGGCGGCGAGGAGGAGCCGGGGCGCGAGGAGAAGGTGCCGCTCGACCTGCCGCCCAAGTTCCGCGTGCGCGCGATCGGCCCGGATCAGACCTTGTCGGCGATGCTGGCGGACGGCGCGCTCGATGCGATCACCGCGCCGCGCAACCCTTCGACCTTCCGCACTCGGCCCGACGCGGTGAAGCGGCTGTTCGAGAACTATGTCGAGGTGGAGCGCGCCTATTTCCGCAAGACCAAGATCTTTCCGATCATGCACACGGTGGTGCTGCGCCGCGACATCTACGCCGCGCACCCCTGGGCCGCGCAGTCGCTCACGAAGGCATTCATCGAGGCAAAGCGGCGAGCACAGGAGAATCTCTACGTCGTCGCCGCGATCAAGACGATGCTCCCCTGGCAGATCGCGCATGTCGAGGAGACGCGGCGCGAGATGGGCGACGATTGGTGGGCCTATGGCTTCGAGGCGAACCGGCACGTGCTCGACACGTTCCTGCGCTACCACCACGAGCAGGGCCTGTCGAAGCGCCGCCTGAAGCCCGAGGATCTGTTCGCGCCCGAGACCTTCGAAGCGTTCAAGATCTGACGATGGCTCCCGCGCCGGCGGTTCCCGCTGCCACGCTGGTGCTGGTGCGCGACGGCGCGGCCGGGCTCGAGGTGCTGATGCTGAAGCGCCACGAGAACGCGGTGTTCTCGGGCGCGCTCGTCTTTCCCGGCGGACGGCTCGACCCGGAGGACGAGGCGGATGCGCTGATCGCGCGCTGCCGGCCGGTGGCGGGCGTCGATCGTGCCGCGATGCGCTATCGCGTCGCCGCCATCCGCGAAAGCTACGAGGAGGTGCATCTCCTGCTGGCACGACGGGCGGGCGAAGATGACCTCCTGTCGGCAGCCGCGCTCGACCGGTCGGAGGTCGAGACGGGCGGGCGGCTTGGGCACGCGCCGCATCTCCGCGATCTTCTCGCCGGCGGCCGCATCGAGCTTGCGACCGACCAGCTCGTTCCGTTCGGGCGCTGGGTGACGCCGGACCGTTCGCCGCGGCGCTTCGACACGATGTTCTTTCTCGCGCGTGCGCCGGTTGGGCAGGTCGTGCGCCCGGACGGGCGCGAGGCCGTGTCTGCCGCGTGGCTGACGCCTGCGAAGTTCCTTGCCGAGGCCGACGCGGCGCGCGAGCGGCTGGTTTTCGCGACCCGCATGAACCTCGTGCGCCTTGCGAGAAGCGGTGACGCGGCCGCGGCGCTGGCCGACGCAGCGGCAACGGCGTCCTTCATCGTGCCGCTGTCGCCCGAGATCTATCGCGGACCGGACGGGCTGCGCATTCGCATCCCGCCGGGGCAGGGCCGCGCGATGGGGTTCGACGATTGCGACATGCCGACGAGCGAGCGCCCGAGCCCCTGATCAGGGGCGCGCACCGAGATCGGCGAAGCTCTTGTCCTCGGCCGCGAGCCGGACGAGCAGGGGGGCAGGGACGAGGCTCGGATCGTCGAATTGTTTCGCCTGCTCGCGGAGGCGATGCGTCACGGCGAGGATCCCATACGTGTCGGCATAGAACATCGGGCCGCCGCGATGCACCGGGAAGCCGTAGCCGTAG
>Ga0335085_10013755_pt1 | contig 11846 bp, 11 predicted proteins | sample Lox_Sample_45_FD_206712 | JGI IMG/M metagenome (GOLD analysis project Ga0335085, IMG submission 206712) | Soil microbial communities from Loxahatchee National Wildlife Refuge, Florida, United States - Lox_Sample_4.5 | ecosystem: Environmental > Terrestrial > Soil > Wetlands | place: USA...
CACCACCATGACGTAGCGCCCGTCCGCGGTGGCGAACTCCCGAGCGAAGCTGCCGTAAAGGCTGTTGCCGATCTGGGTGCGTTCGACCCCGGCCAGCGCCGCCTCGGACAGCCAACCGAGGTTCGCCACCCCGGCAAGGGCCGAATCGGCGAGCGAAAGGTCGATCCGCGCACCTTCGCCGGTCTGCTCACGCCGGCGGAGCGCGGCGAGCACCGCGGTTGCGGCCGCCTGCCCGCACCACAGGTCCCAGGCCGGCAGTACGTGGTTGACCGGCCGGCCGTAGCCTTCCGGTCCGGTGATCATCGGTACGCCGACCTCGGCGTTCACGGTGTAGTCGACGGCCGGTCGCCCGCCCCGGTAGCCCTCGATATGCACGTGGATGAGGTCTCGGCGTACCGCCGACAGCGCCTCCCACGACAGCCAGTCCTGACCGACCTGGTTGTCGATGAAGATGCCGCGGTCAGGCCCGTCGCCGCAGATCATCCGGACGACAAGCTCGCGGCCTTCCTTGCTGCGGACGTCGAGCTCGACCGACCGCTTGTTGCGGTTCAGCGCGCTCCAGTACAGGCTGCGCCCGTTCGGGGCGAGTGGCCATCGGTTGATGTCGACTGCGCCGCCCACGGGGTCGATCCGGACCACATCAGCACCGAGCTGTGCGAGCGACAACCCTGCCGACGGTCCCGCCACGAAGGTCGCCATCTCGACGACGGTCAGTCCCGCGAGTGGCGGTAGATTCTGCATAGGGCCGCCAATGTACATCGAGGCAACGGGCACCCCGGACGCGCGCGAGGAGACGACGAATGGGCCGCCTGGCCGCGACTGACGGGCTCAACGAGACCCAACGAGACATCCTGCGAACGGTCCGCGACTTCGTCGACAACGAGATCCTGCCGAACGCGACTGCGCTCGAGCACGACGACGAGTTTCCGGACGCGATCGTCGCCGGGATGCGCGACATGGGGCTGTTCGGGCTCACCATCGCCGAGGAGTACGGCGGGCTCGGGGAGTCGCTGTTGACCTACGCCCTCGTCGTCGAGGAGATCGCGCGCGGCTGGATGAGCGTGTCCGGCGTGATCAACACGCACTTCATTGTCGCCTACCTTCTGATGCAACACGGTTCGGCCGCACAGAAGACCGCTCTGCTGCCGCGTCTCGCGACCGGTGAGCTGCGTGGCGCGTTCTCGATGTCCGAGCCGAACTGCGGGTCGGACGTGTCGGCGATCACGACGAAGGCGACGAAGACCGACGCCGGCTACACGATCAACGGCCAGAAGATGTGGCTGACCAACGGCGCGCGGGCCGGGGTCGTCGCGACGTTGGTGAAAACCGACGAGGGGGCGGAATCGGTCTACCGCAACATGACGACGTTCCTGCTGGAGAAGGAGCCGGGGTTCGGCGCCGTCGGCAATGGGATCACGATCCCCGGCAAGATCGACAAGATGGGTTACAAAGGCGTCGAGACGACTGAGATGGTCCTGGACGCGACGGTGACCTCCGCCGACTCCGTGCTCGGCGGCGCCGGTCGGGCCGGTCGGGGCTTCTATCAGATGATGGATGGCATCGAGGTCGGTCGGGTCAATGTCGCGGCGCGGGCGTGCGGCATGTCGATCCGAGCGTTCGAGCTCGCGATGACCTACGCCCATCAGCGGCGTACCTTCGGCAAACCGTTGCACGAGCACCAGGCGATCGCGTTCAAGCTGGCCGAGATGGCCACGAAGATTGAGGCGAGTCACGCGCTGATGGTGCGGGCGGCGCGCCTGAAGGACGCCGGCGAGCGCAATGACGTCGAGGCGGGGATCGCGAAGTTGTTCGCCTCCGAGTGCTGTGCTGAGGTGACCCAGGAGTCGTTCCGGATCCACGGCGGATACGGCTATTCGACAGAGTTCGAGATCGAGCGCCTGATGCGGGAGGCACCGTTCCTGCTGATCGGCGAAGGCACCTCGGAGATCCAGAAGACGATCATCAGTCGCGGTCTGCTCCGCGACTACGCGGGAAGGTAGACAGGTGGGACTGCTCGAGGGACAGACGGCTGTGGTGACCGGCGGCGCGCAGGGCCTCGGCGAGGCGATCGCGCTCACCTTCGCCGACGCGGGCGCGAAGGTGGTGATCGGCGATCTCAACGCGGGGCAGGCCGAGGCGAGCGCTGCGGCGTTGCGCGAGAAGGGTCACGAGGCGATCGCGGTCCGCACCGATGTGACCTCGCCCGGCGACGTCGAAGCGCTGGTGGCGGCGGCGGTCGGCACCTTCGGGCGACTGGACACCTTCGTCAACAACGCGGGCATCACCCGCGATGCCACGATCCGCAAGATGACCCTCGAGGACTTCGAGCTCGTCATCGACGTCCATCTCAAGGGCACCTGGCTCGGGATCAAGTACGCGGCGGCCGTGATGCGCGATCAGGGGAGCGGCTCGATCATCAACATGTCATCGATCTCGGGCAAGGTCGGCATGCCGGGTCAGACCAACTACAGCGCGGCGAAGGCCGGCATCGTCGGGATGACCAAGGCCGCCGCCAAGGAGCTTGCTCACCTCGGCGTGCGGGTGAACGCGATCCAGCCCGGTTTGATCCGGACGGCGATGACCGAGGCGATGCGCCCGGAGATCTTCGCGGCCAAGGAAGCCGAGATCCCGATGGGCCGGGCCGGTACGCCGGAGGACGTCGCGAAGGTCGCGCTGTTTCTCGCGAGCGACCTCTCGAGCTACCTCACCGGCATCGTGACCGAGGTCGGCGGGGGGAGGCACATCTGATGGCCGGCTCGGCGGTCGTGATCGGCGTCGGTGGCCTCGGCCTCGCGTGCGCGCGGGCGGTCGGCGCCGGCCGGCCGGTCCATCTCGCGGACCGCTCGCCCGAGCAGGTGGCGGCCGCGGTGACGACCCTCCGCGAAGAGGGGTTCGACGTCACCGGTCACGAGGTCGACGTCACCGACCCCGACGCGCTGGTCCGGCTCGCTGAGGCAGCCGCACCGATTGGCACCGTGGTGCAGACGGCTGGGCTGTCCCCGGTTCAGGCGTCGGCGGAGGCAGTGTTGGCGGTCGACCTGATGGGTGCGGCGTACACGATCGACGTCTTTGCGCCGTACCTCGGCGAGGGCGGTTCGCTCACGATCATCGCGAGCATGGCCGGGCACTTGGTGCCGATGACGCCGGAGGACGAGCGCGTCCTCGCGTCGACACCGACGGCTGACCTGCTTGCCACCCCGGTGGTCACGTCGGTCCAGGACTCGGCGATGGCCTACGTCGTCGCCAAGCACGGCGTGCATGTGCGAGTGCAGGCAGCGGCTGCGGCGTACGGTGCGCGCGGCGCGCGGATCAACTCGGTGAGCCCGGGGATCATGGACACGCCGATGAGTCGCGAGGAGCTCGCGTCGGACTCCGGCGAGGCGATGCGCGGCATGCTCGAGATGTCCCCGGTCGCGCGGATCGGCGAGCCCGAGGACATCGCGGACGCGGTGGCGTTCCTGTCCAGCGACGCGGCGTCGTTCGTGACCGGCACCGATCTGCGCGTCGACGGCGGCGTGACCGCTGTGATCGCCCGCCTCGTCTAGCTTTTTGCTCAGTGAGTCGCGTGGTCACCCCCGACACACAAACGTGACGCGTGAGGCGTTGCGGCGGCGTTATGCGACCTTCGTCGTCACCCCCGACACGTTTGTGTGTCGGGGGTGACGCTGATGGCGCGGAGGGTCTCTGGGCTGACCGGGGCGGTGAGCGCGGCGGAGATCATGTCCACCAGATTTGCGGTCACGATCGGCAGTGGGACGAGCGTGCGGCGCGGGTTGACCGCGTCCTCGAGGACGGCTCGGTCGGCGAAGGCGTGCACTGCTGACTGCAGCATGCCGGTGAGTCGCTCGACGGCGAGCTCGCGGGGCATCGCGCGGGCCATGATCGCGATCAGGCGGCGGGCCGTGTCGGTTTGCACCGGCTGGTCAATTCGGTCTTTGATCTCCTCCAGCCGGGTGTCCGGGCTGGCGAGGACTTCCGCCCAGATCCGCACGTAGTAGCGCTGGCTGCGACCGAGGGCGACGTACTCCGCCAGCGGCCGGATCTGGAGCTCGACCAGGCTGCGCACGTCGTCGAGGCGGCCGGTCTGCACGAGGTCGGCGGCCAACGTTTCGCCGCGCGTCCGAAACCACTCGCGGTGGCGGGCAAGGATCGCCTCAACGAGACCGCCGCGGCCCCCGAAGTGGTACTGCAAGGAGGTTTTGTTTCGCTGCCCGGCCTGGGTGTTGATCTCGTTGAGCGATGGTCCGTCGATGCCGTGCTCGGCGAACAGGCGCTCGGCGACGTCGAGGATGTGCTCGCGGGTGCGCATCCCGCGCACTCCGCCCACCCCGCGCACTCCGCTCACTCCGGGCGCGGCGGATCGCGGCGGATCGCTTCCCAACTCGGCCATCGCTCGGTATTCTAGAAGATGAGTTAAGGTACTCGCCTCAATTCATCGAAGTGCGAGAGCCCGGGCCGCTGCCGGGTCTGTCGTGCGGAGCGGAGCCGACGATGACGCTGACCCCCGAGCGCAGTTCCGGGTTCGTCATGCCCCCTGAGGGCTACCCCGGGCTGCCGATGCCGAACAACATCGACCTGCTCCTCGACCCCGACCGTCGGCCGCGGGTCATCCGCGATCACCGTGGGCGGTTCCCGTTCCCCGTCCCGAACGGCTGGTTCGTCGTCGCGATGAGCGATGAGCTCACTCCTGGCGCGGTCAAGCCGACGTACGCCTTCGGTCGGGAGCTCGTCCTGTTCCGTGCCGACGACGGGACGGCGCACTGCATGGACGCCCACTGCCCGCATCTGGGCGCGCACCTCGGCGTCGGTGGGCAGGTCGAGGGCAACTGCCTGCGCTGCCCGTTCCATGGCTGGGCCTTCGACGGCGACACCGGTCAGTGCACCGACATCCCCTACGACCCGGGTACGCCGATCCCGCGCAAGGCGCGCACGCTCGCCTACCCGACCCTGGAGCGCAATCGGGCGATCTGGGCCTGGTACCACGCGGCCGGTGAGCCGCCGTTCTACGACGTACCCGAGGTGGAGGAGTTCTCCGACCCGGACTGGCACGAGCCGGTGGTGCGGACGTTCGCGATCCGGATCTGCGCGCAGGAGATGGCCGAGAACAACGTCGACCGTGCCCACTTCCGCTACGTCCACGGCACCGAGGCGATCCCGGACGAGGAGTTCATCGTCGACGGGATTTACAAGCGTGCGGTCGGGATGGACGGCGCCTTCGTCCGCGAGGGTTACGCACTCGGCCTCGGCATCCTCCGGATGCGCAACTTCGCCACCTGGATCTCGAGCACGACACCGATCGATGAGGACAACATCGTTGTCCGGTGGATCTTCACCGCGCCGCGCGCGAACGGACCGCACGCAGCGGACGAGGCAGCCGACAACTACTGCAGCGGGGTCAGCCAGGACATTCCGATCTGGGAGAACAAGGTCTATCGCGACCAGCCGCTGCTGCGCGGGATGGAACGCGACGTGATCGCCCACCGCGAGTGGGCGCGGCAGTTCTACACCTATCCCGCGGCGGAGTAGGTGAGGTCGGCAACTCCTAGGTGAAGCGCATCCCGGGGGCGCGACTTCCGAAGATCTCAGTGGCCATCACCGTGCCGAGCGTCGTCGCGTCCCAGCGCTGCTCACCGGAGCTCGCGACCCGCAACTCCCTCCACCCCTGCATGAGGATGATCCGATCGCCGATCGAGCGGATCACGTGACCGGTCACGTGCGCCGCTTCGGAGCTGGCGAGCCAGGCGACGAGCGGTGAGCTGTTCGCCGGGTCCATGGCGCGGAACTCGCCCTCGGGGACCTCGTCCGGCTCGTAGGACTCGCCCATGCCCGGCATGGTCGCCGTGATCCGGGTCAGGCCGGACGGCCCGACGGCGTTGACGGTGACACCGATCTTGTAGAGCTCGAGGGCGAGAGTCTGGGTCAGGCCAACGATTGCGGCCTTCGCGGTCGCGTAGTTGGTCTGGCCGAAGTTGCCGCCGAGGCCGGCGCCGGAGGTGGTGTTGATGATCCGCCCGGCGACGTTGTCCTCGCCGGTCTTGATCCGGTCCCGCCAGTAGACCGCGGCGTGGTGGCACATCGACCACGTGCCCTTGACGTGCACTGCCATCACGGCGTCGAAGTCGGTCTCCGGCATGTTCCAGATCGCGGCGTCCCGCACGATGCCCGCGTTGTTGACGACTATGTCGACCTTGCCGAACGCGTCGATGCCCTGCATCAGAATGGCTTTGGCCTGCGCATGGTCGGACACGTCGTTGTGATTGGCGACGGCGGTGCCGCCCGCCTTCTCGATCAGCGCGACGGTGTCGTCGGCCGCCGTACCGGTTCCTTCTCCGTGAACCGAGCCGCCGAGGTCGTTGACGACGACCTGCGCGCCGTGTTTGGCGAGCTCCATCGCATGACCGCGACCGATCCCGTGGCCGGCTCCGGTGACAACGGCGACCCGACCGGCAAGAAGCGCGCCCACTACCGGGTCGCCGGGAGGTCGAGGCCGAGCAGCCTGATCGCGTTGCCGCGGGCGATCTTGTCCACCTGGTCCTGAGGCAGGTGGCCGAACTGTTCCGCGGCCGCTTCGCGGCTCCGCGGCCAGGTGCCGTCCTGATGCGGATAGTCGGTCTCGAACATTACGTTGTCGATGCCGACCTGATCGATGACCGATACGCCGACCGGATCTTTGAAGAAGCAGCTGAACACCTGGCGGTAGTAGTACGACGAGGGCAGCTCCGGGCACTTGTCCTGCCCGTGCGCCCAGCCGCGGTGGGTGAACCACACGTCGTCGGTGCGTTCGAGGACGTAGGGGATCCAGCCGATCTGGGCCTCGGCGTAGAGCAGCTTGACGCCGGGGAAGCGGTGCAGGACGCCGGAGAAGAGGAAGTCCACCAGGCTGTTCGCCGCGTTGCCGAAGATGATCGTGCCCTGTACCGCGGCGGGGGCGTCCTCCGAGGTCGTCGGCGTCTTCGTCCCGGACCCGATGTGCATGGCCACGACCGTGCCGGTCTCCTCGCACGCGGCAAAGAACGGGTCCCAGTAGCCGGAGTGAATGCTCGCCTCGCCGAGGTACGCCGGGATCTCGCTGAATGCGACCGCACGCACGCCGCGTGCGGCGTTGCGGCGTACCTCCGCGGCGGCGAGCGCGACGTCCCACATCGGCACGATGCACAGCGGGATCAGCCGACCGCCGCTGCCGGCGCACCACTCCTCGACCATCCAGTCGTTGTAGGCCTGTACGCACAGCAAGGACAGGTCCTTGTCCTTGCCCCACATGAACAGCTGGCCGCAGAACCGCGGAATGTTCGGGAAGCACATTTGCGCCTGCACCCCGTTGATCGTCATGTCCTCGAGTCGATCGACCTGCTTGAAGCAGCCGGCGCGGATCTGCTCGTAAGTCACGCCGTTCATGCCGACCTCTTCGGCGGGGACGCCGGCCGCCGCGATGTAACGCTTGAGGCTGATCTGGCGGTCCTCGTAGAACCACCAGGCCACATCCGGGCCGTCGGTGCCGGGCGACTCCTGATACGTCGAGCCGACCAGCTTCACCGGACCCTGCGGCGCGTAGACGATCCGCGGGCCGACGTCCTGGTACTTCGCCGGCAGGCGGCTCGACCACACGTCCGGGGGCTCGACGACGTGCGCGTCGACGTCGACGATCAGTGGGACCTTGGCAAGGGTGTCTGTCGCCTGAGGCGAGGCGAGCTGCGTCATATCGATACTATATACAAAACGCGCCCGGCCCCTGCCTGGGATCCAACGGCGCCCGCGCACAACGGCGTGACGCCGTTTCGCCCTGGCCTATACGGCGTGACGCAGTTTCGCTCTGGCCTATACGGCGTGACGCCGTTGTGGAAGGTCAGTCCGCGAAGAGATCGCTCGCGGCGAGCAGGTCGCTCACGTGCTCACCCTGGCGTTGCAACAACCGCAGCCATTCCGCCGCGGCTTTGTCGGCGTCGCGGGCGACGATCGCCTTGACCGCGCGAGCAACTCCTCGTTTCTGGTCCGCGATCGCGCCCGGTACGACGTCGAAGAAGTTGCCCGGCACGACCGGCCGCATGACCCTGCTCACCGCGACCAGCCGCGAGGACGCCGCCGCGGCGAACATTCCCCGGATGAGCTGCTCGTTGATGTAGAAGATCTCGTCCGGGTCGGTCGCTGCCGCGAGCGCCTTCTGGTGGTCGGCCAGCCCGGCCAGTTCCTCCTCGCTCGCCCGCTCGGTCGCCCGGCGCGCGGCGAGCCCGTAGAGCAGGCCGAGCAGGTGGTAGTGATCGGCGACGCCGGCGCGGTCGAACCCGTTGACGTACGCGCCGCGGTGCGGCTCGCTGGTGACCCAGCCCTCCCGGTCGAGTGCGATAATCGCCTCGCGCACGGGGATCCGGCTGACGCCGAGGGTGGCGGCAAGCTCATCCTGGCGGATCCGGTCGCCGTGGCGGAGATGACCGTGGAAGATCAGGCTGCGGATGTACGCCGCGACCTGCTCGCCGCTGCTCCGCCGGCTGAAGGTTGATCCGACCACCGCGCGGGGTACGCCGGGCGCGCGTGGGCTCTCGGTCACCGGCGAAGTGTAGCGGCTTGTTTGATCCAATTCAGTTTTATCCGATCCGCCCCCCACGAACCGTTACTTCGAACGAGCGGGGCGGAAAAGAAAGGTGGAGCGCGTCGTGACGGCCACCTCGTCCGTGCCTGCGCGCTGGAAGTCCGTCCGCACGACCAGCACCGACATCCCTGGCTGCTCCGGCGTACCCGGCTTGGTCTGGGCGCTCTCGACGTAGCCCGTCACGTCGAAGGTGTCGCCGACGCACACCGGCCCGTGGTAGGTGAAGTCCTCGGCGCCGTGCAGGATCATCCCCTCGCGGCCGTCACGCAGTGCGGCGATCAACTCGACCAGCGCGACCGCGTCCGACGGGACCTCGGGCTGATCGTCGACGAAGCTGCCCTTGTTCGGGGCGACGAAGGCGAACGTGGGCGGCGTCGGAATCCGGTCGAAGCCGGCCGATCGAGCGGCCGCGAGCGACCGGTACTCCGAGCGTTCGTCCTTCACCGCGGAGGAGAAGTCCACGACCGGCCCGCGCTCGACCGTGACGACCCGCGGTGGGATCCGGGTCCCGACGAGATCCTCGAGGCTCACGTCGCCGCCTTCTCGGTACGACGCGGCAGTCGGGCGGCGGCGTGTCCGGTGAGGATGACGCTGCCCTGATCGTCGACCACCCGGCAGTCGAGCTCGACGTTCGCGCCGTCGCTGTCGGGGTCGAGCGCCCGGACCTCGACCTCGGTGGTGAGCGTGCGGTCCGGCCAGGCCTGCTTGGTGAAACGGACCCGGAAGCGGGTCAGTGTGCCGAGCCCGACGAAGTCGGTCACCGCCCCGGCGAGAAAACCGGCGGAGAGCATCCCGTGCCCGAACACGCTGGGCATCCCCGCCGCGAGCGCCATGGTCTCGTCGTGGTGCATCGGGTTGAAGTCACCGGACGCTCCGGCGTAACGAACGAGGTCGGTGCGGGTCAGGACGAGGCTGCGGGATGGGCCCCGATCGCCGACTTCGAGGTCGTCGACGTAGGGCGGTGCCGGGCTCTCGGTCACCTCGACTGGCCTCCGTCCGACCGGGAATAGATCATGTATACATTAGGCATGGGTGGCCCCTCGCTTGCCGGTGAGGCGTGGCGGCGGGGCGCGAACCGCACGCTCACCGCGATCCTGCGGGCCAGGCTCGATGCCGACCCGGACGGTCCGTACCTCGATGTGTGCGGCACCGCGCTCACCGCGGCAGAGGTCTACCGGTCGGCGTGCGCGATCGCCAACGCCCTGATCGATCTCGGCGTCCGTCCGGGCGACCGCGTTGCGTCGCTGATCGAGAACTCGCCCGAGGCTCTGCTCTCCTGGTGGGGCGCGCAGTTCGCGGGCGCGGTCGCCGTACCGGTCAACACCGCCTACAAAGGGGAGTACCTGCGTCATCAGCTTGACGACTCGTCGTCGAAGGTGCTGGTGGTCGCGGGGGAGTTCGCGGACCGGGCGGAGGCGATCGCCGGTCACCTGCCCGCCCTCGAGCACGTCGTGGTCGTCGACGGGGCGGACCTCGCAGTCGACGGCGTGGCGAGCCATCAGTGGTCGACGGTGCTCGCCGCGGCGACCGACGATCCGGGCGTCGAGCGCCGCCCGTCTGAGCTCGCCACCTTCATCTACACCGGCGGCACCACCGGGCTGTCGAAAGGATGCATGCTCAGCCACGGTTATCACGAGGCGTTGTCCGAGCAGATCGGAATCTGCTGGGAGCGCTCCGGCGAGGACGTCGTCTGGACGCCGCTGCCGATGTTCCACTTCAACGCGTTGGTCACCGCGGTCGTCGGCTCGCTCGTCTTCGGTGGTCGCGCGGCGATCTACCGCAGGTTCTCGGTCTCGAACTTCTGGCCCGAGATGAACCGCACCGGCGCCACGATCACCTCGACGCTCGGCACGATGGCCTACCTGCTCGCGCACGACAGCGACCGGGCGGAAATGCCGAACTCCGGCGCACCCGAGGCGAATCGTTCGTTGCGGCTTCTCGGAGCCGCGCCGCTGCCCCCCGAGGTCGATGACATCATCCGCAGCCGATTCTCGATCGACACCTTCAGCGGGGCCTACGGGACGACCGAGGCGAGCCTGATCTCCTGGCAGCCGAAGGGCGTGCGCAACCGGCCGCGCGCGGCCGGCGTCGTCAACGATGAGTACTTCGACGTGCGCCTGTTCGACGACGACGACAACGAGGTGCCGGTGGGTGAGCAGGGGGAGATCGTCGTCCGGCCGAAGCGGCCGCACGTGATGTTCGAGGGTTACTGGGGACGGGCCGAGGCCACGGTCGAGACCAGCCGGAACTGGTGGTACCACACCGGCGACATCGGTCGGCTCGACGAGGACCGATACCTCTACTTCATCGATCGCAAGGCGGACTACCTGCGCCGGCGCGGCGAGAACATCGCGAGTTTCGAGGTCGAGCGGATCCTGATGGGGCACGGCTCGCTGGCCGACGTCGCCGTTCACGCCGTACCGAGTGAGATGACCGAGGACGATCTGAAGATCACGGCGACGCTCGTCGCGGATTCGACGTTGACCGAGGAGGAGCTATTCCGGTGGTGCGTCGACCAGCTGCCGTACTTCGCGCTGCCGCGCTACATCGAGTTCCGGGAGGAGTTGCCGCGCAGCCCCGTGGGTCGAGTGCTCAAGCGCGAGCTGCGCACCGAGGCGGTGACCGAGCGGACGTGGGACGCTGAGACTGCCGGCATCACCTACGAGAAGCGATAGCGGGGTACGACGTGCGTGACGCCGTCATCTGCGAGCCGATCCGGACACCGGTCGGTCGGTACGGCGGGCAGTTCCGGGACATCCCCGCGCACACCCTGGCCGCGGACCTGATCGCGGCGCTGGTCGCCCGGACCGGCGTACCTGTCGAGGCTGTCGATGACGTCCTGCTCGGGCAGTGTTACCCGACCCCCGAGGCGCCCGCGATCGGTCGGGTGGCCGCGCTGGATGCGGGTCTGCCGATCGAGGTGACCGGCTTGCAGATCGACCGGCGGTGCGGGTCGGGCCTTCAGGCGGTGCTGTACGCCGCGATGCAGGTGCAGGCCGGGGTGAGCGATCTGGTGCTCGCCGGCGGAGCCGAGAGCATGAGCGGCGCCGGCTTCTACTCCACCGAGATGCGCTGGGGGGCGACCGGGAGCGTGACCCTGCACGACGGCCTCGCCCGCGGACGGGTGACCGCCGGGGGATGTCGCTATCCGGTACCCGGAGGCATGCTCGAGACGGCGGAGAACCTGCGCCGCGAGTATGCGATCCCGCGCGGCGAGCAGGACGAGTTCTCGGTCCGCTCCCACCAGCGCGCGGTCGCCGCG
>Ga0335085_10013756_pt1 | contig 11845 bp, 11 predicted proteins | sample Lox_Sample_45_FD_206712 | JGI IMG/M metagenome (GOLD analysis project Ga0335085, IMG submission 206712) | Soil microbial communities from Loxahatchee National Wildlife Refuge, Florida, United States - Lox_Sample_4.5 | ecosystem: Environmental > Terrestrial > Soil > Wetlands | place: USA...
TGAGCTGCAGGGCAATGCCGGAGTTCTTCAGCGTCGTATCCGCAAAGGCCAGCATGGAATCGGCATTGGAGAGCACGCTGTCGAGGTATTGCAGATCGGGAACGAGCTGCGGCAGCTGCTGGACCTGCCGGAGCTGCTGTTCCAGCTGATCGAGCTGGGGCAGCTGCGGGAGCTGGGGTAACTGAGGCGCCTGGATCGGGGGTCTGGGCGGCTGCTGCGCGAAGAGTGGAAGCGCCGCGAGCGCGGCAGTCAAAACGATTCGATTCATAACCTCTGTCCTTGTGTACGTAAATTCGTTTCCATGATGCGGGCTTTGAATACCAGGGAAGATTCGCCGATGTGGCGGACAATTTCGGGCGATTCGGAGGAATCGGCGTGAACGATTTCGAGCAGAGCGCGCTGAATGTCGTCGAAGACAGCGAGCGTGGCGGTGTTGCCGCGCAGGGCGAGGGTCTGGCGCAGCAGACGGCCTTCTTCGACGAGATCCTGGGCACGGCCGCGCTCGCCGGCCACGTCGTCATTGTTGGAGATTTCGGTGAGCACGATGCCGGCGCGGTCGAAGTGATCGGCGAGAGAGATTTCGAGGATGCGCTGGCGGGCCTGCGCGGAGAGGCCGGCGAGGATGGCGGGCTGCGGCTGCGGCGTTCTGGAGGCGCGGCCGGCGAAGAATGCGCCGACCAGCAGGATTACGGATGCGGCGACGCCGATCCAGACGGGCGGCATCGACAGAATGCGCGGGCGTGGCGACCAGACTCTGCGCTCGAAGCCGGCGTCGGGCTCCGGAACGCTGAACTCAGCGCAGAGATTGAGGGTCTGGGCGAGGGAATCGGCTGCAGTTTGGCATTGGGGGCACGCGGCGAGATGTGCGCGGGCGTCCTCGCCGACGCCTGGCTCGGCGTAATAAATCAGGACGAGATCTTCCTCGGATAAATGGGTCATTTTGTGCTGGCGACCGGCTCTAATGCCCGGCGGAGTTTCTGAACGGCGCGAAAGACGCTGTGTTTGGCCGCGCCGGGCTGAACGCCGAGCGCGGCGGAAATATCTTCGATGCTGAGGCCCTCATAGTGGCGGAGGACGAAGGCGGAACGTTCCATGCCGCTGAGCTCGTCGAGGGCCGCGCCAAGCAGCGCGGTGATCTGGGTGCTTTGGGCCAGGCGTTCGGGCGAGGGCGTGGCGGCGGGCGCCTGGGCCAGAAACTCGTCGCCGGAGTCGCGATCCTGAACGCGTTTGCGGGCGCGGATGTGGTCGAGCGAACAATTGGTGCAGATGCGATGCAGCCAGGTGCCGAAGCCGGCGCGGCCGTCGAAGCGGGCGATCTGTTTCCAGGCCTTCAGGAATGTGTCCTGGACAATGTCTTCAGCGTCGAGTTGGTTGCCGGTCATACGAAAAGCCAGCCGGAACATGGATCGGGCGTGACGATCGACGAGAACGCGGAAAGCGTCGCGATCGCCGCGGCGCGCCCGGTCGATGGCGACGTTTTCGCCATGGTCAATTGGTGTCGGATCCACCCGGCTGTGAGATTAGACTGTACCGGGAGATTGCGGTTAGGGGCAATTTTGGCTCTCCGCTATCCGTTCTCTGCCTGATTTGGCCCGGCTGCGCCCGGCGGTTTCCTATATAATTCCGGCATGGTGCGGACGGCTCTTGCGCTGGCTACGGTTGCCCTGGCTCTCATGGCCCAGGATGCGGGGAAGACGGCAGATAGGTTTTACTCCGCCATTCGCGAGAATAACCTGACCGAATTGAAGCAGTTGGCGGGCGACAAGGCGAGCGTGAATGCGGCGGATGACCGCGGGATTACGCCTCTGATGTACGCCGCGGAGAACGGGTCGGTTGAGGCCATGGGGCTGCTGATCGAGGGCGGGGCGGCGGTCAATGCGCAGAATGCGTTTGGATCGACGGCGCTGATGTGGTCGGTACCGGATCCGGCCAAGGTGCGGCTGCTGCTGGACCATGGCGCGGACGTGAACCTGGTCGCGAAAAGCGGCAGGACGGCATTGATTGTGGCGGCGTTTACGAATCCGTCGGCGGAGGTGGTGAAGCTGCTGCTGACCAGGGGCGCGAAGGTGGGCGTGATGGATGCGCGGCACGTCACACCGCTGAATGCCGCGACATTCGGAGACGACACGGCGACGGTTCGGCTACTGCTGGACGCCGGTGGGGATATCAATACGCCGGATACATTCATCGGGCTCACGCCGCTGATGAACGCGGCGGGCAACCGGAATGTGGAAGCGGTGAAACTGCTGCTGGCAAAAGGCGCCGGCGTCAACGTAGTGTCGAAGACCGAAGGACTGCCGAAGATTCAGACGGGCACGGTGGAGTTCGGAGGCTGGACGCCGCTGCTGATGGCGTCGGCATTCGGTCCGCCGGAAGCGGTGAAGCTGCTGCTGGACGCGGGGGGAAAGATCGATGCGCAGGATTACCGCGGCTTCACACCGCTGATGCTGGCGGTGGGGACGGATCGCTACGATCGGCGCACGATCAATATGCTGCTGGCGCACGGCGCGGACCTGCGGCCGAAGAACGAGATGGGCGAAACGGCGCTCGACTGGGCGAACAAGTTCCGGGACCCCGAGGTGATTCACGCGGTCGGAGGAAGCGCGCAGGATGCGGCGAAACCGGCGCGGCTTGCGGTCGATCCGCCGGATACGCGCACGGCGATCACACGCAGCCTTGCCTTGCTGGAGCGGACGAACGACCAGTTTTTCCATAAAGCCGCGTGCTTCGCCTGTCACGAGCAGCCACCGACGACGTTTGCGACGGCAGCGGCGCGCGCGAAAGGAATCGCGGTCGACGACAAAGCGTTCAGCGAGCGGCTAAGGCAGATGACGTTCACGATCAATCCGGCCGCGCTGGAAGGGGCGGCAGCACTGGGCGGCGCGGACAACAATCTCTATGTTGTGGAGGCTCTGGTGCGCGCCGGTTATGCCCCGAATCGCGTGACCGATTATCTGGCGGCGAATCTGGCGCTGTCGCAGGGCGGAGACGGCGGATGGCATCTGCCGGGATATTCGCGGTCGCCGATTCAGGACAGCGATTTTTCGCGTACGGCGATGGCGATGCGGGCGCTGAAGGCATACGGAACGCCGGGGCGGGCAGCGGAGATGAAGCGGCGTCTGGAACGCGGCAAAGAATGGCTGGTACACGCGCAGCCGGTGATCCTTGAAGACTTCGATATGCGGCTGGTGGGAGCGGCGGCGGCGGGCGCGAGCGCGGCGCAGTTGCGGAAGCTGGCCGAACCCATCATGGCGGCGCAGCGCGAGGACGGCGGGTGGGCGCAGCGCGCGGGATTTCCGAGTGACGCGTATGCGACCGGCATGACGATCTGGGCGCTGAACGAAGCCGGGGTGCGGCGTCCCGATGCGGCGGGCGTGAAGTTCCTGCTGGGCACGCAAAGCGCTGACGGGTCATGGCACGTGGCGAGCCGGGCGACGAAGTTCCAGCAGTATTTCGAAAGCGGATTTCCTTACGGCCACGACCAGTGGATTTCCACGATGGCGACTGGCTGGGCGGCGAACGCGCTCGCGCTCTCGCTGGGGCAGTAAGCTTCGGCTGCCAGCGTCACTTCGAGAGGTGGGGGACGTCTTTTTCGTTGTCCGCGCAGACGAAATCGAGCATGTCTGTGTCGAGCGCGATCACCTGATTGAGAGTGACGGTCCAGGGTTTCGTGTAGGCCCTGGGATCGTCGACTGTGACTTCGATTTCGAGATGGCCGTAATCGGGGCGGCGGAAGCGTTCGGTGATTTTCGCGGCGTCGGTCATAGGATTGCCGGCGCCGTCGAGCCAGATGCCGTCGCGAAAGCCGGCGGAGTGGACGACCAGCGTGTCGCCTTCCCATTTGCCGGTGGAGTAGCCGTTCCATGACGGGTTGGGATCGACGGGCAAGGGGCGGCCGTCGGTGTAGATCTGACGATAACCGGTGTCGAGTTCATTGAGGATGATGAGCAGGCCCGGAGTCTGGACCATCTTGCGCGGCCCGTTCCAGGTGTGGAGACGCACCGGGCCGATAGGGGCGCAGCGGGACATGGGATCGTTGATGCGCTGCTCGGTGCGGCGCCTGTTCACCAGCTCAGCGGCCCAGGGCTGGTAAGGCAGGCCCCCTTTTAGGCCGGTAGCGATGTTGATGAACGCGTCGGAGACGGCCTGACAGCCGGGGAATTCCGGGTTGGCGGCTCGTTTGGTGTCCATGACCCAGAGTCCGGAGAGGTCGGGCTTGCCTTCGCGGGTGCGCGGACAAGCAGCGCTGAGATTTGGCTTGCCGTCAGGCGTGTGCGGGACGTTGGCAGTGGGGTAGTTGAGCCATTGCGCGTGAATGGGCGCTGCCAGCAGCGATGAGGCAAGCGCGAGAGCAACAAAGAGTCGCATGTGGGCTCCCAGGGTGGTAATGATATCAGCGGTGATTCTATTCGCTTAGGCCTGACAAACACTAACGGCCGGCGTCGCGTTTATCGTATCGAGCCTGATAGTAGGCGAGCTGTTCGGGCGTCAGGCCGGGGCCGAGTTCGGGTTTGTCGCCGAGAACCATGCGCTGATTCTTCTTGTCATTGAAAGCGGGCCAGGCGGGGAGAGCTTTGCCGTTGGGATCGCCTTTCTCGGCGAAGTTGACCCAATAAGACGAGATCGTGTCGGCCACCTGATGATCGAGATCGGTCCAGGGGCGCGGCGGGAGGAGATTTTCGAAAACGTAGGCAGCTTCGGCGCCGTGCGTCGCGCCGGAGCCGCGTCCGCCGCGCGGGGAGGCGGCCTGCGCCGCGGGCGGCTCGTGCGTGAAGTAGTAGAGATACGCTTTCGACTTACCGGTTTTGGTTTGCAGAGCGGCCCAGTTGCGCATGACGAAGCCCAGTTCATCGCGGAAGGCGCGTAGTTGGGAGTCATTGGCCTGTTCGTCGGAATTGGCCGGATAGAGTTTCAGGTATTCATCGGCCATGTCGCCGTAGCGGCGGTGAGCCTGCTCAATGAATTTAGCGGCAGTGGTCGGCTGGGCGAAGAAGGTGCCTTCGTCTTTGTTGGAGCCGAGGAGGACGGGGACGTCGTTCTGTTTGCCTTCGGCGAAAACCTTGCCGACGTCTTCGGGAAGGAAGTAGCCGTCGACGATAGGGCCGCCGCCGCGTCCGCCGCGCAGAACTTCGGCAGCGGGGAGGGCGCGAAGATCGGCGAGCGTGGCCGCTTTGAGATTTTCGGCCGTTTTCAGGCCGTTCTGCTCGGCTTCGGCGAGCGTTTGCGTGTGGGTTACGGAGAGACCAAGCCAGGCGCCGCTCTCGGCGATAGCGCGCTGGAAGAGTCCTTTGGCCCGCGGAGAGCCCATCAGGTTGCCGATGCTGGACGCGCCGGCAGAATCGCCGTCAACAGTCACGCGCTTCGGATCGCCGCCGAAGCCGGCGATGTTTTTCTGGACCCATTCGAGAGCAGCGGTCTGGTCCATGAGCGCATAGTTGCCGGAAGCGCGGCGGTCGGATTCCTGGGTGAGTTCGGGATGAGCGAAGAAGCCAAGAACGCCGAGGCGATAGTTGATGGTAACGACGACGAGACCTTTCTTCGCGAGCGCTTCACCGTCGGTGGCGGGCGATGAGCCTGAGCCGCTGGTGTAGCCGCCGGGATGAATCCAGAGAAGGACGGGGCGGCGATCGGAGGGAGACTTCGCGGCGGTCCAGACGTTGAGATAGAGGCAGTCCTCGGACATTTTGGGCGGCGTGCCACCGCGCCCGGCGGCCTGCATGCAGATGGGGCCGAATTCGTCGGCTTTACGAACGCCGTCCCAGTGCGCGACGGGCTGCGGGGCCTTCCAGCGCAGATTGCCGACAGGCGGAGCGGCGAAGGGGATGCCTTTGAAGACGCGGATGTCGGGGTTGTTGCCGGCGACGCCGGAGACGAGGCCGGTGTCGAGCTTGATGGGGGCGTCGATGGCGGCGGTCAGCGGAACGGCGAGGACGATTGCGATCAAGAGGCGCATGGCGGTCATCTTATCGGAAAGGGCTGTCAGCCATCCGCCGTCAGCGATGCTTTGTAAAGAAAGGCTCATTGTTTTTTGGCTGAGAGCCTCGTCAGGCCTGGGGGGCGGTGAAGAAGTTGATGCTGATTGTCGCGAGGTCCGAGGCGGGGTATTTGGCGGCGAAGCGCGGGTCGGCGTGGAGGCCCGCTTCTCTTGCGCAGTCGAGGAAGACCCCGAGTTCGACCAGATACTGGTCGGAAAAGCCGTGCGTGCCGTCGTAGGCGACGGCGGGGGTGGCGTCCGGATGCGCGGCGGCGAGCGAGGGCGCGATCGTGTGGAGTTCGACTAACAGCAGGCCGAAACGGCCGGCATATGGCGCCCAGCGGCGGAGATGGCGCACGAGGTTTTCTTCCAGCTCGTCGGGAGCGATCTCGTCGCCGAGATGCGCGAAGGCTCCGGTCGAACGGGCGTTGCGAGTGCCGCGGACGTATCCGGCGGGCGGCAGCCAGGCGCGGTTGTGATCGAGGAACGAGCGGACGTGAAGCAGATCGTGAATGTCGACGCCGAGCAGTTCGAGATCGTTGGCGAGCAGCGAGGGGCGGTTGATGTCGCCGTGGATCACGTGATGGTCGGGGATTTGGGCGCGCTTCAGATTCTGCTTCGCGACGCGGCGGGAGACCTTGTTGAAATCGGCGCCGACGACCAGAAGCGGATAGCGGTCGAGCGCTTTGCCCCGCGCGGTGCGCTCGCGGATCACGCGGTAGAGGTGGGTGAGAAAGGTGCCGTCGCCGCAGCCGACGTCGCAGATGCCGGAGGGCTGGAGTTCGAGCGGGCGATCGAAGATTTCGACGATGATTTCGTCGGCTTTGTCGAAATAACTGCGATGCGCGCCGCCCGCGCCCCAGACGTTCATGGCGCGGTTGATGAGGAGCTCGACGCCGTTTTCGTCCGCGCGCGGGATGCGGGGATTGCCGAAGAGAAGCGTGTTGATAACGGAGAGCATCGGCAGGTAAGAGACGGTGACGCCGTATGCATGGGCGATGGATGCGGCGTAAGCGCCGGTTTCGGTGAGGGTGATGAGGTTGTCATTGCGGGCGATCCAGCCGGGGATGGAGAGGAGATCGAAGAGCGTGGCGAGGCAGGAGTGATTGCCTTCGAGCTGTTCGAGCTCGGCGGGGCCCTGCGCGAGGCGATCGAAAATGCCTTTGCGGGCGAGCGCGACCATGGCGGGTCCGATGAGCATGCCGTCGAGGTGGCCGCGGATTTCGGCGGGAAGGGCGGAGTCCCAGCCGGCGCGGGCTTTTTCGACGAGGACCTGGAGCATCGGCAGGAATCCGCCCTGGGAGCGCCCGAAGAGGAAATCCTCAAGGAACAGCGCCATCGGAATGAAAGAGACGACGTCGCGATAAAAGGGCTGTGCCATGCGGATGGCTTGCGCGCCGGCGGGAGTCAGCGTGTTTTCGTGCAGCCAGCCTTCACTTGCGAGCAGTCGGAGCGCGACGTTGAAATAGCCGCGATTGGCGCGCGTCGATTCGTTGACGTGGCCTGCGGTGAAGACACCGCGATCGGTGAGTGCGCAGACGACGGGCGCGAGCACGATGCCGCGAAGGTGCGCGAAGATGGCGGCGCGGACGGCGGCCTTGTCGACGCTCATAAGCGGCCTTCGAAGAGATCGCGGCCTTCGACCAGGGCGCGCATCTTGCGATCGACGACGCTGCGCTGCAGCATCCAGAAGCCGCAGTCGGGATGGACGTAGCGCAGGCGGCCGGGTCCGAGGGTTTTCACGATGGTATCGATGCGCGAGGCGATGAGCTCAGGGCTTTCGACTTCGTTGTCCTTGATGTCGACGACGCCGATGCCGATGCCGATGCGCGGGTCGAGATCGCGCAGGACGTCGAGTTCCTCAAATCCGCGGCGGGCAAATTCGAGCACAAGGTGGTCGGAATGGAGGGAGTTGAGAAAGGGGACGAGATCGCGCCAGAAGCCGCGCAGCATCGGCTGTCCGCCGAAATTGCCGAAACAGATGTGGACGGCCGATTCGTTGAGGATGCCTTCGAGGACATGATTGATCGCCTCGGCGGCCCACGCGGCGTCTTCCGGAAATCCGGCGATACTGGCTTCGTCGAGCTGGACGACGTCGGCTTCGACGAGTTCGAGCTGACGGCGCAGGATGACGGCGATGTCCATGGCAAGGTCGGCAGTATTTTTGTAAAACACGTTCGTGAGCAGGCGCGCCAGCATGTGCGGGCCGGTGCAGGTGAATTTGAGCGGCGATCTGGTGAGGCCGCTGACAAATTCGTAATCGCGCAGGAGATTGAGAGTGCCTTCGCCGATTTTTTCGGTGACCACGCCAGGGGTGAGCAGGCGGTAACCGGAAGCGCGGTCGGCCCGGAACTGCCCGAGATCGGCGGGGGAGAAATTGTTGCGGATGCCGCTGAGGCGTGAGACGAAGTAATCGACCATGCCGTTGGCTTCGGGGTTGGAGGGATCGAAGCGGGTGAGCTCACCGTCGGTGATGAGGTCGAGGCCGGCGAGTTCCTGGGTTTTGAGGACGGTCATAATGGCGTCGCGCAGGACGGGGCGCGAAGGGTTCGCGATCATCCAGGGGAGGACGGGATAGCTTCCGACGACCGTGGTTTTTATGCGCGAGGGCATGCAGCGAGCGGCGAGGGAAAGATTATCATGCGCGCCAAAGTCGCAGGCTGAAGACGGAGCCACCTAATATGGTTCTTATGTCTGTTCCGAAGACAATGAAGGCGCTGGTCAAGAGCAGACCCGAACCCGGGCTGTGGATGGAAGAGATTGCGGCGCCCGAGATCGGGATCAATGATGTGCTGATCCGGGTGAAGAAGGCATCGATCTGCGGGACGGACATCCACATTCTCAAGTGGGACGACTGGGCGAAGCGCACGATTCCGGTGCCGATGGCGATCGGGCATGAATTTGTGGGCGAGATCGTCGAGGTGGGATCGAATGTGCTGGATTTTTTCCCGGGCCAGCTGGTCAGCGGTGAAGGGCACGTGGTGTGCGGGCGCTGCCGCAACTGTCTGGCGGGGCGACGGCATTTGTGCATGCGCACAAGCGGCGTGGGAGTGAATCGGCCCGGTGCGTTTGCGGAGTACATCGCGCTGCCGATGCAGAACGTCTGGGTACATAAGAAGGCGGTCGACACCGATATCGCCTGCATCTTCGACCCGTTCGGCAACGCGGTGCACACGGCGCTGGCGTTTCCGGTGCTCGGCGAGGACGTGCTGATTACGGGCGCGGGTCCGATCGGCATCATGGCGGCGGCGGTGGCGCGGCATGCGGGCGCGCGGCATGTCGTGATCACCGACCTGAATCCTTACCGGCTGGAACTGGCGCGGAAGGTGGGCGTGTCCGTCGCGGTCGATCCGCGCGAGAAAAATCTGGGGGATGTGCAGAAGCAACTCGGGATGACGGAGGGCTTCGACGTGGGGCTGGAGATGTCGGGCAATGCCTCGGCATTCCGGGACATGCTGGCCAGCATGGCGCACGGCGGGAGAATCGCGATGCTGGGCATTCCGCCGAACGAGATCGCGATCGACTGGAACGTGGTGATCTTCAACATGCTGACGATTCATGGCATCTATGGCCGCGAGATGTACGAGACCTGGTACAAGATGACGGTGATGCTGGAATCGGGGCTGGACATCCGGCCGGTGATTACGCACCGGTTTAAATTCGCGGAGTTTCAGGAGGCGTTTGAGCTGATGCAGTCGGGCAATGCGGGAAAGATCATTCTGGAAGTGGAAGGGGCGTAATGGCGGAGCGCGGGTCCGGTACTTGCACTGATCTGACCAGTTCATATTCCTTCACATCGTGGTAAGTCTGGCTGACTTTCGCGACGATCTCTCGGATATCCGATATGTTCCGGGAGCAAAGGCGGAGCAGGAAAGCAGGAGAGCCGATTAGTGCATGCGGGAAGAAACGGCTTAGATGTAAAATCGGCAACAATAACTTCCTCTCAATTTGCGAATACCACCACGCGGGCGCGGTGTCCTTTAGCGAGGCGTTTGTCGCTGGTGTAGAGGGTGGCATCCATCGCCTCGGCGAGCGCGATGTAGGTTGCGTCATACGCGGTGAAGTTGCGCCGCAGTTCCCAGATTCGCGGCAGTAACGCGAGGTGCGGCACCCGTTCCGCGGGAAGGCTGACGAGGCGCGAGAGTATCAGTTCCGCGCGATCCGCTCCGATCCGCTGACCGGCCGTCAGACTACGGATTGCGTTCACGACCTCGATGTCGAGCAGATGCGGAACGACGAGGGACTCGCCCCGGCCGGCAAGGTCGTCGCGGATGGCGTCCGCGAGAGGGCCATTCGTCAGGAACTCAACCACGACGGACGCGTCGAGCACGATCACCGGGAGTCACGCATTTCGCGAATGATCTGTGCGGCGGATTTGTGACTTCGGATCGGCTTCATTTGCCGGGTGCTTTCCAGCCATTCCTGTATGGTGGGCCGCGCCGCGATGTTTCTCAGCTCGCGTTTGATGAAGTCTGAAAGGTTCATACCTTCGCGTGCGGCGCGGGCCTTCAACGTTCCATGTACGTCGTCCGGCACGTCCCGGATCTGAATCATCTTCGACATGTTTACAGCATATAAACATGTGCTGCACATGTAAAGGCATCGCGTCGGCCGGGTTCGGCGTGCCCGAGCCGCAACGCGGAGGACTCGAGGATCAACACCGCGACAGCGATTTACCGCTATGATGCAGACGTGCGCTCCCAAATTCGTCTCGGGAAAGTATTCGGCATCGAAATCGGCTTGCATTACAGCTGGTTCCTGATTGCGATCCTGATCGTCAGCTCGCTGTACGAAGAGTTCCACAAAAGCAATCCGAACTGGGGCGACGGCGTCATAGTCGCCACGGCCCTCGCGACGGGGCTGTTGTTCTTCGTTTCGCTGCTCCTGCACGAGCTGTCGCACTCGGTGTATGCGCGGGCGCACGGAATTCCGGTGCGCGAGATTACGCTTTTCGCATTGGGCGGAGTGTCACAACTGGAGAAAGAACCGGAAAGCGCGCGCGTCGAATTCTGGATGGCCTTTGCGGGGCCGCTCACCAGCGCCGCGATCGGGGGGCTGTGTCTGCTGGTCAGGCTGGGGATCGGAAGCATGCCGGGGCCGCTGCATGCGATGCTGTCGTGGCTCGGGTATATCAACCTCGCGCTGGCTGGATTCAACATGGTCCCCGGATATCCGCTGGACGGCGGGCGAATTCTGCGCGCTGCGCTGTGGTGGAAATCGGGCAACATGGATCGCGCCACGCGCAACGCTTCGCGGGTCGGCCAGGGCATCGGGCTGCTGTTCATCATCTGGGGCATCGCGCAGTTTTTCGGCGGCGCAGGCGTGGGCGGGCTCTGGATTTCCTTCATCGGCTGGTTTCTGCTGACGGCCGCAGGAGAGAGTTACGCGCGCGTTGGACTGGCGCATGCGTTTGAGGGCGTGACGGCGGGCGATGTGATGTCGAGCGACTGCCCGGCGCTCGACGGCAATCTGAACATCGAGCATTTCGTGCATGAAGAGCTGCTGCGCACGGGGCGGCGGTGTTTTGTGATTACGCAGAACGGCCAGATTGACGGCCTGCTGACGCCGCACGAGATCAAAGAGATCGATCGGGCGCGCTGGCCGTATACGACGCTTTCGGATGTCATGATCCCGCTCGAGAACCTGCATACGGTGCCGCCGGAGACGCCGCTGAAGAGCGCGCTCGAGATCATGGGCAAGGAAGATCTGAATCAGCTCCCGGTGGTGCAGAACGGCAGACTGGCGGGGATACTTTCGCGGGCGCAGATTCTGGATTATCTGCGGACGCGGTCGGAACTGCGGGTCTGACGGCGATTACTGCGCCGGCGCCGGGGCCGGGGGCGCAGCGCCGCCGGACGACGCTCCTCCCTG
>Ga0335085_10013757_pt1 | contig 11845 bp, 7 predicted proteins | sample Lox_Sample_45_FD_206712 | JGI IMG/M metagenome (GOLD analysis project Ga0335085, IMG submission 206712) | Soil microbial communities from Loxahatchee National Wildlife Refuge, Florida, United States - Lox_Sample_4.5 | ecosystem: Environmental > Terrestrial > Soil > Wetlands | place: USA: Florida...
TTCTCACCCGGCTCGCCGACCGCGATCGTCTGGCCGGCACCCGGCCCAATCATCGCCAGCGACGCCAGATCCGCTTCCTTGAGCGGCAGTATCCCACCCTCGTTCTTCAGCAGCACGGCCGCGTCGGCGCTGGTCTTGCGAACCACCAGCGCGTCGGCCTCCTCGGGAACCGGCGTAACGTCGTGTTTGTATTTGCCGTCAAGGTAGCCGAACTTATCCATTTCATACAGAATTCGGCCAACCGCAGCCGTGATCGTTTCCTCCTTGACCAGGCCGTCTTTCACGGCCTTGACCATGCCAATTGCCGGCGGCGCCTTCGGGAAGTCGAAGTGGAACGGCGCGGGCGTTGGTTCCTCGGGCAGGGCGGCGCCGAAGCCGAAGTCGCCGAAATCGAAATTGGCGGGCATCTTCGGAGGCGGCGGTGGCTCGGGCCGGAAATACGTTGGCGTGAGACCGTAGCCCGGCATTTCCAGATCGAGCCCATTGTTGATGAACGTGGTGGCGTGGGTGGCGCCCCAGTCCGACGTAATGAAGCCCTTGAAGCCCATCTCGCCCTTGAGAATCTTGATTTGCGTGTCGGCGTTGTCACACGCATATGGCCCGTTGACCTTGTTATAAGAGCACATGATGGACGACACGCCCGCGTTTACCGCATCCACAAACGGCGCGACATAAACCTCGCGCAACGTCTGCGGATCGACGATGTTGTCGTTACCGCCGTCATAGGCTACGTAGTGCTTGGCCTGCGCCATGATGCCCTGCGCCTGAGCGCCGCGAACCACGGCCGCGCCGATATGACCGCTCAGCAATGGGTCCTCGCCGTAGGTGTTGTAGCCGCGCCCGAACGTGATATCGCGATCAATGTTGATGAACGGCTGCAGAATGACATCGATGCCCTGGGCGCGGGCATCGCGGCCGATCACCGCACCATTCTGTTCGGCGTCGTAGTGACTGAACGTGGCGGCCAGACCCATGGTGCAGGTCTCGGCCGTGGAGGGGATGCGCGTCAGCACACCGGGGGGGCCGTCGGCCATGCGCAGCGAAGGAATGCCGAGGCGGGGCAGCCCGCGCCAGAAGCCGGGCTGGCCCTGATCCGTGTCCGGCGGTTCCTGATCGCCGTGGATCATGCCGATCTTTTCTTCGAGCGTCATCTGGCTGAGCAGCTTGTCAACGCGCGCGTTGCCGGTGACGACAGGCACCGTTTGTGCCGAGACCACGCACGCTATCAAGAGGAAAACAACGAGACCGAAGCAGGTTTTCATGGAGTCACTCCCGGGACTCTGCGCGCGGACCGACGGCGTCGCGCACGCAAACATGTAATTTATCACCCTCTCGACGGAGACGGTCAGCTTTTCGTTAGCAACGCGGCATGACTTCGCGGGATGAGCGGACGGCTGACGACGGACAGGCCGGCACTGGCCGCGGCTTCCAGCTCGGGCTCGAAATCGGGGAGCTTCACGTGGCCCTTCGGCTCGGCCAGCAGCGCACTCCCGCCGGGCTTCAGTGCCGCCGCGACTTCAGCGAAGAACGGCGCGGCCGAGGGCAGCTCATGCACCATCGCAAATAGCAGGGCGAAATCCACCGAGCCGGCCAGATCCGTCAGCTCCATTGAGTCCGGCTTCACCACGCGGATGTCGACGCGGCTTTCAAGCCCGCGCTTTGTCAGCCGCCGCCGCAGGCTGGCCAGCATTTTCGGCTGGATGTCCACAGCGATCACGCGGCCGGACGCGCCCACCCGCTGCGCCAGCTCAATGGTGAAGAACCCCATGCCCGGCCCGGGCTCGATCACGGTCATGCCATCGCGAATGTAAGGAGCAAGGATCGCCGCCGGATCCTGAGAGTAACGCCGCAACGGGCTGGCCAGCAGATAGCCGACCCACCAGGGACACACATGGTGAGGCACACAGGAATCGTATCGCGCCCGATGTCAAAACGTGATGAGTTGCAGATGCGGGAAGGCGGTTCGATAGACGGATCGGTCCAGGGTAAGGAGCACGTACCCGTTCACCGACGCGTGCGCGCCGATGACGAAATCGGCGAGTATGCGGCGGGGTGAGTGGCTACCCGCGCGGCGCCGTCGGCCGGAATAGGTGCGATAGGCCCGCCCGGCCTCGCGCCAGACATCTTCGCCAATCTGCCACTCAACCGAGATCTCCATGTTCGAGCAGAACTCGTCGAGGAACTCCTCTGTGATCCCGGGTGATGCCAGCAGTTCAGCCAACCCGGGCGCTGACACCACCATTGGTCCCTGCTTCGCCGCTGCGTCGAGCGCCACGCGCGCCGCCTCGCTCAATTCGTGCCCGACGGTCCACAAGGACGTGAGCACGTTCGTGTCGAGAGCGGTTGTCACCGGCCCCGCAGCTCGCGTATATATTGCAACATCTGGCGGCGAGTGCGTGGCAACCCCGCCAGCGCCCCACGGTACTTCTCGAACGAGCTGACAGTCCGGAGCGGACGAACGCTGACTTCGTTCCCCTCCGCTTCAAACACCAGCCGGTCCCCAGGCCGGACGCCGAGCATCTGCCGGATCGGCAGCGGTACGGTGATCTGTCCCTTACTGGTGATCCTGGCTTCTTTCCTTACTTTCGGCATTCTGCTCCTTACTTTACCACTCCGCACTTTACCACTCCGCCCTCAAAAAACAAAACGCGGGGCCGCCAGGGGCCCCGCAGGGTAAGGTTGAGTAATTGCTCCAGGGGGTGCCCAGGCCGCTGCGCGACCTGCACCTGCCCCTCTTATCGGCTTCAAGCGGCCGAAGCGATAGGCGTCGTCAGCTTGTTCTCCAGACGGTCCTTCAGCCCGGGCGCCGCCACCTTCAGCACATCCTCGATCCGGTCCGCGAAGACGAACTGCATCTCCTCGCGCACGTGATCGGGCAGCTCGCGCAGGTCCTTCTCGTTGATCCGCGGCAGAATCACCGTCCTGATCCCCGCCCGCCGCGCCGCCAGCGTCTTCTCCTTGACGCCGCCGATCGGCAGTACGAGGCCGGTCAGCGTGATCTCGCCGGTCATCGCCACATCGGGCCGCACCGGCTCCTTCGTGTAGAGCGATGCCATGGCTGTGGCCATGGTCACACCCGCTGACGGACCATCCTTTGGAATGGCCCCCGCTGGCACGTGGATGTGAAGTCCGTTGTTCCTGAACGCCGCCGGATCGATTCCCAGCGATTCGGCGTGCGACCACAGATAGCTCCGCGCCGCCCGCGCCGATTCCTGCATGACCTCGCCGAGCTGACCGGTCAGTGTCAGGTCCTTACCGTCCGGCAGCAGCGTGCCTTCAATGTAGAGGACATCGCCACCGGCCTCGGTCCAGGCCAGACCCGTCGCCACTCCCGCCGGCAACTCCCGGCGCGCCTGCTCCGGCGAGAAGTTCTCCGGTCCGAGCATTTCGGTCAGATCGTCTGGCGACACCGTCACCGAGCCCTCCTGCCCCTCGGCGAATCTCAGCGCCACCTTGCGAATTGCGCGGCTGATCGCGCGCTCCAGCCGCCGCAAACCCGCCTCGCGAGTGTACCCGCTGATGATCTTCCGCAGCGTGTCGTCACCGAGCACGACCTGCTCGGCCTTGAGCCCGGCTTCGCTCAACTGCCGCGGAATCAGGTACCGATGCGCGATCTGCATCTTCTCTTCTTCGCTGTAGCCCGCCAGCCGCAGGATCTCCATGCGGTCCAGCAGCGGCCCCGGAATCGTATCGAGCGCGTTCGCGGTCGTCACGAAGAAGACCTTCGACAAATCGAACGGCAGATCGAGGTAATTGTCGCGGAAGTCCTTGTTCTGCGCCGGGTCGAGGATCTCCATCAACGCCGCCGCCGGATCGCCGCGGAAGTCGCGGCCCAGTTTGTCGATCTCGTCCAGCATCAGCACGGGGTTCTTGGTGCCCGCGCGGCGCATCGCCTGAATCAGACGGCCCGGCATCGCGCCGATATATGTGCGCCGGTGGCCACGCAATTCGGCTTCATCATGCAGACCTCCGAGGCTCATGCGCTCGAACTTGCGCCCCAGCGCCCGCGCGATCGACTGTCCGAGCGACGTCTTGCCCACGCCCGGAGGCCCCACCAGGCACAAAATCGGTGCCTTCGCGTTCGGGTTCAGTTTCAGTACGCCGAGCTGCTCCAGAATCCGGCCCTTCACGTCTTTCAGGCCGAAGTGGTCCTCGTCCAGAACCGCGCGCGCATGCGCGATGTCCAGCTTCTCCTCGCTGTACGTATTCCACGGCAGTTCCAGCACATACTCCAGATAGGTCCGGATCACGTGATAATCCGGGGCCGCCGTCGGCAGCTTCTCCATCCGCGAGAGCTCGCGTTCGGCTTCCTTCCGCACATCCTCGGGCAGATCGGCCTTCTTTAAACGCTCGCGAAGCTGCTCTACCTCGGCGCCTTCACCGTCCTTGTCGCCGAGCTCCTGCTGGATCGCCTTCATCTGCTGGCGTAGCAGGTAATCGCGCTGATCCTTCGATATCTCGCTGCGGGCTTCGGTGGTGATCTTGTTGCGCAGCTCCAGGACCTGCACTTCGTGCGTGATAAATGTGTGGGTCAGGCGCAGCGCTTCGGCCCGGGTGGGCGCTTCGAGCAGGGCCTGACCCTTTGGTACGTCGATCCCGAACATGGATGCCAGCAGGTACGCCAGCCGCAGCGGATCGTCGTTGGCGGCCAGCAGCCGGCCCAGCTCCTGCGGTGAATTCGGATGCGCCAGCGAGATGGCCCGCGCACCGATTTCCGTCAGGGCGCCGTGCAGGGCTTCGATTTCCGGTCCTTTGTCCTCCGGTAGCGGAAGGGTATGGACGCGGGCGCGGAAATAGGGCTCGTTGGCTTCCATCTTGATGAGCACCACGCGCTCGGTACCGACGACCAGCAGCTCGACGTTGTCCTCGGAGCGGTTTACCTTGCGGATTGTCGCTTTGGTTCCAACAACATAGAGGTCATTCTGGGTGGGCGCCTCTAGGGCGCTGTCCTTCTGTGCGAACAGCACGATCTGCTTGTCCTCAGTAGCGAGCGCAGCCTCGACGGCCGCCAGCGAGCTGGCCCTGCCAACCACCAGAGGCATCACCAGATAGGGAAACAAAACGGTGTTCTTCAGAGGTAGGACCGGTAGCGTTTGGACAGAAGTTGGTTCTGGCATAGTTGATATCTATCGACTCAAATAATCTGATGCATGGCGCGCCAATCGGTTGCCTGAATTGGCGAGGACCTCATTCCCCAATTCCCCAGGCGGAAGCATTTTTGAAAACAGGCGGGTTAGGAGAGGAATCGGGGACAGAGGTCTTCCGTCCCCGATTCGGATTTGAGATGGATGCTACTTGCTCGAGTTTTGCACTACGATGAACCGGCTCACGCCCCCGCCGCGCTGGTCGCCGCGGAACACCAGCAGCAGCACCGGCTTGGCACCGCCGGCTTTCACTGCGGCATCGAACTCGGACGGGCTGGCCACCTTCTGGTGGTTTACCCGCTCGATCACGTCGCCTTCCTGCAACCCGGCCTCGGCCGCCGCGGACCCTTCGGCGACATCGGTCACCACGACGCCGGTCACCTTCGCCGGAAGGTTGAGCCTTTGCTGCAGATCGGAGCTGATGCTGTCCACCTGTACGCCCTGCATTGCGCTGGCGGTGCCTTCATTCTGATCGTTGCCGCCTCCCTGTCCATTCCTGTTAAGGAGCTTCGCGTACTCCTTGTTCTCGCCGAGCACCACCGGAACAGTCATCTCCTGGCCGTTGCGGACGATGCGCAGGTCGATCTTCGTGCCCGGCGCGTAACCGGCGACCTGCAGTCGGAACGAATTCTCGTCCTGTACGGAAGTGCCGTTCACTGCGGTAATCACGTCGCCGACCTTCAGACCCGCCTTGTCGCCCGGAGTGCCCGGATCCACCTGGCTGATGGCCACGCCCTTCTGGCCCGGTTTCAGCCCGAAGGCCTCTTCCTCGCCGGGAGCGATCGGGTTTGGCAGAATGCCAATGAACCCGCGCGTCACCTTGCCGTTCTTGATGAGCTGGTCCATCACGTTGCGCGCCATGTTCGCCGGAATCGCGAAGCCGATGCCGACGTTGCCGCCCTGGCCGCCTACAATCGCTGTGTTGATCCCGATCAGTTCGCCGCGCGTGTTGATCAGCGCACCTCCCGAGTTGCCCGGGTTGATGGCCGCGTCGGTCTGAATGAAATCTTCAACGGCCTCGATGCCCAGACCCGAACGGCCCTTGGCGCTGACGATGCCCATAGTCACGGTCTGGCCAAGGCCGAACGGGTTGCCGATTGCGAGGACGATGTCGCCTACCTGCGCCGTGGAAGAATTCCCCAGCGGCAGCGTCGGCAGGTCCTTCTGGTCCACTTTGATCACCGCCAGGTCGCTCGCCTGATCCGTGCCGATCACCTTCGCCGGGATCTCCTTCTCACTTGCGAAGGACACCTTGATGTCCGTCGCGCCCTGGACTACGTGATTATTGGTCAGAATGTAGCCGTCGGGACTCACCACCACGCCCGAGCCGAGTGCGTGGGCGATGCGCTCGCGCGGCTGTTGGGGGACTCTTCCGCCGAAGAACTGGCGGAAGAAATCGTCGAATGGGCCGCCGTCTTCACCGAAGGGGCTCTGCACCTTGACCTTCGAAGTGGTGGAAATATTCACAACGGCGGGCATGGCCTTCTGCACTACGGGGGCGAAGCTTCCGGTTTGGAAGGCTTCGTTCGGGGCGGCCGCCGCGGCGGAAACGTAGATGGGCACGTGACGCGCGCCGGTCCAGCTATAAGCCAGCGCGCCGGTCAGTGCGGCGATCACGACAATCATAATCGCCGTGTTTCGGCGAATCTCCAGAATTCGACTCATCTTGAATTTCATTCCTCTCACACCTTAGTCGTTTCGAAACGCAACTGGCCGGCATCGGCGTCGATGTACAGCTTTTCTCCGTCGTGCACCTCGCCCGCAAGAATGCGGCGGGCCAGCGGAGTTTCGATTTCACGCTGAATAGCGCGCTTCAACGGTCGCGCGCCATAATTCGGATCGTAACCGCTGCGCACAAGATGCGAGCGCGCGGCGTCCGACAGCTCCAGATCGATGCGGCGAGCTGCCAGCCGCTTGCGCAGATAGGCGAGCTGAATTTCGACAATCTGCTTCAAATTGTCTTCCGACAGTGCATGGAAGACGATGGTTTCGTCCACGCGATTCAGAAACTCGGGACGGAAGTGCTTCCGCAACTCCTCGGTGACCGCTTCCTTCATTCGCTCGTATCCGGCGCCTCCGAAAGCGCCCCGGTATTCCAGGATGCGATGGCTGCCGATGTTCGAGGTCATGATGACGATTGTGTTCTTGAAATCCACCGTGCGGCCCTGACCGTCGGTCAGCCTGCCGTCGTCAAGAATCTGCAGCATGGTGTTGAAGACATCGCCATGCGCCTTCTCGATCTCGTCAAAGAGCACTACACAATAAGGACGACGTCTCACCGCTTCCGTTAGTTGCCCGCCTTCCTCGTAGCCCACGTAGCCGGGAGGCGCGCCGATCAGCCGGGCCACGGCGTGCTTTTCCTGATACTCCGACATGTCGATGCGAATCATTGCCTTTTCGTCATCGAACAGGAACGCGGCCAGCGCTCGCGCCAGCTCGGTTTTGCCCACGCCCGTGGGTCCAAGGAAGATGAAGCTGCCGATGGGCCGGTTAGGATCTTTTAATCCGGACCGCGCACGGAGAACCGCTTCGGAGACCGCCGTCACGGCCTCGTCCTGGCCGACCACGCGCTGGTGCAACTCGCCTTCGAGTCCCAGCAGCTTCTTCATTTCGCCCTCGAGGAGCCTGGAAACCGGAACGCCGGTCCAGCGGCTGACCACGTCGGCGATATCCTCTTCGTCCACCTCCTCCTTCAGGAGACGCACACCGGTCTGCTTTTGCTGCAGGTTCTGCTCGGCGGCCTCGAGTTGTTTCTGCAACCCGGTGAGTTTGCCGTACTTCAGCTCGGCGGCTTTGTTGAGGTCGTAAGCGCGCTCGGCTTTTTCGATCTCCTTGCGCGTGATTTCCAGTTGCTCGCGCAGCGCGCGCAGACGCGCGACGCCCTGCTTTTCGGCCTGCCATTGCGCCTGGAGGGCGGCCGACTGGGTTTTGAGGTCAGCCAGCTCTTTTTCGATCTTGCCAAGGCGCTCTTTCGAAGCCGCATCCGATTCCTTCTTCAGCGCCTCTCGCTCGATCTCAAGCTGCATGCTACGCCGCGAGGCTTCGTCGAGTTCGGTGGGCATCGAGTCGATCTCCGTGCGCAGCTTGGCCGCGGCCTCATCCACCAGATCGATGGCCTTGTCGGGCAGGAAGCGGTCGCTGATGTAGCGATTCGAGAGGACCGCCGCCGCCACCAGCGCTGAGTCTTTGATGTGCACGCCGTGGTGCAACTCGTAGCGCTCGCGAAGGCCGCGCAGGATGGAGATGGTGTCCTCCACTGTGGGCTGGTCGACCAGCACGGTCTGGAAGCGGCGCTCGAGAGCGGCGTCTTTTTCGATGTATTTGCGGTATTCATCGAGCGTGGTTGCGCCAATGCAGTGCAACTCGCCGCGCGCCAGCATCGGCTTGAGCAGATTGCCGGCATCCATCGCGCCTTCAGCCTTGCCCGCCCCGACTACGGTGTGCAACTCGTCAATGAACAGGATGATGCCGCCCGCCGACGACTGAACTTCCTTGAGCACAGCTTTCAGGCGTTCCTCGAACTCGCCGCGGAACTTCGCCCCGGCGATGAGGGCACCCATGTCGAGCGCGACCACGCGTTTGTCCTTCAGGCCCTCAGGGACGTCTCCGCGCACGATGCGCTGCGCGAGTCCCTCGACGATGGCCGTCTTGCCGACGCCCGGCTCTCCGATCAGCACCGGGTTATTCTTGGTGCGGCGGGAGAGGACCTGGATCACGCGGCGGATCTCGTTGTCGCGGCCGATCACCGGGTCGAGCTTGCCCTGGCCGGCCATGAGGGTCAGGTCGCGGCCATACTTCTCCAGGGCCTCGTAGGTCGTCTCTGGATTCTGGGTAGTAACCCGCTGATTTCCACGGACTTCCTGCAGCGCTGTCATGAGCCGGTCGCGCGAGAGGCCGAGGTCGTGGAACATCTTTCCGGCCGGGCCGGGCTCCTCGGACGCAGCCAGCAGGATGTGCTCCACCGAGATGAAGTCGTCCTTGAGCGCCTTCGCCTCGTCCTCGGCGCTGGTCAGCAGTTTCTGGAGCCGCGGAGTGATGTAGATGTTATCAGGAGATGCCGCCGGGCCCGAGACCTTCGGGAAACGGTCGATTTCCTGATCGAGCCGGCGGCGCAGAGTTTCGAGATTGATGTCTGCTTTGTTGAGGATGGAGGGAGCGAGGCCGCCTTCCTGCTGGAGGAGGGCGGCGAGCAGGTGCTCGACGTCGATCTGCTGATTTCCGTTACGAACGGCGATGCTCTGGGCGCTGCGGACGGCGTCCTGAGATTTTTCGGTGAATCGGTTGAAGTCAATCGCCAAAGTTTAGTGCCTCACTATCAACTAACCTTAGTATAGCGACACTATGTAGGACGTGCAAGGTCTGCGCTCAGTTTCCGCCGCTCTAACCTAAAGAAACCGTTGCCATCGACGATCCATTGCGATAACCTTATTCGCAATCTGACTGGAGGACTTTCCACGCAGTAACCCATGACCCCTGAGCAATACGAACGGTTGCGCGCCGTTTACTATAACGCTCTCGGCCTGCCGGAGGAACAGCGGGCGGCCTATGTTGAGGCCAACACGCCGGACGATGAGCAAGCTCGTGCCCAGTTGATGGGGCTGTTGCAGTCTCGGCAGTCAGAGCCGGTCGCCGCTGCAACTGTAGTGACTGCCACATCGACTCCGACGCCGGTCGCGAGCGCGCCCCCGCCGCTGCCTGCGAATCTGGAGGCACCGACAAAGACGCATCAGGGGCCCGCCGCAACGATCGAGTCGCGGGTGGGCATCTACAAGCTACTGAGGGAGTTAGGCCGCGGGGGCATGGGGACGGTATACCTGGCCGTGCGCAGCGACGACGTCTTCAGCAAGGTGGTGGCTCTGAAGGTCATTTCGATGAGCGCGGCACAGGGCGATTTCATCGAGCGCTTCAAGCAGGAGCGGCAGATTCTCGCCGGGCTCGACCACGTGCACATCGCGCGCATCCTGGACGGCGGCAACACAGAAGACGGCCGGCCGTTCTACGTCATGGAGTATGTCGACGGGCTGCCGATCGACGCCTGGTGCGAACGCGCTGCGGCCGGCGTGACCCAGCGGGTGCAGTTAATGATCCAGGTCTGCGACGCGGTGGACTACCTGCACAACCAGGCGATCGTGCATCGCGACCTGAAGCCAAGCAACATCATGGTGACCAACGAAGGCCACGTGAAGCTGCTGGACTTCGGCATTGCCAAGGTCCAGACGGTAAGCGGGATGGTGGCGGGCCACGGAGACGCCCAGCCGACCATGATGATGACGCCGGGATACGCCAGTCCGGAGCAGATCGAGGGCCGGACGGTGACCAAAAGCGCGGACATTTATGCGCTCGGCGTGATCTTCTACAAGCTGCTGGCTGGAAGGGCCCCGTTCACCACCGATGACGGGAATCCCGATCTGGCGGCCCAGCTTTCCGGGCAGGCTCCTCCGGCCCCGAGCCGTACCGCGGCGGTGACGACACAGAGAACCACGGAGAATCCGGCGGAGTTTCGCAGGCGCGTGAGCGGAGATCTGGACCGGGTGGTGCTGATGGCGCTGGAGCGCGATCCCGCGCAACGCTATCAGACCGTGGCGCAATTTGGAGACGACCTGAGGCGTTTCCTGGACGGCCGGCCGGTAATGGCGCGGAAGGCGGGCGGGTTCTATCGTTTCCGGAAGTTTGTCGGGCGCAACAAGCTGGTGGTTTCGCTGGCGGCGATGCTGGCGGTGGTGACATGCGTGGGGGCATGGATCGCGGTCCGGTCGCAACTGGAGAAAACCCGTGTGGAGGCGCGCGAGGAAGCGCTGGAGCGCATGGTGGCTTTGCTGAACACGCGTGTCGATCAGTGGAATCAGAACGCCGACCCGGCGGCTCAGAAGCAGGAGATGGCCGATGTCCAGAGCGCCAGCCAGGTGCTGGCGGCGGAGATACCCAGCGTGCTGGCGTCGTCGAAAGCCGATCCGGCGCGGGTGCAGCACGTGATTGAAGGTGTGCAGAAATTCCTGGATCGCGCCGATCAGCGGTCACAGGGACAGACGACCGTGCGTAAGGAGATCGCGCGGGTGTACCGGCAGGTCGGCGATATGCAGTCGAGCGCGAAGACGCCGCAGATTGCGAACAAACACGCGGCCGTAGGGACGTACCAGCACGCGGCTGCGGTGGCGGCGAGCGTGCTGCCGGCCGATCAGGCCTGGGCGGCCCAGCAACTGGCGCAACTGGATACCCGGCTGGCCTCGCTGGGCAGCAGCGTTGATCCCGGGGCCGTCCTCCCGCATCAGGACGCGCCGGTGGTGCTGTCCGATGCGGCGCCGATTGTGTTGAAACCGCGCGGACAGGCGCCGGTGGAGAAGCCGCCTCCTCCGATTACCCCTCCGCCGGCGCCGCCGCAGACGGCTCCGCAGCAGCCGGCGGTGGACACGGCAAGGCTGGACGAGATCACGCAGCAATTGAGCCTCAGCGAGGCGCATGCGGCGAAGGCGCATCAGAACTACGAAGCACTGCGGCAGCGTCTGGCTTCGTCCGGGCAGACGGTGAATGCGCAAACAACGGCCTCTCTGGCGCGCGTCGATATGTTCCTGCGGGGCGCACACGCCGCGCTGGCGAAGCAGGATCTGGACGGCGCCGACGACCAGCGTCGCAAGGCCGACTACGAGCTGCAAAAAGTCGTCCAGGCGGTGGGTGATTAGCCGGAAAAAACCTATATTATGGAT
>Ga0335085_10013758_pt1 | contig 11845 bp, 7 predicted proteins | sample Lox_Sample_45_FD_206712 | JGI IMG/M metagenome (GOLD analysis project Ga0335085, IMG submission 206712) | Soil microbial communities from Loxahatchee National Wildlife Refuge, Florida, United States - Lox_Sample_4.5 | ecosystem: Environmental > Terrestrial > Soil > Wetlands | place: USA: Florida...
CCTGGCGCAGATGACCGGACTGAACCGGACGTTTTTCGCCAACACCGGGTCGGAGGCCATGGAAGGCGCGCTCAAGATGGCCAAAGCACACGGGCGCGGCATCAACCCGGAGAAGTACGAGATTGTTTCACTGGATAACTCCTTCCACGGACGCACCGCGGGCGCGCTTTCGGTGACCGGACAGGCTAAGTACCGCCAGGATTTCGAGCCGCTGCTGCCGGGTGTGAAGTTCGTTCCGGCGAACGACGAGGCGGCACTCGAAGCGGCAGTCAGCGGGCGCACGGCGGCCATCGTGATGGAGATGATCCAGGGCGAGGGCGGCATCTGCCCGATGACGCCGTCATTCGTCCGCAAGGCTCGCGAATTGGCTTCGATGTACCACGCGTTTCTGATCGCCGATGAGACACAGTGCGGCGTCGGACGCCCAGGCACTTACTTTGCATATCAGCGCTCGCAGCCGGTGGTGCTGCCGGATATCGTAGTGGCGGCCAAACCGGTGGCGTGCGGGCTGCCGCTGGGATTCATCGTGGCGAATGAGGAAGCGGCCGCGGCCATCCGCCCGGGCATGCACGGAAGCACGTTCGGCGGCGGTCCGCTGGCCTGCCGGGTGGCGCTGGAGTTTCTGGACATTCTCGAAGAGTTGCTGCCGGCCATTCAGCGCGTGGGCGGCTACTTCCATCTCCAACTCAACGAACTGGCTCGCAAGCACAGCTTCGTGAAAGAAGTGCGCGGCTTCGGCCTGATGCTAGGCGTCGATCTGGCCATCCCCGGCAAGCAGATCGTGCTGGACGCCATGGCGGAAGGGCTGCTGATCAACTGCACGCACGACACCGTGCTGCGCTTCCTGCCGCCCTACATTGTCACCGAGAAGGAGGTCGATCAAGCGGTCAAGACTATGGCGAAACTGCTCGCTAAGGTTTAAGCGCCGGGGAGTTTTCACGACCCGGCTGAAATCCAGACGGTCAAACTTTGACCTCCTGGCTCCGTAACTCATTGATTCTAAGGGGGAGATTTTTTTAGAACGGCCACGCTTGGCCGTTTGGCCTCCCGGACGCTCTGTGTTAAGGTAGTCCAAATTGAAGCGATATCCCTTTCTGGATTGGATGCGAGGCCTCGCCATCGTCATCATGATCCAGTGCCACACGATCAATTCGCTGACGCGCCTGGACCTGCGCGAGGGCGGCCCGTATGTGCTGTCGCAGTTCATCGGCGGGATGGCCGCGCCGTTGTTCCTGTTCATGGCCGGCATGACGACCGCCTTCCAGATGGACAGCCTGGAGCGCCGCGAGCCGAACCGACTGCGCCGCTGGGCGATTGCGATGCGCCGGGCGGGCTACCTCATGGCGATCGCGCTGGCCTTTCGCATCACGAATTATCTGGGGGCGTGGCCGCATGGCGACACAGCCGACCTGACCAAGGTCGACATCCTGAACTGCATGGCGGTGGCGATGGCGGCGATGGCAGCCGCGGCGGCATTCGATGGCTTCGGGCGCGCCCGATTCGCGATTGCCTCCGGCGTGCTCATCGCGGCGGCGGCGCCGCTGGTGGATAGTCTTCCGTGGCAGGGCGTGCCGCGCATGCTGCATGACTATGTGGCGCCCGGCGGACGCGGCACCTTCGCCTTCTTCCCTTGCGCCTCTTACCTCGCTTTGGGACTGGGCGCGGGCGTGCTGGTGAAGCGCGCGGCCGCCGGACAGATGGACCGCCTGATGCAATGGACCGTGCTGATCGGCTTCGGCATGGTCTTCCCGGCGCAATACTTCGCCAACCTGCCGTACTCCGTGTATCCCCAATCGAATTTCTGGACCAACAGTCCCGCGCTGATTTCCATCCGCACGGGCATCTGCCTGCTGATGATGGCGGGCGCCTATCTGTGGACCGAGTACGGCGCGCGCCAAGCCTGGAGCTGGATGGACACGCTCGGCAAGAATTCGCTGATGGTGTATTGGGTCCACGTGATGCTGGTCTACGGCGGCTGGGTCAAGCCGATCAAGCGAAAGCTGAATATCCCAGAGGCGGTGCTGGCCGTCATTGTCGTGACGGCGTTGATGGTGGCGTTGTCGGTGGTGTGGCTGAAGTTTAAGGCGCGGAGAGCGGAGCGGCGGCGCGGTCCGCAGCCGGCTGGCGAGCCTCGGCGGGTGAGGGTGGCAAGTGAGATGTAAGTTCGTTTGTGTTGCGGTAATGGCAGCCTGCGCTTACTCGCAGGACCAGTCGTTTAATGTGGCCTCCATCAAACCGAACCCCAACCCCAGAGGCCGTCCGAAGATCGAGGTGACGCCAGGCGGTCTAACCATCACGCCCGCCAGCCTGAGTTATCTGATTCAATGGGCATACAACATCAGGCGCGATCAGATTGTAAGTCCGCCGTGGACCAGAGGCGAGTTCTACGATATCGCCGCTAAGACCTCGGCGCCATCCACCGAAGACCAGATTCGCGTAATGTTACAGAGCCTGTTGGCCGAGCGCTTCCAACTGGCTTACCATCGCGAGAGCAGGATGTTATCGGTGTATCAGATGGTGGTGGCGAAGAGCGGATCGAAGTTAGTCGAGTCTAAGTCGGGGGAAGGCAGTAACCCGCGGACCACCCGAATTAGTTACCCGCTGCCGCACACTTCCATGGCGGAATTGGCTCTAAAGCTGCAGGAACTCGGCGCGGTGTCGCTGCCCGTGGTGGATCGGACGGGGCTGACCGGCTACTTCGACATCACATTGACGTTTCCCGAAGGCAGCCGGCCTACGGATCGGCCCGGCGGCGGGAACGAAGCGGACATCTTCAGCATCCTCGAGAAGCAGCTCGGGCTGAAGCTCGAAGAGAAGAAATCCGCTACCGAGGTTCTGGTCGTCGATCGTGCCGAGCGGCCGACGGGGAATTAGGGAGCCATGTGGCGCTTCAGCGTGCCGTCTCGACACTCATGTCGAGACTTGCTACCGCGACGGCAAGCGCCGTGATGAGTCTCGGCGCGGCAAACAGGAGTTTTTGTGCCACTTAGCCGCCTTAATCTTTCCCGCTTTCAATGCGCATGCCGTAGAAGCTGCGGTACACAAATACCAGCGAGATGATGAAGAAAATCGCCGCCAGACCGGTGGTCAATCCGCTGCCTTGCTTATGAGTCAAATCCACGGCCAGCGAAACGGCCAGCAGGCCGAACAATGTCGTGAATTTGATGATGGGGTTAAGCGCCACGGAACTGGTGTCCTTGAACGGATCGCCGACCGTATCGCCGACCACTGTGGCGGCGTGCAGTTCGGTGCCCTTGGCTCGCAGTTCGGTTTCCACCACCTTCTTGGCGTTGTCCCAGGCGCCGCCGGCATTGGCCATGAAGATGGCCTGGTACAGGCCGAACAACGCGATCGAGATCAGGTAGCCGACGAAGAAAAACGGCTCCAGGAACGCAAACGCCAGAGTCGCGAAGAAGACCACCAGGAAGATGTTCAGCATGCCTTTCTGGGCGTACTGCGTGCAAATGGCGACCACTTTTTTGGAGTCGGCCACCGAGGCTTTGTCGCTGCTCTCCAGCTTGATGTGCCGCTTGATGAACTCGACGGCGCGGTAAGCGCCCGTGGAAACGGCCTGGGTGCTGGCGCCGGTGAACCAGTAGATCACCGCGCCGCCGGCGATCAAGCCCAGCAGGAACGGGGCATGCATCAATGAAAGCTTTTCCAGGTTGGTGGTGAGTCCCGAGGTCAGCGCCACGATGGTGGAGAAGATCATGGTGGTGGCTCCGACTACCGCGGTGCCGATCAGCACCGGCTTGGAGGTGGCTTTGAAAGTGTTACCGGCGCCGTCGTTCTCTTCCAGGTTCTCCTTGGCCTTATCGAAGTCCGGGGTGAAATTGAAGTTCTTCTGGATATCCTGCGAAATGCCGGGCAGCGTCTCGATCATGGACAGCTCGTAAATCGACTGAGCATTGTCGGTGACCGGGCCGTAGCTGTCCACCGCGATGGTCACCGGACCCATGCCGAGGAAGCCGAAGGCCACCAGGCCGAAGGCGAATACCGCCGGAGCCACCATTATCCCTGCGGGAAAGCTGGTGCTCACCAGGTATCCGACGCTCATCAGCAGAAGCATGGTCATGCCCAGCCAGAAGGCGCTGAAGTTGCCGCCCACGAAGCCCGACAGGATGTTCAGCGATGCGCCGCCCTCACGCGAACTGGTGACGATCTCGCGCACGTGCCGCGAATTGGTAGAAGTGAAGACCTTGACGAACTCGGGGATCAGCGCGCCCGCCAGCGTTCCGCAACTGATCACCGTGGCGAGCTTCCACCACAGCGAGTCGTCGCCCGCGAGCGTGGGAATCATCAGGGAGCTGACGACATAGGTAAGCGCAATCGACAGGATCGAAGTCAGCCAGACCAGGGTGGTAAGGGGAGTTTCGAAGTTGAACTTGGAGGCCTGGCCGTAACGCGATTTGGCAACCGCGCCATTCAGGAAATAGCCCACCGCCGAGGAGATCACCATCATGACGCGCATGGAGAAGATCCACACCAGAAGCTGAACCTGCACCACCGGTTCCTTAACCGCCAGCAGGATAAAGGTGATGAGCGCCACTCCAGTGACGCCGTAGGTTTCGAAACCGTCGGCTGAGGGGCCTACCGAATCGCCCGCGTTGTCGCCCGTGCAATCGGCGATCACGCCAGGGTTGCGCGCATCATCTTCCTTGATCTTGAAGACGATCTTCATCAGGTCGCTGCCGATATCGGCGATCTTGGTGAAGATGCCGCCCGCCACACGCAGGGCCGCCGCGCCCAGGGATTCGCCGATGGCGAAGCCGATGAAGCAGGCGCCGGCCAGGTCGCCGGGCACGAACAGCAGGATGAAGAGCATGATGAGCAGTTCGACCGAAACCAGCAGCATCCCGATACTCATGCCCGCCTGCAGCGGAATGTCGTAGCAAGGATAGGCCTTGCCGGTGAGCGAAGCGAAGGCCGTGCGCGAATTGGCGAAGGTGTTCACGCGCATGCCGAAAGCGGCCACCGAGAAGCTGCCCGAAATCCCGATCAAGCTGAACAGCAGGATGATCGCGACCTTGTAGAATTCGAACCCCTGCAGCAGGCCGAAGTAGAACACGATAATCACCGCAATGAAGCCTTCCAGCAGCAACAGGAACTTTCCCTGGGTGGCGAGATAGGTTTTGCAGGTTTCGTAGATCAGCTCGGAGACTTCGCGCATGGCGCTATGCACGGGCATATTACGCAGGCGCACGAAGATGATGAGGCCGAACACCAGGCCCAGAGCGCTGACCAGCAGACCGCCCAGCAGCAGGTTGTGACCGTTAATGCCGCCCAGGAAGGAAGCGGTTCCGAGATCGGGGAGGTGGAGGTTGGCTTCGCCCCCCTGTTCGGCGGCACGAACCGGGCCGGCCAGCGAGAGCAGCGCCATCAACAAGGCGAGCCAAATGGAACGCATCGGCCGGGCGGCGGGTGGCTCGGCGGCCTTGGGTGGCCCGGCCGGCCGATGGACACAGATGGTGTCACGGACAAAGAGCATCGACGAAGATCCTCCAATCAAGGATTTGCCCGTCCCTCTACGAGTTCGAACGCCGGGACATAGGCATGGACTATAGCGTACTCGGAAGACGGCGAAACCCTAGTATAAGAGATGTACAGGTCGGAATTCAAATCACCCGGAGTACCGGAAGGGCCAGAAAATCCGATTTACGAACGTTTTCGCCGCCCCTTGCGGCGCGCCTGAAATGTTCGACAAGTTAACTTAAAACAGTGTGACGCGACCGTTTGCCGGTCGGTTGCCGGCACGGGGATGCGCCACCAGGGTTCGAATCCGCTCAGCAAGTTGCAGGGCATTGTTCGGATTTCCACTGCGGGCATCCAGGGCGGTGTGGGTTCTCACCGATCTCGCCGAGGTGCTTTTCCTAGACTTGTATTCGCGTGCCGGAATCCGCCGGATCTGCGTTCTCGGATTTCGGAGAAGGAGGACATTCGATTCGATGATACAAGTTGCAAAAACTATTCTTATGGGGGGGCTGATGTTATTCGGGGTGAGCCTCCTCGGAACGGCATACGCCGCCACGGGTTGCACCAACAACACCGTGCAGGGCACTTACACCGTGATGGTCACCAGCGCCAATTTTCAGAACCTGATCACGGCTGCGAACGGCTCGACCGGCAGCACGGGTTCGACGGGTAGCACGGGATCGACCGGCAGTACGGGTTCGACCGGCTCTACGGGCAGCACGGGATCAACCGGCTCAACCGGCAGCACCGGCGCGACTGGGAACAACGGGCAAGCCGGATTCGGCAACAATTCGTCAAGCCTTTCGGGAGCCATTTCGGGCCTGGGCAGCTATTACTTCGACGGCAATGGCAACATCATCGGGGCTTCTTCCGCGGTGGGCGCCAATTCGCCGATCGGCAGCTATAGCGTCAATGCGGACTGCAGCGGGACGATGAAGTTGAATGCGGGCCAAACCTATGACACCGTGGTCACCAACCAGGGAACCCGCATCCTGTTTATCGAGACGGACGCTGCGGGCGCCGGATCGACCGGCGAGTTCGATCGTTCCATCGGAGCTTGCAGCCCGATCACTTCGACCGCTACCTACGGGTTCGAGTTCTTCGGCTCGACGCCTACCACCACGGGTTCGACCGGGAGCACGGGATCTACAGGCAGCACGGGTTCCACCGGATCCACGGGCAGCACAGGGTCGACCGGCAGTACAGGCTCGACCGGTTCGACGGGCAGCACCGGTTCGACAGGTTCAACGGGCAGTACGGGTTCAACTGGTTCGACCGGTTCAACTGGTTCGACCGGTTCGACGGGTAGCACGGGTTCGACCGGTAGCACCGGCTCGACCACGACCACTTTTCACCCCTACTCCGGCGTGGGCATCCTGACGTTGAGTCCGTCCGGCTTCACGGTAACTGGGTGGGGATCGCAAAACGGGACGGTGAGCTCGTTCACCTCGTCCGGCACTTACACGCTGGGATATAACTGCGGGTTGCAGTTCACTTTCGCTCCGTCCACCAGCGGGACGAGCACGGGAGGATTCTCGGCGCCCGCTGCGCTGAGCGGCATCCAGGTAAATACGACTGGTGGAGTAATCAGTTTGAAGACGAGTAGCAACACAGTCATCACAGGCCAATATTTCGCGCAGTAGCGATCGCTCGAATCAGAGCCGCGCAAGTGAAGAAGCGGGCAACCGCTCCGTCACCGTCGCGGCTCTGTTTTTTTGGAGCGGCGCCCGCGTGTGGTATGTTCCATCCATGGATCTCCGGCGCCTGGCCCTTCTCACGGTAGCGTGCGCGCTGTTCGCCACCGAACCCAACTCCGCGACCCGCCGCTGGTGGGCGCACACCACCGCGCTGGCCAACGACAGCCTGCAAGGGCGCGATACCGGCAGTGAAGGCTATCGCAAGGCGGCCGCGTACGTGGTCGGGCAGTTCGAGCACAACGGTCTCCGGCCCGCGGGCGAGCATGGCTTCTACCAGACGGTGCCGCTACACGTGGTGCGCCTGCGGGCGGACCAATCGAGCGCCGAACTGGTGGGCCCCCACGGCTCGCGGAAGATTGCCTGGCTACGTCAGATCGCCATTCCAGCGCGGCCGGGTGCGCCGCAAGCGATCGATGCGCCGCTGGTGTTCGCGGGCAGCGGCGAGGCGCCCGACGGGATCCAGCCGCAGGGCAAGATTGTCGTGCAGCTTGGTGGTGGCGGCGGGCGTGGCGGACGGGGAGGAGCGGGCAGCCGTGGCGCGGCTGGAACGCTCTCGATCGACACAACGGCTGGTCCCGAACCCCCGCGGTGGCCGGTGCAGTACGCAGTGCAGATGACGCTGGCCGACGGCACCCGCGGGACCGAGGTGGGCCCCGGTGTGGCCGGACGCGGCAATGGCGGCGGTGCCGGACTGTCATTGCGATTCAATCCCGCCGATGCGGACCTGCTGTTCGAAGGCACGGGCCACAGTTACCAGGAACTATTGAAGCTCCGCGAGCAGGAAAAGCCGGTGCCGTGGTTCGTCATCCCCGCGCGCCTGAAAGCCAGCCTGACGTGGGAGACCGCCGATCTGCAATCGGACAACATCCTGGCCGTGCTGCCCGGCTCCGATCCGGCGCTGGCCAAGGAGTACGTGGCAGTGTCCGCGCACCTGGATGGCTACGGCATCGGCGAGCCGTGGGGCGACGACCGTATTTATAATGGCGCGTTCGACGATGCCGCCTATGTTGCCACGCTCATCGACATGGCCGAGCGGCTGCACGAATCGGGCAGGAAGCTCAAGCGCTCGCTATTGTTCTGCGTGGTGACGGGCGAGGAGAAGGGGCTGTTGGGCAGCAAGTATTTCACGGCCCATCCGACCGTTCCGAAAGAGCAGATCGTGGCGGACCTCAACCTGGATCAGTTGCGGCCCCTGTTTCCGCTGCACACCCTGACGATGCTGGCGCTGGACGAATCGACGCTGGGCGAAACGGCGCGCAAGGTGGCCGGGTCGATGGACATCAAGATTCAGCCCGACCCCGAGCCGGGACGCAACCTGCTGCGCCGCAGCGATCACTACAGCTTCATGCAGATCGGCGTGCCGGCCACCGGATTCATCTTCGGCTACGTGCCCGGCACGCCGGACGAAGCGGCTTACCGGGAGTGGTACGCCAAGCGCTACCACACGCCGCTGGATGATCTGAATCAGCCGTGGGTGCCCGAGGCGGCGGCCAAGTTCAACGACTTTTTCAACAAGCTGGTGGAGACGGTGGCGAACGCGGACGAGCGGCCGAAGTGGAAGCCCGGCAGTTCGTACGCCAAGTGAGTCGCGGTATTCAGCACGGAGTCGCTAAGGTCGCGGAACAAACGCGGAGAGTACCCACGAGATTCCCCGCTCGGCCCCGCGAACCTTACGGCAGCGTTTCGGCGAGCACCTTCTTGCGCTGATCCTCGCGGAACTGGCGCAGACGATCGCGGAGCGGCGGGCGGCTGGTGGCCAGGATGGCGATGGCCAGCAGCGCGGCGTTGCGCGCTCCGGCGCCCCCGATCGCCAGCGTCCCGACGGGGATGCCGGCGGGCATCTGGACAGTCGAGAGCAGCGAGTCCATCCCCTTCAGGCTGGCGCTTTCCATTGGGACACCCAGCACGGGCAGGACGGTGTGGGCGGCGCAGACTCCGGCCAGATGGGCAGCGCCGCCGGCGGCCGCGATGATGACTTCGACGCCGCGCGATTCGGCTCCGCTCACGTACTCCGCGGTTTCGGCGGGCGTACGGTGGGCCGACAGCACCCGGCATTCGTGTGGAATCTCGAAGCGGGTCAGCATCTCATCGGACTGGCGCATGATGTCCCAGTCCGACTTGCTGCCCATCATCACGACCACCAGCGGCGCGTCGGGCATGGTTATTGACCCTGGGCCAGGGTGAATCCAGCCTGACCGTTGAAGGTGCGCAGCGTCTGGGTGGCGGCGATTTCGATGCCGGCATCGGCCACGCGGCCCAGCAGGGCGATCAGCGCGGGCATGGCCGCGGCGGAATCGGCCACGAAGCGGCAGCGGAAACTGTCAGTGCAGAAGGTCTCGGCCATGCCGGCGGGCCAGACTTTGACGCCGCGGTTGTCGATCATCTGCAGCTTCAGTCCATCGCCGGCCAGTTTGCCGACGGCTTCGGCGAGCAGATTGGGGTTGCGCCCCGGCCAGTGTACGAACACGTCGATGCCCTTGGTTTCCATGCTCGTCGTTGCGGTGGTGGAAGCGGCCGCGGGCGGTGCGGCGGATTGGGTGCGATGCGCGTAGCTCACCGGCTTCAGGCGATTGGGCTTCTGTCCCATCCGCGCGACCACCGCGCAGGCGAATTCCTTGGTGCCGACCTTCTGGGCGCTCACGCCCTCGGTGAAGACATCGTAGGTGTGGATGCCGTCCTCGATGGTGCGCAGCCAGGCATTGTGAACGCGCTCGGCGGCTTCCGGCTGGTCGATGTGGACCAGCATCAGCACCGCGCCTAGCAGCAGCCCCGAAGGATTGGCCAGGTTCTGGCCGGCGCGCCGTGGAGCCGAACCGTGGATGGCTTCGAACATGGCGCACTTATCGCCGATGTTGGCCGAACCGGCCAGGCCCACCGAACCGGCGATTTGCGCGGCCACATCGGAGAGGATATCGCCGTAAAGATTCGGCATCACGATCACGTCGAAGGCCTCGGGCGTGTCGGCCATTTTGGCGGCGCCGATATCCACGATCCAGGCTTCCTTTTCGATGTCGGGATACTGCGCGGCGATTTCGTCGAAGATCTTGTGGAACAGGCCGTCGGTCATCTTCATGATGTTGTCCTTCATGAAGCAGGTAACCTTGCGGCGATTGTGGCGGCGGGCATACTCGAAGGCGTAACGCACGATCTTCTCGCTGCCGGGCCGCGAAATGACTTTGATACAGGAAGTCACTTCGGGGGTCAACTGATATTCAATGCCGGCGTAGAGGTCCTCTTCATTCTCGCGGACGATGACCACGTCCATGTTGGGGTGCTTGGTGTCGATGAACGGGTGGTAGCTGACGCACGGCCGTACGTTGGCGTACTGGCCGAGGGTCTTGCGGGTGGTGACGTTGAGGCTTTTGAATCCGCCGCCCTGGGGGGTGGTGATGGGAGCCTTGAGGAACACTTTGGTTCGCAGGAGGGACTCCCAGGAACTCGGTTCAATGCCGGCGCTGTTGCCACGCAGATAAACCTTTTCGCCAATTTCGATGGTCTCGATGTCAAGAGCCGCGCCGGCGCCTTCCAGGATCTGAAGGGTGGCGCTCATGATTTCCGGGCCGATACCGTCCCCGTAGGCGACGGTGATGGGTGTCTTGGTGGGCATAACGGAATAAACAGGATATTGGAATGCACCACAGTGCGCAACCGGACGACTGTTGGAAGTCACAACAATGTTGCACACTGTGTTGCACGCCTCGGCGTTTCGCACGCGCCGCCGGCCGCGATTTGCGCCATTACACCCGATCGTGCGTTACAGAGTAAAGTTAACGTCGATGGTGGTGACCACCTCCACCGGTTCGCCATTGAGCAGCGTCGGCTCGTAGACCCATTGCTTCACGGCATCGAGGGCGATCTCTGCGAGGCGCGAATCCACCGTGTTGATGACGCGGGCCTGCAAGACAGTTCCGGTCTTGGAGATGATGGCTTGCATCTTCACCGTGCCTTGGATTCCGGCGGCTTGTAAATCGGCGGGATAGTTGGGGCGTGGCTGCTTTATCAGCCGGGCCATCTGGACCATACCGCCGACGCGAATGCGCTGGGGCGTGCCGGCTGGCGCGGCCATGGGCGTGGGTCCCTGCCCCTTGACCGTCACGACCTGGGCGATGTCGCCAAGCGCCAGGTTGCCATCCACCTGGGCGGCGGCGCCGGTAACCAGGGTGGCCTGCAGGGAAAGCTTCTTGAAGCCGGGCGCGGCGAATTCCAGGGCGTAGCGGCCGGAGGGGATGGCCGCAAAGCGATAGACCCCGGCCGCATCGGCCACCGTGGTTTCTTCGTTGGCGCCGTCCAGATTTTTGGCGGACACGCGCGCGTTGGGGACCACCGCGCCGCTGGGATCGCGCACCGTACCGCTGAGGCCGGCCATGGGCATCTGGGCCAGGGCAGTGATCGCCGCCAGCGGGACGAACAGGGCGGCGGCCAATCCGGCGGCAGCCAGCGCGGCGCGACTGCTTAACGGACGGCGGTTGGAGTCGCGGCGCAGCAGGTCGCGGACACGCAGTTCGAGGCCGGAAGCTTCGGCCATGGCGGGCGCGACTGCCCAGCGGGTACGGCGGGCGGCCATCGAGCGCACCAGATCCACCAGGTGGCCGGCATAATCATGCGGCGCGACCCCGGCCAGCAGCACGGCATCGTCGCAGGCGCGTTCGCGCTCCTGCCGCTGGGAGCGCAGGCCC
>Ga0335085_10013759_pt1 | contig 11845 bp, 13 predicted proteins | sample Lox_Sample_45_FD_206712 | JGI IMG/M metagenome (GOLD analysis project Ga0335085, IMG submission 206712) | Soil microbial communities from Loxahatchee National Wildlife Refuge, Florida, United States - Lox_Sample_4.5 | ecosystem: Environmental > Terrestrial > Soil > Wetlands | place: USA...
CGGTTTCCAGGCGGTGGGCATCGCCGACACCGATCTTGCCGCAGCGGAGGGCCGGCTCGCCGACTGGCTCGCCGCCGGCTATCACGGCGAGATGGATTATATGGCAAGGCACGGCTCGCGACGCGCACGCCCGGCGGAACTGCTGCCCGGCACCCTGCGCGTGATCAGCGCGCGCATGAATTATCTTCCGCAAGCCGCCGACGCCTGGTCGGTGATCGGCGCCGGGCACAAGGCGTACATCGCGCGCTATGCCACCGGCCGCGACTACCACAAAGTGCTGCGCAGCCGCTTGCTGCGGCTCGCGCGGCGCGTCGAGCGCGAGATCGGCGCCTTCGGCTACCGCGTCTATACCGACTCCGCGCCGGTGATGGAGGTGGAACTGGCCGCGAGAGGCGGACTGGGCTGGCGCGGCAAGCACACCCTGCTGCTTGCGCGCGACGCCGGCTCGTATTTCTTTCTCGGCGAGATCTATACCGACCTGCCCTTGCCCGCCGATGCGCCGGCATCCGACCATTGCGGCAGCTGCAGCAAATGCCTGGAAATCTGCCCCACCGGCGCCATCGTCGCGCCCTATCGGCTCGATGCCAGGCGCTGCATTTCCTATCTCACCATCGAGCTGAAGGGCGCGATTCCGGCGGAATTGCGCCCGCTGATCGGCAATCGCGTCTACGGCTGCGACGACTGCCAGCTTGCCTGCCCCTGGAACCGCCATGCCGGGCACAGCGGCGAACCGGATTTCCGCGTGCGCCACGGCCTTGACGACGTGGAGCTGGTGGAGCTGTTCGCGTGGAGCGAAAGCCGCTTCCACGAGCGCATGGCCGGCAGCGCCATCCGGCGCATCGGCTTCGAGCGCTGGTCGCGCAACCTCGCTGTCGGCCTGGGCAACGCGCCGACCGGCGCGGCCGTGCTCGGCGCGCTGCGCGCGCGCGCCGACGACGCCTCGCCGCTGGTGCGCGAGCATGTCGCCTGGGCGCTGCAGCGCCACGGGTTTGATCTGTCCGGGCGCGCGGATTAGTCTTCGCCTATGCGCCTGCACCAGCTCAAGCTCGACTTCGATCCCGAACAGGACCGCCTGCTGCTGCGCGTGAGCACCGACAACCGCCTCGAAGTGCGGCTGTGGCTGACGCGGCGCGTACTGCGCCTGTTGTGGCCGCTGCTGGTGCAGATGGCGCGCGCTGCGCCCGAGGTTGCGCTGCAGAGCAATCCGCAGGCGCGCGACGCGCTGGTCGGCATGCGGCACGAGCGCGCGCTGCGCCGGGCGAATTTCGCCGACGCGTTCGAGGAAGTGCCGCGCGAGATGCCGCTAGGGGCCGAGCCTGTCCTGGTGGCGCGCATCCAGGCGAACAAGGACGACAACGGCAACCAGGTGCTTGGGCTGCTGCCGCAGCACGGCCAGGGAATACACCTCACCATGGACGAAATCCTGCTGCACTCGTTCTGCAAGCTGGTGCAGAGCGCCGTGGCCAAGTCCGACTGGGATCTCGTGCTGGAGCTGCCGTCGCTGCAGGTCCAGCCGGAAACTGACGGCACGGCGCTGCCGAAGACGGTGAACTAGCCGAGCTGTTCAAGTTCCGCCTGCAGCGCCAGCCATTCTTCCTCTGCGCGCTCGATCTCCCGGCGCAAGGCCGCCTCGCGCAGCAACACCGGCTGCAGTTTTTCCTTGTCCGCATAGCTCTGCGGATCGGCCAGCCATGCGCCCAGCGGCTTGCGTTCCCGCTCGAGTTCGGCCATGCGCTGCTCGAGTTTGGCCAGGCGCTGCGCCAGCGGGCGTTTCTGCGCATAACGCCGGTTGCGCGCCTCGGCTTCGTCGCGCTTCTGCTGCTTGCGCGTGGCCGCCGCAGGCTCCGACGCCTCGGCGCCTGCCTCGCGCTGGCGCAGCCAGTCGCGGTAATCATCCAGATCGCCGTCGAAGGGCAAGACCGCGCCGTTGGCCACCAGCCACAGGCTGTCGGCAGTGGTACGCAGGAGGTGCCGGTCGTGCGAGACCAGCACGATCGCGCCTTCGTACTCCTGCAGCGCGCGCGTGAGCGCGTGGCGCATTTCCAGGTCGAGGTGGTTGGTCGGCTCGTCCAGCAGCAGCAGATTCGGCCGCTGCCACACCAGCAGGGCGAGGGCCAGCCTGGCTTTCTCGCCGCCGGAGAACGGCGCAATCGGGTTGAGCGCCATGTCGCCGCGGAAATCGAAGCCGCCGAGAAAATCGCGCAGTTCCTGCTCGCGCGCGCGCCCGTCGAGCCGCGCCAGGTGCTGCAGCGGCGACTCGTCCGGGCGCAGCGCTTCGATCTGGTGCTGCGCGAAGTAACCGATCGCGAGACCCTTGCCCTCTAGGCGCGTGCCCGCAAGCGGCGCGAGCGCGCCGGCCAGCAGTTTGATCAGCGTGGACTTGCCGGCGCCGTTGCGCCCGAGCAATCCGATGCGCCCGCCCGCCGCAATGTTGAGCTTGATTCCGGCGAGCACGATGCGCCCGTCGTAGCCAGCTGCCGCTTCATCCAGCGTGAGCAGGGGGTCCGGACCGGCCAGCGGCTCGCGCATGTGAAAGTCGAACGGCGTATCGACGTGCGCGGGCGAGATGATCTCCATGCGCGCCAGCGCCTTGAGCCGGCTCTGCGCCTGGCGCGCCTTGGTCGCCTTGGCGCGAAAGCGTTCGACGTAGGAATGCAGATGCGCGATCTCGCGCTGCTGCTTCAGGTAGGCCGCCTGCTGCTGCGCGAGCTGCAGCGCGCGCTGCTGCTCGAATGCCGAGTAGTTTCCCGTATACAGCTTTGCCCGGCATTGCTCCAGCGCGAGTACGTGCCCCGCTATGCCGTCGAGAAAATCCCGGTCGTGCGATATCGCGAGCAGCGTGCCGGGGTAGTCGCGCAGCCATTGTTCCAGCCAGATCACCGCGTCGAGATCGAGGTGGTTGGTGGGCTCGTCCAGCAGCAGCAGGTCCGAGCGGCACATGAGCGCACGCGCGAGTTTCAGGCGCATGCGCCAGCCGCCGGAGAAAGCGTCGATAGGCCGCTCAAGCTCGCCGGCAGAGAACCCCAGCCCGTGCATCAGGCTGGCGGCACGGCTGCGCGCGCTGTAGCCGCCGGCGTGATCATAGGCTTCGTGCAGAACCGCGAGCGCATCGCCGTCGTCGCGTGCGTGTGCCCGCGCCAGTTCCGCTTCCAGCGCGCGCAAGGGCGCGTCGCCGTCGAGCACGAATTCGATCGCGGCCTGTTCGCTTGCGGCGATATCCTGCGCCACATGGGCGATCGCGAGCCGCGCCGGCAATTCCAGGTCGCCTGCCTCCTGATGCAATTCGCCCAGCAGCAGCGCGAACAGGCTCGACTTGCCGCAGCCGTTCGGCCCCACGACGCCGATCTTTTGCCCGGCGTGGAGTGTCAGGTCGACGCCTTCGAGCAGCAGTTTGCCGCCGCGTGCGAGCGTTAGCTGGCGTAGGGTGATCATTCGAATTCTCGGGAATCCGGCCGGCGCGGGCGTGGTGGAAGCGCGCTATCGCAGCAACCGCGGCGCGCCCCGCCTGCGGCGGCTGGAGCCTCTGTCGCAGCGACGGGCTATGGCCGCGCTGCCTTTGCGGCGGCGGGCGCTAGCTGATCTCTTCGGCGGGATCGAGCTTGCGCGCTTCGTCCTCGAGCATCACCGGAATGCCGTCGCGGATCTGGTACGCGAGCCGGTCGGCCCTGCAGATGAGTTCCTGTTCGGCCTTGCGGTAGAGCAACGGCCCCTTGCAGATCGGGCACACCAGGATATCAAGCAGTCTTGAGTCCATTTAGTTTCGCCAGGATAAAATCGAAAAACACCGGGGCCAGCTCGGCCTCGACCTGAAGCGCGTACCAGTGCGCGCGCGCAAACGCCTCGCATTTTACCGCATCCTTCTCGGTCATAAGCAACGCTTCGCAGTCGCTGAATTCCAGTTCGCCGGGCGCATAGGCGTGGTGGTCCGCGAACGCGTGATTCACCGTGGCCAGGCCAAGCCGCGCGAGATGATCGAAAAAACGCCGCGGGTTGCCGATCGCTGCGACGGCGTGAAGCTTCTTGCCCGCGAACGCGGCTGCGGGCAGGCGCGCGCGCGGGTCGGCCACGCAACGAAAGCTGTCGCCGCGCAGATCCATGCGGAAAGAGGAGTTACGATATGCGGGGGGCGCCGAATTCATCACCCAGGCGTCGACGCGGCGCGTCAGCGGCTCGCGCAACGGACCCGCGGGAAGCAGCAATCCGTTGCCGGCGCCGCGCTCGTCCTCGACCGCTATCTCGATATCGCGCGCTAGGCCGTAATGCTGCAGCCCGTCGTCGAGTATCAGCACGTCGCACTCGGGATGGGCGGCGAGCAGGCCGCGCGCCGCCGCGGAGCGGTCGCGGCCGATCCACACCGGGCACGCGCTCGCGCGCGCGAGCAGCAGCGGCTCGTCGCCTACAGTGGCCACGGCGCTGTCGGCGGCAACCGCCATCGGCGCATCCGCGCTGCCGCGGTAACCGCGGCTCACGATGCCGGGCTTGCGCCCGCTCCGTGCCAGCATCGAAGCCAGCCATAGCACCAGCGGCGTCTTGCCGGTTCCGCCGGCCACGAAGTTGCCGACGACGATCACCGGAACCGGCAGCCGCACCGTGGCCAGTGCGCCGCTGCGATAAGCGAGGCGGCGCAACGCCAGCAACAGCCGGTACAGCAGGCTTGCGGGCCACAACGCGAGCGAGAGAGGGCTGAGCCGGTACCAGTGCCTTTCCGGAAAATCTGCTTCCACGTGGTGCGATCCCCGGCGAGCGCCGTCGCGGCGCGCTATTTGCTGCGGGTCTGCGTGGCGAAGGAGATGTGGCCGTAGCCCGCCAGCCGCGACGCTTCCATGACGTAGATCACCGCCTGGTGCGTGGCATTGGCGTCGGCGCTGATCACCACCACCGGATCCTTGAGCTCGCCCGCAGCACGGCGCATCTCGTCCGACAGGCCGCTCACGTCACGAAAGATCACCGGCCTGCGGTTGATCGTGTACTGCCCGGTCGCATTGACGGTAATGTTGATTTCGTTCGGCCGCTCGAGCTGCTTCTGCGCATCGGCCGTGGGCAGATTGATCTGCAGTTCGGCAAATTTCGAGTACGTGGTGGTTATCATCAGGAAAATGAGGATTACCAGCAGCACGTCGATGAGCGGGATCAGGTTGATCTCCAGGGCTTCCCTGGCCTGGAAGCGCTGGAAATTCATGCTCTGTTCGCGGACTGCGGCGAGCGTTCGGCGTCGAAGTCGAGGCGCTCGCCGTGCACGACATCGACCAGCTTGCTCGCCTGCTGCTCCATGTCCACCAGAAAGCTCTCGACCCTGGCACGGAAATGGCGGTAGAAGATCATTGCCGGAATGGCAACGACCAGGCCCAGCGCCGTGTTGTACAGCGCCACCGAAATGCCGTGCGCGAGCACCTGCGGATTCGTGCCCGACGGGGACTGCGAGCCGAAAATTTCGATCATGCCGACCACGGTGCCGAACAGACCCATCAGCGGCGAGATGGTGGCCAGCGTGCCAAGCGTGGTGAGAAAGCGCTCCAGCTCGTGCGACACGGCATGGCCGGCCTCCTCGATCGCTTCCTTCATGACATAGCGCGAGCTCTTGTGGTTTCTCAGGCCGGCCGCCAGCACCTGCCCCAGCGGAGAATCCTTGGCGAGCTGATCCAGCATCTGCGGATTCACGCCGTGCTGGCGATACGCATTGACCACCTTGCCGAGCAAATCTGCGGGCACGATCCTCTCTCTGCGCAACATCATCAGGCGCTCTATGATCAGGGCCACCGCGATGACCGAGGCCAGCAACAGCGGGTATACCGGCCAGCCCGCGGCGGTGATGAGCGCAAACAATTAACTCTCCTTAAATTTTTTGCCGCCAACACTGTAGCTTCTGCAGGGCGTTTCGGCAAGGCTTGCACGCCGCCGCGCGCACTCCGGCGCATTCGCCGCGACGCGCTCGCATCGCGCCGCGATGCGCGCCGACCTGCCGGCGCGGGGGGAATTGCAGACATGCGGAGCAAGCGCCGCCGCGGGCAACGCAGCGCACTCAAATCTTATCCACAATTTGTGTGGATAACGTTGTGCACAGTTTGCGCAAAGGCAGCTTAAGTAGAGTACGCAAAAGGCTTTTTTTTCATTGCCCAAAATTTGAACCGACTCGTTTTGACTTGATAAACAACAGGTTATGTGATATTACGGGGAGGCCGGTCTGCCTAACAAGCGGGCATGCCGCGCGCAAGGCCTTGCTGTGGATAGTGTAATATTCGCACATGCTGCCAGAGCCAGAATTGACGCGGGTTTCCAGCCCGCTCCCTGGGGAGATCGTCACCGTTTCTGCCCTGGTGCGAAGCGTGCGCGACCTGCTCGAACATCGTTACCCGTTATTGTGGGTGGCGGGCGAGATCTCCAATTGTGTTCGCGCGAAATCGGGGCATCTGTATTTCTCGCTCAAGGACGAAACAGCGCAGGTGCGCTGCGTCATGTTCCGCAACCGCAGCCAGATGATGGATTGGGAGCCGCGCGAAGGCCTGCGGGTCGAAGCGCGCGCGCTGGTCACGCTGTACGAGGCGCGCGGCGATTTCCAGCTCAACGTGGAATCGATGCGCCGCGCCGGCCAGGGCGCGCTGTTCGAAGCGTTCCTGCGGCTGCGCGACAAACTCGACAAGGAGGGTCTGTTCGATCCAGCGCGCAAGAAACCGCTGCCCGTTCACCCGCGGCGCATAGGCATCGTGACCTCGCTGCAGGCGGCGGCGCTGCGCGACGTACTCACCACGCTTGCGCGGCGCAATCCTTCGATTCCCGTAGTCATCTATCCTGCGCCGGTACAGGGGGAAGGCGCGGCGCAACAGCTCGCGGCTGCGATCGCCACTGCGGGCAGGCGCAATGAATGCGACGTGCTGATCCTGTGCCGCGGCGGCGGTTCGATCGAGGATCTGTGGGCGTTCAACGACGAAGCGCTCGCGCGCGCGATCCACGCCTGCCCGATTCCGGTGGTGACCGGTATCGGGCATGAAACGGATTTCACCATTGCCGAATTCGCGGCCGACAGGCGCGCCCCCACTCCCACAGCGGCGGCGGAACTCGCCGCCCCCGCGCGCGCCGAACTGCTCCCCCATCTGCACCGGTTAGCGCGGGCGCTGCAACGGCAAATGCGTTCCGGACTCGACGCCAGAGCTCAGCGCGTGGATTCCCTGGCGGGTCGCTTGCAGAGTCCCGCCGACCGGCTCGCCGCGAACTCGGCGCGCCTTGGCGCCGCGCGCGCCCGGCTCGGCTCGGCATTTGCGTCGTGCACGCGCAATGCCGAGTGGCGACTTTCACACTCGGCGCGGCGGCTCGCGGCGGCGCTGCCGAATCTGGGGGTACTACAGCAAAGGATCGCACAGCTGGATTCCGCGCTTCGGCGCGCAACACAGCGGCGGCTGGCGGTGCTGGGCGAGGACCTGGCGCGCCTGTCTTTGGGCCTCGCCCATCTGGATCCGGCCGCGGTGCTCGAGCGCGGCTACGCGATCGCACGCAGGCCTGACGGCGGCGTGGTGCGCTCGAGCGTGGATCTGCAAGCCGGCGATCCACTGCAGCTCTCGTTCGCGCAGGGCGCGGCCATGGTGCGCGTCGAAAAACCCCTTTGATGCCGAGGACTTCGTTGCCACTGGCCGCGCCAATCGCCTACAATTGATCCTGTAGAGTCTTTGCCAGGACGAGGGACGGTCTCCGCTCGTACTCCCCCAAATCGGCCGGTTGCAAAACGCGATCAGCAACGGCTCTTGAAATCCGCGACACACATACAAGGAGAATTCAGAATGGAACACAAACTGCCGCCTTTGCCCTATGCGATGGACGCGTTGCAACCGCACATCTCCAAGGAAACCCTCGAATTCCATTATGGCAAGCATCATCAGGCCTATGTCACGAACCTGAACAACCTGATCAAGGGCACCGAGTTCGAAAACGCCAGTCTCGAAGAAATAACCAGGAAAGCTTCGGGCGGCATATTCAACAACGCGGCCCAGGTCTGGAACCATACTTTCTACTGGAACTGCCTGTCGCCCAAGGGCGGCGGCGCGCCTGCAGGCGCCCTTGCCGCAGCCATCGACAAGAAGTGGGGCTCGTTCGCGGCATTCAAGGAGGCCTTCTCCAAGTCGGCCGTGGGAAATTTCGGATCGGGCTGGACCTGGCTGGTGAAGAAGGCCGACGGCTCAGTCGACATCGCCAATACGAGCAACGCGGCCACCCCGCTCACCGGCGCGGACAAGCCGCTGATGACCTGCGACGTGTGGGAACACGCCTATTACATCGACTATCGCAACGCCCGCCCGAAGTACGTGGAGTCGTTCTGGAATCTCGTCAACTGGGATTTCGTGGCGAAGAATTTCGGCGGCTGACGCGCCGCGGCGCGCGCGTTCGCGCCTGAATACGCGCGCCGTGCCACGATGAACAACCCGCTCGATTCGCTGCCGGCCACGGTCATTCTGGGGCTCGCCCTGACCCTGGCGCTGTACCTGGTTGCGCGCTACGCAATCGGAACCTGACATGGATGCCGTAGCCGCGCTTTCGCGCTGGTTTCATTTCATGGCCGGCATCATGTGGGTCGGCCTGTTGTACTACTTCAATTTCGTCCAGATGGCGGCGCTGAAAACCGCCGCAGCGGACGGGAGCGCCGCGGCGATCAACCGCCATGTCGCGCCGCGCGCGCTTGCTTGGTTCCGCTGGGCGTCCGTCGCAACCTGGCTTACCGGCGCCGCACTGCTCGGCAGCAACTTCGCGGCCGCGTTCACGCTGCAGCGCGGCCATGTCGTCATCGGCATAGGCGCGTGGCTCGGCACCGTCATGCTGATCAACGTCTGGGCGCTGTTGTGGCCCGCGCAGAAGCGGGCTTTGGGCCTGGTGGAGGCGACCGAGGTGCAGAAAAGCGCGGCGCGCCGGCGGGCATTCATCGTTTCGAGGCTGAATTTGGCGCTGTCGTTTCCGCTGCTGTTCTTCATGGCCGCGGCCGGCCATACCGCAACATTCTTCTAGATTCTGCGGTTCGCCCCGGGGCGGCCGGACAATTCAGCGGCCCCGCAATGTCCGCTTCGGCAATTCAGCGCGCTGCTGCGGAAAATCTGCCCAGGCCCTGAATGACCTCGCCGGCAACTATGCCGCGTTTCTTGAACCAGCCCTGGTTCATTTCCAGCGCAAAGCGCGCGGGCCGCGACGAGCAATGCGAAGTTTCGTCGAGTGGTTGCATGTCGGCGATGTTGATAATCTGCCCGCGCTCGTCGAGAAAGGCCACGCTCAAGGGGATCAGCGTATTCTTCATCCACATGCACTGGCCCACCGATTCGTCAAACACGAACAGCATGCCGGCGCCCTGTGCCATGGCCTTGCGCCGCATCAGGCCGACCGCGCGCGTCATCGGGGTGCCGGCCACCTCCGCCTGAATCAGGTAGATGCCGGCGTTAAGCGTAGTTGTGGGCAACTCGGCCTGCTGCGCCAAGACCGCCCCGGAGCAAAATAGGAGCGTCGCCGCGACGGCCCCCGCCGAGATTGACAAACTCTGACTGCAGCCGCTGCGGTGTTTGCGCATCTTCGTCCGATATCAAACCATAACAGCAATGAAAAAAGCCGGCGCTAGGGGAAAACCCCGGCTCCGGCTTGATTGTGCGCGAGTCGCTTACTTGGTCTCGGCGGCTTTCTTGGCTTTCTTGGCTTTTTTGGCCTTCTTGGCTTTTTTCGCCTTGGGCGCTTCGGCCTTGGCCTCAGCCTTTGCCGCCGGTGCTGCAGGCGCCGCTGCCGGGGCCGCCGGCGCCGCCGGCGTTGCGGGCTTGGCTTGCGCGAAAGCGGTGGCGCTGGCCGCAGCGAATACGGTCGCAACCAGTATGGAAATCAGCTTATTCATGGACTATCCTCTCGAAAAATTAACTTGGGGTGACAGGCAAGGAATGCGGTGTCATTCGCACTAACGCCCCGGCGCCAGCGCGGTTGACAGCTTAGGCCCATTTTTGCGGCACCCCGGCCTCCCGCCATTGCCCCGGAGCAATGCCCTCGAGCGTCCACGGTCCGATTGCCGCGCGAATCAGGCGCAGCGTCGGGTGGCCGATCTTGGCCGTCATACGCCGCACCTGGCGGTTTTTGCCCTCTTCCAGCACGAGTTCGATCCAGGCAGTGGGAATATGCAACCGCTGCCGGATCGGCGGAACGCGCGGCCACAAGCCGGGCGGTTCATGCATGCACCGCGCCCGGCACGGCCGGGTGACGAAATCACCCAGATCCAGTCCGCCGCACAAGGCGACCAGCGCATCCGCTGTCGGCTCGCCTTCGACCTGCGCCCAATAGGTTTTGGCCAGCTTGCGCCGCGGCTCGGCGATGCGCGCCTGCAGCGCGCCGTCGCCGGTGAGCACCAGCAGCCCCTCGCTGTCGGTATCCAGGCGCCCGGCCGGATAGACCGTCGGAACGGGAACGTAATCCTTGAGGCAGGGCCTGCCATCGGCAGAAGTGAACTGACACAGCACGCCGTAAGGCTTGTTGAACAGGATCACCGTAGCCATGGTCGCCCCCCAGCCGGGCCGCCGACGCACGGCTCCACGCAAAATTCGAATCGATCGACCCGATCCAGGCGGCTACGGCCGAAAACGCAGAAATTCGCGCAACGCAGGCAGAAAGCGCAACGCCCGCGGTTGCGGGCGTTGCGTGAATGCAGCCGCGCGCTCTGCAGGCGCGCGCGCCTAGTTGCTGCCCCAGGGCTTGATCGCGTCCTTGAGCTTGGCGTAGCCATCGAGGTAACGCGGCCGCTTGCCGCCGTAGATCTTGTCGAAGATTTCCAGCTGCGCGTCGAGCCAGCGCGCCAGCTCCTTGTTGCCGGGATTGGCGGCTTTGTAAGCCTCGTTGATCAGAACGAAATGGATGCGCGGGTCGTAGGGCTGCTTCTCACCGCCGACGGTCTCGTCGCCGGCGAGCAGCCGCAGCAGCATCGCATCGGCCGAGCCGAGCGTCTGCTCGTAGATCGGCGCGCCGTGCACGCGATACATGACGCTGGTCATGTCCTTGCCGTTGGTCATGGTGAAGCCCATTTCTGTCCACAGTCTGTTCATGTCGATCTTGACGCCTGCCTTGTCGAGAACGATCTGGCCCCATGCGCGAAGGACATCGGGCGCGTCGGCCATGAGATCGGTCAGCCGGTCGCCGTCGAGGTCGGTCGCATACACGATGCACGGCCGCTGGCGGATCATGTCGTGCAACATCAGGCCGAAGTTGGTGTCCGAGATATGCTCGTAGATATCGCCGCCCCAGGTCTCCATCCCGTCCTTGAAGTCCTTCGGCAGCAGCGCGACGATCGCGTCTACGTTGGCGCGGTGCTCCTCATAGGCATCGACCGTGTACTTGCGCTTGAGCTGGAATTTCGTTCCCTGTATCAGCCAGCGGAAGATACCGGCATTGACTGCATCTTCCTGTGCCTGGGTCGGTTTAGTGGCGACGCGCCCGATTTGTCCGGTTTCATGCACCATCTGCAGGAACAGCCGCGCGGCATAGGCCATTCTGACGCCCGGCGTGTTCATCTCGGAATGAACGTTGCCAGTGTCGCGGTCGACGCGGAATTTCTTCTTGTCCTGCGAATAGGGCAAGCCGGGCATGAAGCGAATGCTGGTGATGCCGCCGTAGGGGCGCACGTTGCAGTAGACCCCGGCTGCCGTGCGCAGAGGCGCGTTGGCCGACTTGCCGTTCACCACGACCTTCTTGCCGCCCTCGTTCACCATGAAATCGCCGGCGGTGGACCACTTGAGCGCGGTGTAATCGAGCTTGCCGAACCACTCGAGCGATATCAGCTTGGTGTCATGGCGAAACTGCGCCATCATCGGCACGCCCAGGAACGGCAGGCCGAGGACGTCCAGCGCCATCA
>Ga0335085_10013762_pt1 | contig 11843 bp, 12 predicted proteins | sample Lox_Sample_45_FD_206712 | JGI IMG/M metagenome (GOLD analysis project Ga0335085, IMG submission 206712) | Soil microbial communities from Loxahatchee National Wildlife Refuge, Florida, United States - Lox_Sample_4.5 | ecosystem: Environmental > Terrestrial > Soil > Wetlands | place: USA...
GGATTACGCGTTGGAGCCGCCGTATGTGCCCCCGATTCCATATTTCAGTCCCTATGCGAATCCGTATGCGCCGGCTCCGTACGCGCCGGCGGCGCCCACGAATCCGTTTGTCGCGCCGTTTGCGTACAACTCGACCGGCGGCGGGCTGACCATCGTGAACGCGGCCCCGGCCATCACAATGCTGCCGGGCGGTGCTGCGCACGTCGACCTTGGGGACAGCAGTTCGGCGGTGATCCAGCCGTGCGCGCCGCTGCTCGGTGCCCCCCAAGGTTCGTCCGCGCTTCCCCTGTTTGCGCCCGTCCGGCCAGCCTCGGATTCGGCTGGGCGACCACAGCCCTACGCGCTGACCGGCGCCCTGCCAAGTGCCGCGCAAACCGCCGCCGCGCCGGCCGGCGGAGCCGCGTGCTGGGGGCTCGATGAGAGCGGGCGTGCCGTGGTGGTTTGGCCATAGGTCGGTGTCGCCTAGCTAGAATCGAGGCCGTCGGTGCGCGGGACGAACGGTTGCGCAAGGGCAATGGTGGCCCTCGGAATCGCCTGGAGCGGACTCCTTCGCGCGCAAACGGCCGAGGCGACCCGGTTCAACTCGCTCGTGCGTGTCTGCGCAGGCGGCGACGTCACGCTCGGAACGAATCTCGACCCGGATTTCATTCGAAGGGGCGAAGACTCGCTGCGGCGCTTCTACGGGGTCAGCAGTTCGCCGGATTCTCTCGTCGCGCCGGCCCGACCGCTGTTTGCCGAGGCGAACATCGTCTTGATCAATGTCGAGGGGGCGATCGGCGAAGGCCCAGTGCTCCAGCCAAAATGTCTCACGTCGTCGACGGACTGCTTTGCCTTTCGACAACCTCCAGCGGCGGCACCGGCGCTCCGCTCCTTGGGCGGATCCCGCGCCGTCGTCGTGGCGAACCTGGCGAACAATCACTCGCGGGACGCGGGGAACACCGGGTTCGCCGCCACGCGGGATCTGCTCGAGGAATCAGGCATTCTTGTGACTGGTGCCGATACGCTCGCCACACCCGTCGTTACCGGCGATGGCGACACCGTAGCATTCCTCGGGTTTCATAGCTCCAAGGACAATCCGGACTCGCGCGATTTGGCTGCCGTCAGACGCCACGTTGCTCGCGCGGTTCAGCAATTTCGGACGGTGATCGTGACGGTTCACATCGGCGCGGAAGGCCCGACGGCCCAACGGACCCGGAACGCCATGGAACGGTTTGCGGGCGAAGAGCGCGGCAACCCGATCGCGTTCGCCGATGCGGCTATCCAAGCGGGGGCCACAATCGTCGTCGGTCACGGGCCGCACGTTCTGCGCGCCGGCGAATGGCGGGGGGATCGACTCATCCTCTATTCGATGGGCAACCTCATCACCTATGGGCCCTTTGGATTGCACGAACCCACGAACCGTGGGGCGATCCTCTGCGCCTCGATCGACGGGCCAGGACACGTCGCGAGCGCCGAGCTCCGCGCGACAAAGCAGCGGGTTGCCGGCGCATTTCTCCCGGACTCGACGAGACGAGCGTACGCGCTCGTCGATTCCTTGAGCGCGCTCGATTTTCCACGAACCGGCGTGCTGGTGGGCTCAGACGGAAAAATCGGTCGCCCCGATACTCTACGCGCGGGTCGCCCGCCCGCAGGGTAGCACGTGGCCGGCCGCTTTACTTCGTCGAGTCGTCGAGCGTGAGGATGCGCCGGGCGCTCTGCCATACCTTGGCGAGAGCCGACACCGGGCGCTGCAGCGGGCTCTCCACGACTCGACCAGCCGCACTACTGGCCTGAACAAAAAGGCCGTCACCGACGTAGATCCCGACGTGACTGGCAGTGCCCGACTTGCCCCTCCCGAACAACAGCAAATCGCCTGGGCGAAGCACGCTGGTGTCCTTTGGGACCGGCGTTCCGGCCTTCGCCAGTTGGCGCGCGGTCCGTGGGACATCGATGTGGAGTGCCGAAAGCACGTACTGCACGAGGCCGCTGCAGTCGAAGCCGTGATCGGGCGACTCGCCCCCCCAGACGTATTTGCGCCCGATCTGCGCCCGCGCGAGCGCCACGATCGAATCACGAACGCTTTCCGCCGACACGCTCATCTCCTGGAGCGGCTTGATCGGTTCCTGGGCGTCTAGGCGCGCGGCAGCAACCATGACCAGCATCGCGCAACAGGCGCTGGCAGTCGAGAGGATAAGTCCTGAGCGAATGGGCGGCATTGAACGGATCGATGAATGCGGAGTGGATTCACAACGGGTCCGAGCAGCGCCGCTCAGGGTGGATTTGTCGAGGTCCAGTCGGGCCCGGGGACAAATCTGCCCGCCTTGAGAAAGCTCGTCAATGCTGAGACGGCCTGCTGTGTCGATCGTCACGCAAAACGTGTCGCGTGCCTGACGTTCCGCTTTTCGGAACGCCGGGCTTAAGCTTCTGTCCCGCAGCTTACTGGCAACGCGCTTGAGGGCGATCCCGTCATGATCATCGACGTTCACAACCACTTCTATCCGCCCGAGTACCTCGCCGCACTCGAGTCGGGCGACAGCCTCATCACGCTCACCGTTGATGAGGATGGGAATCCGTGCATTCACTACCCGGGGGACTACAACGTGTGTGTCCCGGGACACCGCGATATCGAGTATCGGCACCGGGAGCTCGAACGCGAGGGGGTCGACACGCAGGTCTTGAGTTTGACCACACCTGGGACGCACATCGAGCCGCCTGCCCGCGCCGTTCGCCTCGCCCGCCTCGTGAACGACGCGTTTGCGCGCATCGTCGGGGAACGCTCGCCCCGGTTCGGCGCGCTCGCCACGCTTCCGCTCTGCGATCCCGCGGCCTCCGTTGCCGAGCTGCGGCGCGCCGTCGAAGATCTCTCGTTTCCCGGGGCGATGCTCTTCAGCAACGTGAACGGAGTGCCGTTAGCCGATGCCCGCTTCGAGGCCCTCTGGGCGGAGGCGGATCGTCTCGGCGCAACGATGCACATCCATCCCACGAATCCCGTCAACGTCGAGGCGATGGAACAGTATTGGCTGATGCCGCTCGTCGGGTTTCTGTTCGACACCACGTTGGCCGCCGCCCACCTCGTGTTCGCCGGCGTTCCCGACCGGTATCCGAACATCCGATGGGTGCTCGGTCATCTGGGCGGCGCGATCCCGTATCTTGGCGAGCGTCTCGATCGGGGCTGGCGCTCGTTTCCGGATTGCCGGACGCGCATCGATCGACCGCCCACGGAATACTTGCGCGAATTTTATTATGACGGCGTGAATTTCGACCCAGCCGCGATCCGGCTCGCCGTCGACTTCGCCGGGGCGTCTCACGTGATGGCGGCCAGTGACTATCCCCACCAGATCGGAAGCCTTCGGCTGATGAAGGAATCGATTGCCGCCGCGAACGTCTCAGACGCCGAGCGACAGTTGATCGCCGCCGAAAACGCGGCGCGTGTCTACGCGCCCAGGCGGACGTCGCCCGCCGCGGGGCTAGCCGCCCGAGTCTGATCCTGACACCTGGAGTTCTTTCGGGACTCTGCCCTCGCGGATGGCGGTCCACCCAGCCGACGTCTTCGCGATCTGATAGACGTTTTCGAACTGCATGAGCAGCTGTTTGGGATGCGACGGCGTGTCGAACGTAGTCACCGCGAGAAAAACCTCGACGGTATCTCCCTTCAGCTGCAGCACGTCCGACAAGCGCACGACATACCCCGGCCTCGTGACATCGCAACGCGGCGTTTTCTGGCCCGCGACCGGACGCGGGTCGCAGCGGCCGCGAATGACTCCGTCGTCCTTGAGGGCCGCCACGACGCTATCGGGGACGGGATCCCCGCCCGCGATCCGCGCCGTTCGCGGTAGCACGCGAGGGTGGATCAGGAGCACGAGCGCCGGATCGTCGACGTGGAACGCCGCACGGAGTGCCGCTTCATACACATGCGCCCGCGACGCGGCCGACAGCTGCGCGAGATGCAGCCCGCGGCCACGGATGACGTCGCGGTCGGAATCGGAGCACGAGCCGAGCATGGCTCCCCCTCCCACGAGGAGGACACCGATGGCTGCACGACGGATCCAGCGAATGCGGCGACCGATCAGCTGAGGCATCCGGGAAAATAGCAAGGTGGGACTGCCCTTCGCCTGCGGGATTTCGACACGATCTGCAACAGGATGCTGCTGGTCCCGACGCGTTTCGCGTGAGTATTGGCCGTGTCTCCAACCCCCTCGAGGACACTGTCATGCGACTCCCATGGATGATTGGTACGATCGTTGTCTGTCTCGCGGCCCGACCGTCGGCGATCCGCGCACAGCAGTACGGCGCTCTCTCCCACGAAGTGGCACGGACCTTGTTGGTCTCGGCCGCGTACCTCCGCGATCAACTGGCAAAGGGTTCCGCGTTGGGGCACGTCGAGTTCGACGCACGTTCCCTGACCCGTCTCGTCGCTGATTCGGCGGCGCCCCTGCGCCCGAGGCTCGCGCAAGCATTGGGCATCGGGCTTGCCGACGAGTCGCGCCTCGAGACGTGCAAACCCGTGCACAGCGTGATGTGCGAGTTGGGTGCGGCTACCGCGGTGCTGGAGGTTCGATCGGCCGTGGTCAACGGCACACACGCGACGGTCGAGATCAGGAAATACGAGCGACGCGGTGGCAACGGCACGATGGAGACCCTGGGTTCCACGATCCTCCGATTCAGCCTGACCCTCACAAGCGGCGAATGGTCCGTGACCAAAATGGCAATCGTCAGCGGCTGACAGGTGGCGTCAGCGAAGTCCGAGCAGTTTGTGCGTCTGCAGGCTGAGTCTCCACATCGGGTGCGCGAGGCAATACTCCATCGCGGCGCGCGTGGCGGCGTCGCGATCGGGACCGTCCATGGGCTGCAAGAAGAAGTGCCGGAAGTCCAGGGCCGCGAATCGCTCGGGTTCGGCGCCGTCCTGCGGGTACACGAGCTTGAGTTCATCCCCCTGGGTGAGCACGAGCGGCGCCCGTGCCTTGGGGCTCACGCAAATCCAATCCAATCCGGGCGGCGGTGCTCGCGTCCCGTTCGTCTCGATCGCCACCTCGAACCCGCGCGCATGAAATGCCCGGACCGCGGACGCATCCAGTTGAAGTAGTGGTTCTCCGCCGGTGCAGACGATGAATGGACGATCGGTCGTCGCGGGAGGACGCGGCCAACGCGAGGCGACGGCATCGGCCAACGCCTCGGCGTCGGCGAAGCGCCCGCCGTCCGGTCCGACTCCCACGAACTCGGTGTCGCAGAACCGGCATTGCGCGCTCGATCGATCATCTTCACGCCCCGACCAGAGGTTGCAGCCGCTGAATCGACAGAACACCGCGGGGCGCCCCGTCTGGGCGCCCTCTCCTTGGAGGGTGTAGAAAATCTCTTTGATCGTGTACATCACACGGGACGGGGCGGAGCGAACCGGTCGGTCACGGGCTCACGCGTATCGTGTCGGGTCCGGGGTGCCGGCTTCGACGAACCCCTTGTGTCGAAGCACGCAGGCATCGCAGCGGCCGCATGCGGCGCCGTTCGGACGAGGATCGTAGCAACTCGTCGTGATGCTGTAGTCGACGCCGAGTGTTTGCCCCAAGCGGATAATCTCGGCTTTGCTCATTGTCATGAGCGGCGCTCGAATGCGGACGGGATTCGTGCCGTGCACGCCGCCGCGCGTCGCCAGATTCGCCATGCGCTCGAACGCCTCGATGTACGCCGGACGACAGTCGGGGTAACCCGAATAATCGACTGCGTTGACCCCGATGAGGATATCCCGCGCCGGGAGGACCTCGGCCCGTGCCAAAGCAAACGAGAGAAAAATCGTATTGCGGGCCGGCACGTATGTGGCCGGAATGTCGTGCTCGCCCGCGGCGGCGAGCTCCCGATCCTTGGGAACCGGTATGTCGCTGGTCAGTGCCGAACCGCCGAACGCCCGCAAATCGATGTCGACGATGATCTGGCGGTCCTGCACGCCGTAGTGCGCCGCAACCCGCCGCGCTGCCTCCACCTCGCGCGCGTGGCGCTGGCCGTAACGAAACGTCATGGGGTGGACGTCGAATCCATCCCGCAACGCCTGGGCGAGGAGTGTGGTCGAGTCCAACCCGCCGCTCAGCAGGAGAACCGCCGCGTTCACCGGAGGGCCTGTTCCCAATCCTCCATCATGTCCTCCACGCTCTCGAGACCGACGGAAACGCGCAGCAAATTGGCGGGCGCGCGCGTGCCGGCGCCCTCGACCGACGCGCGATGCTCGACCAAGCTCTCGGTGCCTCCGAGGCTCGTTGCCTGGGTGAACACGCGAAGACGAGACGCGATCGCCCGCGACTGATCGGCGTTCCCGCCCGCCTGCACCGAGAGCATCCCGCCGAAGCCGGACATCTGGCGGGCCGCGAGCTGGTGTGCCGGGTGCGTCGGGAGGCCCGGGTAGTGCACGGCCTCGACCCGCGGGTGGCTGACGAGAAAATGCGCGAGTGTCAACGCGTTTTGACAGTGTGCGCGCATGCGGCATGGCAGCGTCCGGAGCCCCCGCAGGGTCAGCCAGCACTCGAAGGGCGACGGCACGGCGCCGCCGGTTGCTTGAATGGCGCGGACGCGCTGAAACAGTTCCGTGTCCTGGCGAGCCACCAGCATGCCGCCGAGCACGTCGCTGTGGCCGCCAAGGTATTTGGTCGTCGCGTGCATCGAGAAATCGGCCCCAAGCTCAAGCGGCCGTTGAAGCATCGGAGTGCCCCAGGTGTTGTCGACGACGCTCAAGGCGTTTGCGCCGCGGGCCAGGGCAGCGATGCGCGCGATATCGACGACCCGCAGCAGCGGATTTGACGGGGTTTCGATCCAGACGAGCTTCGTTGTCGGGCGAATGGCCCCCGCGACCGCGTCGACATCCGTCATATCGACGACCGTGGTCTCGATGCCCCACGGCCCGAAGATCTCGCGCATCAACTTGGTGGTCCCGAAGTAGGCGTCGTCCGGCGCGATGATGTGGGTCCCGGGTCCGATGGCCTGGATCATCGTCATCGTTGCCGCGGATCCTGAGGCGAACGCCGCGGCGGCCGCTCCGCCTTCGAGTGACGCGAGCGCGTACTCGAGGGCGTTGCGGTTGGGGTTGGCGTAGCGCGAGTAGAGAAAACCGCCTCGATAACTCCCGTCAGGGTCCCGCTCGAACGTCGTCGAGAGATGAATCGGGGGCGTGACCGCTCCCGTGGTCTGATCCGGCGCATGGCCGGAACGGACGGCGAGTGTCTCGAGGCGCACGGGAGCCGTTGCTCGTTCGAAGGCGCGTCAGGCGCGGGCGCGTGCCCGCTCTTCCCGCTGGCGCGTGAGATGCGGCACGATGCCGATCATCCGCTGGATCAACATCAACTGGCCGCGGTGGTGCATCTCGTGCTCCTTTGGAGACAGCAGGCTTTCAAGTCGCGGCCGCGGATTTCCGCCGGTTGGGTCCGTGAACGTCTCAGACAGGAATTCCGGCGTCAGCGACTCCAGCCAGGTGGCAAACCGGTCGCCCTCGCTCTTGAGTGCTTCAATGATCTGCGGTCGTGTGGTGAGCTTCGCTTCCTCGGCTTTCGCCCGGGCGACGATCGCGCCGAAATCGTATCCCTTGAGCGTCGTGACGCGCTTGACGCGGTGCATATCCTCGTAGAGCATCGGGCCGAAGGCGATGTGCGCGAGCCGGCGCGCGACCGAATCCGTGCCAGGCGCCGCGACGAAATCGTATTTGGACTCCGGTATATCCTCGGCAATCTGGATCGTATTCTTGCGCACGGTCCGGAACGCCTGACCGAGCTGAAGCCCGCCGTAGCTATTCATATGTAGGGACATCCCGCGGTGAAGAGTGTGGGGTAATGCTAACGCGACACTCCGCCTACGGGTATTGCGGGTGAGCCCGCGGGCGCGATTTTGCGCCCGACCTCGGGGCTAGGCCTTGGACATTCCGCCGACGAGCTCCTTGAGCTGCGTCGAACCCTGCAACAAGACACCGCTCGCCGACGTCATCTGCTCGCAGGCTGCGCTCTGCTCCTGTGTCGAGGCGTTGACCTCCTCGGCTGCGGCGGCGTGCTCCTCCGCCGTTTGGGCGATGCGCTGAACGGTCGCCGCAGCGGTGCTCGCCGCCCGTTCGTTGGACTCGGCGGCACTCGTCACCGCGAGGGCCGCGGCCCGGGTCCGATCAGCGGCCCCAACGATTGTCCGCAGGGCTTGGTCGATCTCGCGAGAGAGCGTTTCGACTTCTCCGACGCGGCGCGCGCCGAGCTCCATCGCTTGCGTGCTGCTGGTGGCGCGTGCCGTGACCGTCATCGTGAGTCGCGCGATGTCGGCCGCGGCGCGCTGAGATTGATCCGCCAATTTGCGGACTTCATCGGCGACGACCGCAAACCCGCGGCCGGCGTCACCGGCCCGCGCGGCCTCGATGGCGGCGTTCAGGGCGAGGAGGTTGGTCTGATCGGCGATTTGTCCTACCGTGTGAACGAACCGATTGATATCGCCCAGCATCGAGTGAAGGGCCGAGACCTCCGACGCGGCGTGCTCGACGGCCTTCTTGACCTCGATCAACATGCCGACCGCCCGCTCGATTTCGCTGCGTTTGGACTCGGCGGTTCCCTCGATTCCATGTCCGAGTTCGTTCACTTCATCGGACGCGCGACGGACCGCGACAGCGGCTTCGCGAATGGCCTGGAGCGCCTCGTCGACGACCCGAAGTTCTTGTACCTGCATTTCGGCGCCATGCGCGACGTCGGTCATGGCCGTGGCCATTTGCCCCGCCGACAACGAGATCTGCTCCGAGACCGATGCCAGCTCGTGCGCGGAGGTCGCGACGTCGTCAGCCGTTCGTGCCGCCGCCGACACGACGCGTGAGAGCGATTGCCCCGTGTGATTCATGGCGTCGGCCAAAATGCGGAATTCCCCCGGCAGCGTGGCGTCGGTCCTGGCTCCAAGATCGCCTTGGCTCATGCGTCGAGCTTGGCCAACGAGCAGGTCCAACGGGCCGCCGATCGACGAAATAGTCGCGACGACGACGACGATTCCGATGACCACCGCGGCCGCGATGAGCACCAGCAACGTGGCGGACTTTCGCCTGGTGTCGAGCGAGAGCCGGTCGTCTGCCGCCGCCACTCGCTCGGCCTTGAGACTGCCGAGTCGCTCGATGTTTGCGAGGAGGTCGGTGACCGCAGCCCGTGCCCCTGCGGCTTCGGTTCTCGCGTCGGCCGTGCGTCCGAGGTCCGCCAGGCGATCCGCCGCGGCGTAGTGGACTTCGACAGTGGAAAGCGCGTTATCGATGGAGGCGATCGTCTCGAGTTCAGACGTTGTCTGACCCGTGTTCGCATTCATCCGGCGCGCGACGTCGTGCGCGGCCCAGCCATCGCGCCGAAACGCGTTTTCGGCGGCCGAATCGCGGGTCTCGATATACCGTGCGCCGGCCTCCATCGTTTGCGAGACGCGCGCCGACAGCTGGCTGGCCAGGTCGGCTTCCGATTGGACCTGGCCCAGCGTGGTGTGAATGGTTCCGGCGATCGTCGTCATCGAGTTTCTGGCGACGATACCGGCCAGAACCAGTAGCAGCACGAGGACGCCGAACCCACCCCAGAGTCGGCCGCGAATCGTGTCGAAGGCTCCCGTTTCCATCAGGGCGCGCTCCCCCCGGAGACGACGTCGAGCTTGCCGTGCTCGATCTGCGTCATCACGATTGCTTTGCCGGTCGGATCGCCGTCGGGACCGAATCGAATCGGGCCGGTCGCTCCCGGGAATGGCGCGTTCATCGACGCGAGGTAGTCGCGGACTCGCGCGCGGTCTGTTCCCACCTTTTCGATCGCTTGGGCGAGCACGTACGTGGCGTCATACGCGAGCGCGGCATACCCGTCGGGATCGGTGCCGTACCTCTTTCTGTACGCTTGAATGAAGCGCAGCGCGTCGGCCCGGGTATCGGTGGCGGTAAAGGGTGCCCCGACAAAGACCCCGTCAGCGATGCTGCCATCTCCCGTCAGGGGCATCCAACCGTCCGCGCCAACGATCTTGGCGGCCAACTGCTGGCGCTTTGCCTCCTTCAGGAAGGCGCGCGCCGGGGGGTCCGTGGTGGCGACCAACACAACATCTGGTGCCCGCAGCTTGAAGAAACTCACGAAGGGCTCGAAGCTCTCGTTTCCCGTGTCGTCGACTGGATCAAACGTGACGATCTCGCCTTTGTAACTCCGGCGAAACGCGTTCGCCAACCCGCGCCCATAGCTGTTGTTCTCGTAGAGCACCGCCGCGCGGTGCCATCCCCGCTGGTTGACGAATTGAGCGATCGCCTGCCCGTTCGCCGAGTCACTGGAAACGACGCGGAACGTCCAGCGCGAGAGACCCGTGAGATCGGGTGACGTGGCGGAGGTCGCGATCGCGGCCATGTGCCCGTCGTAGACGCGTGCGGCAGCCATCATCGCCTTGGAGTTGACGTGTCCGACGACGGCGACGACCGGCGCGCTGTCCACGAGCTCCTGGGCGATGGCGGCGGCGCGGACGCCACTTGCCGAATCATCGCGATAGACGACCCGCAACGGGTGTTGGCGCCAGGCGGCCGTCGCATTGATCTCGTCGACGGCCATCGCGATTCCGAGGCTGTCGGTCCTGCCATAGGCCTCATGCCATGGCCCGGCGGCCCCGATGAGAATGGGACCCGTGGCGCCGCTGCTGCAGGCGCCCGTCGCGCAGACTGCGGCGAGGAGGAGAACGAGTGGTCGCACGAGGCGGTTGCTGTGCCGAGGTGGGCGAGCGAACCGGGCGACTTCGCCACGGCACTTCGAGGACGAAAGAGGAGGGGCCCATGTAACGAGTGTGGGTGCCGAAACGCGCCGGGGCGAGACCCGTTCCCATGTGATCCGCGTCCGCTCCATTCCGATGCAGACGGCAACGTTTCGTTGCAGTTCACCGGCGCCGATTAATCTCTCGGCGCGGCTGCCGATAATCGGAGACGCAGCGTGTCCCCTGCGGCGACGGCGCCGGAGGCCCGCACACGATTGCGGATTGCAACACCAAATGCCGACGGAGGCACTTGCTCTATGAAGAGGAATGGCACGATGTACAAGCTCCTGACGGGACTCGTGGCCGCGGCGGTCGTCGCCGCCTGCGCCGACAGTTCGACGGGTCCGGTCGGTACCAATGGAATCAGGTCGTCGGGGTACAACGTTCCTGCCGGCGGCCAGGCATCCCTCATTAGCACGGTTGGTTCCCTGTTGAGTTCGGTGCTTTCGCCGGTCACCGTCGTGACGCGCAAGACGCCGCTGGCTCAGGATGTGACGGCGTCGGTCGTGGTCACGCCGAAGGCCGGAGGGGCGTTGAGCATTCCGTCCGCCGGCCTGCTGGTGGTCATTCCGGCCGGCGCGGTGACGTCGCAGATGACGATTACCGTGACGGCGCTCAAGGGCAATCTCGTCGCGTATGACTTCGGCCCGAGCGGAACCAAGTTTGCGAAGCCGATCCAGGTCACGCAGACCACGAGCGGCACGAATATCTCGTTGCTGAGTTCCCTGCTGGGGCATTTGCACGCTGCCTACTTCGCCAACGACAACCAGATCAACTACGCCAAGGGAACCGCCCTCGTGAACGAGCTGTTGACGCTCAACCTGGGCGGCCTGCTGGGTGGCACCGTCGAGTTCGACGTTTCCCACTTCTCTGGATACCTGTTGGCGAACGGCGGCGGCGACGACGGGGCCCAGAGTGACGCGCTGCGACGCGGGAGCGGAAGCGGGTTCTAGTCGCGACGGGCTGCAGGAATTGACCCTCGACTTCACACCGTGTGGGGTCGAGGGTCGGCGGCATCACACCGCACCGATACCGCGACCCACGCTCGGCGGCGTGTGAGGTAGTTCACCCCGGGGTGCCGATACTGGATCGTGAAGTGCCTGGACGGGTGTTGTTCTCCGGCACTCAGACAC
>Ga0335085_10013763_pt1 | contig 11843 bp, 14 predicted proteins | sample Lox_Sample_45_FD_206712 | JGI IMG/M metagenome (GOLD analysis project Ga0335085, IMG submission 206712) | Soil microbial communities from Loxahatchee National Wildlife Refuge, Florida, United States - Lox_Sample_4.5 | ecosystem: Environmental > Terrestrial > Soil > Wetlands | place: USA...
CTGATCCCGGGGAACACGTAGTACGGGAACGTCAGCACGACGATCGTCACGTCGATCCGTCCGTCGCGCCTGCGCAGGTATGCGCCGTCGATGCGCCGCTGCACGACGAGGTCGACGACGAAGACGATCCACGACGCGAACCCCACGAAGATCTCGGCCCACTTCGTCTTCGGCGACGTGAAGAACAGCGGGACGAGCGCGGCGAGGATGATCGGCAGGTTCCAGCGCGCCTGCCAGCGCTCGCGCGCCTGGATCTGCTCGGCGGTGAGCGGCGCGGGCGGAGCGGACATCGCCCGTCCGGGTTCGCCTCAGGCGGCGGCTTCCCTCCGTCGACGTGCATCCGCGGCGCCGGATGCGTGGAACAGGGTCGCCCGCTCGACGGCGGGCCGCAAGTGTGCCGTTCCCGCATCCGGGCGCCGCCCTGAGCGTACAGCGGCGGGACCGGAGCGCAATGCCCCGGCCCCGCCGCCGGTTCGTGCTAGTGGCGCAGGCCGGACAGCCAGTCGAAGAAGTTCGACGTGACGCTGCCGACGCCGGTCACGTTGTCCCAGCCGCGATTCGTCATCAGCGACGAGTCCTGGTCGAACGACCGGACGGAGTAGAGGATCCCGCCGGCCGCGTTCTGCCCGTTCGCGTAGTCGGCTCGGACGTTGCCAGGGTCGCCCTGCGGCGTGACGTCGTAGAACTCGCCCGGGATGCGCGCGAGCGCGTAGATGAGCGGGTTGGCGAAGCCGATCCGCCGTCCGCCCTCGTTCGCCTGGGCGACCGCCTCGGCGCCCGCGTAGAGCGGCGAGGCGAGGCTCGTGCCGCCGATGCGGTACTCGCCGTAGTGGACGCCGGGCGGTCCGAAGCGGCTCGGCAGCGAGAAGCTCTGCGTCTCGCCGACGAGCATGCCCGTCGTCGGGTCGGCGTCCATGCCGACGTCCGGCACCGCGCGGCCGGTGGTCCGGCCCACGACCGGCTTCTGATACAGGGGCTCGGGGAAGAGCGTGCTCGTCCCGCCGCCGGCCCCGTACAGGAACGGCACGGTCAGGGTCCAGCTGCTCCCGCCCGACGAGAGACCGTACTTCTCGGTGCCCCAGCCGGTCTCGAACATGCGGTTGTCCCGCCTGTCGATCGCGAGCGACGTGCCGCCGACCGAGGTGACCCACGGGTCGCTCGTCGGGTAGTCCGGGGCGGCGTAGCCCGTGTTGTCGAACTCGTCGCCGCTGTCGCCCGAGGAGAACATGAAGCCGATCCCCTCGACGGCTCCCTGCTTGAACACCGTCTCGTACGCGGCGATCGTCGCGGGATCCTCGAGCGGGACGAGGTCTCCGGTGGTCGGATCGACGTAGAACGTCGGCGAGCCCCACGAGTTCGTCACGATCGACGCCTTGTTGTCGTGGACGACCTGCGAGAGCTGCGCCAGCAGGTCGTCGTCGAAGCAGCTCGCGGCCCCGTAGTAGAGGACGTTCGCGCCGGGCGCCATCGCGTGCACGGCCTCGACGTCGAGCGTCTGCTCGCCGTACCAGCCGTTGCCGCCGCACTCGTCGCCGGTCGACGCGTCCTCGGGGACGCTCCGGTCCTGGAACTGCCCGAACGCGAACGGCCGGTCGCCGTGCCGCAGGGCGTACGTGTTCGCGTCGCCGAGCAGCGTCGGCGCGTCGTATGCGTCGGTGATCGCCACCGTCGAGCCGCGGCCGAGGTTCTGCGAGTTGCCGAATCCGCCGACGCCGTAGGCGCCGCGGAGCTGGTCCGGCGTGTAGCCGCAGACCGCGTACGGCAGCGTCTGGTGCTGGAACTTCGGCAGCGTCCTCGCGGTCTGCTGGCCGTAGTAGTCCGAGCACGGCGTCGCGTTCACGAAGGCAGCGGGTGCGCCGAAGTCGGCCGGCTTCATCGCGTGACCGAAGGTGCTGAGCCCCGTGACCGTCGCGACGATCCCGGAGAGCGAGTCGGGCACCGACAGGTCGGTCACCGGCGCCTGCGCCTGCGTCCCGTTGACGAGGTAGTCGGCGAGCGTCGAGCCGAAGGCGTTCGCCGCCGCCGACGCGCTGCCCGAGACCTCGACGAAGTGGTTGTCGGGACCGGTCGTGTCGACCGAGAGCCCCGATTGGGTCAGCCACTGTGTCACCTGGGAGACCTGCGCGGCCGTCGGGGCGAACTGTGCGTCGTACTGGTCCGCGGTGATGAACTGCCCGTACTGGGCGTTGGACGGATCGCTGACGGCCTGAGCGAGCGCGTCGAGCTGATCCGAGTTTCTCGGCGTGAGCCAGACGCGTGCGTGCACGGCCTGGCCGGACGGCACCGCAGCGGTTTGCGGCGCGGCGGCGGTCCAGGCGGGCTTCGACCCCGGCAGCACGTGCCGGCTGAAGTCGAACGGGCCGTTCGTCCGCGCCGAGGCGCCGGCGGTGACGACGAGCGCTGCGAGCGTCAGCGCGCCCGCCAGCGCGACGACGACCCGCCCGTGGCGAATCGACTGCATGGTGCGATTCCCCCTCCCCGTAGTTGTCCTGTCGGGACTGACGGCGACCCGACCGGAGGATCCTGACGCACCCGGGGAAGCCTCGCAACCCGAACCGTCGACGCTGCTACGCTGACCGCGTGCTCAGGGTCGTCGCTGCCGTCGTCTGCGGCGCAGCTCTCGCGACCGGGGCCGCCGCCGTCGCGGCGCCGCCGGGAGCCGAGACGTCCGACTGGGCGGCCGTCAGCCTGTCGAGCGCCGCGGCGGGGGCGCGGCCGGTGGCCGTGCTCGTCTCGCTCCATACGGAGCTCCAGTGCGGGCGGCTCCGCGGCCGGTCGATCGACCTCGTCTTCCCGGCGGCGGCGAAGCTGCCGAACACCGTGAGCGCCGGCGCCGTCTCCGTGCAGGGCAAGCGCCCGGCCGGAGTCAAGGTCGCGGGTCGCACGCTCTCGATCGCGATGGCGCCGCCGACCGGCGTCATGTGCGACGTGATCGCACCGGGCGTCGCGAAGATCCTCGTCACGCGCGCGGCGCGGGTCGGGAACCCGTCCTCGGCGGGGACGTACGCGTTCTCGGTGCGCTACGGCGCCGCGACGCTCCCGGCGACGCTGACGATCCGCTAGCTCGACCGACGGCACGAGGTAGCCTGGCGCGATGGACGACGCACCGTCCTCGGAGATCGTCCTCGCCGGTGACGCCGAGCGCGACCAGGCGGTCGCGCAGCTGCGTGACGCCGCCGTCGCCGGCAGGCTCACGCTCGAGGAGTTCGGCGAGCGCGTGGACGGCGTGCATGCGGCGCGGACGACGGGCGAGCTCGCCGTGCTCACACGGGACCTTCCTGCCGGCGGGCCCGCGGTCGCGGAGCAGGGGCGCGCGCACCGCGCGATCTGCTCGCACCTCGTCCGAAGCGGCCCGATCACGCTCGGAGCGCGCACCTCGTTCACGTCGATCTTCGGCACGATCGACCTCGACCTCCGCCACGCGACGATCGCCGCGGCCGAGGTGGAGCTCCAGGTTCACAACGTGTTCGGCACCGTGACCGTGGTCGTCCCGGAAGGCGCCGTCGTCGAGGTCGAAGGCGGCGGACTCTTCGCCAGCGAGGACGTCCAGATGCCCGAGACACCGCCCCTGCCGGGTGCGCCCGTGATCCGGATCCGCACGTCGGGACCGGGCGGAATGCTGCAGGTCCGCACCGCGTGACGGTCCGTGGCGCGCGCGGCGAGGCGCGCCGTCACCTCAGATGACCCACGCGCAGCCGTTCCAGTACGCGTCGACGCGGCGGCCGAAGCGGCCGACGTCGAGCTCGAGCTCGTCCGGCAGCGGCGACAGGTGCGCCGGCAGATAGAGCTCGAATGCGTCGCTCTCCGGGACGCGCCGGAACTCGGTGCGCGCCGGCGGCTCCCACGCGGTCGCGAGCGTGCGGCCGGCGCCGCAGCAGCGGCCGCGGCGCACCGAGACGTACAGGCGGCCGCCCTGCTCGCGGATCAGGTCGGCGGCCGCATCCGAGACGACGACTCTCATCAACCGTAGTAATAGACGAGCAGCACCACCGCGAGCATCATCACGAGGATCACGGTGACGGCGCCGATCACGCCGAGATACACGAGCAGCGGCGTCGTCGGGCTGTCGCCCTCGGCGGCGACGTGGGCGAGGCGGCGGATCTCCTCGACCGGGTGGTGCGCGAGGCTGCTCGCCTCGTCCCGGATCTCGTGGAGGAGAAGCTCCGTGTCGTCGGCCACCGGTGCGGACTGGGTGGTCATCGAGACACCGTCCTTCTCGTATGCCGTACCCCGGGAGTGTAGACCGGCCGGCGTTACGCGGAGGTAAAGCCGAAGCCGCCGTCGAGGAGCGCCCGGCCGACGACCGCGCCGTCGGCGCCGGCGGCGCGCACGGCCTCGACGTCCGACGCGTCCCGGATCCCGCCCGCGGCGAGGACGGCCCCGCCGAAGCCGGCGCGCGCCTCGCGGACGAGGTCGAGGTCCGGGCCGGCGAGCGTCCCGTCGCGGGCGATCGCCGTGCAGAGGATCCGGCGGACGCCGGCCGCGGTGCAGCGCTCGAGCGCCGCCGCGGTCGTCAACTGCGACGACTGGAGCCAGCCCGCGGTGCGGACGACCCCGTCGGCGACGTCGACGGCGACGACGAGCCGCTCGCCGAGCGCGTCGACGAAGTCCTCGAGCGGCTGCGGGCCGAACGCCGCGGTGCCGACCATCACGCGCGCGACGCCGGCGCCGACGAGCGCGAGCGCATCGGCCACCGAGCGGACGCCGCCGCCGAGCTGTACCCGCACCGGCGCGGCCGCCGCGACCGCGCGTCGCGCGAGGTCGATCGGCGCGCCGCCGTCGCGGGCGGCGCCGAGCGCGACGACGTGGACGAGCCGGGGACGAGAGGCGGCGACGCGCTCGATCAGCGCGAACGGGTCGCCCGCGTCCGCGGCCACGCGGTCGTAGGCGCCCCGCTCGAGGCGCACCGCCTTGCCGTCGAGGACGTCCACGGCCGGGAGAAGCTCGAATCTCCTTGACAACGTGTTATCATGGTAACACGATGGCATCGACGGAGCCTTCACATTGGCCGACACCGGAGCACGAGGACCTGTTCGCGACGATCGCGTCGCTGCGGAACGAGGAGGAGGTGCACCACTTCCTCCGGGATCTCTGCACGCGGGCGGAGCTGGACGCGATGGCGCACCGCTGGCAGATGGCGCGGCTCCTGGACGAGGGGCTCCCCTATCTCGAGGTGGCGAAGCGGACGCACGCCTCGACCACGACGGTGACCCGCGTGGCGCAGTGGCTGCGCCGGGGCGAGGGCGGGTACGCGCTCGCGCTGCGGCGGCGGAGACGGCGCACCTGAGGATCGCAGTCCCCTCCAAGGGCCGGTTGCGCGAGCCGGCGATCGTCCTGCTGGAGGACGCGGGACTCGGCCCCGAGACGCCGGGCGACCGCGCGCTCGCGTTCCCGTGCCGCAACGCGCCGGTGGAGGCGCTGCTCGTGCGCGCCGACGACGTGCCCGAGTACGTGCAGGACGGCGTCGTCGACTGCGGGATCACCGGGCTGGACATCGTCCGCGAGAGCGGCGCCGAGGTGAAGGAGATCCTCCGCCTGGGCTTCGGCGCGTGCACGCTCGAGGCGGCCGTGCCCGCGGAGTCGGAGGCGCTCACCGTCGACGACCTCGACGGCGCCCGCGTCGCGACGAGCTTCCCGCACCTCGCGCGCGAGCTGCTGCCCGGGACGATCGAGCTCGTCGACGTGCACGGCTCCGTCGAGTTGGCGCCGCGGCTCGGCCTCGCCGACGCGATCGTCGACCTCGTCTCCAGCGGGAGCACGCTGCGGACGAACGGCCTGCGCTCCGTCGGGCGGCTGCTCGAGTCCGAGGCCGTGCTGATCGGTCCGCCGGAGCCGCGGGAGGATGCGATGCAGCTCGCCGCGGTCTTCCGCAGCGTCGTCGACGCGCGCGGCGCCCGGTACCTGATGCTGAACGCGCCCGAGTCGTCGCTCGCGCGGATCTGCGAGCTCGTGCCGGGCTCGCGCGCGCCGAGCGTGCTGCCGCTCGCCGAGCCGGGGATGGTCGCCGTCCACAGCGTCGTCCCCGCCGCGGAGATCTGGCGGCTGCTGCCCGCGCTCGAGGAGGCGGGAGCGTCGTCGATCCTGCTCGTGCCGGTCGAGCGAATGCTTGCATGAGCTCGGTCTCGGAGATCGTCGAGGACGTCCGCACACGCGGTGACGAGGCGCTGCGCGATTGGGCGCTGCGGCTCGACGGCGTCGAGCCGGCGCGCGCGGAGCCCGCGGGCGAGCTGCCGGAGGACGCGGTGCTCACGCTCGCCGACCGCGTCCGCCGCTGGCACGAGGCGCAACGGCCCGCCGACCTGCGGCTCGAGATCGAGCCCGGCGTGGTGCTGGAGCGGCGCTGGGTCCCGCTCCGCTCCGTCGGGATCTACGTGCCGCGCCGGCTCGTCTCGACGCTCGTCATGTGCGCGGTGCCCGCACAGGCGGCCGGGGTCGAGCGGATCGTCGTGACGACGCCGCCGGACGGCGCCGGCCTCGTCGCGGCGGCCGCGCGGCTGCTCGGCGTCGACGAGGTCTGGGCGGTCGGCGGCGCGCAGGCGATCGCCGCGCTCGCGTACGGCACCGAGACGATCCCGCGCGTCGACAAGATCGTCGGGCCGGGCAGCGCGTTCGTGAACGAGGCGAAGCTCCTCGTCTCGCGCGACGTCGCCATCGACCTGCCGGCGGGACCGTCGGAGGTCGCGGTCGTCCTCGGCGACGGAGCCTCGCGCGAGATCGCGGAGCTCGAGCTGGCGGCGCAGGGCGAGCACGGTTCCGACAGCGTCTGCACGCTGATCGACGGCGGCGACCTCGAGGGCGCTCTCGTGCAGGTCGAGGAGCTCGCGCCGGAGCACGTCGTCCTGCTCGGTGAGGCGGCGTCGCTGGCCGGCCGGATCAGGAACGCGGGTGCGGTCTTCGTCGGCGAGAGCTCGCCGGTCCCGACGGGCGACTACGCGACGGGCGGCAACCACGTCCTCCCGACCGGCGGCTGGGGCCGCTCGAGCGGCGGGCTCGGCCTCGAGACGTTCATGAAGCCGGTCACGGTGCAGCGCCTGACCCCGGAGGGCCTCGCGCGCGTCGCGCCGGTCGTCCGCGCGCTCGCCGCGGTCGAGGGAATGCCGGCGCACGCCGCGGCGGTGGAGCGGTGAGGCCGCTCTCGCCGGAGTTCCGCGCGTACGCGTGGGCGCCGTCCACGGAGGAGCTCGCGCGCCGCGCCGGGCTGGACGCCTCGCAGATCGTCCGCTTCGACGGGAACGTCCCGCCGCTGCCGCTCCCGAGCTCGCGCCCCGCGACGGTGGCGCGCGCGCTCGCGCACGTGAACGAGTACCCGCACGGCGGCTACCCGGAGCTGATCGCGGCGATCGCCGCGTACGCCGGCGTCGAGCCGGAGAACGTCGTGCTCGGCAACGGCGCCGACGACCTCATCCTCCTCGTCACGCGCGCGTTCGCGGGCGACGGCGACACCGTCGCGATCGCGAACGATCCGACCTATCCGCTCTATCGCGTCGCCGCCGGTCTCGTCGGCGCGACGATCGGCGACGACGACCCGGTGCTGACGTTCTGCTGCCGGCCGAACAACCCGACCGGCTCGCTCGACCCGCTGCCGGCGGCGCGGCCGCTCGCCGTCGACGAGGCGTACCTCGAGTTCTCGGAGGACGACGGCGTCGCCGCGTCGATCGAGGAGGGCGTGATCGCGATCCGCACCTTCTCGAAGGCGTTCGCGCTCGCGGGCGCACGCGTCGGCTACGCGCTCGCGAGCGCCGACGTCGCCGCCGAGCTGAACACGCGGCAGGCGCCGCTCGCCGTGGCGACGCCGTCGGCCGCGCTCGCGCTCGCCGCGCTCGCGGCGCCGCCGGATCCGCGGCCGACGATCGAGGAGCGCGAGCGGCTCGCCGAGGAGCTGCGGAAACTCGGGTTCGAGCCGCTTCCGTCGCGCACGAACTTCCTGTACGTCCCCGTCGACGATCCCGGCGAGGTCGCGGCGCGCCTGCTCGCCCGCGGGTGCGTCCCGCGCGTGTACGAGGACGCGATCCGGATCACCGTGCGCGACCGCGAGGACGACGACCTGCTGCTCGCGGCCCTCGCGGGCACCGACGCCCCGGCGGGCCGTAGCGCACGACACCTCCGGGCGACAGCCGAGACGGCGCTGCGCGTCCGCCTGCGGCTCGACGGCGCGAGCCGCGTGCGCGTCGCCACGGGCGCCGGCCTCTACGACCACTTCCTCGAGCAGCTGGCCTTCAACGCGGGACTCGACCTCGAGCTCCAGGGCGCGGGCGACGCGGAGACCGGTCCGCACCACACGGCCGAGGACTCCGCGATCGCGCTCGGCGAGGCGCTCGACCGCGCGCTCGGCACGCGCAGCGGCATCGCCCGCTACGGCGACGCCGTCGTTCCCATGGACGACGCGCTCGCGCGCGCCGCCGTCGATCTCGGCGGCCGCCGCGCCTCCGTGATCCGGCTCGAGCACGACCCCGGACTTGCGAAGCACGTGCTGCAGAGCCTCGCCGACGCGGGTCGCCTCTGCATCCACGTGGAGTCGACGGGCGAGGACCCGCACCACGTCGCGGAGGCCGCGTTCAAGGCGACGGGACGCGCGCTGCGCGCCGCGCTGAGGCAGGACGGCTCGCTCGTGCCGTCCACGAAGGGGATCCTGTGATCGTCGCCATCTGCCGCTACGGCGCGGGCAACGTGCGCTCCGTCGAGCTCGCGTTCCTCCGGCTCGGCGCCGAGGTGGTCGCGGCCGACGTTCCCTCCGACGTCCTCGACGCGGACCTCGCCGTGCTCCCGGGCGTCGGCTCCGCCGGCTCGGCGATGGACGGGCTCCGCGGGCGCGGCCTCGACGACGCGCTGCGCGAGCGCGCCGCCGCGGGCCGCCCCGTGCTCGGCATCTGCCTCGGCCTCCAGATCGCGCTCGACGAGAGCGAGGAGGACGGCGGCGTCGCCGGGCTCGGGCTCGTCCCCGGCCGGGCCGTGCGCCTGCGCACCGAGCGGATCCCGCGGATCGGCTGGGCGGAGGTCGAACCGGGCGGTGAGGCGTACTGGTTCGCCCATTCGTATGCGGCCGAAACCGACGCCGCCACGGCGACGAGCGAGGGCCTCGTCGCCGTCGTCGAGTCCGGCGCCTTCGTCGGCGTGCAGTTCCATCCCGAGAAGAGCGGCGCCGCCGGCGCGCGCTGGCTGGAGCGATGCCTCTCCCGCGCCTGATCCCGTGCCTCGACGTCGCCGGCGGGCGCGTCGTCAAGGGCGTGCGCTTCCGCGAGCTGCGCGACGTGGGCGACCCGGTCGAGCTCGGCGCCGCGTACTGCGACGCCGGCGCGGATGAGCTCGTCTTCCTCGACGTCGCCGCGACGGTCGAGTCGCGCGGCTCCGCGGTCGAGGTCGCGGCGCGCGTGGCCGAGCGCGTGTCGATCCCGTTCACCGTGGGCGGTGGCATCCGTTCGGTCGCCGACGCCGCGGCGGTGCTCGAGGCGGGCGCCGACAAGATCAGCGTCAACTCGGCGGCGCTCGCGCGGCCGGCGCTGATCGAGGAGCTCGCGCGCACGCTCGGCAGCCAGGCCGTCGTCGTCGCCATCGACACGGAGCAGGGCCGCGTCCACTCGCACTCCGCGACGCGCGACGCCGACCGCGACACCGTCGCCTGGGCGCGCGAGTGCGAGGCACACGGCGCCGGCGAGCTGCTCGTCACGTCGATCGACCGCGACGGCACGCAGAGCGGCTACGACCTCGAGCTGCTCGGCGCGCTCCGCGACGCGGTGTCGCTGCCGGTGATCGCCTCGGGCGGCGCGGGCGGCGCCGAGCACGTCGCCGCCGCGCTCGAGGTCTCGCAGGCGGCGCTGCTCGCGTCGATCCTCCACGAGCGGCCGGCGCGGCTCGCCACGCTGCGCGACGAGCTCCGCTCCCTCGGCGTCCCGCTCCGCGATGCAGCCTGAGCTGACACCGGCCATCGTCCAGGACGCGTCCGACGGGCGCGTGCTGATGCTCGCGTGGATGGACGCGGAGGCCGAGCGGCTGACGCGCGAGACGGGCGAGGCGTGGTTCTGGAGCCGCTCGCGTCAGGAGCTGTGGCACAAGGGCGAGACCTCGGGGAACACGCTCGCGGTCGAGGAGATCCGCGACGACTGCGACGGCGACGCGCTGCTCCTGCGCGTGCGGCCTGCCGGCCCTGCGTGCCACACCGGCTCGCGCTCGTGCTTCGCCCCGCCGCTCTGGCGCACCGTCGTCGAGCGCGTGCGCGACCGCCCTGAGGGCTCGTACACGGCGTCGCTCGCCGAGGCCGGGATCGAGCGCTGCGCGCAGAAGCTCGGCGAGGAGGCGGTCGAGGCGGCCGTCTCGGCCGTCGCCGCCGACGGCCGGCTCGCCGAGGAGGCTGCCGACGTGCTCTACCACCTCTACGTCCTGCTCGCCGTCGCCGGCGTCGACGTCGCCGACGTCGAGGACGTGCTCGCGCGCCGCGCGGCTCCGGCGCCGCCGCTCCAAGACCCCGCGAACGGGTGACGTGATCCGGCGCGGGCGCCAGTAGCATCGCGTCCCGCTGCGTCCCGAACCTGCGGAGGAGTCGCCTTGAAGCTTCGTCACGTCCTTTCCCTCGCCGTGGTCCTCGCGGTCTGCCTCGTCCCGGCCGCCTCGGCCCGGCCCGAGCGCTCGCAGGCCTCGAGCTCGGTCGCCACGAGCATCGCCTCCGAGCTGGCGAAGGCCGGCGCGAAGGCTGCGGTCGCCCAGTTCGCGCCCGACCTCGTCAAGTACACCGACCCGACGGCGTACGGGCTCGCGCAGATCCAGAGCCAACTGGCGGAGCTCGACCGCAAGCTGACGGAGCTACGGAGCTACCAGGAGGCGGTGGCGACGCGGCTCGACTGCGTGATCCAGCGCACGCCGCTGAACGAGATCCTCGCCTCGGCCGACGAGCACCTCAGCGCGCTCGTCGACATCGGCCGCATGAGCGACCAGGCGCAGCGGGTGAAGGCGCTCGCCACGCTCGACCGCGACTATCTCCTGCTCGGGACGCAGCAGGGGACGCTGCACCGCGCGATCACGAACGACGGCGCGCTCGTTGCGTGCGCGAAGCTGATCGAGAAGCAGCAGGAGCCGTTCCTCACCTCGCAGCTCGCACCGGCCGTGCGCGACTACTACTCCGCGTACGAGGCGGCCGCGCTCAGCCTGCTCACCGTCCGGCTCAACCTGATGAACAACGGCGCGGCGACGCCGCAGCGGGCGGACGAGGTGACGCGCGAGGTGCTGGGCTGGATCTCCCAGGAGCAGTCGCTGATCAAGCCCGCGATGCCGTACACGGAGTCGTACTTCAAGCCCGAGAACCTCCTGATGAAGACGCGCGTCGCGGCGAACGGCCTCCAGGACTCCGAGGCGTACTCGCTGTTCAAGGCGGGATGGGACGCGAGCATCCGCAACGGCCCGGGCTGCGACCAGCTGATCCGGATGGCCGACGCGACCGGCGTCCCGCGCTCGCAGGTGCGCCAGCTCTGGCGCAGCCAGAACGTCCTGCAGACGCCGCGCTACGTCTACTGCATCGACAGCAACGGCACGCTGCAGGCGTACGACCTGGACCTCTTCCGCTTCGAGAACGCGGCACACATCCACGTCTACGTGACCCGTGACATCGGCACCGTGATCGCTCGCCAGAACGGCGGCAACTTCTTTGACCTGAGGAAGTACTCCTACTTCGGCTAGAGGCCGTTGACGACGCGGTGACGCGCCGGTGATGCGCGCGCGGTTTGCTCCCGGCTCCGAGAGAGCGACAGGGGAGGAACCGTGCCGACGCAGCAGCGAATCGCAATCGACGACATCGTGGAGGCGGCGACCGTCGGCGTCCTCCGCGCACTCGAGTCGCGGAAGATCTCCGGGGCCGC
>Ga0335085_10013764_pt1 | contig 11843 bp, 10 predicted proteins | sample Lox_Sample_45_FD_206712 | JGI IMG/M metagenome (GOLD analysis project Ga0335085, IMG submission 206712) | Soil microbial communities from Loxahatchee National Wildlife Refuge, Florida, United States - Lox_Sample_4.5 | ecosystem: Environmental > Terrestrial > Soil > Wetlands | place: USA...
CGGTGAAGCAGTCGTCCACCTGGACCTCGTCCCAGCCGATCTGCTTCGCGGCCGCGGCGGCCGGCGTCCGCGCGAGGTCGACGGCGATGAGCCGGTCCGGGTCGAACCCGTGGTCCACCGGTTCTTCGGCCCAGAACGCGCACCGGGTCTCGCTATCGACCCGGCCGAGGAATCCCGCCATCGCGTGGAAGACGCAGCGCATCACGGAACCTCCGGCCGGGCCAGCACGGCGACGGGGCGAGCCGGGCGTGACGGGCGGGCCGCGCCCCGCCAGCCAGCGCCGACGTGGATGGCCAGGCCCTGCGGGTACTGCTGCATGACCACTCCGTTCCGGTCAGGTAGCTGTATGCTGACCCGGCGCGCTGGAACGGCGCTGCAGCGCCGCTGGAGCGGCGGCGAGGGTTGGCGTCGGCCTCGCAGTGGTCAAGTCGGGCGGCATCCGCGCCGCGGCATCTGGTGCTGACGGTGGCAGAGTGACCAAAGTTCGCTTTGAACGGGGTTCCGCCGGCGGCTGACGTCGCGTTCGCTGGCCAGGGATCGCGCCAGTTGGGGGTTATCCAGAGGTGTCGGCACCCGTAATAATTCCGTGATATCTACGAGAACCGGTTGAGACCCTTCATGCGTCGTCGCTAACGTGACTCACCGTGTGGCCGTTGGCGCCTGGGACCAGCGGGATAGCCCGAGCGGTGGAAAAAGGAGCGTGACTGGTACGTGAGCCGAGTGCTTGCGGGGGTGTCGGGGATTCGTCGCGGCGTCGCTTTGAGCGCGGGGCTGGTCATGGCCGGCGGGCTCGCGGTCTTCGCTACCGGCGCCGGCGCGGCGCCGCAGCCGACCGTCAGCCAGGTCCAGGCCAAGATCAACCAGCTCACCTCCCAGTTCGACAAGGTGAGCCAGCAGCTCGACCAGGCCAGCCAGCAGCTGTCCGCGGCGCAGACCAAGCTGTCTCAGGTGCGGGTGCGGCTGAAGAACGCCGATACCCAGTTCCAGACGGCGCAGGCGAACGTGGCCGCCACCGCGGCGGCGGCGTTCGAGAACACCGGGTCGACCTCGATCGCGGGGGTGCTGACCTCGGGTAACCCGTCGGTGATACTGCAGCAGGGGTCGCTGCTTGTGGAGATGTCGGGGAACCGGAGCGCGCAGACGAAGCAGCTGCTCACCGACGCCAGCCAGCTGGCCGGCGTGGAGCAGGAGATGTCGCGGACCGAGGCCGGGATCGCCGGCCTCAAGCGGCAGCTCTCTGACCACAAGTCCTCGCTGGGCAAGCTCATCGACACGCAGAAGGCCACGCTGGCCAGCCTGACCGTGCCGCAGCAGCAGGCCGTGCAGACCAATTCGATCGGCGCGGGCGGAACGACCTCGGCCACCTATAGCGGGACGACCTCGACCCAGGGCGGCAAGGCCGTCGCCTTTGCCTACGCCCAGCTGGGCAAGCCGTACCAGTGGGGCGCGACGGGACCGGGCAGCTACGACTGCTCCGGCCTGGTCCAGGCCGCCTGGGCCTCGGCCGGGGTCAGCATCCCGCGTACCACCTACGCGCAGTGGGCCGCGCTGCCGCACATCTCCACCTCCGCGCTCGAGCCCGGCGACCTGCTGTACTTCGACGGAGTGGGGCACGTGGCCATCTACGTGGGCGGCGGCTACATCATCGACGCCCCGCAGACCGGGCAGGACGTGCAGAAGATCCCCCTGGCTGGCTGGTACAAGTCCACCCTGGTCGGTGCGGCCCGCCCGTAGATTCTGGCCGGCCGGTGGCGCGCATACCGGTCTAGCGCTCGCGGGCCTGGTCCGAGCAGGCTAGGGAGCATGACGCTACGGAGGGACCAGATCAACCGGCACCGGGAGCGGGCCCGGGACGAGCGCGCCGAACTGGACGCCGTGCTCGATGCCGGGCACCACGTCGGGACGCTGAGCACGGTGGCCGACGGCAGGCCGTGGGTGGTGCCGATGCTGTACGGCCGGGCGGGCGACCGGATCCTGATGCACGGCTCGGTGGGCGCGGGGGCGCTGCGGTACGTGGCCACGGGCGCCCCGGCCGCGCTGTGCGTGATGCACGTCGACGGCTGGGTCTACGCGCACACGCTGTTCGACTCCAGCGCCAACTACCGCTCCGCCGTCGTGCACGGTGAGCTGCGCGCGCTCAGCGGGGACGAGGCGGCCGAGGCGCTGACCCAGATCTCCGAGTGCCTGACGCCGGGCCGCTCGGGCGAAGTGCCGTTCCACACCAAGAAGCAGCTCGCGGCGACGACCGCGCTGGCGATGGACATCGTCGAGGGCCAGTGGACGGTCAAGATCCGGGACGCGGGCCCGGGCGAGCCCGAGCCGGGCGAGGCCACGCCCGGGCTGTGGACCGGAATCCTGCCGATCCTCAGCGCCTACGGGCACCCCCGGACGTCGGACCACGTGCCGGCCGGCACGCCGGTCTCGCCGTCGGTGCTCAAGGTCATGCGCCACGGGCCGCCATCTCCTCGGCGGTGACCCGGCCGATCAGGGCGGCCGCGCCCTGGGCCATGGTCTCCGGCAGCCGCGAGTAGCCGCAGAGCAGCCCGGACCGGCGGGCAGGCCCGGCGCAGAACGGGGACAGCGGGAGGCAGGCCAGCCCGGCGCCGGCCAGCCGGGCCGCGGCGGCCTCGTCGTCCAGCGGCCGGTCGAAGACCAGCGCGACGTGCAGCCCGGCCTCGATGCCGAGCGCCCGGGCGGCGGGGATGTGCTCCCGGCAGGCGGCGACGAAGCATTCCTGCCGGGCCCGGTAGGTGCGCATGGCCCGGGACTGATGCCGCGTCAGCGCGCCGATGGCGATGAAGCTGGCCAGGAACGCGGCCGAGACCTGGCTGACCTCCTCGCCGGAGGCGTCGAGGTGGGCGGCCATCGCGGCGCGGAACCTGGCGGGCAGCACGGCCCAGGACACCCGCAGGCCGCGGGACAGGATCTTCGAGCTGGTGCCCAGGTAGACCACGTGACCGGCGGCGGCGGGCATGCTCCGCAGCGGGTTCAGCGGGGGCACGTCGTAGCGGAACTCGCCGTCGTAGTCGTCCTCGAGCACGAGCGCGCCGGCGGCGGTGGCCCAGGCGAGCAGGCCGGTGCGGCGGCGCACCGGCATCCGGCCGCCGAGCGGGAACTGGTGGGCCGGCGTGACGTAGCAGGCCCGGTCGCTGCCGCGCAGGTCCTCCGCCTTGATGCCGTCGTCGTCGACGGGCACCGGGCGGATGACCGCGCCGGCCTCGCGCAGGGCGAGCCGGGCCTTGGCGTAGCCGGGGTCCTCGAACGCGACCGGCTTCCCGGCCAGCCCGCAGGTGACGGCGACCGCCCGGAGCGCGTTGCTGACGCTCGGGAACAGGAAGATGTCCTCCGGGTCGACAGCAAGACCGCGGGCGCGGCGCAGGTGACCGGTGAGCTGATCGCGCAGGTCGAGCGGCGGCTGCCGGGCCGGCGAGGCGGCCAGCCGCATGGCCCGGGTCCAGTCCCGCTGGGAGATCAGGCCGGGGTCGGCCAGGCCAGGCCGCAGGTCGTAGGTGACCGGGCTGACCGGACGCGGGGAGGCAGGCGCCGGGGGTGGTAGTGAGACGCCGAACGCGCCGGCTCGTGCGGCCTCGCCGGCACCGCGCTCCACATAGGTGGACCCGCCCGGGCGGGCGACCAGGAACCCGGCCGCGGTGAGCTCCTCGTAGGCGGCCACGACGGCGGTCCGCGCCAGGCCGAACGTCGCGGCCAGGGTCCGGGTGGACGGCAGCCGGTCGCCGTCGTGGACCTGCCCGCGGGCGATGGCATCGATCAGCGCGTGCGCCACCTGACCGGACCGGGGGCCGCTGCGGCCGTTCAGGTCCAGCGTGAAGTTGACCGGGGTAGCCGTCCGCATCAGCCGATCTCATCCGCCGACGCGCGGCCCGCCGCGACGGTGCGGGTCAGGAAGTCGGCGATCAGGTCGAGCTCGTCGTCGGCGTAACCGTCCCAGATCCGCCCCATCCGCGTGTTCATCGGCCCGAAGGCCTCGAACAGCTGGCGCTGCCGGGCCGGGACGCTGGCCACCACGACGGCACGCCGGTCACTGGCCGAACGGTCCCGGGTGATCCAGCCGCCCTCCTCGAGCCGGTTCAGGATCCCGGTCATGGTGGCCAGGTGCACCCCCACCCGGTCGGCCAGCGCGCTCGGGCTGATCGGGCCGTGCCGGGCGACGACGTCCAGGCAGTCGAAGTCGAGGTCCTTGAGCTCGACCTGGTTCCCCACCCGGTGGTTCAGCACGGCGAGCTCGATGCGCAGGTCCCGTAGGGCATTGGCCACCGCCGCCACCTTGCGGCGGCGTTCCCGGCCGGGCTGGTCCGCCATCGCACCCTCCAGCTAATACGTAACTCATATAGTATGAGTTACATAGGACCGGCGACAGGAAGCCGGCCCGGTTCTCAATAGGAGCACATCATGCGCATCGTCATCTTCGGCGCCAACGGCCCGACCGGGCGCCTGCTCACCCGGCTGAGCCTGACCGCAGGCTACGACACCGTCGCGGTGACCAGGCAGCCGGGAGCGTTCGGCATGCGGGACCCGCGGCTGCGGGTGGCCGGCGCGGACGTCCTGGACGCCAACGCGGTGGACGGCGTGGTCAAGGGCAGCGACGCGGTGCTGTCGGCCCTCGGCGTCCCGTTCGGCAAGACACCGGTCGAGGTCTACTCGCGCGGCGCCGAGCACATGCTCGACGCGATGAAGCGGCACGACGTCCGGCGGCTGGTCGTGGTCAGCTCCGGCGCGGTCACCGGGGAGGACGAGCCGACCGGCGGGTTCTGGTTCAACCGGGTGCTGCAGCCCTACGTCACCAGGCGGCTGGGCAAGACCGTCTACGACGACATGCGCCGGATGGAGGACCTGGTCTCCCGCAGCGACGCGGACTGGACGATCCTGCGGCCCTCCGGGCTCTACGAGCTCCCGGAGGTGACGGACTACTCGCTCACCTCCGAACACGGGCCCGGCCGGTTCACCGCCCGGATCGACCTGGCGGACGCCATCGTGCGGCAGGTCACGGACGACCGTTTCGTCCGCCGGACCGGCCACGTCATCACCACGCGGGACAACCCCAGCCTGCTCTCGATGATGCTGCGCGAAGCCTTCGGAAAGTGATCGGGGCTAGCGGTAGGCGCTAACCGCGGCCACCGACGACGAGTACCGCGGCCGGTGACCGGCTGACCGGGCGTTAAGGGGCGAGGGCTTCGGCCAGGAAGGCGCGGACGGCGGCGAACGAGCGCTCGTCGGCGAGCCGGTCGTAGGCCACGCCGGGTATCGTGCCGGGGACGGCGTCCTGGTGGGTAAAGCCGTGCTGGGCCTGGCCGTACATGATCAGCTGCCAGTCGGCCCCGGCGTGGTTCATCTCCGCGGCGAACGCGGCCACGTCGGCCGGCGGGACGTGCGGATCGGCGGCGCCGTGGCAGGCGAGGATCTTCGCCGTCACGGCCCCGGGCTGCGCGGGGGCGCTGGTGGCCAGGCTGCCGTGGATGCTCACGACGGCGGCCAGGGCAGTGCCAGCCAATCGAGGGCCAGCCAATCGAGGGCCAGCCGGGCCGGGACCAGCCGGGCCGGGACCAGCCAGATTCGTGCCCGCCCGGGCCAGCGCCAGCGCGGCCATCCCGCCGAAGCAGAAGCCGACGGCGGCCGCGGGTCCGGCCGCCTCCGGGCAGCCGGCCAGCGCGGCCAGGCCGGCCTGGCCGCGGCGGACGAGCCGGTCCGGGTCGTCGCGCAGGGCGAGCAGGCACGTCATCACCCGCTCCCGGTCCCCCGCGATACCGTCGCCAAACATGTCGCAGGCCAGCACGGCGTAGCCGAGGGCGGCATAACGACATGCCTGTTCCCGCGCGTGCGCGTCGAGACCGGCTCCGCCGTGGATGAGAAGGATTCCCGGCCGCGGCCCCCCCTGCGCCTCATTCCAGCAGAACAGACCGGTCAGCGAGGTGTCGAGGTCGCGGTAGGAAAGGTCACGGGCGGCGATATCCACGTCCCGGAGATTACCATTCAATATTTAGCATAATAGCACAACAGGATTAATTTAGAAAGCGCTGACGAATTGCAATTCCGTCTCGAAACGCGGTAATCGCAGCCAGCGCGGCAGCCGCCAACGGGTTCTCTGGGCTGGGTGTGCCAGCCAGCCCGCGGGGCGGGTGCGAGATGCCGGGCGGGGGCGGGGCGGCGCGGGGCGGTTGGCGGGGCTCGAACCCGGCCCGTTCGGTGTGAAAGGATTTTTAATTCCGAACGATGCGGGGGTTGTCCGTGCTGGATGTGCTGACGTTCGTCCTGGCCGCCTTGGCCGTCATCGTCGCGCTCCAGTACCTGGCCGACCGGACCGGCTTGCCGGCCGCCGCGCTGCTGACCGTGGCCGGCCTGGTCTACGGCGTGCTGCCGGGGCCGAACGTCACCCTCGACCCGCACGTGATCTTGACCTTCGTCATCCCGCCGCTGATCTACAGCGCGGCGCTGAACTCCTCGCTGCTGGCGATCAGGGAGAACCTGCGCGCCGTGATCAGCCTGTCCATCGGCCTGGTGCTGGCCACCGCGGTGGTCACCGGGATCGGCATGGACCTGTTCGTGCCGGGGGTGGGCCTGGCCGCCGGCATCGCGCTGGGCGCCGCGCTGTCCCCCACCGACCCGGTGGCCGCGCTGGCCGTCGGCGGCCGGGCCGGGCTGCCGCCCAAGCTGATCACGATCATCGAGGGCGAGGGCCTGCTCAACGACGCGACCGCGCTGACCACGCTGACCGTGGCGGTGACCGCGGCGACCAGCGGCGGTTTCTCGTTCGGGGGCGCCGTCCTGCGCTTCCTGCTCGCCGCGGCGGGCGGCCTGCTCTGCGGCATCGCCGTGGCCGTCATCGTGCGCCTGGCCAGGTCCGCCGTCCGCGACCCGCTGCTGGTCAACGGCATCTCGCTGGCCACCCCGTTCGCCGCCTACCTGCTCGGCGAGGAACTGCACGTCTCCGGCGTGCTCGCAGTCGCGGTGGCCGGGCTGATGATCGGTCACGAGACGCCCCGCTTCACCTCGGGCGCCAGCCGGCTGCAGGCCACCGCGGTCTGGCACCTGGCCGACTTCCTGCTCCAGGGCTTCGTCTTCCTGCTGGTCGGCCAGCAGATCGCGCCGGTCATCCGCGGCCTGAAGGCGTACCCCGCCAGCACGATCGTGGCCGCGGTGGCCGTCAGCCTCGGCGTCGTGCTGCTGCTGCGGCCGCTGTGGCTGGCGCTCACCCAGTCGCTGCCCCGCATGCTGCGCACGCGCACGGGCCGGGCCGTCCGGGACGACCAGTACCTGTCCGGCCGGGAGATCGGCGTGCTGAGCTGGGCCGGCACCCGGGGCGTGATCAGCCTGGCGGCCATCTTCACGCTGCCGCTGACAATCGACGGCGGGCACCCGTTCCCCCGCCGCGACCTGTTGCTGTTCTGCACCTACCTGGTCGTCGTGGTCACCCTGGTCGGGCAGGGGCTCACGTTCGCGCCGATCGCCCACGCGCTCGGGGTGCACGCCGACCCGGCCGACGCCGCCCTGGTCCGCACCCAGGCCCGGGCCGCGTCGGTGCAGGCGGGCCTGTCCCGGCTGGACCAGATCGCCGCGGACGACGCCGTGCCCGGGCCGGTGCTGGCCGCGCTGCGGGCCAGCCTGGACGGCAAGGCCAGGCGGTATCGTCAGCTGCTGGACCGGCTGGAGACCGCCGAGGATCTGGTGCCTGCCGCCGCCCCGGGCACCGCGGATTACGAGGCCGCGCTGCACGCCCGGCGGGCGGTTATCGACGCCCAGCGGGAGGAACTGCTCCGCTGGCGGGACGCCGGCCACCTGCCCGACGCCAGCCTGCGCATCCTGGAGGGCGAGCTCGATCACGAGGAGCGAACGCTGCCGCCGCACGACGCCCACTGACGTTGTTAGCAGAGACCGCCCTGCCGTCACGGGTTTCACGGCGTTCCGTGGTGGCTACACGTCGGGTATGGACCGTGCCCTGGCCGCCCGCGAGTACGCGGGCCATCTCACCGACGCCGACCTCAGGCTGCTGGCTCCGTCTGATCAGGGGGACGGCGCCTGGCTGCGCGGTGACCCGGCGGCGCTGCTGCGGTTGCTCGAGGACCCGGGCACGTTCGGCACGGTGCTGGGCGAGGGCCCGCAGGGATGGGCGGTCCAGGCCTCCCCGTTCCTGATCTTCGCGCTGCTGGTGCAGCGGGCCATGACCGAGCTGGCCTCGGCCTCTCATGTGCCGGAGCGCACCGGGCCGCGCCAGCGGGTGCCGCTGTTCGACGTGCCCGCGCTGCGCGACTTCCTCGCCGACACGGCGCGGCGGCTGTTCCTGGCCGAGCTGCTGGCCTCCTTCACCCGGGTGGCCAGCGGCCGGTACCGGGTCCGGGTGGCGGGCCGGGCCCGGACCCGGCGGTTCAGCGAGCTCGACCCGGTGCGGCTCGCGGGCCTGCTTGACGCCGTACCAGCGGCCGAACGGCCAGGGGTGTACCGCAGGCTCGGCGACGTCTCGCTGTTCCTGACCGGGGTGTTTCCCGATTACGTGACGTCCCGCGCGTTCGGCCCTGTGGACGCGGGGCGGCTGCTGCGCGCGGCCGGGCTGCCCGCCCCGCAGCGGGAGCGGCTGGCCGCCGGGCCGGCCATCGACCTGCTCGAGCACCTCGGCGCCCGCTGGTACCGGATCGCCTGCGAGGTGGCCCCGGTGCGGACGGCGCGGCTGGCCGTGGCCGGCGACGTGGCCGACCGGTTCCGGCAGGCCCGGCGGGTGCTCAACCACCTGGCCGACCGCTACCTGCTGGCGGCGGGCCAGTCCTGGTTCAGCTCGCCTGGCTCCTAGCGGGACTGAGCCGTCAGGACGAGGGGGAGGTCAGGGTTGGTTGCGCCAGATGGATGCGGCCGAACCCCGGCTTCTCGTGTTCAGCTTGGCGAAGATATTCTCCAGGTGGCGCCGGACGGTCGGGACGGCAATCCCGAGGTGGTCCGCGATGGCCCGGTCACTCTCACCCCTGTCCACGAGCCGGATGACATCGGTCTCGCGTTTCGTCAGCCTGGGCGTGGTCTCGGTTCCGGTAACCACCTTGAGCGCATCCTGCGCTTTCCCGAGGACCATCTGGTCCCCAAGTTGCGCGGCGAGCTTCTCGCCGACCTGCAGGAGATTCCGGCCGTCGGATTCCTGGCCGTCCGCGCACAATGCCCGCCCGAGGCCGCAGATGGCCAGCGCCAGCAGGCGCCCGTTACCGGCCGCCGAAGCGTAGTCACGCGCGCCGCGGAAGCGGCTGATGGCCGCCTGGTAGTCCTTGCTGCGGAGGGCGTTCTCGCCCAGGCCGAGCGCGACGACGGCCTGGGTATGACTGCTGGCCACTCGACCGGCCAGTATCTCGGCTTCATTCAGCAGCAGCCGGGCCGGGGTATAGCTCCGGCCGAGCGTCATGACCTCCGCCAGGTCGGCCAGCGTAGTGGCGGTCAGGCGATCGTCGCCCAGTTCTCTTCTGAGGGTCAGGCTGCGCTCGTAAAATGCCCGTGCCCGGCGGTAGTGGCCGGCGTCTGCTTCCAGACGCCCCAGGCTATCCAGGGACCAGGCCATCTCGTGCAGATCACCCTGGCCGCCCTGGTAGTCGACGGCCCGGCTGAGGTACTGCCGGGCCACTCCCGTCTGACCGTAGCTCCGGGTCACGGCGCTGCGGGCGATCATGGCCCGGCTGAGCCACCGGATATCGTCAGCGGCTTCCAGGACCGGCAGGGCTGACGTGGTGAGGCGCTCGGCTTCTCCGTAGTCGTCCTGATCCACGGCCAGCAGGGCTTCAGCGCACTCGGCGCGGGCCTGCCACAAGGCCGGCAGGCCGTCGGCCGATCCGCGGCAGGCCCGCAGCCAGTGACGACCGCCGGTGATCCGGCCTGACGTGCGCCACCAGCCAAGCAGGGAGGTGGCGATCTCGGCCCCTAGCCTTGCGTCGGCACCACTGGCCCAGTGCAGCGCCGACTGGATATCACCGGCCGACCGCGTCAGTCGTCCGGGCCAGTTGCCGCGGTCGACTCGGAAATGGTCCGCCTCGGCTTGGCGGCCGAGGTCCCTGACGTACACGGCGTGGCGGCGGCAGGCCGACCAGCTCCGCCCGGACCGTGCCAGCTCCCGGTGGGCCCAGTCGCGCAGCAGCCGGGGCATGCAGTACGGCGCCTCATCCGTACTGGGGACGAAGTTCACCCAGGTGAGCCCGACCAGGCGCTCGACCGCAGTCAGCAAGGTGGTGTCGGCGAGGTCCGGACGGATCACCTGGACGTCCCCCAGCCCGAAGGGACCGGCGAAGACGGACAGGTCACCCAGCAAGTGCCGATCGTCCTGGCTGAGAAGGGCGGCACTCCACTCGATGGCAGATCCCATGACCTGATGACGCTCGTAGCGGGCGGCCGGGTCGGCCAGCAACCGGGCATGTTCCTCCCAGTAGAGGATCAGTTCATCCAGCGACAGCGGCCCGAGCCGGCTGGCGACCAGGCTGACGGCGAGCGGTATGCCGTCCAGCAGGCGGCAGAGCCTGCCGACCTGGGCCAGTCCGACCGGCGTCGAGGGCGGCCCGTCGCCGCCGTGGGCCCGGGCCCGGCTCAGGAAGAACTGAACCGCGTCGCTGGCGATGCCTGCTCGTCCGGCGGGCGGGTTATCGTCCGCAGGACAGTCCAGGCCGCGGACGGGCACCACCTGTTCGCCCGGCACCTGGAGGGGAACCCGGCTCGTCGCCAGCACGCGCAGGTCCCGTGCCCGGGAGGGCAGAGCACGCAGCAGCCCGCGCAGAGCGTCCGCCACATGCTCGCAGCCGTCCAGGAGCAGGACCCCCTCGGCGTCGTGCAAGGCCGCCGCGATCGCCACGTCAGCACCAGGACCCATGGAAACGCGCAGGCCGAGCGCCGCCCCGATCTCAGCGAGGGTCAGGGCGGGGCCGGGCACGACATCCAGCCCGACGGCGGCCAGGGGAAGCTGACCGGACCGCCGCAGCATCTCCGCGGCGAGCCGCGACTTCCCGATGCCGCCGGGTCCCGTTAACGTAAGGAGCCGCTGGCGCGGCCAGATGGCCAGCAAGTCGCTGAGTTCCCGGGACCGGCCGATGAACGGGGCCGCATGGGCGGGCGGCGGCGTCAGCTGGCGGGCGGCCCGCGGCAAGGCCGTGTGGCGGCGGCTGATGAAGTGACCGATCCGCCGGGCCGATCGGGCCGATGGAACCGAGTGGCGGCTTTCCCACCGGCTGACGGTCACGACCGAGACGCCGAGCGTCCGGGCGACTTGCTCTTGACTGAGCCCGTGCTCACGGCGGAACTGCTGCAGCTGGGCGACAATGTCCGCCACGATACGATTCCCTACCCCTCACGGATGCGAACTATTCCTGCCGTGCTGGTCCTTCTCAGGGCCGCGAGCTAAACAGCCGCTATAACACTTGCCGCCCCACGCCTGCCCAGTACCCAAGATTCGCGCCAGATAGGGCGTGCCACACTCCCGCTTTATGGTGGTTTTCCACGACCCTTCGCCGGGAATGCCGGATTAGCCTCATAAGCAGGGACCGGTAACCCGAGGAGGCTGTCATCGAGATCATCATCGAGCCGGCCGACCCTGCCCGGCGGACGGAGCTGCCGGCCCTGGCCGATGCCCTCCGCCGCTTCGTGACCATCCTCGGAGAGGTCAAGGTTCTGTGGTCGCAGCCTGACCAGTGGCGGCTAGGTCCCCTGCCCGATGCGGTGTCCGTTGTCATCGGCGCCGGCGGGGGCCGCGGTACCGATCGTCTCGCGGCACGCGAGATCGTCCGCACCCTGCTGGAGCGGCCGGCCGCCTTTGACGCGAAACTGTACGTCCGCCAGGGGACCCGGCAGGCGCAGGTGCTCGTGCCCGGCTGCGGGCGGAC
>Ga0335085_10013765_pt1 | contig 11843 bp, 8 predicted proteins | sample Lox_Sample_45_FD_206712 | JGI IMG/M metagenome (GOLD analysis project Ga0335085, IMG submission 206712) | Soil microbial communities from Loxahatchee National Wildlife Refuge, Florida, United States - Lox_Sample_4.5 | ecosystem: Environmental > Terrestrial > Soil > Wetlands | place: USA: Florida...
GGGCCAGGGGTCGGCGCCGGGCAGCCGCGAGAGCGGAACGCGGCCGGCGAGGAGATCGCGCGTCGCCTCCAGGTAGCGCGCCGGCGTCCCGAGGTCGTTCCAGTAGCCGGACACCGGGAACCCCCGCACCGCACCCCGCGCGAGCAGCGGCGGGTACACGTGCCGGTTCACGTCCGAGGCGAACGGCTCGGCCGGCACCTCGTCGAGGAGCGCCGGCGAGACCAGGTGCACGCCCGGGAAGTGCCATGGCGCGAGCGGCGCGCCGTCCGACGCGCCCGGCCCGATCCCGGCGATGCGCCGGACCCGACCGCCGGCGTCCACCTCCACGCTCGCGAACGGGGAGCCCGGCGGCATGGGCAGGAGCAGCATCGTGGCGAGCGCGCCCCCGGAGGCCGCGGCGCGGTGGGCCGCGATCGCGGCGCGGAGGTCCACGTCGAAGAGGACGTCGCCGTTCACGAGCACGATCTCGCTCGCCGCGCCGATGAGCGCCCTCGCCTCGCGCAGGGCGCCGCCCGTTCCGGCGATCACCGGCTCGCGGGAGATCGCCACGTCGACCCCGCAGGCCCGGCCGGCGGCGAGCGCCTCCTCTGCCATGGCGCTCGCCAGGTGGTGGACGTTCACCACGGCGCGCCGGACCCCGGCGCCGGCGAGCAGGGCAAGGCCGTAGCGCACGAGCGGAAGGCCGGCCACCGGGATGGCCGCCTTGGGCATGGCGTCGGTCAGCGGGCGCAGCCTCGTGCCCAGTCCGGCGCAGAGGATCATCCCGACGGGATCCATGGTAGACGGCGACCTCTACCACACCTCATGGTTCCCTCCGCACGCCTGCGCACCGTCTACTTCCTGTTCTACGCGGGCGTGGGCGCCTACATGCCGTTCTTCGCCGCGTACCTGCGCGGGCTGGGCTTCAGCGGCGAGCAGATCGGCGCCGTCCAGATGATCCCGTCGCTCGTCTCCCCCGTCGTGGCCCTCGCCTGGGCCGGCTGGGCGGACCGGCACGGATCGCCGCCGGCCGCGCTGCGCCGGGCCGCGGCCATTGCTGCGCTGTCCGCGGTGGCCCTGCCGTTCGCGCGTGCCCCCGCGGCGGTGGCCGCGGTGTTCGTCGTGTTCGCGATGGGCGACCGCGCCATCGTGCCGCTCCTCGACGCCACCACGCTCGACGCCCTCCATCGCCAGGACCCGGGGCCCGCCGCCCACTCCTACGCCGGCATCCGGCTGTTCGGCTCGCTCGGCTTCAGCGCCGCGGCGCTCGCGGTGGGGGCCGCCCTCTCGGCGCGCGGCGACCTGTCCGCCGACCGGCTCGTGCCGGTGGTCTTCGCCGCCACCGTGGCGGGCTACGCCGTCGCGACGCTCGCCCTTCCGCCCGCCGGAGGGCCGGCGCACGGGGAGCGGCCCGGCCTCCGCGACGCCCGCGCGCTCCTCTCCGACCGCACGCTGCTGGCCTTCCTCCTCACCTGCTCCGTTCACTGGGCGGCGACGTCGCCCTACCACCTCTTCTTCGGGGTGCTGGTCCGCGAGCGCGGCCTGCCCTCCGGCGTGGCCGGCCTGGCCATGACCGTGGGCGTCGGCGCGGAGATCGCCGCGCTGCTCCTCTTTCCACGCCTGGAGCGCCTGGCCTCGCCCCGCCGGCTCCTCTCCGTCGCCTTCGCGGCGAGCGCGCTCCGCTGGATCCTCGTGTCTCGCGCCACCGGCGCAACGGCGCTCGTCGCCCTCCAGCTCCTGCACGGGCTCACCTTCGGCGTCTTCTGGGCGACCGCGGTGACGGCCATGCCCGCCCTGGTGCCGGGGCGGCTGCGCGCCACCGGGCAGGCGCTCTTCTCCGCCGTGGTGTTCGGCGGGGCGAACACCATCGGGTACCTCGCCTCGGGCCGCGTCTACGACCTCTACCACTCGGCGGCGCCGATCTTCGCCTGGGGGAGCGCCCTCGAGCTCGTGGCCCTCGGCCTCGCCACCCGCCTCGCCGCCCTGAAGGTCCGCCTCGGCGCGGCGCGGGCGCGCGCCGCCATCACCGCAGGTCCCGCAGCGTCCGCGCCGCCAGGCGAGCCCTGAGCACGAGGAAGAGCTCGGCGGCGGCGAGCGCGTCGGAGAGCGCGTCGTGGGCGGGGTACTCCGGCAGCCCGAGCGCGGCGCGCGCCGCGGGAAGGTGCAGGAGCGTCGGCTCCTCGACCAGCTCTGGCGGGGTCCGCCCCGATCGGCGGGCCTCCCGCGCCAGCAGGTCCACCGTGTCGATCACCACGGGTGAAGGCCACCGCAGGCCGGCCGACCGGTAGGCGGCGCGCAGGAAGGCCACGTCGATGGCCCGTACGTGCACCACCAGCGCACCCTCCCGGATGCGGCGGTCCACCTCGGGCAGGACCTCGGCGAGCGCGGGTGCGGCGTCGAGGTCGGCCCGCACCAGCTGGTGGGCGCTCACCGACTCCGGGCGCACCACCGCCCCCGGCGGCGGCCGCACGAGCGACTCCCAGGCCTCGCCCAGCCGGATGGTTCCGCCGCGGATGGGAACGAGCCCCACCGCCAGCACCGGGTCGCGGCGCGGGTCGAGCCCGCCCGTCTCGAGGTCGAGCGACCAGAGGGTGACGGCGTCCCAGGCCGGAGACGCGAAGGGCCAGGCCCTCATCCTGCGGCGTCTCCCAGCCGGTGGTGGAACGCAGCCGCGGCCTGGAGCGACTCCACGGCGCGGAGGGCGTCCTTCACACGGCTGCGCTCGACCGGGGAGAGATCCTGGAGCGCCACCCGGGACGAGGCCGCCTCCTCGCCGGCGCCGTCACGCCGCGCCAGCTGCAGGCGCAACCGCAGGCCGAGAAGGAAGCGGAACGCCTCGGCGGCGGTCTCCGCCACGGGCCGGTCGAGGAGCCCCGCCCGCACGGCGGCCTCCAGCCGCTCCAGGGTGGGGCCGGCCGGTGAGCCGCCCTCGAGCGCGTAGCAGCGGGCGAGGAAGACGATCGGCCCGATGGCCTGGCTCTTCAGGTCCACGAGGACGGCCTCGCCGCGCATCCGGAGGACGAGGGCCGGCGGCGGGCGGAACTCGAGCGCCGACCTCGCCAGGAACCGGAGGAAGGCCGGATTGCGTCCCGCCGCGGCGCGCGCCGACTCGAGGGGTGCGAGGTCGAGGTCGCCGCCCACCCGCCGGAAGTCCATGAACACGCCCGCGCCGAGCAGCGCTTCCGGCGACGGCGAGGCGACCCAGCCGGAGAACCGCTCCGTCCACTCGGAGAGCGGCCCGTACCAGCGCCGTGCCATGTAGCCTCCGGGGCAGGGAGGGAAGCCGGCCGCCTCGAGATCGTCGTCCACGCGCGCGGCGAACGCCGCCCAGCGCTCGCGGGCACCCGCCGTCCCGTCGCCGTGGACGAGCGCGTTGTCCTGGTCGGTGAGGAGGGTCTGCTCCGACCGCGCCTCGGACCCGAGCGCGAGCCAGGCGTACGGCCCGGGCGTCCCGCCGAGGTCCGCCTCGGCCCAGCGCAGGATCCGGGACACGAGTGCCCCGTTCACGCGTGCCACGAACCCGGCGATGGTGGGCGCGTCAAGCCTCCCGGCCGCGAGCTCGGCGGCCATCTCGGCCACCGCCGCCGCATGGCCGGTGAGCCGGTCCCGCGACTTCATCGAGGTCACCCGGCGCAGGAGCTCCAACGGCCCGTGAGCCGAGGACCGCAGGAGGTCCCCGGCGGTGACGACGCCGGTGATGGCTCCCCCCTCCTCGATCGGCAGGTGGTGCACCCCGCTCTCGAGGAGCACGCGCCAGGCCTCGTGGACGGGCGTCGAGGAGGGCACCGTGCGCAGCGGCCGGGTGGTCACCGCGTCCACCGCCGTCTCGGGGGCGAGGCCGCCGGCCAGCAGGTTGCGGAAGTCACGGTCCGTGACGATGCCCGGCGGCTCGCCCCGCACGAGCAGCCAGGTGATGCCGAGCTCGCGCATGCGCGCCGCCGCCGCGTGGACGGGCGCACCCGCCTCGACCCACTCGGGCGGCTCGCGCACCAGGCGGCCCACGGTGGCGGAGAGGTCTGCCCGGACCGCGGGCACCGAGGAGGCCGTCAGGCTCGCCCTCAGGCGGTCGGCCGTGCCGGCGGCGAAGTGGCGGGCGAAGCGCGCGTCTGCGAGCAGGCGCCGGAAGACGTCCGCCGGGATCCGGCAGGCGACGAGGTCCTCCTCGACCACCACGTCGAGCGTGGCCGTCCCGGCGAGCAACGACAGGAAGCCGAAGGTCTCGCCCTCTTCCACGAGCTGGAGCGGCTCGCCCCGCCGCTCCATGCGCACGGCGCCCTTCACCACGACGTGGAGGTGGCCGAGCGGCGGACCGCCCGCCCGGGCAAGGCGGGTGCCGGCGGGGTGGAAGACCACCTCGGCCGAGCGGATCGCGTCGGCGAGGAGCGCGGCGGGCAGCTCGCTGAACGGCGCGGTGGCGCGCAGCACGTCGGCCGGCGGGGACGCGGCGGCCCTCACGCGAGCTCCCTCCCCCGCTCGCGTACCTTGTCCTGCCAGCCGCGCACCGCCCGGAGCGCGTCCTTCAGCCGGGCGCGCTCACCCGCGTCCAGCGTGGCCGGCTCGACCACCGGCAGCGGCTCGCGACCCTCGGCGAGGCGCCGGAGCTGGACGCCGAGCCGCAGCCCGAGCAGGGAGCGGAAGGCGTCGGCCACCGCCGCGTGCCGGTCCGGCGACAGGCGGCGGGCCCGCGCCACCAGGGCGAGGCGCTCCATCGTGGTCCGGGCGGCGAGGCCCTCGGCGCCGCAGGCCAGCGCCTCCACCCGAGCGAGCCGGACCGCGGGCTCGATCCCGGCCACGTCGAGGTCCACGGGCGCCTTGCCCAGCTTCACGTCCGGTGACACCGCCAGCGCCGCCTTGCGGAGCTCCTGGCGGAACGCCGGGTCGGCCGCCAGCGCGCCGAGCTGGGCGAGGAGCGGCGCGAGGTCGAGCCCGCCCGCCACCCGGCGCAGGTCGAGCAGCGGCCCGGACGAGGGCGGCTCGGCCCGGGCGCGCCCGGCGGCCGCGCACCAGCCGGAGAGCGTGTGGACGGGGAGGGACGCCCCGACCCGCGCCGCCGGGAAGCCGGCCGCCTCGAGATCGCGGAGGAGCGAGTCGGCCAGGCGGCCGAACCAGCGCTCCGCCGGCGCGTCCGCTCCGTCGGCCACGACGAGGGCGAGGTCCCGGCCCGTTCCGAGCGGTCGCTCCATGCGACCGTCCGCCCCGAGCGCCACGAGCGCCCACGGCGCGGGCGCGGGGCCGAGCGTGTCCTCGGCCCAGGCCACCATCCGGCCGAGCAGCGCCTCGTCGAGCCGCGCTGCGAAGGGCCCGATGGATCCCGGGTCGAGGCCGCCCGAGAGCAGGGCGTCGGCCAGCTCGGCCACCCGGTCGGCGTGGCCCGGCAGCTCGTCCCGCGACGAGAGCCGCTCGATCTCGCTCACGAGCGAGAGCGGGCCGGCGGCGGAGGCCCGCAGGAGGTCGGTCGAGGTGACCACCCCGGCGAGCGCGCCGTCGCGGACGAGGGGAAGGTGGTTCACCCCGGAGTCGAGCATGGCCGCCCATGCGGCGTGGAGGGGCGCCCGGGCGTCGAGCGTTCGCAGCGGACGCGAGGCCACCGCGGCGAGCGGCAGGGCAGAGCCGCGGCGCTCGGCGAGCACCCGGTTGCGAAGATCGCGGTCGGTCACGATGGCCGGCGGGTCGCTCGCCACGAGCACCGACGACGAGCGCGCGTCCCGCATCGCCCTCGCCGCGTCGCCGACGCTCGCGTCCTCGCGCACCCAGATCGGCGGCCGGCGGAGGAGCGACCCCACCTCGCGGGAGAGGTCCGGCTGGAAGGCCGGCGCCGATGCGCGCTCGAGCGTCCGCCGCAGCCGCCGGGTCAGGCTCCCGGCGAAGTACGCCGCGAACCCGGCGTCCGCGAGCAGCGCCTGGAACGCGCCGCCGGGCACGAGGTAGGCGAGCGCGTCCTCGTCCACGAGCACGTCGTAGCTCGCCACGCCCGTGAGGAGCGACGTGTAGCCGAAGATCTCGCCGTGCTCCACGATCTCCACGGTGCGGCGGCCGCGCAGGATCCGCGCCGAGCCGGTGCGGAGCACGTGGAGGGCGCCCAGCGGCGGGCCCCCGGCGCGCGCGAGCTCCTGCCCGGCCGGGAGGAACGCAACCTCGAGCGACCGGGCTGCAGTCTCGAACGCCACTGGCGGCAAGGCGTCGAAGGGCGGGGTGCGGCGCAGGAACGCGACGGGCGCGAGCTCGGCCATGGCCGCCCGCGCTCAGCCCGCGGACGGGCCCGGGGAAGGTGGCGCCGCCACGCGGAGCGAGACCACCGCGAGGACGGCCAGGGCGACGACCATGCCCACCGCGCCGATTCCCTCCGGCGAGATGCCCAGCCACCAGTGAGCCGGGCCGTCGAGGTCGGGGCGGACGGCGCGGAAGAATGCGATGTAGCCCCCGGTGAAGAGGAACCCGGCGGCCATTCCGGCCGCGGCGCCCGCTCCGCTCGCCCGCTTCCAGAAGAGGCCCGCCACCAGGGCCGGGAAGAGCGACGCGGCGGCCAGGCCGAACGCCAGCGCGGCCACCTGGGCCACCGAGCCGGGCGGGTGCACGGCGATGCGCCCCGCCGCCAGCACCGCCAGCACCGCGGCGGTGCGGGAGAGCCTCTGCTCGTTCCGCTCGGAGAGGTTGGGCGTGAGGGTGGACTTGCCGAGGTCGCGGGCGACGGCCGAGCCGATGACGGCGAGGAGCCCGGCCGCTCCCGAGAGCGCCGCAGCCAGCGCCCCGGTCGCGACCAGCCCGACCACCCAGGCCGGCAGGCCCGCCATCTCCGGAGCCGCCAGGACGAGCACGTCCGGGTCCACCCGCACCTCGTTCTCCCCCTCGCGCCCGGAGATCCGCATCCGGCCGTCGCCGTCACGGTCGGTGAACTGGACGAGCCCGGTCGCCTCCCAGCTCGCGAACCAGGCGGGCGCCCGCGCGTGCGGCACGTCCTGCACGGAGCCGAGGACCCCCGCCCGCGAGAAGGCGGCCACGGCGGGGGCCGCGGTGTAGAGCAGGGCCACGAAGAGGAGGGCCCAGCTCGCGGAGGCCCGCGCGTCGCGGACGCGCGGAACCGCGAAGAGCCGGGCGATGACGTGCGGAAGGCCGGCGGTGCCCGCGACGAGCGCGAGCGCCGTCGCGACCACGTCGGCGCGCGGCCGCACGCCGGAGGTGTACGGGGCGAGGCCCATCCCGAGGTGGAGGTGGTCGAGCACCTGCAGGACGCCCTGGCCGGGCGCGACCCCGATCAGGGCGGCGCCGTCGGCGTCGAGCGGCGCGCCGAGGCCGACCGCCGGCACCGCCTGGCCGGTGAGCCGCAGGGACACGAGGGCGGCCGGGAGGAGGAAGGCGACCGCCACGACCCCGTACTGGACCACCCGGGACGAGGTGCCGCGGCGGCCGCCGAGGAGGGCCTGGGCGAGGATGGCGACCGTGCCCAGGGCCACGCCCCCGCCGACGGACACCCCGAGGAAGCGGGCGAACACGACGCCCGCGCCCCGGATCTGGGCCACCACGTACACGAGCGAGATGACGACGGCGCAGCCCAGGGCGACGAGGCGGGCTCCAGCCGCGCCATAGCGCTCGGCCACGAACTGGGGGACGGAGAGCTTCCCGTACCGGCGCAGGGGCCCGAGCAGGAGCCCGAGCAGCACGAAACCCCCGGTCCAACCCACGAGGTAGGCGGAGCCGTCGCGACCCCGGGAGGCCAGGAGACCCGCAAGGGACAGGAACGAGGCGGCCGAGATCCATTCGGCAGCGGAGGCCATCCCGACGAGCGCCGGCGGCACCATCCGATCCGCGACGTAGTACCGGCGGACGGACCGGGCCCGGGCCCAGGCGCCGACGACGGCCTGGAGCGCGAGGAGGGCAGCCACCAGCACGCACGTCCAGGTCGCCGCATTCACGGGCGGTCTCTCCGGTGGGTCAGGCGCCCGGGCGGCGATCGAGCGCGTTCGCGACGATCGTGTGAACGGCCGAGAGCGCGGCGAGGGCGAGGACGGCGCCCTGCTCCGCGAGCCAGAAGCCGGCCGGGGCGCCCCCGGGGCGTACCGCGTCCGGGGCATCGCCGACGAGGCCGGCGGCCGCCGCCACGGCGACGAGGGCCGCGAGGACCGCCCCGCCGTACCCGACGCTGCGCCGCCGGTTGGCGACCTCCTCGTCGTCGGTCATCGGCCCGCCCTCCGCGCCCGGTGGACGGCGCCACGCTATCACGGCCGGGGCGTGCTGGCTCGGGAATGCCGCGGCGGGTCAAATTCGACGCCGATGGGTGCCGACCCTTGAGCCACGTCACGGCGGGTGCAACCCCGCTTGCCGCTTCGCTCTCACGTAGGCTAACGTGCGCGGGTCGTTCAACCGAACAAGTCGTCCCAACTTGTCGTCCCGTTAGCGCGCGCATCGGCGAAGCGCTGGAGGGTTCACAATGGCGATTGCGACGGAACAAGTGGCGTCAAAGGGGTCCATCTCCAGGGAAGAAGTGCTGGTGATCACCGCCTCGTCGGTGGGCACGGTCTTCGAGTGGTACGACTTCTACCTGTACGCGACGCTGGCGCCGTTCTTCGCCGCGCTGTTCTTCCCCAAGGGGAACGCCACCGCCGCCCTGCTCTCCGCGTTCGCGGCCTACGCCGCGGGCTTCCTGGTCCGGCCCTTCGGCGCGCTGGTGTTCGGCCGCATCGGCGACATCATCGGCCGCAAGTACACCTTCCTCGTGACCATCATGGTCATGGGCTTCTCCACCTTCCTGGTCGGCCTCCTTCCCAAGTTCGAGGTGATCGGCTGGGCCGCGCCCGTGCTCCTCGTCTCGCTCCGCCTCCTCCAGGGCCTCGCCCTCGGCGGCGAGTACGGCGGGGCAGCCACGTACGTGGCCGAGCACTCGGGCCACACCCGCCGCGGTTACAACACGAGCTGGATCCAGACCACCGCCACGGTCGGGTTCTTCCTCGCACTCGTGGTCATCTACCTGTGCCGCACGCAGATGCCGGGCGGGAAGTTCAGCGACTGGGGCTGGCGCATCCCGTTCTGGGTCTCCCTCGCCCTGCTCGCCTTCTCCGTCTACATCCGGCTGAAGCTGCAGGAGTCGCCGGTCTTCCAGAAGATCAAGGCGGAGGGCAAGACCTCCAAGGCCCCGCTCACCGACGCCTTCCTCCGCTACCCGAACAACAAGTACGCGCTGCTCGCGCTCCTCGGCGCCACCGCCGGCCAGGGCGTGGTCTGGTACACGGGCCAGTTCTACGCCCTGTTCTTCATCCAGATCACGCTGAAGCTCGACTACACCATCACCTACCTCCTCATCGCGGCCTCGCTCGTCCTCGGCACACCGTTCTTCATCTTCTTCGGCTGGCTCTCCGACAAGATCGGCCGGCTCAAGATCATCCTCGCCGGCTGCCTCATCGCCGCCATCACCTACTTCCCGCTGTACATGGGCTGACGCACTACGTGAACCCTGCCCTCGAGGAGTTCTCGGCGAGGACGCCCATCTCGGTGACCGTGGACGAGGCCACCTGCCAGTTCCACCTGTTCGTCGGGCCCTGGAGCACGTTCAGCGACTGCGACAAGGCTCGCGACTTCATGACGAAGCAGGGCCTCAGCTTCACCTCGGCCGCCGGCGCGGCGGGCTCGGCTCCGGTCGTCAAGATCGGCGCCACGGAGATCAACGGGTACAACGAGGCTGCGATGAAGGACGCCCTGAAGGCGCAGGGCTACCCGGACAAGGCCGACCCGAGCAAGGTGAACTACGTGATGACCCTGCTCATCCTGTTCGTCTTCCTCATCTACGTGACGATGGTGTACGGGCCCATCGCGGCGTTCCTGGTCGAGCTCTTCCCGACCCGCATCCGCTACACCTCGATGTCGCTGCCGTATCACATCGGCAACGGCTGGTTCGGCGGCATGCTGCCCCTCACCGCCACCGCCGTGGTGGCCCTGTACGGCAACATCTACGCCGGCCTCTGGTACCCGGTGCTCGTGTCGGTCATGACCGTCGTCATCGGCGCGATCTTCCTGCGCGAGACGAAGGAGCGCGACATCACCACGTACGAACACGAGAGCTGACGTCCGGTCACGGACGATCGGGCGCCCGGGGCCCCCCCCCGGGCGCCGTCGTTTCACGGCTCGTCACTCCCCCGGCTGTTCCGCTCCCGCGCGGGCTCGAACCACCGTCACCGTGCACGGCGCCCGGGCGGCGACCGTGGTGGACACCGTGGCCACGAGGCCCGACAGCGGCGGGCCGGGCGGCGGCGCGCCGAGCACGACGTGATCGACCTGGTTCATGCGCGCGTACTCGAGCAGCGCATCGGCGGGGTCGGTCGACTCGAGCACGTGGAAGGAGACGCGCCTCGCTGGCAGCCGCAACGGCACTGCCCAGTCGCGGAGCCGCTGCAGGTGCTTCACGCGGATGCCCGTCGCGGAGTCCTCCTCCCCCGACCCTCCCAGCGTGGCCGGCGTCCGGACCACCGTCACGCAGGCGAGCCGCGCCCGCTCGTCCTTCTCCAGGAGCCTTCGCACGGCGTCCCGGAGCGCACGGAAGAGCGCCTCGTTCTCGTGCTGGGTGGCGATGGCGGCGAGCACGATGCGGGCATTCGCCAGCAGGAGCGAGGGACGTGACACCGCGGCGGGCTCGCGCCCCGCCACCCGGAGCCAGCGGCGCAGCCGGGCGCCGAGCCCCAGCCGCCGCGTGCGCAGGCCGCGTTCGGTGACCGCCACCTGGTCCGGCGACTTGAGGTCGAGCGCCGCCTGGGCCGCGGTCGCGTAGCGCGCCTCCGGCTCCGGCTCGAGGCAGCGCAGCACGATCTCCTGCAGCCAGGGCGGCACCGCCGGCACGAGGGCCCGCGGCGGGGGCGGGTCGCGGTAGAGGCGCTGGCGGAGCCCGGAGAAGGAGATCGGCGCGCCGAACGGCAGCTCACCGGTGGCGAGCTCGTAGAGGACGACGCCGAGCGCGAACACGTCGCTGCGCGGCTCGCCGCGCTCGCCCATCACCTGCTCCGGAGACATGTACGAGGGCGAGCCCACCGGACCGCGCGTCTCCTCGGCGAGGAGGTCCGGAAAGTGGGCGTGGCGGGCGAGCCCGAGGTCGACGAGCACCGCCTCGCCGCCGGGCCGGATGATGACGTTCCCGGGCTTCACGTCGAGGTGGATGACCTCCTGCGCGTGCAGGCTGTGGATGGCGGTCGCCAGCGACGCCCCGAGGCGGGCCACCTCCTCCGCCGGGAGCGGCGCCCGACTCGCCCAGTCCTCGAGCGAGCGGCCCTCCACGTACTCCATCACCAGGTACGGCTGGGTGGCGAGGTCGCCCGCCGCGACGAGGCGGGGCACGTGCGAGCCGGAGAGGGCGCCCAGCACCATCTGCTCGACCTCGTAGCCGACGACGTTCCCGCCCTCCTCGTCGTAGCCGAGGCGGGGCACCTTCATGACGAGCGGCGGACCCGGCTCGTGGCCGGTCACCCGGAAGAGGCTGCCCATCCCGCCCGAGTGGATCCGCTCCCCGACGAGAAACCCGCCGACGTGATCCCCGGGCTCGGGCATCCTCGCCATCGCCGCCTACCCTCGCCCCTCGAGCACGTGGGCGAGCGCCTCGGGCAGCCCGGCAGCGCGCATCTTCCGGACCGTGGCGCGCCAGTCGTACGGTACGCGGTGGAAGGTGAGCGTGCCACGGCCGAGGTCCGCCATGGCGTACGCCGCGGCCGGGTTGCCGTCGCGCGGCTGCCCCACCGACCCGACCACGGCCAGCCAGCGGCGGTGCGGCGGCACGGGGATGGGCACGCCGGGCGTGGGCTCGAAGCGCACCGGACGGCTCCGCGGGCCCTCGTGGTAGAGCGCCTGCTCGTGCACGTGGCCCACGAACACGTAGCGGGCGGTGGAGCGCT
>Ga0335085_10013766_pt1 | contig 11843 bp, 17 predicted proteins | sample Lox_Sample_45_FD_206712 | JGI IMG/M metagenome (GOLD analysis project Ga0335085, IMG submission 206712) | Soil microbial communities from Loxahatchee National Wildlife Refuge, Florida, United States - Lox_Sample_4.5 | ecosystem: Environmental > Terrestrial > Soil > Wetlands | place: USA...
ATCCAGCCCTGGCTGGTGAGATGGCGCGGACTCTGTCCCTGCTGCGGGACGAAGTTCGACCGAATTTGCAACGACACGACTTAACATAGTCATACTAGGCAGGCATAACTCGGCGTTTCCGCCGCCCGGATTGAGGATTTGCGCCCGGCAAAGTAGCGTCCGAATTGCCTCTTCCGCAACGCGAACGAGGTGGTAGAATCCTCTCGCTTTTCTGGGGAAGCAGCAGGCAGAGGCTGGCTTGCTCCGCCCATCAAGAAATCCCAACGTCGAGGTTGCCTATGGCAGGAGCGATCAAAGTCGGATTGGTGGGGGCGCGATTTGCCGCGCGATTTCATTGGGAAGGATTCCGGCGCGTTTACGGCGTGCCGGTGGAAATTGTGGGCGTGACCGCGAAATCGGCAGAGTCGAGGCAGGCGTTTGCGCGCGCCCATGGCATCAAGGCCTTCGCCACTTTTGAAGAGTTATGCGATGCCGTGGATGTGGTGGACCTCTGCACGCCCGGCAACACGCATGAACCGCTGGCGGTTGCGGCCTTCCGGGGGGGCAAGCATGTGATCGTGGAAAAACCGTTCACGGGCTATTACGGGCCGGGAACCGAGGACTTTCGTGGCAACACCTTCAGTAAGGAGGTGATGCTGCGGGAAGCGCTGGCGAGCTGTGACCGCATTCTCGCCGCGGCGCGCGCGTCGGGAAAGCAGCTTGGCTATGCGGAAAATTTTGTCTACGCCCCGGCCCTCGCCAAGGAGAGGGAGATTGTCGAGAAGAGCGGCGGACAGATTCTGTGGATGATTGGCGACGAATCGCATAGCGGTTCGCATTCACCCTACTACGGCATTTGGAAATTCTCCGGCGGGGGATCGCTGGTGGGCAAGGGTTGCCACCCCATGTCCGCCATCCTCCATCTGAAGCGGGTGGAGGGCGAGGCGCATGACGGCAAGCCCATTCGCCCGGCCACCGTTTCCGCCCGCACCCATGAAATCACGCGGCTGAAGAATTACCGCGACGCGGGATTCCTGCGCACCACCTACGACGACATTGAGGATTACTGCCAGGTGCACGTTACGTTTGAAGACGGCACGGTGGCCGACGTGTTTTCCACGGAACTCGTCCTGGGAGGAGTGCACAACTGGCTGGAGGTTTTCGCCAACAATCACCGCACCCGGTGCAATCTGAATCCCATCGACGCGATTGAAACTTACAACCCCCGCGAGGATATCCTGAAGGACGTCTACGTGACGGAGAAACTCGGGACCAAACAGGGTTGGAGCCACCCCGCACCCGACGAGGATTGGCAACACGGCTATCCGCAGGAATTCCAGGATTTCATGTCCAGCATGGCCGCCAACCGCGCTCCGCTTTCCAGCGGGCAACTGGCGCGGGACACCATTGCCGTGCTCTATACCGCCTATCTTTCGGCGGAGCGCCGCGGCGCCGAGGTGGAACTTTCGCTATAGGACCGAATCCCAGCTGTACGGCGGCTGGTGGGACAGTCAACGCCGGAGGGAAGGACCAGCGATCTCGTTCCCTTGATAGGCTATATTAAGTTTAGATGTGTGGGCTAGGATTGAGCTTGGTAATTCTGCCTTAGGTGGGCATGTCCGGCAAGGCACTGGAAAGCGGACATTTTTTGTCAACAAGTCTTCCACTCTGCGTCCGCTTGTGGTACCATGCCCGCGGTCCGGGTCCGCAAGACCCCTATTTTCAAGTACTCAGGGCTCAGGCCGAAATGGGAGGATGGTATTTGACGTGCTTCCACGTTCAGGGACGGGTTCAGCGCTCTTGACGCCTCATCTGTTCCGCGTTGTGTCCGTTTGGGGGAGGAGAACAGGCATGCGTCATGATCAGCGGGGATTCTCGCTCATTGAGTTGTTAATAGTCGTCGCCATCATTCTGATCATCGCCGCCATCGCGATTCCCAATTTCCTTCGCAGCCGGATCGCGGCCAATCAAGCTTCCGCCATCGAGAGCTTACGCATCATCTCGACGGGGGAAGTAAGCTACTCGACCACTTACGGTACGGGCTTTTCGACTTCACTCACGTACTTGGGGCCACCGGCCGCTGGCCAGGGACCAACTTCGACCGCCGCAGGTTTGATCGATGAGGTTCTTGCCGCTGGCTATAAGAGTGGTTACACCTTTTCCTATACCCCTTCCTTGTACAATGCCGCTACGAACACCTGGAACGGATACACCTTGCTCGCGAATCCTTCAGTCTTTGGCCAGACGGGGGGTGTGTATTACTTCCAGGACCAGACTTTTGTAATCCGCGCCAACAGCACCACCACTGCCTCTGCAACGGACACTTCGGTGGGCGATTAGGCCTCGCTCCCTCCCTGCTTTATTTACTCTTCACTTTGCAGGAGGCGGGTTTTCCCGCCGCTCCGTCTCTTTCCGGGTATTACATGCACGCCCGGCTTGCGGCCGGGTGATATCCCTTGTCCTGCGCCTGCTTTTGCGTCATGTACGTGCCTTCCTGTGTCTTTCCGTACCATCTCGCGTCAGGGCAATGATATGTCCCGGAGCCTGTGTTGACCCAAACCTTCACCGCTGGATTTCCCATCCCCAAAGGGTTAGGGACTGGGGACGTGGAACTCGGTGGAGCGGCATGCCGCAATACCCAGACGTGCCGGACGTAAATGCCCGCGACCAGCAACAGGAAGAACACCGTTGCTGCGCCCGCCACCCAATACTTGCGTCGGCCGCGTGAGGCAGGGAGCGTCGCCGGTCGCTCGGCGACCGTGATTGGACCTGGGGCTTCGCGCGCGGGCACAGCGAGTTCGATCCTGCGGGCATTTCCCTCGGGCGCGATGGCAAGCTCGCGCACTTGTGCGGCGCGGACTATGGGGTCCTTTTCCAGGCAACGGCGCAGGATGGATTGGAGGGGTTCCGGCAGTTGCGCCAGCCTTGGCGGCGTGGCCACCATGATTTCCATGCTCAACTCGAAGGGCGTGGCGCCAAGGAAAGGCAGTTCGCCGGTGGCCATCTGGTAGAGCAGCACACCCAGCGCCCAGACGTCGCTTTGAGGGCTGGTGGGGTTGCCACGCAGAACTTCCGGCGCGAGGTAAGGCAGCGTTCCAGCCGTCGCCCCGGTTTCCGTCAGGGGCAGACATGCGCTCGTGACTTCCCCCATGCCGCTGCGCGGAATGCGGCGGCCCAGGCCAAAATCCAGTAGTTTGGTATTGCCTTCAGAGGTAACGATGATATTTGTCCCCTTCAGATCTCCATGAAGGACCCCGTGCTGGTGGGCGAAGGCCAACGCACCGGCAATCTGCGCAGCGTAGCGCTCGACCTGCTGTAAAGGTAAGCCGCCTTCCGGGATGAGATCAGCGAGTGGCAGGCCCTCGACATACTCCATTACAATGTAGGCGCGGCCGTCCTCTTCCCCCAAATCGTAAATGGCGGCAATGTGGGGGTGGTTCAACTGCGAAGCCAACCGCGCCTCGCGCAGCAGACGGGCCCAGGCGAGTTCGTCATCGCGAAGCACATCGGCTAGGACTTTGATCGCCACCTGCCGATCCAAGCGCAGGTCGCGCCCGCGATAGACCACACCGGAACCGCCTTCACCGAGGCAGTTTTCAATCTCGTAGTGGGCTAGTGTCGTGCCAATCATACCGAGCCGGCACTCCTGAGAACGCTATGGTAATCCCGAGGTGAGCCTAATTCAAACGGTTATTGTTCATATTGCCATTAAAGGTAAGATTTCTCCATTCTGACGGGCGTAATGTCCGTTCACGACAGCCCTCCACCCACGCTCGCCCTCAATCCTACGCGGCCATTTTCTTCCTGCTGCCTCGCTCACCTCTGTTATCATTTCCACTTCCCTCGGAATCCATCGAAGGCGAGGTTTCTTTATGGACTTTCACGGTCGAGTCGCTATCGTCACGGGCGGGTCCGGCGCTTTGGGCAGCGCCGTGGCTCTTGATCTTGCCGGAAACGGAGCGCGCGTGGCGGTGCCCTATACTGCCGATGAACATTGGGCGGCACTCGAGAATCGGGCCGGCAGCGCGAGGGAACGATTGTGGGGTGCCAAAGCCGATTTGACCAGGGCGGCCGCCGTCGAGCATTTCGTCGCCGAGGTTACTGAACGCTGGGGCCGAGTTGACTTCCTGGTCTGCATTGCCGGTGGATTCGCGGCAGGGAAGATTCACGAGACCAGTGAGGAGAACTGGGACCGGATGTTCGATCTGAACCTGCGAACGGTCTATCTTGCCGCCCATGCCGCCGTTCCAGTGATGATCCAGCAAAACTTCGGCCGGATCGTTACCACTTCCAGTGGAGCGATTCTGAACGGCGGCGGCGCGGGCATGGCCGCCTACGCGGTATCGAAAGGTGCGGTCCGCCAGCTTACGGAGATTCTCGCCAGCGAACTGAAAGACTACAATATTCATGCCCACTGCATCCTGCCAGGTACCATGGACACGGAGGCAAACCGGCGCGCCATGCCCAAAGCTGATTTCTCCCAGTGGGTTGCGACAGAAGCCGTGGCGCGTGTCATCCGCTTTCTGTTGAGCGACGACGCGCGCGCCGTCCGCTCCGTAGCCGTCCCGGTGCTGGGGCCGGGTTGATGCAAGATTTCCGTTATTCATCGCCAACCCATTTTCTTTCTGGCCCATCGTGGAGAACCACGGCCATCTAGCCGATTTGACCACATCTGCGGGTAGCCCGTTTGACGTCAACGTGGTGGCTCCGAGACGCTAAACTCCTTTCTTTTCATTAACATCATGGCATAAACAATGTAAGCCTTTTGTTTTCATAAACATTATGGCATGGTCAAGAACCGGAGTTTTTTCTCCATTTGTTTTCATTAACATCATGGGATATACCTTCATTTTGGGGCCCCCTTTTCTCTCTGCGGTCCAGTCCCGCCGCGATTCGATAAGTACCCTGAATTCAGATAGATACATTTTCGCGCCCATCCTCCTGATTTCTGATAAGTCCTTGTGTTTTCATGTACATCTTGGGATCCACCGTTATCCTCCCGGTGTCAAGTTGCCCATCGAGCCGCGTGAAAGAATTCCCTCCTGATTCAGAGCCTGCCCTGAGCCCGTCGAAGGGAGGGGCGGCGCATAAGCGCCGGGGGTGGTTACCAGCCAGCCGCCAGCGCCGGCAACCTCACTCTCTAAGGCTAGCGCATAGGCAAGGTGTGTTGTCAACAGAATTCTTGCGGAATTTCCTACCGGTAGGAAAAGATTTTAAAATTCCCGCTGGAAATTTCCTGCCGGTAGGAAATGGGATTGTGAGCTCGGCGGCGGGGGTGACAATACGTCAGCATAGCCAGCGACACCGGGCACCATGGTGGTTTGGGCGTTATATGCCTAAGTGAATTGCTCCACGACGTGTAGCGCGGACCTGTTTTGTACGTCCGCGGTTCTTCCGCCCATCACAACGAAAAGCCGCGGACCTCAAGAACAGGTCCGCGCTACCTTGCTGAAATGGAAGAAGCCCCAAACGATTTTCGTGAATTCCATGAGCGACTTGTTCCACAAAGATGTGCCGGTGGAATTCATCGCCAAGACCTTCGATGTGATGCGCCGCGCCGACTGGCATAAATTCCAGGTTCTTACCAAGCGGTCGGACCGATTGCTGGAACTCTCGCCCCTGCTTCCGTGGGCGCCGCACATTTGGATGGGCGTCAGCGTCGAGACCCTAAAATACACACCGCGCATTGACCACCTTCGCCAAACTGGTGCGATGGTCAAGTTCCTCTCCCTTGAACCGCTCCTAGGCCCGCTGCCCGGCCTGAATCTTGCAGCAATCGATTGGGTGATCGTTGGCGGCGAATCCGGCCCCGGCGCCCGCCCCATGGACCCGGCCTGGGTTTTGGAGATTCGCGACCAGTGCCTGGATTCAGGCGTTCCCTTCTTCTTCAAACAGTGGGGTGGAACTCAAAAGAAGAAAGCCGGACGGGAACTCGACGGGCGGACGTGGGATGAGATGCCGGAGCAGCCCTTGGCTTTGGCTCTGTAACCGATATGCTCGATGGACGGGGTAATTGTTCAGGGTCTACACGCGACGCGGAAGGAAAAGAAGGTTCCGCCAATCCGTCAAGTAAGCGGCAAGGTTATTTCTCGTGCAGTAAGGCGTCGACGAAGGACTCGCGTTCATCTTCCGACAGGCGGTCCCAATCGAGGCCACGTTCCGCGCACGTCCGGCGCAACTGCGCCTCACCCAAGCGCAACCGCTCGTCCCGCCCCACTTGCGCGTCCTGGGCAAGCGCCAGCAGGGCCGCCCGCTTGCGTTCGGCCGGCAACCCCCGCACCAGTGAAATGACGTGTTCGTCACTGAATTCCAAATCAGTCCCCTTAGTACTTCTACGGAGCAAAAGTAACCTGCTGGTAGGGTTCGCCCTTGTGATGTCGGCTGACCTCGATCGTCACTTTGCGGTCAAGCCGTTTCAGAAAGTCCAGCAGCTTGTCAGTTGTGAAGCGGCTGAAGTGCCCGTTCATCAGGTGCGATACATCGGGCTGGGCAATGCCCAATACATCCGCGATTTCACGCTGTTTCAACTGCTTGCCTTCAAGGACTTTGTAGACATGGAATCCGATCTGTGCCCGCGCCAGAAGCTGGTCGGCATCTTGGAGGCCCAAATCCTTGAACACGTTCCCGGAACCCACTTCGAACTCAACGGGCTTTCGCCTTTTCGTACTCATTTGCCCCATCCGGAAAATCCCGCACGTTTCTCAGGGAGTCTCCCGGCCAGACAAGCGGCCGCAGGACCGGTGGTTTTAGCCTGTCCAAACCTCACCTCAACAATATATAGGAAATTTACTATAATGTCAAAGCGGCCCGCACGGCCGCGGTTGAAGGCGCAGCCGTAGCGCCGCCGTCTTTGCGGTCCGCGTCTCTTCTGAAGTCAGGCTCCATCAACCATGTACGCCGAGCTGGCAGTCGCACGGTGATGAAGAAATATCGGTCCGAAGGTAAGGGACGTGAACCGCAAAGGTGACGGTCCGCGCTACGAACTGAGGATGCGATTAGCGGTGCAGGATAAACCAATAAGGAGCCGGATTCTCCATGGTTCCTCCCGCGTTTCGTACTCTCCCTCGTGCCTCTAGGCGCTCCAGGCTCTCGTTTACTTCCTCGGTATCTAATGAGAGTGCCTCAGCTATTTCTGCTGACCTCACGCCCACGTCGCCACTGCCGGTAAAGGGTCGAGGGCGACTCCATAAATCGTGATCTTGTAACGCTAGAATGATTCGGGCATCCACCTTCTTATCAGCCTTAGCCTGCCACCCGTCTTTCCATTTCTTCCAAACGACTAACACCGATGTCACCGCACCAAAAGTGGTCGCAACTTTGGCTGGGATACCCCAAGTGCTCCAGTGTTCGATACACCAACGCACAAGGTGCGAGAAGCGTTCCATGGGGGGCAAGACTATACTGACTGGCTTCGCGTTTCAAGGTAATGACCGCACGGACCACGTCAAGAAATGGAAGGAATTGCTGGGCAGCATCGGCGGAAATGGATTTCCAAGCTTCCCTTTGAGGACCAGGTCCGCGTTACGCTTGCTTCTAAGCGGAAAGGCGGAACCGGTTCCCTTCTAGCAGCGAGAGCTTCAGCTTGGGTGGGTCTCCCTTGGGCCACGGTGCTAGTCGGTGCTTCCGCAACCAGCGGCCGATGGCAGCACTCCTCAACTCGGGACATTTTCTCCAAAAGGAGTCGGACAACTTGACGCGATCAAGTTCCCCGTCCAGATCCACTTCTACAAATGCCCAAGTCTTTTGGAAATAGGATTCAGCATTTGCTCTTCCTACCCGAACGCCATATGTTGCAGCCTTCCACGCTGTCGCTTCCATTCAACCTCCTGAGGTAGACAGTTGTGTCCAGGCGATTCTTCTTAGACACTTACGGATTGTCACTTATGGTTTGCCTCGCGCAGAGCCTCCTCATAGGCAGACCGAATTCCGGAGTCTTTCGGGTTCAGCAGATAAGCTTTACGCCACTCGTCGAGGGCGCCCTGCAAATCGCCTTTCTCGTGTAGGGCAGACGCAAGGAGAACGTGCCAACCGGCCTTGTTCGGCTCTAGGTGTAAAGACTCTTGATACTCCGCTATGGCTCCGTCCACGTCCCCTTTCTTCTCAAGGGCGATGCCGAGGTTGGCGATTGCCCATGGGTCGTCCGGCTTGAGGCGCTTAGCCGTCCGGAGTTCAGCAATGGCCCCATCAGAATCCCCCTTCTTCTCAAGTGCGAGACCAAGGTTGGCATGCGTCTTGGCGTCGTCCGGTTTTAGCTTTAATGCACTCTGGAATTCAGCAATGGCACCGTTCGGGTCTCCTTTGCTGTCAAGGGCCACACCCAGGTTGGCATACGCATGAGCTTGGGATTCACCGAACAAAAACATATAAATTCCGTGGGGCGCGTTACTTTCTGGTTTCAACCCCATCTCTTGAAGTTTAGTTAAGATCTTCCCCCCTTGTGCCTCGGAAGTCCGGATCGTTTCGCGATATTCGCAGATCGCCCCGTCCACGTCACCCTTCCGGTAAAGCACGTCTCCCAAGCTGTTGTGAACAACTACGTCATCAGGTTTCAGTTTGATTGCAGATTGATAAGCTTTAACAGCACCGTCCAGGTCTGGCTTCCTTTCGTATGCTATGCCGAGTCCGATGTATGGCCACTCGCCGTCGGGCTCAAGGCGGATAGCAATTTGGTACTCTGAGATAGCACCATCCCAGTCTTGTAGGTCGTCGAGGAGGGCGTTGGCCAACGCAGAATGAACCGAAGCATTCTGTGGATCGAGCTTCACCGCGGCCTCGTACTCTTGCTTTTCGTCCTCGTAGAGTTTTTGCTTTGCCAGTTCGGCCCCGCGTGCAAGATGCTGCTCCACTTGCTCCTGGCGAGACAGCACCGGGGCGGCAACTGCGGGTGTCGGGACACGCCGGGCTTCGCGAAGCCCGTTCAACAGAGCCTCATCTGCTCCCACGCCTTGCAGAATCTTGAGATAATCCTCCGTCGGCTCGAAATCAATTCCACGCTCCTCAACAAGCTCGACCACGCGCTGGGTGGGCACGCCCCCGGCGAGCAGGGCCAGCACCTGGACCCTGTCGAGCGGCTTGGGAACCGGCGTGGAGGTCTGCGCCACGCCGGTGGCGGCCATGACGAGAATCAGGGCGAGCAGCTTATATTTCACAGCATGTCTCCGCGCCGTCTATGTTGACGCGATTGTACATCATGACCAAATCATTCACCATACAGTCGCGTCGCCCGTGCTCGCGAGAAAAAGCTTAGCTCGTAGCCCGGACCACCGCCCCTGTGGCCGGGTGGCGCAGAGCAACGCTCCGCGATCGCTCGAAACGCACAGTTTCACTGTGCGCCAGCCGGTTCTTCCATTCGTACGCCGATTGCGTTGTACGTCAATGGCATGGTACGACCGCAGCGTCGTCTCGACAACGGCCACGCTGAGCAACCAGCCTGACGCCCCGCGCAGATGCGGGCTGCGAGCTGTTAAGCGCCAAACTCGCGCACTTCTCCCTTTTTCACATGGGGAAGCGTTTCCAGCAAGGCCGGGAGGATGGGCCGAAGGTCGCTCAAGCGATTGGTGGGGGCGGTCAGTACCACGACCGCGGCACTGGAGCGCGTCAAATTCTGCTGAAACGACGCCGGTGGCGCAGACCTTGACCCTTATGTCTGCGTCCCAAGGTTGCTTTCCCATAGACAAACCAAACCTCTCGCGATAGGGTAAAATTAGAGTTGAATGGATGGAGAGAAGCCATGACGGTCACTTTGAAGTTCAAGCCAGAAGTCGAAGCCGGACTACTGGCCCAAGCGCAAGCGAGCGGAATGAGCGTGGAAGAATACGTCCTTTCGGTCGTGGAAGGGACAGTGCTACGCGCCGCAAGGAACCGCTTGTCGCCGCAGGAACGAGCGGCGGCGTTTGAGGCGTGGTCTGCTGGTCATCGTCCGACTCCTCCCCTGTCTGATGCTGCGGTCAGCCGCGAAGCCATGTATGAAGGCCGTGAGTCCTGATGCGTGTTCTCGTTGACACGAATATTCTGCTGCGAAGCGCCCAACCCAATCATCCCCTCTGCTACCAAGCTACCCAGGCCGTGTCGAAATTGCTGCGGCAAGAGGACTCCGTTTTCTTTTGTCCTCAGAATATCGCGGAGTTTTGGAACGTTGCGACGCGGCCCGCCGACCGGAATGGACTCGGTTTCTCGTATGAGGAAGTGTTGCGGGAGGTCGCCAGCATTGAGGAGTCCCTAACTTTGCTGCCCGACGTGCCGGCGGTCTATGCCGCGTGGAAACGCCTCGTGTACGATTACCAAGTCCAAGGCGTCAAAGTCTGTGACGCACGGCTCGTTGCCGTCATGAGCGTATACGCGGTGGAGAGTATTCTTTCCTTCAATAGCGCTGACTTCAAGCGCTATGGCCTCGTTACCGCGGTGCACCCTGCTTCCCTACTCGCCTGAGGACTGTCCGATGGCGCTCATCCACACATTCATCCAGCAGGATCTTCACTTGACCTCGGCGAGGACTCTGCCTTTCGCGGTCTCCAGCAACACCACCACCTGCTGGCGCGTTACGGTGGGAAAGTAGAAATCATCAATCGTGTCCCCGGCCTCCAGGCACTCGAAGAGGCGGGCTGGCGCATAGCAACGCTGTGCGGCCCGGTGTCCGCAGAGTTTGACTCTGCGACAGCCCACCTCATATCTCCCAATCCGCCAGTGACAAACCAGCAACCCGTTCGAACTCGCGGGTGTTATGGGTCACCAGGGTGAGGCCATGAGTGAGGGCGATGGCTGCGATCATCATTTGTGGAGATCGTCCGTTGAGGTAGCGGATACAGGTATTGGTGTCGAGCAAGTAGGTCAAAGCAGCTTCTCGCGGGCTTCATAGTGAGGTTCCGGCGGGCGTACGAGGGGATCATCGGCCAATGACCCAAAGGTGTTATCAAAAAAGCTTGCGGGCCACGAATGGGCCGCGCCGGCATTCGCGCTTCCCAGGTCCGCTGGCCGTATGACCAGCAAAACGTCGACCTCGCTCTCGGGCAGTCCGGTGGGAACCACCACTTGCAGTGTGCCGTCCGGTCTGACTCGCGTCTTGAAAGAAATTGAAGTCATGCCTATCACTCCTGCCCTTATCATACCTATCCTCCGTCAGCGTTTCAATGTGAAGACGATGCGGGCCACGTCAAGGTTTGGACCTCGACCTCAAGAGAAAGGACGCTTTGGAAAGGCGAATCCACCAGCTTGCCCGCACGCGCATAAAACCCGTTCCGCCGGTGGAAGTCGTCTTCGAGGAAATTCGAGGAATGACTGGAATCTCCGGGGCGCGCGCCGGAAAGCCGCTGTACACGCTGGACAATGTGGTTTACCTGCGGCGAGGGTCTTCCGACGTTCAGGCCCAGCCCGACGAAATAATCTCCCTGGTCACCCAATTCGCCTTTTAGAATTCCGGCCCCGGTGATTTCGACTTTTGATCCCGTAAAATCTTTGCGTCTTGACGGTTTGTCGCCAACCCGTAGATGTGGGTGCCCACGGTCGCTTGCGGATTCCTCCAGGATGACGGACCCGGAACGCTACCCGGAGCATTGCTGCGCACGAAGGTCCACACTCAACTTATTTCGCTCGTATCACGTGCTGGAATTTCCGGAACGACTTACTTAGTTTTTCTTTTTTCCCCAACAAAGGGAGTGTCTCAGTTTGATGATGCAGCGGCGAGTTTACCTCGCCGAATGGCGGCGCAAAGCCGCCGCTAAAATAAGCTGAGACACTACCCCAACAACAGCTATCTCGGAAGGAAGGTACGACCGAGCATGAATCCCTCCTGATGGATGGCCTTTTCTCCGCAAGCTGAGGCAGTAGAGAAACCATGTGCTATTTTCGCATTCAGAAATTACTTGCGT